>Ga0207703_10000533_pt1 | contig 39246 bp, 68 predicted proteins | sample KBSSwiS12_FD_184304 | JGI IMG/M metagenome (GOLD analysis project Ga0207703, IMG submission 184304) | Switchgrass rhizosphere microbial communities from Kellogg Biological Station, Michigan, USA - KBS Switchgrass S1-2 (SPAdes) (version 2) | ecosystem: Host-associated > Plants > Roots >... | reverse complement strand
CTGGTAGTCGCTGACGATCAGCGGGCCGCCCGACCCGGACGTCGTGTCGAGGGTGGTGGCGTGGAGCTCCACCGCGGGCGAGGTCCAGGCGCTCGTGCCCCGGTGGGCGCCGTCCTTGATGAACGCACGATAGAGCGGGTCCGACACGAACTGCTGCCCGAGGGACATCAGGACCGTGCGCTGCGAGGGCGTCGTCTGCGGCGACAGGAGGCCGGCGGTGAGCGCGTCGATCGCGGCGGTCAGGTTGGCGTCGCCCTGCGCGCTGTCGATGCGCGCCTTGATCGCTTTGCCCTCGTCGAGGATCGCCTGAATGGCGCCCTTCTCCTCGGCGGTCATCAGGCGGCCGACGACGGCGGGCGTCGTGTCGGTCGCCGGCGTGACGATCGCCTCCGCGCACGTGCGCATCGTGGTCTCCATCAGCGTCTTCGCGGCGAGCTGCTTGGCGCGGAGGTCGGTGTTCAGTTGGGTAAGATTCATGGTCCTGGGGCTTTCTACAGATCGAGTTCGAGCAGCGCGGCATCGATGCCGTTCTGCCAGGCGGCGTCCGACGGGCGATCCTGGGCTGGTGGCCGCGAGGCTCCTGCAGCCGTGTCGACAGTCGGGTCGAGATCGGGAAGGGGTGGCCGCCCGCGTTGGGCGCGCAGTTCGTTGAGGGTCAGTTCCGCCTTCGCGCCGGCGGCCGACGCCGGCGTCATCACGCGCGCGATCGTCTCGGCGAGCGTGCCGATCCGGTCGATCATCCCGAGGCGCAGGGCCTCATCCGCGCCGACGGTGTCGCCTTCGCCGTAGCCGGCGTCGACCTCCGCCAATGGCACGCCGCGGCCCTTCGAGATATCCGCCTTGAAGCGCGCGAACGGGTCGTCGACCTTGGCCTGGATCCGCGCCAGCGCTTCCTTCGAGAGGGGCTCGGTCTCGTTGCCGTCGACCTTGTACTTGCCGGCGGAGATGTAGGTGATCTTGATCCCCTCCATCTCGAGCGCCTTCGACAGGTCTTCGTGAATGCTGTAAACGCCGACGGAGCCGACCTTCGCCGACGGCGCCGCGACGATCTCGGTCGCGCACGCCATCACCCAGTACGCGGCCGACGCCATCAGGTACTGCGCCTGCGCGATGATCGGTTTCTTCGTGCGAGCTCGCATGACTTCGCGCGCGAATTCAGTCGCGCCGGCGACGTTGCCACCCGGCGAGTCGACGTCGAACACGATCGTCTTGACGGCCTTGTTCGCCAGCGCCTCGTGGAGTTGGGTGGTCAGGCCCTCGAACGTCGTGCCGCCCGAGATGTCGGTGAGCATGTTGGCGCGCGGGGCGATCACGCCGTAGATCGGAATGATGGCGACGGCGCCGCCCTCGGTCGGTTGCGGCAGGTTCTTCCGATTGACCAGTGCGGCGGCGATCGCGGCGGGATCGGTTTCCTTCCCGGCGATCCGGCCGGCCAGAATGCCGGCGATCAGGACGTGCATGTGTTTCGTGATCGCCCACGGATGCTCGAGCGCGAAGCTCATGACGTGTTCGTAGCGGCCGGTCATGCGGCGTCCTCCTCGAGGGCGAGCAGTTGTGTGAGCGTGGCCGCGTTCGCCTGGTTGGCGTGGAGGAGCGCGGCCTCTGCGCCGACCATCGGCGTCAGGTCCGCCGCGAGCTCGCGGTTCCAGCGGTCGAGGTCGGTGTAGAACGTGGTCGCGCGTTCGGCGATCGGCAACTTGGCCAGTCGCGCCTGTTGGCGCAGGCGGGCGGCGTGGAGCACTGGCGCGACGTCGGTCGCGTCGGCGGGATTCGGGTCCGGCTTCGTCATCATCGGCGGCGCCTGGCCAGGGTGGGCGGTGGCGTCGGACGGCCCACCCTGCTGCGGCGCGACGGTGTCCAAGTCGGGATCGTCGATGCGCGGCAAGTTGTCGAGCGCGCGGCCTTCGTTCACCGTGCGCCACGGCCGCCCGATCGAAATCTGCATCGACGAGGCCCGCTCTTCCGGCGTGCCGGCGAGCTTCGCATCGATGTTGAATTCCAGATAGACGTCCTTCTGGTCCTCGCATTCGATCAGCACCTGCCGGTGGAGCTCCTGGCGCAGCTGCTCGAACCGCGGCCCGAGACAGTCCTGGTAGAGGTTCTTGTGCTGCTCTTTGATGTTCGAGAACGTTGCGTGATCGAGAATGCCGACGAAGGGCTGCGGGATCTGGTACTCGGCGGCACAGACTTCACGCCGGAGCTTCCCGCCGACCGTGTATTCGGAGTCCTTGGCGCTCTGGGTCGTCTGCTGAAACGTCTCGCCATCCTGGAGGAGCACGGTGTCCTCGCCGCCGGGGCCGCCGTAGACGGTCTGCCACTGCTCGCGCCACGATTTGGTCTGATCAGGGCTATAGCGTTTCATCTCCTTCGGGCGAGTCACGACCCCTGGAACCCGCGCGCCCTTGCGCCAGAACGACTCGCGATACTCCCCGGCCGCGGATTCTTCGGCGAGGATGCGACGCAGCGTTTCGAGCGGCGAAATTCCCAGCTTGTAGCCGGAGAAATGCACGATCTCCGACGGCGCGAAGGGTTGCGGCCGCCCGTTGACGGTCCAGATAAATCGCTTCGGGTAGAGTCCGCCTTCGACACTCATCTCCTCGGGCGGCAAGCGCACGAAGCCGATCGCGTCCCGGCCATCGGCGCCGACGTATCGGACCTTGAGCCAATAGGCGCGGTCGTAAATGCCGAGGTCCGTGACGAGGTCTTCGAAGAGCCGGTACCGGGTCGTCCCGGGGTTCGGGTGATTCAGCCAGCGCACCATGTCGTGATTCGCCAGCCGCACGCGGTCGGTGTCCGACACGCGACGGAAGGCCTGGGGCGCGACGTGGGCGATGTTGCGCGCGAGGAACTCGACACAAATCCGGACGTTGGGTTGCGCCTTGAAAATCTCGAAGTAGTTGGCGCGGCCGCCGTAGAGGTTGAGGGAACCGCCCGAGGAACTCGACCACGTGGGCTGTGGAGTCGTGAGCGCCTGCAGGCCGTCGAACGTCCGGACGATCACAGGCTGACCTGCAGGTACGCAATCTTCGATCGCTCCACGACGACGTCGCCGACCAGCTTCACCGGCGGCTGTCCCGCCTTGAGCGCCGACACGTCCCGCAGCGTCAGCCACGGACCCCGCGACGACCAGAGCACGCCCTCCATGGCTTCCGTCGAGTCGTGCGTGAAGTTCACGATGACTCGCCGCAACAGACAGGGTGGCCGCCAGAACCACAACCAGTGCATCAAGAGATCGCCACACGTGACAGCGTGGCCCGGCGGGCCCGGATCGCCTATTTGGGATTTCTTTTCTCCGCCTCACGCATGTCGCGGCGGATCTGTTCCGGCACGGACACCCGGGCGTGCTGCGCGCGTTTGTAGGCGTCGTCGTACTGCTTCGACGGCATCTTCACGCAGACCGGCACGCTGTCGTCGTCGTCGTCGAGCGGCGGATGACCTGGTGCGCGCTTCATGCGCCCACGACCACTGGGTCCTCGGCCGGCCCGTCGGTGCTGCTGTGCCGGTCCATGCGATCGATCGCGTTGACCAGCGCGGCCGCACCGTCGATCTTTTCCGTGCTGAGTGCCTTCGAGAGCTTGTAGTTCCCGGCGGCGTCGGTTTCGACCACGATGTTGCCGATGTTCCAGCGCAGGATCGGATGGCCGTCGTGCCGGAGCCGCTTGGACAAGACGGCCGTCTCGAGGGACTTCGTCGGCGCCGTGAGCGAGACGAACCCCTGCCGGATTGGGACGCACGGCAGCCCGTCCTGCAGCAGCCGGGAGACCAGGTCGGTCGCGTTCCAGGGGTCGTACGGCAACTCGCGGATGTCGAACTCGTCCGCCCACGCGTGCAGATGGACGCGAATGTATTCGTAGTCGGTGACCGGGCCGGGCGTGGCCACGAGCTCGCCGTCGTGCTTCCATTGGTCGTAGGGGACGCGGTCACGCCGCACGCGTTCCAGGATGTTGTCGTCCGGCATGAAGAACTGCGGCAGGACGTCGAAGCCCCCGCCCACGTCGTCGGGAAACACCGCCACGGTCGCCGTCAGGTCCTTCGTCGACCCGAGGTCCAGCCCGACGTAACACCGTCGACCTTGGAGGCGTGCGCGAAACTCGGCGCGCGTCATGCGGCTGCCTCGACCACGCAGCACGCGTCCCACGCCGCCAGCGACACCCACCGCTCGGCGCTCTCCGTCCACTGATTGCAGTAGAGCCGGCGGAACGTCATCTCCTGGGCGGGAATCTGCTTCGCGCGCTCGAGCGCGATCTCGAGCTCCTCGAGCGAGCGGAAATCGCCCAACGCGGGGTTGCACTGTTTCAGGGCACGCAGGTCGGTCCAGTCGGCGTCGATCGGCAGCTCGTAGATGATCGGCAGGAAGGTTGGATCGAGGGCGGGATTCTCGAGGACCTTCTTCGCGTGCGAGTACTGTTCCCACAGAATCGAATGGCGGTCGTAGCCCGCCGTGGAAATCATGATCAACAACGGCTGCGCGCGCGCGCCCATCGAGGTCGTGAGCACGTCGAAGAGATCGCGGCTCGGCGCGGCGTGCAGCTCGTCGTAAATAATCCGCGACGCGTTGAACCCGTGTTTGCTGTAGGCCTCGGCGGAGATCGCGCGGTAGATCGTGCCGCTCTTCCGATGAATCATCAGGAGCTTGGACTCGATGATGTCGACCTCGGCTAGGAGCTCGGGGTCGTTGCGGATCATCTGCGCGGCGACGCGGAAGACGATCGCGGCCTGCTCCGTGTCGGCGGCCGCCGAGTACACTTCCCCACCGATCTCGTCGTCGAACATCAGCCCGTCGACGGCGCACGCCGCCGCGATTTCGCTCTTGCCGTTCTTGCGCGGCTCCATCAACAGGCACGTGCGGTATTGCCGCAGGCCGTCGGGCTTCGTCTTGAACAATGGGCGGACGATGTCGTGCTCCTGCCACGGCCGCAGGTTGAACGGCTGCCGGGCGAAGGGGCCTTTCGTATGCGTCAGGTTATTGAAGATCGCGACCTTGCGATCGGATCCGGGGTTACCTTTCACTTCAACAGGCCTGCCCACTTGGACACGACGGCGGACGCCGGCTTCGCCTCCGACAGCGGTTTGCCGAACGGCGCAAGGCAGAAGTGCGCGAGTTCGGCGTCGACGCGTTGGATGATCCCGCGATGGTTCGCGTTGCCGGCGCCGTAGCGGCGCGTGGCCATCCGCCGCTCGAGCGCGACATTGCGACACAGGATCACGAAGGACGCCTCGGTCGCCCGCGTCAACGTCCGCATCTCAAATGCGAGCGGCGCGAGCTCGGCCCAGATCGCGCGCGCCTTCCCGCGCAGGCTCGTCGGCGGATCGAACGTGTCGCTCGGCGGGCCCGGCGGCGCCGGCGCGCTGGGATGCTGGACGACGACGCCGCGCTTGCCCTTCTGCCCCGATCCGACGCGCCGTCCCCCGCTACCGATGCCACCCATGGGTCAGATCCTTCACCTTCTGAAAACCACGAACTTTTGAAACGAGCAAAACCTGCGCGAGGGCACTGCGCGATGTCCGGGCGGCTGGAAGTGTTGAGAAAACGATCCCCCCCCGGGGGGGGAGGGCTGGCATCGTCACGGTTTCCTCGTCAGATAGAGACCGAGCATCGAGCCGCACACGCCGCCGCAGACATAGCCGACCTGCGCAACCAACGCGTTGGTCTCGGCCACTTGACGTATGAGCGTGAAGCCGAGCACCGCGATCGCGGCGTCGGACCAGGCTGTGCCGATGTAGCTACTGCGCGCGATCATCCGCGTGTTGATGCAGATCAGTCCGTAGTTCACGAACATCAGTGCGAAGAACAGCAGGAACGTCGTCATCGACGTCGCCTCGCCCCGCGCGCCGCTTCCGCTTGCGTCTTCGTCCGATGACAAGCCGCACACGTCGGCGCCAGGTTGGCGTCGTCATCCGCGCCCCCTTCAGCCAACGGGATGACGTGGTCCGCGATGGTTGCCCTGACACGCAGACCCTTGGCGGCACACGTCCGGCACCACGGCTCGCGGGCGAACAGTTGGGCGCGGCGACGCTGGTTCGCGCGCCCACTCAGGCGCGGCACTTGAATCGGCTCACGGCGCGTGCGCCAGGCGGGCACCAGGTGCTTCGTACAGTTGAGGAGCGGGCACGTCGGATCGGGACAGGGGCGCGGCGGGGCCATCGCCATCAGCGAGGCCTCGCGCGGAGGTGAGCTTTCGCCATCTGGAACTGAAAGCGGTGATCGCGCGTGCCGTTCTCGTGCGTCGACTGCCCGCTGCCGCAGGTCGCGCAGCACGGCTCGCCTTCCGCGATCTCACGGTTCGGCGGAAAGGCTGGGACGCGCGGCGTGGCGCACCGACCTTTACCCCAGCCGAAGCCGCGTTGGATGAGGACTATCCCCATTCAGCGCGCCTCGCGGACCGGGTCGCTGTGCGCATAGCGCAGATGGGCGAGCATCGCGGCCGCCGTGCGGTCGGCATCGAGGGACGACGTCTGATGCCCGCAGCTCCCGCAGGTGAGCGTGTAGACGATGACCTGCTGAAGGGCCTGCGCCATCTACCCGCGTGGGCCCATCGTTGCGGAAGGAGGAGACGTCGATCGGGGGCGACGCCTCCACATAGGGTGGGGTTCCTCGAGTTGTCAGAGAGGAAGGACGGCGCGACCGGGGATCGCGCCAGCCTCGGGGGTGCGTCTCGCGGACGAGAGCACCGGGTCGCCTTTCAGCTTCCGCCCGAACGCAGTACCGGCAAGCTCGACCGGGTGCGTCTAGTTGCGTCCAGTAGCGTCTAGTTGCGTTCCGGCGGGTCACAACCGTCGCGGTGGAGTGCGACACTACTCGGACCCTATCGATGTTTCTCGACCATCCGCACGCACCGGGTCGCCTGCTCGAAGTGGCGCACGTCGCCCATCGGCTCAGCGTCAGTGTGGAATTCGTCCGCCGGCTGATTCGGACCAAGCAGCTCCGGGCGATCCGCATGGGGCGCCGCTGGCGGGTGGCGGAAGTGGACCTGATGGCTTGGATCGACGCGCAGCGGGTGCCGGTCGAAGTGCCGGTACCGGGCCAGCATCGGGGACGGGACGGGCCGCGGCCGCTGCCGAACGCGAGGAACGCCTGATGCAACGTCGCGGATTTCTCGGGCTGCTGGGCGCGGCGGTGGCGGCGCCGTTCGCGCCGGGGTCGGCGGCAGAACACGTTGCGCCGGTCGTGCAACACGACGCGGCGACCCTCACGTACTCGATTCGAGTGACCGACGAGTTGGTCGAGGACCTCGGCCCACGGGTCGCCGATGCCATCCTCCGCCAGATGAAACTGCAGGGCGCGCGGTTCTGATGGCTGCCCGCGCCACGTGGAAAGGGTTCCTGAAGATCAGCCTCGTCACGATCCCGATCAAGGTCTTCCCCGCCACTGAGTCCGCCGCGTCCCTTTCCTTCAACCAGCTCCACGCCGAGTGTCAGACGCGGATGCAGCAGAAGCGCTGGTGTCCGACCTGCGCTCGTGAGGTGCCGAGCTCGGAGATCGTGAAGGGCTTCGAATTCGAGAAGGGCAAGTATGTTCTGCTGCTCGACGACGAGCTCGACGCGGTCGCCCCACCATCGACAAAGGTGATCGACCTGGTGCAGTTCGCGAAGGCCTCCGCGCTCGACCCGATCCTTATCGATCGCACGTACTATCTCGCGCCCGACGGCGAGCGGGACACATACGGTGTCCTCCGTGCCGCCATGGCCGGCCTCGTCGGCATCGGCAAGCTCGCGTTGTACGGACGGGAGTTTCTCGTGGCCGTGCGCCCGCTCGAGCGCTCACTGGTGCTGCATACCCTGCATCACGCGGCCGAGATCCGGTCGATTGCCGAGATCGAAGAGGAGCTGCACGCGGGCCTGCCGGTGCATCTCGATCTGAAGACGGCCGAGATCGCGCTCGCGCGTCAGGTCATCGCGGCCTTCACCCAGCCGTTGAACCTCGCGTCCTTCACGGATGACTATCAGGCCGATCTTCGTCGGCTCATCGATGCGAAGATCGCGGGCCAGGAGATCGTCCTGCCGAGCGTCGTCGACGTGCCCCCCGTACTGACGTTGAAGGCGGCGCTCGAGCAGAGCCTCGCGGCCGTGAGCGCCGCGAAGAAGATCCCGGCGAAGGTGTCGCCGGCGGCCAAACGGAAACGCGCGTAGCACAGAGGCGACTGAAGATGGCACGACCCATCGTCCCCTCCCCAATTCGCCGCGGCACCCTGAAGCGCGTCGTGCGCGACAAAGGGTTCGGCTTCATCGCCGACGGCCAGGGCGCCGAGTACTTCTTCCATCGGAGCGCCGCGGACTTCGACCTCGAGGCGGTGGACGAAGGGGCCGCGGTCACGTTCCTGCCCTCATCCGGACCGAAGGGGCCGCGCGCGGAAGAGGTCCGCCTGGCGGACGAAGCCTAAACCTATGGCCTCCCGCACGTGGCACCAGCTGCACCCCTATCGTTTCCCGCTGCGGACCCGCCTGAAGATCGTCCACGTCCGGTGGATGCACACGCGAACCTGGCGGGAGCGCTGGCACGACCTGGCGTATCTGATTCGCGGGTGAGCGCGACTCCCCCGCCGGAGTTCTCGCGTCGGCGCCGGCGGTGGATGCATCACTCGAAAGGACGAAAGCACGACATGGGACAAGCCTTCGACGACCGCGGCAATCCGCTCGGATCGGGCGTGTTCGGTGACACCAAGCGCGAGGTGTTCGACAAGCTGATCAATCTGCATCCCGACGCGCACGAACTGCGGATTAAGTCCGTCGAGGACACGCTGGCGGAAGCAGACAAGCGGCTAGCGGCGCAGGATCCGCTGCAGCAGTTTTTCACCTACGCGCATCTGCCGGAGAAGCTGCAGGCGGTGAGCCGCCCGTTCTGCGACTTGGCGAGCCTCATCGTCGACACGCTGCCGCGCAATCCCGAGCGCACCGTCGCGCTGCGCAAGCTGCTCGAGGCCAAGGACTGCGCCGTCCGGGCGCTGCTCTTCACCTGAGAGTGCGCGGCAGCCTCCGTATGGCGAAGGCCCATGTCCCCTTCTCGCCGCCGGTGACCGCGGGCATCGTCGACGGCCGGTTGACCGTGAACATCGTCCAGGCGTACACGCGCTGCGGCGTCTCCCGGCGGACGATCTACAACTGGATGCGCACCGGGAAGGTCGAGTACCTGCGGACCGCCGGCGGATCCATCCGGATCTTCGAGGATTCGTTATGGACACGTTCCCGCTGACGTCCCCGGCGTCGATCCTGCGCGAAATCGATCGGCTCTACCATCTACTCCCTGCGTACGACACCGGCAAGGTCAGCCCTGAGCTGCTGATCAAGGAAGCCGAGATCCGACGGCTCGTGGAGCAGTTCAAGGCGGCAAATGAAGCCATCTATACGCGATGGGTCAATGAGGGTGAGTCGGAGGCGGAGGCCCCGCGCCGGCGGATCGCGTAGCACGCGACGTCGGCGGTGAATCACGAACGCGCCGTCGTCTGCACTTCCCACCGGTGCCCGCACTTCGGACAGACGCGAATCTTCCGGCGGCGCGGTTTATTCGCGCGCCAGAGGGTACGCCCTGCACGGTGCGCCGCTTCGCGGGGCGGTGACGGCACCGACGCCAGCGGCAGACCGACCGCCATCGCGCGCTGCCGTTCGTCAATAAATAGCGACACCATGGTCGCGGTCCAGTGCTCTCCGAGCGCGCGGTGGAGCACCGGCACGCGCTCGCCCGACGGTAACGGCAGCGCGGCGCGATGATGCGTCCATGAAAGCCCGGCGACGCGCATGTCCATGGGGAAGGCCTCCGCGACGCGCGCGGCCTGCGACAGCACCGCATAGGTGAACCCGGTGATCTCCTGGGCCCGGCCGTACTTCGCGCTCACCAGCGCGGCCCGCTCGCCGTAGACGATCCAATCACCGATGCTCCAGTTCGTCGCGTTCGCGATCTGGCCGAGCCGGGTGCCGATCTGTTCGAATTCCGCATTCGACAAGTCCCGCGAGACCACCAAACCGCGCGCGGTGAGGCGATACCCGTCCGCGCCGTCGGTGGCCGCGAGAGGCGCCGCCGCCGCGCTAGGGACGGCCGCCAACTTGCGGGCAAGGTCGCCGACGTGCGGAGCGAGGCCGATGGAGCGCATGGATCAACCTTCAGGTCACCGCGCAGCCGACTTCGCCGCCGGTTTGCGGGCCTGCGCTTCTGGTCGATCGCTGCAGCTCCCGCACAGCCCGCGCTCGATCAGATACGCGGTGGTCAACCGGACGCCACAGAGGACGCAGCGATCGCCGGTGGGCGTCGAGACATCCGCGCCGGGATGCAGCACCGCCTCGGCTGGCGTGACCTGGCCCTGGAGTCGGCGGCCAACGGGCGCCGCCTTCGGGCTGTCGTCCTCCGGCAAGAACCCGGTGCTCTTCGTCGCGCCGGTCACCTTGAGGAATTCCACTTCAACCTTCGCGGAGTCGACGAGGACCCTGGCCACGTCGGCGACGGTGCGCGCGCGATCGAGCTCCATCGGCGTGTCCTTGTCCTTGAGCGCCGCCAGGGTGTCGAAGAGGTGACTACGCAGATCGTCGATCGTGTTCGCCATCGCGGGTTCTCCTGCGAATCTTCCGGTTCAGCGCGCCGAGGAGCTGCACGGCCAGGGCGAGGGGCTTCGGGAAGTTCTGGACGGTGTTGCGTGCCATCAACTCGCGGCGCGTGATGAGGTCGAGGTTCTCGAGCCGGACATCGGTCCGATCGTGGTTCCGAAACACGAGCGCATGCCCGGCGGGCACCGGGCCGTGGGCGCGTTCCCATACGAGGATGCTTTCCAGCTTCCAGTTCACCGTCCACGGGCCAGGCACCGCCGAGATCTTCCGATAGAGATACCCGTCGACGAGGCGCGTGCTGCCGACCGGTTTGAACCGCCGCTTCGCGACGCCGTTCAGCACGCCGGGTTTGAACTGCGTCTCCTTCATGCGTCCCGGCGACCAGCCCGGCCGCCGCAGGCCTTTGTTCGCCGGGACGTGCCCCTTCGAAAATCGGAAGGCAGCGCCGACGTGATCGCCGCGCCGCAGTCGACAGGCGTCCGTACTCGCGAGATAGGCGGCACTCTTGTGCAGGCCCAGTAGTCCTGCGCGTCCGTAGACCGACGAGAGGCTGCGCCGCAACCGCCGCGCGAGCGTCGACGTGCGCATATGCGGATAGTGCCGACGCAGTTCGCGATCGTCAGCCTTGCTCCAGAGGCGTTTGCCGGCGCGAAACCGATCGCGCGCCATCAGAGCGCCTCCAGGTCCTTCTTGCGAATCCGAATCCCGCCCCGTCCGGTCAGCCGATGCGGGAGCGCGCCGTCCTGGATCAGCCGTCGCAGGTCCACTTGCGGGAGGCCGGAGACCGCCGAGGCTTCCTGCAGGGTGAGAAAGATCTTCTCGAACCTCTGAGAACTCTGCGAACTCTCAGAACTCTGAGAAGTCGCCGCGCGCAGCGCCGCCGCGAGCTCGGCCAGCCCGGACGTCCACGCCTGCCGCGGGTCGTGCGGCTCGAGCGGGGCTGGTGTGGATCGGACGATCGCGCCGGCGCCGTGGCCATTCCCGTTCCCGACCGCCGGTAAAACGAACGGGAGGGCCTCTCCGCGGCGCTCAGCGGCGATTCGAGCAACGTCCGAAGGGTCATACACGGCCAGCGGCATGCCGCGCCCGTCGCGCCGCCAGACCGCCTGTTCGATTTTCCGGTCCTTCGCGAACTGCTCGACCGTTTTCGTCGAGCACCCGAGGTGCTCGGCGGCCTGCTGTTTGGTCAGCCAGGTGGAGTAATCAGGGGGCGTCATGTCCGGGGACCTTCTGGAAGCTCTGAGAGCTCTGAGACGTTCCCCGTGGAACGTGGCGACGCGAGGGTCAACGACTTCGGATCGACGCTCCGCGTCACGATCCGCCCGAGGTCCGCCTGAATCTTCACCCGCACGCGCGTCTTCGAAAAGCCGACGACGACGGCCGCGAGCCGCCCGTCGGGACTCTGCCCGAGTTCGACTTCGTAGCCGTACGTGCCGATGCCGGGTTTATAGCGGACTTTGTCGCCGACCTTGAATGTCATCGACGTGCCTTTCCTGCTTTCAGCCCCACCCGCACTGTCCGGACCCCGCCGCGACACCGCGGCGAGCGGCCGCGATGCACTTCGAGCACGGCGATCGCGCCGCTCCAGCCATCGAGGTGCTTCGGGAAGCGCAACGTCCCGCCCTTCCGACAGCGCTCACAGCGCCACGTCCAAGTGAAGTGCTCGCGAGCCATCAGCGGCGCGGCCTTCGAAGTAGCCGCCGTCGAGCCGCCGCGGCTGCGGCCGGCATCGCCTGACCGACCAGGAAGCCGTGCTCCTGGACGAACTCCGCGAGCTCGCGCCGGCCGGCCGCAGTCTCGGTCGCTTTGTCGAGCGGTACACATTCGGTGCACAACGTCATCGCCCGATCCGCCCAGCCGCACCCGTTCGCGCAGGGGTTGTCGTACGTGCAGGCACACCAGCGGCAGCGCCCTGGCCTGAGAAGGCAGGCGAATCGTCAACGCACCCAACGTTCCACCGACAAGCCGCTTCTTCATCGCGGAAGCTCCATGGGGACCACCAGGCCGTAGAAGGTGCTGACGGCCCGCAGCACGTCCAGACGGTCCGCACGGGACAGCGGCTCAAGCGCGTCGGCGACCTGCGCGAAGGCCTGCCGCTTGCCGTCGGGGGTGGTGGGCGAGGGTGCGTCCTTCTCTTTCGCCATTACGACTGCACCTTCGACTTCCCCACCGGCCCAAACGTGATCGTCTTGTCGGGCCACAACGTCCGCACGCGCGCTTTGAAATCGTCCGGCCCGATCGCCTGCAGCCGCGTCACCTGGCGCGTGCCCACCCAGTGGTCAGGCAGGTCACTCATCCAGACGGTCGCGATATACCAGGACGTGATCGACTCGGTCATCGTCAGAGACTCGCGGTGTCCAACCACCACGCCACGAAGAACGTCACGCACCGGCGGTTGCCTCGCGGATCCAGGAGCTGCCCGACGACGATCGGGTCATTGCCGACCTGGTTCTGGACGATGCCCATCTGGTCGAATAACTTCAACGCCATCGCCTGCTGCGTGGCCTGCAGGATGCTCGGCTTGACGACACTGACGGGAAAGTCCACCACGTCGTAGTCGGCCGACGTGTAGCGGGTTTTGATGATCGGTTTGCCGTCATAGTTCTTCGCCTCGTATTCCTCCGAACTCGTGAAGACGCGTTCGTCGACGTAGCGTCCCTCCCCGGCAGGCAACAGTTCAGGCTTCGCTTCAAATTTCGAGCTCCGCGAGTAGTCGTCAGTCGTTTCCCGTTGTTTGCCGCGCCGGACGCGGACCGCGAAGATGTCGATCGGAAAGTTGGGAACGACGACGTAGCCAGCCTCGACCGCGGCCTTGAGCTTTTCGTAATAGACGATCCGCTTCGCCGTGCGATTGACGGCGGCCTCGATGCCGCGCATCTTCAGGCCGGCCGTTTCGGCGATCTCAAGGTTCGCTTCCAGGTCCGCGAGTTCGCGCTGCACCGCGGCGACCTTGCGATCGCACCAGGTCATCAGGTCGGTCTGCGCCGGCACCATATCGGCCGGCGTCAGCGCCACGAGTGTGAGATCGTCCGCGGCGGAAGGCTCGACAGCAGTCTCGACAGGTTCATCCATGTCACTTCTTCCTCTCTCAGCACGCCGCCACGCGGCGCGATAGGGCAATCTCCCGCACACAATCCACTTCTCGCGCGCAGCGCGGCTCGTGTGGACACCCGCCATACGCCCGCGTACGAATCAGGCGCGCGTCGTCGAGTTCGCGGCGACTGAGAGGCGCCTCCTCGATCGGCCCGAGGGTCAGCTGCACCGGCACGCTGACGGCGCGATCGAGAAAATCCGCCTTCACGCGCAGGACGTGCAGGCTGCGATTGCTGCCGGCGATCCAGGAGCGGTCACTTTTCGGATTGGCATCGGCGACGACTTGCCAGAGCTGCAGCGCCATCGCCTGAAGGCGCTCGAGCGGGCGCGCGCGAAGGAGGTCGGCCACCAGGGCGCCGTCGTACTCGAGGCTGAGGCGACTCTGAGCGCCGTGGTTGTGACGGGGGTAGGTGTCCGTCCACCAGTCGAGAAAGCGGAGGACGGTCTCGGTTCGACCGCCACTTTGGCGGTCCTGATCACTACTACTAGATGTTGAAGTACTAGTACGTACTGGTAGTACGTGATTTTCGACCGCCACTTTTTCGAAATCAGGCCCATTTTCTCGACCGCCACTTCCGTTTCGACCGCCACTTTGGCGGTCGAACCCACTTTCGACCGCCACTTTGGCGGTCGACTCGTCGCGATCGGCGACAATTTTCAGCGCCTCCGGATCCGCCGTGGCGAGTCGCTCGAGCACGATCCGGTACGTCGTCCGCCCGCGATTGTGTCGCTCCGTCACCTCGAGCCAGCCGTCGTCCACGAGGCGTTCGAGCGCGCGCTCGACCGTCCGTAGGGGCACCTGACTCTTCGCCGCTAACTCCGCGTTCCAGGGCCGCACATTCGTCCCGTCACTGCGCCACGCGTACCACCGGGCGAGCGCCGACAGCACCGCTTTGTCCGACGCCCGTTGAAACCGCGTCCATTGGATCCGCTGCTCGATGATCGAGAGCTGGTGACTCATCGATCGACGCGAGCGCAGCGAATTGAGACAAAAAATAAAGTCGCGAACGATGGTCCGCGGCGTCTTCCCCATAGGGGAATTCCGCGATACTCTGAACGGGTCAACTGTGAATCCTTCCTCTAAGGGTTCACTCCGCCAAGTCCCATTTCCGCGCTCGTCTCGACGTTATGCTTTGGCCGGCAACCACGTCGGACGAGTGCGGGATCGGGGTTCTGCTAACTCACGTTCCTAACTTCCTTCCTCCGTCCGTTTCTTACTCGGCACAATCCGTCGCATCGACGCTAAGTAGCCTTCAGCCTTGGCGTCCTGACGTCGACGTCGCACCATATAGCCACTGATCACAGCCACCGCGGCGACGATTGCAACGACGACTATCACGCTCAGAGTCTGAGCCTCCCTTGACGCGCCTGGACGCACGACGGACAGCCACACGCGGGATCGTGATCGGTGCGAGCGACCGGCTGCGGGACGTACGGAGCGCGATCGCTGCCGTCGTCGCTCACGACCACCGCGAACAACGGCCGCTTCAGAAGTGCACAGGTCAGCGGGTAGACAGCTTGCGTCATGACGACCCTCGCATTTGGGCCGGCCGCCAGCACGAGTCGTGATCAAGGAACTCGTGAACACCTGGCGCGCCGGCCCTCTCTTGGGTGTAATTCACGGGAGGCCATCGCGCTCGTCGTCCTCCCCATCGTCTTCGTCGTCTCCGTCGACGGCACGATCGATCGCATCGAAATCGACCTCGCCCGCTCCATCGACCTGCGCCGCGAGCGCGCGATCGGGCGGCAGTTGCACGCTCATCAACGGCCGTGGCTGGGACTGCTCCACCGCTTCGAGCGCCGCGGCTTTCGTGCACGGCGTGATGGCGTAGATGGAGCCCGCGCCGATCAGTTTCGTGTAGCCGGCGACCGCGCCTTCCTTCACCGTTGTGCCAGCCGGGACGTACCGAGAGTCGACATAGCCGGGTTGCTTCGTCACGCGCTCCCGCTCCGCCAGTTCGGGCACGTCGATCCGGAACAGGACCGCCTGGCCGTAGGCTTCCGTCGTCACGTAGCCAACGTAGCGCTGATGGCCGAGGACGTCGACAATCGCCCAGCCGTCGAACTTCGCTTGCTGGGGATCCATCAACTTTCTCGCCTCGCAAACGGTTCCGCCACCTTCAGCCAGTCCCGCACATTGAGTTGCGACTCAGGATCCTTCAGCAGCTCGTACGCCTCTCGCACCAACTGCCGCAGGATCGGCAGGTCCCGATCGTCGATCCGCGTCCATTCATCCGCCAGGACCACGGTCAGTTTCAGCAGCAGGTTCACGACGTCGTCCACTTCGTGCGCGACCAGCAGCAGATCTTGGACTTCCGCCAGGCGGGCGCGCCAATGAGGATCGGCGGGGGCGACATGCAGCGTGGTCATCAGCCGCTCACGACGTCGGCGTCGGCACAGGTGAACGTCTGGACGGGTTGGCCGGCGCCGTCGATCCCGCCGCGCTCGAGCATGACAATCCGCCGGGCATCCGTGTCGTTGATCACGAGCGTGTGCTCATCGCGCCAATGCAGCGTGGCGGGGGCGCCGTTGATCTTGACGGTCGCGCGATCGCCGAGGCTGAACGTCGCGGCCATGCACATGATGAACATTCAGGCTGGCGCTCCCAGCGCGAACGCGGCCTCGAGCCACACCGTCTCGAGTTGCTGCCAGATCTCCTCTTCGTGGCTCCAATCGAGCACGTGCGGAATGCCGGCCTTCGCGAGATGGCGCGTTGACGCCTGCATCGCCCGTACGGTGTAGGCCATCGCCAGCACCGCCGAGCGGCGGCCGTCGGCGTCCGAACTCCCGTATAGGTCCACCAGGTGGAAGAACGCGTACAACGCGCGCCAGTCCTGGCCAGTCAGTGGAGCGAGCGCGTGCTTGTCCTTCAGGCGATTGCGGACCCACGCCGGGCCCGACTTACAAAATGGCTTCTCTGCCGGCATCGTCGCGCCTCCCTGTTACCATCACCGCCGTTATCTGACTCCGATCATTTCCGCGCCAATCCCGCGCCGCCTACTTGACCTTTGCCAAGATTCTCGACCCGCTGCGGGCGGAAGAGCGACAACTGCTGCGGCCCGTCCCGCGGGCCGTACTTCTTCGGCCGGAACCGCCGCACGCCGCGCAGCCGCGCCTCGGTCCGCCGCTCGACCAGGCGCAGGACGTCGCGCTTGTGGAACAGCCGCCAGCCGGCCCGGGTGCGCACGCACGGCAGTTGCTCCTCCCGCTCTAGATACCGCACGCCTTCCCGGCTGACCTCGAGCGCGCGGGCGACGTCGCCCGTGGTGAACTGCTCTGCTAAAATGTGCGCGCGCATGGCTCAGGACTCCCGGTCCGAGGTCATGTTCCCTGGCAGAGGGCCGCGGTTGCCTGGGGAGGCTTTGGCCGTGGTCCCTGCCGCTCTCCTACCTGCAAACTGCACTTTCGAAATGCAGTTTCTGAACCTCTCTCTTTAGTGCCTCCGTTCGGCCTCGTCGCTCGTGATGTTCACCGACACCCGGCCGGCGGCCATCTGCTCCTGCATCGCCTGCAGCGCCAACTCGGACATTCGCAGGCGCGATGCGGAGTCCGCCCGCATTGTGTCGATCCAGACCTCAATCCTCGCGAGCAGCAGCACCCACGTGCTGAGGACCACCACATTCCATGAATCCCACATGCCCGAGCGGTACTGCCCGCGCACGATGTCGTTCGCGACGATGCCGACGTCGAACACAATCGCCGACCAGATCGCCACCATGGCGAAGGTCCTCAGGGTCATGGCGGGCCGACGATCTCCCTGGTGCCCTTTCACGCGACGTCCTCGGCCTCGTCGAGTTCGTCGACGGCCCGGCGCAGGTTCCGTATCGCCGCGCGGCGCCGTGCTTTCGGATCGGTGTGCCCGAAGGTATCCGCCAGCGCGCGACAGACGCTGGCTTTCGCGGCGAGGTCGCACAACTCCAACCGCTCGAACTTGAATTTGCCGCTGTCGAGGTCCCGACAGAGCTGGCCCTGATCCATCTGGCCCATGTAGTAGGCCGCCGCTTTGAAGCTGCCGTAGTGCCGTAGGAGGGCGTCTTTCACGATCATCGTCATCGCGATTGACTGACGTTGACCGCCATAGCCACTCGGTTCAGCGTCGTCAACACGCTTGATCTCCATCGGCGGCAACGGGGTTTGTAGGCTGGGTTTCATGAGGCCTGCCGCAGCGCGCCGAGCGTCGCCCCGTCGAGAAATTCCTGCACAAGGCGCCCGCTCCACCGCTTCGAGCCCATCGGCTTGCGGAGCTCGAATCGGCGGAGCTTCCCGCCGTGATGCCAGTCGTAGATGGTGTTCAGGGATTTACCGAATGCGCGGACGAGGTCGTGCGCGTCGCACGCGGCCGGGAGAGTCTCCCCGACAGCCAGCGGGGGCGGCTTCGGGCGGAAGGCGCGGCTCATGACGCCTTGGCCTCGGAATCGAGCAGGCTTTCGAGATCGAACCCATGTTCACGTGACAGCCTGAGTGCGACTTCCCGGCTCGGAATGCGCGCGCCGGTCACGTAGAGCGACAACATGTTCGGCGTGAGGCCCAGGTCCCTGGCGATCTCGTTTTGCGTTTTGCGCCGAGGCTGCGCGTCGACGTACGCCCGCAGTGTCTTGAAGCGAGATTGTCGTTTCACGTGGCGAGACTACGCGTACTGTCTCACGGTGTCAACACATCTTTCTCAGAGCGAGAATTGTAATTCTCTACACTTATCTCCGCGTGGATGTTGTCGCCAAGGGGTTGCTTCAGCGCGTCGGGGAACTGCTCGCGGCGCGGCAGGACCTGTCACGGGCGGAGTTTGGCCGCCGGATCGCCCGCGGCCACAGCTGGACCAGCGAGTTCTTCGCCGGGCTGCGCACCCACGAACGATCTGCGGTTGGTCCTCAAGATGGCCCGAGTCTTCGGCGTCTCCGTGGGGTATCTCCTCGGAGAGACGGACGATCCGCTCGATCCGGGCGCGGCCACACTTCTGGCGACATGGCACGTGTCGGACGCGGGCGATCGGGATCTGCTGTTGACGCTGGCGGCAGGCTTGCGGCGACGGGCGGGTGATTCAACCGATCCAGCAGACGCAGCGCCAACGCCCGGTCCGATCGACGAGCGCGGGCGTAAACGCGCAAAAGCTGACGAGCCTCCGAAACGGAAACGGTAGCGGGAACCACGACGACGCGAGACGGCGTGCGCATCGGCCCTCCACGAAGCTGAACCGTAAAGGAAGGGCAAACCCTAACGCGCGGCTTTGCGCAAAGCAACGAGGAATCCCGACAGGGCGGCAGATTTTTTTGGGACGCGGGCGGAATTTGGATCGACGAGAGATGTCTGAGACGTCGGGCTGACAACGCGATGGGCCGTCACGGCGCGCGACGCAAGATCGCCAAGAACATCTACATCGACGCAGCGGGCTACGCCTCCGTCGTGGTGCAGGTCCGCGGCGAGCAACAGGAGCTCCGGTTCGACCCCGGCACCGAGATCGAGATCCTCGAGCAGCAACGCGACCAACTCCGCGCGGACCTCCACGACCAAGCGCCGGCAAGCGCGCGCGGCACCCTCGCGCACGACGCGGTCAGGTACTTGAAACAGATCGCCGGCCGGCCGGGCTTCAAGGCGGACCGCTCGCACCTGCGCGCCTGGCTCGACAAGTTCGGACCTCGCCAGCGGTCGCGCATCGACGCCGGCGACGTCCGCACGGCGATCGCGGAATGGCGCAAGCACGGCACGCATGTCGGCGGCCGCGGCGCCCGCGTCCGGAAGGCCACAAAGGCGCCGGCCTCCGAGAAAACTCTGATGGAGCGGTACCGCGTGCTGCGGCATCTGTACAAGACGCTCGACGGTCCGAAGGCAAAGACGCCGTGCGACGACGTCGATCGACCGAAGCCGGCGGCCGCCACGCCGGTCGGCGTTCACATCAGCCTCGTCCAGAAGGTGGCCACTGCGCTCGAGGCGCGCGCTCGAGGGACCAAGGTCCGCAGCGGCGAGCGGCAGGACTTCGCGCGGTACCTGATGCTGACGACAACGCTCCAGCGCCCGGCGCAATTGATGCGCGCGATCGCGGAAGACTTCCACCTCAGCTCGCAGTTCTGGATCGTGCGCGGCGCCAAGGGCGGCCCGACGCACGCGATTCACCTGAACAAAGAGATGCGGCAAGCAGTGAAGCTGTTTCTCGCCGCCGGCGCGGTGGGCCGGTACAACGACAAACAGCTCCTGGCGCTGGCGCGCGCGCATGGTTGGCCGGCGACCATCCCGCTCTACAACGCGCGGCACTCCGGCGCGATCGATGCGATCGAAGCCGGCGCCGACCTCGGTGATCTGCAGGCGATGCTCGGCCACGCGAGCATCGACACAACGCGGCGGTTCTACGCCGGTATCCTTCGCCTACGGCAGAAGAACGTCGGCAAATCCCTTGAGGGGCGGCTGAAGATCGGGTGATTGGCGTGGGGCGTGCCAAATAATCGTGCCAGACCGTGGCTTGGCACCCCTCGGAATCATTCGGGAAACTTCGGGTTTCCTCGGAGATGGCCTGAATCGAAACCGGCCCGCAAAAGTTAGCCCAGTACGTGAAAACGGCCCGGAAATCCGGGCCGATTGAGTGGTTGCGGGGGCGGGATTTGAACCCGCGACCTTTGGGTTATGAGCTTACCGACGACTCTCGATTGTGTTGATTTGGTTCAACGAAACGCTGGGTTTTGGTCAGTGCCAAATAAACGTGCCACACGATGGCCCGGTGTAGACTCCTGAACCGAGACGGTCCGATCCGGAGATCGGCCGCCAGTGCAGGAGGGTTGTATGAAGTCACTCCGCGAGTACCAGCTGAACCTGAACCCGGAGACCGCCACGGGCGAAGGCGTCACCTGGGGCACGGCGTTCGACCCGCCCATTCATGCTACGGTCAACGGCATCCCCGCGCGCGTCCTGGCTATCGGGAATCTCCCGGGCGCTTCGGACGTCTGCCTCTGCTCGGACACGACGGGCTTCATGGGGCCGATCAAACGCGCCGACATCACCGTGACCGATGGCGCGTACCTGCCGCTCAAGGGCGAATTGCCGCAGCAGACGACGCGCTAGGCGTCACGCGTCTGGCTGGCGATCCTCGAGCCGCAGCGCTACCGGCCAACTCGCCAGCAGGATCATGTGCAGCGCCCGCTCGAAGAGCGTCGGAAACCCGAGCGTCACTTCCCGTCCAGTCTGATAGGTGACGTAGAGGAAGAACCTCATGCGGCCGCCGCGTCGAGCTGCGCGTTCATGATCACGGCGCAGGCCGGGCAGATCCCGTGACTCACCGTGCCGGGATAGGCGCGGTTCAAGGCGACGAGCTGCGGGCGTGTGCAGCAATACGCGCAGGCCGTAATCAGCCCGTTGGGCTCGACGTCGACGCGGGTGTTGTGCAAGGTCGTCATGTTAGAGAGTATACGGCATAGCCGTATCAGTGTTCAAGAGCCATAATTGACGGCCGATACGGCTATGACGTAAAGTGTCGAGTCGATGACGACTGAGGACGCGCGCGATCTCGTCCGCGATCTCCGCGCGCGGTTAGGGGAGGACACCGCCACGTTTGCCGCCCGCTGGCGCCGGTCAGCGCGCACGATCGAGGATTGGGAGCAAGGGCGCCGGCAGCCGGACGACTTCGTGCTGGACGGGATGCGGGCGTTGGCCGCGAGGACGAAGAAAGCCACGGCCAAGAAGAAGGCGAAAGCGAAGGGGCCGAAACCGTAAGTCGAGATTCGTCGCTATCTCCCCGGCGATCAACTAGACTGCAGTCCTCCCCTCCTTCCACCCATCGGCCCGTTGAAAGACCCTTCATGAAATCCACTACAGCACTTTTCGCGATGGTATTCCTCGCGCTCGTCAGTGTGCCCGTAATCAGCGCTCAGACGCTTGCCGAGGCCTCTGCGAAAGCGAAGGCCGACCGCGCCAAAGGCCAGCAGTGGCCCGCCTCCGCGAACACGGTCCCCGTGTTTGATCCGGCGGCCGCTGCGGCAGTGGGCACGCCAACCGGCGACGTGACGGTCGCGAGCGGCGTTGCTCTCGAGACGATCAAGACGACCGCGACCTCAACCACCACGACGACCGTGAAGGACGAGACCTACTGGAAGACCCGGATGCGCGGCGTGGTGACTAAGCTCGCCGACGATCAAGCCTACCTGGCGGCCGCCGTCACGAACGAACGGACTCGCAACACGGAAGTCCATCGCAACATCGATGACATTCAGGCAATCAGTAATCGGCGCCAGCTGGCGGTGGCCGAGGGCCAGTGGCGGGATGCGGTGGCGGAGGTCAGCCGGTTGAAAGCGCTGGTCGCCAACGACACGCGCGCGAAGGCCGATCTCGAGCTCGAGGCGCATCGCGCCGGCGTGCCTCCGGGCTGGCTGATTCTCGAGTAGCGCTTGGCACGACGCTCGCAGCAGAGGTGGCCATGAAGACGATCCCGATCGTCGTCGGCCTGCTGATGATAGCCACGCCCGGCTTTAGCCAGTCCCGGGTCTACACCAACGCGGATCTGACCCCTCGCCCGGTGACAGCCTGGACCCGAACGGTGACGCCGGCGGAGCTCGCCAGTCTCGAGACGCGCCAGTTCAGGCCGTCTTGGAGCCCGTCGGAACGGCCGGGTGGCCCGGTCGTGGTGATCCTCCCGGACACGCCGCGCTTCGCCCCGTTTGCGCCCACCAGCACGCCCACCCGGCCGTTGAGTGAACCCTGGTCGATGACCACCTATCTCGGGGGCCATGGGTCCGGGCGGGGTCACGGGTCGGGCCGGCACGGCGCGGTGTCAGGGCCGGGGATTCATCTGGTCTACGGACGCTGACAGACGATCTCGTTTCGCGCTTCGACGTACCGCACGTCGTAGCGGCGCACGCCGTCGTTCTCGAAGGTGCAACCGCACGTCAAGGTAATCGTCACGCATCCGCCAGTCCGCGCCACGCGCGCGGCGACATCAGGGCCTTCATCAGCCGATAACAGTCGTCACACACGACCTCCATCGTCTGGCTGTAATAGACGTCCCCGAATTCGCGGCGGGCTTCCTCGCGGGCCTTCGCCTCGGTCCAGCCATCAAGGAAGGTGCCGCCGCACGCCGCGCACGTGTACGTCCTTGGCATCACGGTTCCTTGAGCGTCCGCTCCAATCTTCGTCGTTCGTCAGGGCGCCGTCGGCAGCTTAAACTTGTCGAGGAACGCGCGCCAGGCCTGCAGGTTCTCGAGCTCGGCCTTCGCATACGCCGCGCGCAGTTCCGGCGGCTGCAGCTGAATGCTGAGCAGCACGATCTGCGCGATCGTGTTCGCCAGGGTCAGCGCCGCCGTCAGCGGATCCATTCAGCACCACCCCCAGCGACAGAGCACCAAGGCAAAGAGCACAACGGCAATCAGCGCGATCCCGATCCGCCGATCCGCGATCCTCATCCTGTCGGCCACACCTTCCGCAACGCCGCGAGCAGGTCATCCGCCTGGTGCATCAACGCCCGCGTGAGCCGGATCGCCCGGCCGCGCGCGGTCCGCGGCGCATCGAAGGGAATCAGCGCCTTCCCCGGCGCGACATCGCACGCCGCCGCGGTCGCGTGATAGCCGCCCTTATGGCAGTAGGGACAGACGGCGACCGCCCTCATGGCGGCGTCAACGTGATCGTGTAGCCGAAGAGCGACCCGCGCACGCCGCGCCGTTGCCGCGCTTGGAGATCCGCCAGGACCAGCGCCTGCGCCTCGACCTTGTCGTCGAGGAGCTGCACCTGGAAGTGCAGCGCCATGATTGCCCCGCCCAGATCGAAGCCGTCCGGCGGCGTCACGATCGGCGGCGGATCGACGACGACCGGCGGCAGGGCCACGCCGGCGTCCAGGTCGAACGGCGGCGCGAGCGGTGCTCCCGAGCTCCCGGTCGGATTCCACGCCGGCACGTTGCCGTTGTCGGGCGGCCCGGCGCTGCCCAGACAGTCGATCCAGCCCGAAGGCAACGCGATGACGTCGTGCGAGTACTTCACGCCCTGATAGACGGCGCCGTTTTGCGCGGGCGGCTTCACGACGAGCTGCGCGCCCTCCCCACGCAGGGCCCAGGCGACGCGCCAGGTGATCTGCGCCGCGTCCTCGTTGGTCTCCCACCGCTGGCCGCGCGCAATCAGCATCGCTTTGACGCCGACCACGAGATCTGTGCGATCGATCATCGCTCACGCCTCCGTGTTCGGCCCGAGCTGCCCCGACCCGACGAACTGGCCCCACGCTTTGCCGACCGTCGCGCCGGTGCCGAAGACGCCGTACTTGGTCTTCGGCCAGGTGTTGCCGTCGATGTTCAGGTTCACCGCCAGCGGGCCGCCGGCGAAATACACCTGCGAGGTCATCCCGACCCCGGCAAACGTGTTGCCCCGGATCGTCAGATCTTCGGGGCCGCCGTTGAGCAAGATCATGCGCTGCGACCCGCCGTAGAGCGCCGGCTGCAGGTCGGTGAAGGTGTTCTCGAGAATCTGCACGCGTGCCAGCGTCAGGCTCGGCTGATTGTTGTCGCGCGCCAGGACGTTGATCGCCGCGGCGCCGTGGCTGAAGCGATTGCCCCCGACGACCACGTCCTCCACCGTCGACCACGGTGCCTTCCCGCCCTGGTTGCGCACCGTCAGCATCAACAAATACCCGTCCTGGCCGTGGCCTCCCCACGAACAGAAGATGTCGTTGTCCTCGATGGTGACATCACGCGCATTCTTGAGCTCGAGGACGTTCTTGACGCCGATGGCCTGTGCCTGCCAGGCGGCGTGCTTGCCGATCGAATTCCCGCGGATGACGATCTGGCGCGGTGACCGCGCCTCGCTCGTCGAGTCAGCACCGCCAATCATCACCGTCTCTGACCCGCCGGCGAGATTGCAGTCCTCGATAAGCAGCCCCGGCAGCATGTCCCACGCGCAGATGGCCTGCGTGTCGTCGCCCGGATACGCCCCGAAGCAGTCATCGACCAGACAGCGCACGATCGCGACGCCGCCGCCCCCGTTCGCGGCGATCCCGCGCTTGGCGCCTTTCACCGGGTCGCCCAGCACGCGCACGCGGTCGAGCCACACGTCGGCGCCGCTGATGGTGACAATGTCGGTGCCCGGCTTCCCGACGTTGCGAACCTCGAGGCCGGCGAGCTTCACGCCGTCACCCAGCGCGAGCCCGCCCAGAAATTGCGGCGCCGGCAGGTCGCGCGTCATGCGGCCCGGCGCCGGGGCCGTGCTGACGAGCGTGATGTGACTGAGGCGCAGCGGCGCCAGATAGACCAGGATCGGGTCGAGCTGCAGCGTGTCGCCGGGGACGGCGGCCGAGAGCGCCCGGTCGAGCGCGTCGGCCGTCGCGATCGGCGGCGCCGACGGCGGCACCGCCGGCCCGAGCTCGTCGAGAATCGTCTGCGCCGCCGCGCGGATCGTGGTGACGTTCATGAAGGCCTCACTGCAACAGATGATTCAGCGGCGCGCGAATGTAGGTCAGCGCCCGCAGAAAGCCGGCGCGGTTCGCCGCCAACTCCTCGGTCGTCCACACACTGTCGACGCGCCCGTCCGGCTCGAGCACGAGCCACACTTCCATCAACGCAACACTACCCACCCGACGATCCGACTGACCACGCGCTCGCACCACAGGCACAGGCACAGCCACATCCTCCGCTCTACGGGCGCGTCATCGCCGGCGCCGTCGACGGCTGCACCGTGCCGGACGGGGCCGGGACGTAGATCACCTGAGGCGCCGTCGCCGGCGACGACTTCAGGAAGAACGTGGCGAGGGCAATCATCAGCAGGATCGCCGCGATACCGACCTGCAGGACGGACTTCAGATTCTCCTGCGTGCCGTGGCGCCCGCTCTGCGCGCCGGCGTCCGCGGCGCGCTGCGCCGTCAGGTTGCGCATTTCGTTGACGAGCTGTTCCATCATCGGGTCGGCGACGGCCTGCTTGCCCTGCCCGGTATAGCTCGACTTCTCGAGCGCGGCGATCCGTTCCGTGATCGCGTTGACGGTGTTGGTCAATTGCGTCGCCAGGTTCTGCGCCGACGTGTTCACGGCCGAGCGCAGGGTTTCCGCCGTCGTCGCCGCCGACGCCGCGAGCGCCGTCACCGCATTGCCCTGCCGGTCCGCTTCCGTCTTCGCGGCGAGCTGATCCTGGCTGCGCACCGCATCGAGCCGCTTCGCCTCGAGCGCGTCGAGATCCTGCTGATGGGACGCGCGCAGCTTGACTTCGTGCCGGAGCATCCGCATCTCGGTCTCGACCCGGAGAATCTTCTCTTCCTGCAGCCGGCGCTCGGCGAGGCGCAGATCGTCCTGCCGGGTCGCGCCCGCTTCGAAGAGCTCGCGAACGTTCTCCGTCGGATCGACGACGGGTCTGCCGTCGGCATCGACCCCGAGCCCGACGCCCGTCATGGGCTGACGCCGGCGGAGGGCCGGCCCGCGTTCGCGCTCGACGTGGCGCCGTTCACTGCCGGCCATCAGTCGGCCTCCGTCGTCGTCGGGGGGACAATCTTCGCGACCTCGACCGCCACCGTCGCGCCCGGCGGAATCAGCGCGACCGGGCGGACCGTCACCAGGCGCAGTCCGATATTGGCGATCTTCACGAAGAGGGCGTAGAGGACGAGATACTTCGGCGGAATCGACGCGATGAGATCGGGATCGGCGAGGAGCGGCACCAGGGCAACGAGGGCTAACACGGCGTTCACGCGGAACGTGCGGGAGTTCCACAGCGAGATGGCGAAGTAGGTCACCGTCGGCGGAGGCCGCGCGGGATCGTCGGCCACGTGCGTCGGCGGGGGCGGCGGCCGATACATCGGCGGCAGGGCTGGGCTCACGTGTTGGACTCGATGAAGTCGCGGATGTTGACCCACACGTCGGCCTCCGCGAAGGCGGCGGTGACCTTCTGCTGCAGCGTCATCGCATTCCACGCCGCGATGCCCCGCGCGCGGACGATGAGCGCGCACGTAGCGAGCACATCCTTGCGGCGGCTGGTCGCCGTGAACTCCAACGTTCGCATCGTCGCCATATCGGCCGGCGTCGGCGCGGGCCCGAGTGTCGTTTCGTTCCACAACGCGAAGCTCTGTACCACGGGGCCCTCGGAATCGTCCCCGGCGAGCACGTAATCCACGAGCGGCAGGCCGACCTTCCCGCGTGCGGCGAGAAACGCCTGGACAGCTTTGTTGGTCATACAAAATACATCCCCGTCGCGCGGACGATCTTCCCGGAGAAATTCGCGTTCGTGATGGCGACCGCCGCCATCGTGAAGAACCCGAGCTGCGTGCCGACCGCCGCGATGAAATGCATGATCCCGGCGCCGTAGTCGGTGTACACCGTCGTCAGCGCACCCTGGAACGTGCCGCTCGTGAACGGCAGCCCACCGATCGCCGCCGCCAGGCCGCTCGCCGTCGCCGGATACTGAAGGGAAAACGCGACGGCGACGACGCGGCCGACCTTCGTGTACGTCCCGGTCCCCGACGCGAGCGTCAGGCCGGCGCCGCTGACATCGGTCGGCGTCCACGTGCCCTCTTCGTAATCGTCTAGGGTGTTGACATCCGCCGAGACATTCTGTGTCGCGGGGAATTTGATCTGCCCCGCGGCCGCACCAGATAGATCGAGCAGCCCCGCCGACGCCACCGTGCCCGTGAAGCTCGGTGCGGCCAAGGGCGCTTTCAGCGCATCGGCCGTGGTGGCAAACGCGGTCGTCGCGAGCTGGGTCGTGGACGTGCCGGCGCCGGCCGTCGGGGCCGTCGGGACGCCGGTCAGCGCGGGGGACGCCAGTGGCGCTTTCGCGGCGAGATCGGTGACGAGGTTCGTGACATCGCTTTCGACCACGGCGCGGAACGCCGGATCGGCGCCGGTGATGCCCCCGAGGAAGGTGCCGGTCGCCCCTTCCGCCGTGACGGTGACCGCGCTGGCGCCGTTGCCGATGACGACCCCGTTAGACGTCAGAGTCGCGACGCCGGTGCCCCCCTTGGGGACGGTGCGCACGGCGGCATCGGACGTGGCGACGGCCGCCGCGATCGCCGCATCGATCGAGGCCTCTAGCGCCAGCTCGAAGGCGGCGTTCCACACCGTGCCGGTCGTGCCGGTCCCGTCATCGTTGACGACAGTTTGTGGTGTCATAGCCATGGGCGTTACGCGCCTCCGCGCGCGACTCGCAATAGTTGTTCGAGGGTGAAGCGCGTCGAGGATCCCTGCGCCTGGCGCTTGGGCCAGCGCGCCGGATTGAAATCACTGATCGCGACCTGTTGCACTTTGAACGCTTGATTGACCGCGGTCGGCGCCGCCAGATTGACCGTGATGGTGCGGCCGGCGTGCGTGTTCGTATCGCGCGTCGTGTACGCGATGGCGACATCGAGCGCGCTGTGCGCGGCCAGCTGCGCCGTCCCCCGGGCGCGCGCCTCGGTTTCCGAAATGCGGCCGTCCTGAATCACGGCGCCTTCGATGATCCCGTCATCGACGGTGGGCAACATCCGCCCGGACATCTCGGCTTGCGCCGCGGTGTCATCGATCACGACGCGCAGGTTCACTTCGTCCCCGGCGCCGATGGGATACAAGATCGAGCCGACACCGTTGGCCGGAATGCCGAGCAGGGCCACGCACGTCGAGACGGTGGATCCTGACGGGACCGCGGCGGCGATCGAGCCGGCGCCCGTGGCCGGGATCCCGGTCAGCTGATTCGTCGACTTCCCGGTGTACCGAACCGGCATGTTGCCGGCGACGATGACCCAGCCCCCCGTGCTGAGGAACGCGGCGCCGCTCGACAAGTTCATCGTGATCGCGCCGGCCGCGGTCGCGCCGGATGTGACCGACACCGCCGATAACACCAGCCCGGAGGTATCCGTCGTCGGCGCGTTCGCGCCGAGGCTCGCATCCGGCGTGGTATCGGTGACGCCGGTTGTCGCGGTGTTGTTCGCGATCGTCTGTTGGAGCTTCAGCTGCGCGCCGCCGGCCGCCGTCCGGTACACCTTCCGGGAGGTCGTGCCGATCGGACCGGTCGGGACCACCGCGATCCACGCATTGTTGACCGGCGAGAACGCGACCCACGGCGCGATCTGGAAGGTGCTGCTGAATGGCGAATTGAAATTGTGCGGGGAGAGATCGAAGCTGATCTGCGCCGTCGCGCCGGCCGCGACGCCGTTAAAAATGTAGTCCATCAGATACCACGTCGTGCCCCCGCCATCGTTCCGGAAAAGGCCGATGTACCGGCCGATCAAATCGGTGCGCGAGATGAATGTCGCGCTGTACGCGGTGTTACCGGCGGCGACCACGCTCGCCGGTGTCCCGAGCGCGGTGATGCCCGACGCGAACCCGAACACCGTCAGCTGCGTGATGTCCTTGATCACGGCGATTGCGTAGTTCACCGTCAGGCCCACCACAGGACCGGCGCCGGGATAGGGTGAGGGCACGATCGACGCGACGGCCGGCGCGGTCGGGAGCGTTTCCATCAGCACCGACGCCGATAGCAGCGATGGGAGCGTTTCGCCGGCCGCCGTCACGAACGTGTACGCCCATTGATGCGCGCCGTCCTCAATCCCGGTGCCAGCGAGTGGACGCACGGTCGGCGCCGTCGTCGGCGAGGCCTGGGTCTTTCCGGTGTAGGTGATCCGCTGTGGCCCGGATACCACGGTCCCCCCGGCGGCGTTGTACCAGCTCAGTTCGGTGACGGGGATCTGGGTTTCCCCGACCGCGCACGCCGCCACGCTAGTCGAGCCGCCCCCTTCGACGGGCTGCCGGGTGATGACCTGACTGAGATCGCGCGTGACGCGAAAGTCATTCATCTCGGTCAGCAGCGCGCTGGCGGCCGTCAGCGTGGTCGGATCGGTTTGCGAGGCATCGGCCGCGATCCCGAACCGTACGTCTTTCGCATACGTCGCCTTCCAAGTGCCGCCGATCCGGTCGGCCAGGTTCGAGAGCGCGGACGCGAGGCTTTGATTCGTGAACGAGATTTCATCGACCACCGGCAGGCCGGCGGCGACGCGGATCGAGGTCAGGCCCGGCGCCAGGGCAATGATCGCTTGCGCGATCGCGGTGGCGGATTGATTGCTGAACCGTTGACTGATGGTGCGCCGGGTCAGCTGCCACGTGTAGTCGATCACGTTGACGGCATCGCCCCCGGCGGCCGGCGTGCCGACGTAGCTGTGCGCATCGGTCAGGACCGTGCCGGCGAATTCGCGCTCCGCGTTATTGATCGATCCCTGGGTGATGATCACTTCCTGCCCGTCGGTCGGTTGGAAGCCCCGCACCTCGAAGCTGCACGTGTTCGGGGTTTCGCCGGCCGTCTCCGTGATCGTCAGCGTGTCGTTATCGACCTGCAGGGCGTCGACCAGGCGCGCCGAGGCGTACTGGACGCCGGCGATCGCGACGAACGTCAGCCGGGAATGGTGGTTGGCGCGGCTCGCCCCGGCGCGCATCACGCCGGCCTGGGCATACATCAGCGCGACGGCGCCGACGGCGAGGGTTGCCATTAGAACCGCACTCCGGTATCCCGCATCCGTTTCATCACGGCAGCATCGACGGCGGCTGCGATCGCCGTCGGCGTCGCCAGGGGCTGCGTCACGTAGACGTGGAGGTGCGTTTCGCCGCCGTTCATCGGCGACCCGTTCGGCCGGATCGTGCTGCCGGGCGGGACGTACATCGCTTCAGGACCGCGCTCGCCGACCATCGCCCAGCCGCCGGGCGCGTTCTCGACGCCGCCGGCGTAGCCGGGTTCCCTCGGGCCTTTGTGCGCGAACAGCGGATCGTTGGCGTTGATCGGGATCTTCCACGCCAGGTCGAACGCAATGGCGGAGGCCTGCGCGAGCGAGTAGCCGGCCTGCAGCCAGGTCGCGATCGCCGGGTCAATCTTGTCGCGGCCGGCCTGTGTGGTCGTGTCGATCTTGGTGGAGTTCCCCATCGCGCGGTTCGCGGCCGCCAACGCGGCGACGATTTCCTGCTGTTTCAGGAGTTCGTCGTTGTGCCTCTTCGCCGCCGCGGCCGCCGCGTCTTGTGCCGCGATCGCGTCGTGACCGTAGCCGCGGGCGGCGTCGCGCGCCTCCTCATATTTCAGGCGTTGCTTCTCAATCTCGTCGCGGTGAAAGCCGCCCGACGCGATCATTTCGTTCAGGGTGCGGCGCTCGTTGTCGGCGATCTCGTTCTGCGCCGCGATCGACGACGTCTTCCACAAGTCCCAGTTGATGCCGACCGCGCCCAGCTTCTCTTTCGAGTTCACGGCGAGCCAGTTGTAGAAGTCCGCGGTGTCGGTTTTCGCTTTCACCGCGGCCGCCGTCGTGTCGGCCGCCCACTTGTTAATGCCGGCGATTGCGATCGCGTTCGCGGTGCCCCCGTGCTGCACGATCAGCTGGTAGTACTCCTCTCTGAGTTTGGAGACGCCGAGGATCGCCGCCTCCTCGATTTTCGCGGCCTCTTTCTCGGCGTCGGCGGCACTCTTCGTGGCCGCCTCGTAGGCTTTGAACTGGTCGACGCTCACCCCGATGCCGGCGGCGTTTTTCGCATTCAGCGCGCCGATGTCTTTCAGATGGCCGAGGTACTGTTCTTGCCACGCCAGCAGCGGCTTCGCCGCGTCGAGCTCGAGCGCGGCCATGAACTTCTGGGCCGCGCCCTGTGCCGTCAGCGCGACGGTCGCCTCGTCGTGCGCGCCTGCGGCCTTTTTCGTGGCGGCGGCGTTCGCGTCGGTCGTCTTGTTTTGCTCGTCGAGCAATTTGGTGAGGTTCGCTGTCCCGGTGCCGTTGCGCCAGACCTTGTCGTCGAGATCCTTGAGCGACGCGGACACGACGGCCCACCAGCCTGCGCCTTTCGCGGCGGCGTCACTGAGGACGTTGAAGCCTTGCGCGACGGGCCCCATCATGTTCGCCGCGATCGACGACAGGTTTTTCTGGGCCCGGGTGATCGACTCGCCGAACTGGTCCATCGCGTCGACCGATTCCGTACTCGCGACCTCATTGAGGCGCTGCCACGTCTCCAGCGCCCCTTCAATCCCTTCCGAGGCGCCGGCCATGGCGGACCCCAGCTTCCCGCCAAAGAGATCCGCCGCGGCCGTATCGCGCAGTCCGCCCTGCAGGGTCGCGAGGCCCCCTTCGATCTTCAGGAATAGTTCTTTCCCGTTCAGCCCCTCGACGTCCTTGAGGGACATCCCCATGAGGTGCAGGCCGCTGGCCACCGACTCATCGCCGCCCGCGATGCCGCGGCTCAGTTTGTACAGGCCCTTGCCGAGGGTGTCCGCATCGACGCCGAACTCCGACATGGCCCCCGCCAGCCGCTGCAGGTCCTCGACGTTGATATGCGTCTGCTGGCTCAGATCTTTCAGCGCGGACGCTTCGTTGAGGGTGTCCTTGATGAAGTTGAACGCCGCGCGCGCGGTGAACATCGCGGCGAACCCCAGCGCGAGGCTCTTGACGGTGTCCATCAGCCCGCCGCTGGCCACGTCCGCCTGCTTCGTGTCGTTCGCCAGCTGCTGCATGCCGGCGGGCGCCTCGCGGCCGAGCACGCGGTACTTCTCGAGCGCCTTCTCGAGCGTGGCGTTGACGCGCGCCTGTTCGGCTTCGGTGAGCTTCGACGCGCCACCGATCTGGTTGACCGCGGCGGTGACGTTCATTGCGGCCTGAATCAGCTTGTCGCCACTAAACGAGGCCGAGAGCTTGCCCATCGCCGCCGTCGTCGTCTCGATCTGGCTGACCCCTTCGGCGAGGTTCTTCTTCAGTTCCTCGATGGTCGAGGCGACGCGGACGATCAACGCGGGATTGCCGGCCATCAGGCGGCGCCTCCGAGCCCCTGCTCGTCAATCGCGGCTTGGACGGCCTCGCGCGCGCGCCGATCGTGTGCGCCTTCCTCGAGCCGGGCGCTCGCGAACAGGAACGGTGCGGCCGTCATGAATTTGGTGCCGAACTCCAGGAAGCTGCCGACGTGCTGCCGGCCATCGCCGACGTAGATCACGTAGCCGTCGCCGCTGTGGGTTTCCTCGACGGTGATGGCGTCGCCGGTCTGCCCCGTCCGCCGTCGCACCCGCGCGCGTGCCTCCGTCGCGATCGCCTCCGCCGTGACTTTCGCGGCCGCCTTCAGGTGCGCGTGCACGGCCTCCGGGATCGCGGCCAGCGCGGCCAACAGGGCCGTCGTGTCGACGTCGATGGTGAAGCTATCGGCCATGGGAGTTCTTCAGTTCGTCTTCCACGAGCGCGTGCTCGATCTCCGTCGCCAATCTGCGCATCGGGGACGCCTGCCAGCCGGCTGGGTCGACGACGTTCGCCGCGTAGGCCTCGGCGTAGCGCCGGTATTCGATGATGCGTTCGAGGAATCCGACCGGCAGTCGTTGCTGTTCGGCCCAGATCGCCGTCGGGAGCGCGCCGCCAAATTCCTCAGAGAGGCGCCCGATGTAGTGCTCGAACGGCTGCGGCCCTTCACCGCTCAGCGATCGGTGCAGGACCGTCAGGCGTTTTTTCGGGCGACCTCCGCGTCCTCGAGCGTCGCGTGGAACAGGTGCGGCTTCGTCAGGCGGAGTACTTCGGTCGCGATGAAGTCGACGGCTTCGTCGTCGAGGTCGTCGATCGGGTCGACGGGCGGCTTGCCATCGGCCGCCTGCACGGCCGCGGTGACGGGGCTCGTCTTGATCGGCTGCGGATAGCTCCACGCGACGAGCCCGGCCCGCACGAGGGCGAACCGGTCATACCCGGTCAGCGGGTCGGCGATCGCCTTGAGCACTTCGGGGTCTGTCGCCCCCTTTTCCAGCGCCCGGCGGAAGACCGCTGGCCACGACCGTGCGCTGCCGCCCGCGAGATTGTCGCGGTGCGCCTCGGCCGCGCCGTCGCACTCGCGTCCGGTGAGCTTGCGCACGGTCACCGTCTGCGGCGGGTCGAACGGGAGCGGAATCGGATTGGAGACGGACTGACTCGCGAAGGGGCTGCCCACGGGGTCTATGTCCAGACGCCGGCGCCGGTCGGCTGGAGGGTCGATTCGAACCCCGTCAGCTTGCCGTTGCTGGGCGCGACCTTGTACTTGTTGAGCCAGGTCGACACGGTGAACGTCTTCGAATCGCCGAACACGATCACCAGAACGCGCGGGGTCGACGTCGGCAGCGCGTCGGCGTCGCCTGGCCGGAGGACCACGTGCGGGCCGGTCGTCGCCGTGGTGTCGAACAAGCCCTTCACGGGGATCGGCGCCACCTTCCGCATGCCGGTCGGCGCGAACTCGCGCCACAGGTCGCCGAACGCCTCGGAAGACTGCAGCTCGACTTCGATTTCTGCGCCGCCCAGATCCATGACGAAGCCGGTGATGAGCCGCGGCGTGCCGGCGCTGTCGGTGAGGCTGACGGTGACGACGGTGGAACCCTGAATACCTACGGCCATGATGCTGCTCCAGTTCTAGTTGCGCTTGAATCCGACAAACGGCGTGATCGACCCGGCGCCGGTGACGTCGCCGTTGAACGAGAGATACCGATCGATCGTGCCGGCCACGGTCAGTCGCTCGGCCGCCGGCGCCGCGGTGACGTTGGTGAAGGTGAGGAGATCCGCGTAGGTGACGTCGTCCGGCGAGCTCCGGATCTTGCCGATGAACCCGGTGAAGCCGCTGAGCGCGCTGACGAATTGGTAGCCGACGCCGCCGAGCTTCGTGTTGCCGCGCACGAACGTGCCCGCGGTGCCGGCGACGCTGACGTTGACCGGCACGGTAAAGGTGGTCGCGCCGGTGACCGTGACGACCTGCGACCCGTTGATCGACGGCGTGCTGTTGCTGCCAGCCACGACGATGACGTCCGTCGACGCCAGCCCATGCGGCACGGACGTCGTGACGACGGTCGGATTGGCGAGCGTGTTCGACGTGATCGGGATCACGCGCTGCGTCGCGTCGAGCGCGTAGTCGACCGAGACCCCGTCGGTCTTGGTGTTCCAGTCGATCGTCTTCGCCGTCGCGGACTGCAGGATGACGCCCTCGTCGAGCTGCCCGCTCACCTGATACGAGACGTTGGCCTTGGTGAGTTTGCCGACCGTCGACAGCGGCGCGTACTTGATGGAGAACGCGCCCTGGACGGCGGTGAAGATCGCCCCGATGACGTTGCCCGCGAAGGCCCAGGCCACGAGCCGGACCGTGCTGGGCGCGGCTTTCATCGCGTCGTGAATGCCGGCCGTCGTGGTGTCGAAGAACGCCCCGCCCTGGGTGATGGTCGCCTTGCGCATGCCCGTCGGCACCGTCGCGCGCCACAGATCGCCGAGACCATCGCTCGGTTCGAGCTCGACCTCGACCTCGTGCGAAAAGTCTTTGATCTTCGCGGACAGCAGGTTGTAGCCGTCCACGACGAAGACGCCAAACTGTGAGGAGGACAGCAGACTCATGACGCGGCCTCGCGCCGGCGCGCCGGCGCCGCGGTCGGTTCAATATGGCCGCTCGCAAGGAGGGCCGCTAAGCTCTCGGTCGGCACGCGCTCGCACGTGGCGCCCACTTCCGCGAGGGTCTCGTCGCCCGCCGTCGAGAGCCGCCGGAGGGCGCGGTAGTCTTTCCCCTTCAACTCAGTCACACCAGACCTCGTCTTCCCACTTGTAGCCGCAGACCGTACAGACCGGCCGCCGCATGCCAAACCCGCAGGAGGCCATGCGCTTCTCCTTCGCGGCGCCGCAGCGCGGGCAATTCGTGTCGATCGCCTGGCGCGCCGGCCGCCCGGAGGCATCGACAATCGCGGGCGCCTGATGAGGGCGGTCGTCAGGCATTCGTCTCCTGGATCACCAGCTCGATGTTCGTCACGAGCTCGTGCACCTTGACGCCGTTGAGTTCCTGGTCGGCCAGCGGAATCGTTTCGATTTCCGGCAGCGGGATCCCGCTGCAGACCGTGTAGCCGTCGACGACGAGCGGCGCGCCCTCGAAGAGCAGCTCGATCGCCCGCGCCATCACCACGTGCGCGTCGCGCATCGTGCCGTAGGCGCCTTGGAACACATGCAGCCGCAGCTGGAGGCCTGGGACCGAGCCGCGGCCAGGGCGCGTGCCCAGGCCGCCGTAGTTCGCCTGGTGCAGTAGCTCGAGCCAGAGAAACGGAAAGGTCGGGCTCTCCGGGACGTCGGTCTGCACGCCGCCGGGGGCCAGCGCGTAGAGCGCGGCATCCTGGAAGAGCCCATAGACCGCGTCGCCGACGGCCGTCAGCGGGAAGACGTAGGCCATCAGACGATCTCCCCGCACTCGAGGAAGAGGTACTGGCGACCGTCGCCGTCCGGCGGAATCCCATGAATCTCGAGCGTGTGCAGCGGCGCGCCGGGGGGCCACTGCGGCGTCCAGAGCGCACGCATCTGCGGCGTCAGGTCACCGCGCGTGTGGACTCGAAACCGATAATCGAGCTGCGCCTGCAGCGCCTGTGCTTGCAGCCGCTCCATCGCGCGCACGGGCAGGAGCTCGGCGAAGACGGTGTCGAGGGTGGCCCATCCGATCTTGCGGCCGCCCTGCGCATCCGAGACATACGTCACGGTGATCGGGCCGGTCGCCGGCGTCGTCAACAGGCCGCTGACGGTAAACGTGAACGACGATGCGCCGGTGACGACGACCTTGACCTTGCCGTTGTAGCCCACGGGCACGGCGCCGGCGACGGTCACATAATCGTTCGTCGCGTAGCCGTGCGGGATCGCCGTCAGGGCCGTGGCGGTCGTCGTCGCGCGCGTGAGGCTCGAGACGACCAGGGCATCCGGGATGTTCTCCTGAATCGTCAACCGTTCGCGCAGCACGGGGCCCTTCATGCGACGCACACCTGGCGATACGGCGCGATCGCCTCCTCGTACAACTCCAGCGCCAGCGCGTCTTTGTTGATGGTGTAGTCGACAAGGAAGCCGACGGCATCCACCAGCGTCGGCCTGGCGGCCGCCAACAGCGCCACCGTGGTCCAGCCCGCAACGATTCGCAGCACATACGGCTGAAACGGTCGCAGGTCAGAGGGCCACGCGCCGCCGAGCGCGAGCCCCAGGCGGCCGCCCGCCAGGTCGACGACGTAGTTCGACGGGTCGAGCGTTTGGACGACGCCGACCGTGTCCGTGGATTTGAACGAGGTGACGGACTGCAAGGGCCTCGATTGCGACGGCAGCGTGATCGTGTTCCCGGCGATCGCATCGAGGTACACATCCCGTGTCTGCGTCAGCAGGGCGAGCCCGGTGTCCTGCTCCACCTTCGACCGGGCCGTCTTGATGAAGCCCGGGATCAGCGCGTCCAGGCTCGTGTCGGTTGCGCTGAGGCGCGCATAGAGCTTCGCCGTGGCGAGATCGATCGGCTCGAGCGTCGGCTCGATGAAGACGACCGAGACCGCATGCGCTGTCGCCGGCGCCGACTGGTTGGCCCAGAACGGCGGCTGGATGAAGCTCACCGCTTGCGGTTCCTATCGCCGCGGTAGGTGCCAGTCGTGAATTGCCCGGCCGGCAGCGTCGCCTGCACGACCTCCGCGACGAGCGGCACGCGGGCGAGCTCCGCCGCGGCCGCCGCGTCACGCGCCGGCAGTTGGACGACGGTGATGGGGCCGCTGTCCGTCGTGCACGCCGTATGGTCGGCGCCGCAGATGGGACAGCGGCCGGGATCGGATCGGGACATTACGCGACCCACTCCGCCCGAGCGCACCGGTGACGCCGCCGCCCGGGCCGCGTGGCCCGCGCGACGAGACGATCGTCCTCGCCGAGATCGAGGTCGTCGTCGTCCCAGCCAATCCCATCGAGCGCCTGCCGCGTCATGGCCGGGCTTACTCCAGGGCGTAGGTCAGGATCACGTCGACGGCCGTCGCGGTCGTCGCCGTGCCCCCGGTTTTCCCGATCGTCACGGCGGTATTGGCATCGAGCGGCGTCAGGGAGGCGCCGTCGGCCAACGCCACAATCGACGCCGTGCCGGCGGTCGCGAACGGCGATCCGAGCCGCAACAGCGTGCTCTGGGTCAGCCCCGCCACCGCCGCAATCCCGAGCGCCACCGACCCGGCCGCCCGCGTGCCGAGAATCCGCACGTCGGTCGCCCCTGCGACGGCGCCGCCGATGGCGATGAGCGTGATGTCGACGAGCCGGTACGCGAAGCCCGGCACCGCCGCCAGCAACGTGAAGCCGGCGTTCAGTTGCGCCAGCGTCACGCGCTGTCGACTGTGCTGGACGGCGGGATTGTCCGTATCGACGCGGACCATCTGATTGGTCGTCGGGTTGTAACGTGGTTGCGGCATGCTGCTCCTTCAACGGCCCGATTCCGGGACACGCCCGACGATGCGCGCGCCCCGGACACCCGGTCGGGTTTAGCCTTCGATGACGTACGCGAGCGAGACGTCGAGATTGGTCAGGACGGTCATCGCCGAGCCGACCGTGATGATCGTGATCCCCGTATTGGCATCGAGCGGCGTGAACGACGCGCCGTCCGCCAACGTGGTCAGCGATTCGGCGCCCGCGGTGGCGAAGGGCGTCCCGGTCACCAGCCGCACGCTCTGCACGAGCCGCGCGACCGCGGCCACGAACAACTGCACGGGCGCCGCAGCCCGCGTGCCGATGATGTTGACGGATGTGGCCGTCGTGCCCGCGCCGCCGACCGCGAGCATCGACGCCTCGACGATCCGGTAGGTCTTGCCGACAATCGCCGGCAAGAGGGTCAAGCCGGCGTTGAGCTGCGCGACCGTCACGCGCGTGCGCAGGTGAAACAACACGGGCGCCTGGTCCGGCATCCCCGCGCTGCGATCGAGTCCGCCGTCGTACCGCGTCCACAACTTGCCCTCAAGCGATTGCGTGAAGGCGCGTAGGAATCTCATGACTCACTGCTCTTTCTCGAGGCGTTCAGGCCTCACCTGCATCCGAGTTAATTGAGGCCCGTGACCGTGCCGAACGCGGCCGGCCGGTAGACCGCGAGCGCGAGCCGCTCTTCCGCCCGGATCGCGACCAGGTTCTTGATGAAGAAATCGCTGTGCGAGTTCGAGGTTTCGACCCGCAGACCGCCCTTGCGGAACACCTGCGCGGCCTGCCGGAACGCGCCGACCAAGCCCGTGTTGGCGACGATTGAGGGGGTCACGGCGACCGGATAGCCCCAGAGCTGCGGTGGCTGCGCGTCCTGCCACGGCCCGGTGCCGAGGTAGTTGCCGTTCGCGTTCTTGGTCAGCTGGATGGTCTGCCAGTTGGCAGGATTCAGCACGACGCCGTCCGGTTGGATGAACACCGTCGACGCGATGGTCGTGATCTGCTTGAAGATCGCGTCGGCGTTGGTGTCCGCGCCGCGCGCCTGGGCCGGGGTGAGGCCGACGCGCTGCAGGATCCCCTGGATGGCCGGCGCCACGCCACTGCCGTTGAGGAGCTGATCCTCTTCGGTCAACTCGACGCCGAGCCGCAGCCGCGCGTCCACGTAGGAGCGCGTCTGGTCGAAGTCCTCGAGCATTTCTTCCGTGATCGGCAGGAAGTGCGCGATCTTTCGGACCAGGTCGGTCACCTGCGCGAAGATGAGCGTCGATTCGGGCTTCGCCGCGCCTTCGGCGACCGCGGCGGCGGCGTTGGTGAAGGTCGTTTCCTTCATGTAGGTGATCGAGTTCGAGGTGGTCGTGCCCGGCGCGATGAGGTCGGCGACCGTCAGCCGCTTGAAGAGCAGCGGGGTGACGCCGGCCTGGTAGTCGCTGACGATCAGCGGGCCGCCCGACCCGGACGTCGTGTCGAGGGTGGTGGCGTGGAGCTCCACCGCGGGCGAGGTCCAGGCGCTCGTGCCCCGGTGGGCGCCGTCCTTGATGAACGCGCGATAGAGCGGGTCCGAC
>Ga0207703_10000531_pt1 | contig 39275 bp, 32 predicted proteins | sample KBSSwiS12_FD_184304 | JGI IMG/M metagenome (GOLD analysis project Ga0207703, IMG submission 184304) | Switchgrass rhizosphere microbial communities from Kellogg Biological Station, Michigan, USA - KBS Switchgrass S1-2 (SPAdes) (version 2) | ecosystem: Host-associated > Plants > Roots >... | reverse complement strand
CAAACTTAATCCTCCCTAGTTCCTCCCCGGAACGGGGAGGGGGACCATTCGCCATTTCTGGCGAATGGTGGAGGGGCTTGGAGCGAGGCCACGTCGCCGCGCTCCAAGCCCCTCCACCACCTGCCTGAAGAAGGCAGGCGGTCCCCCTCCCCGAGCAAGCTCGGGGAGGATTTGAAGACCTACCGCCCCAGCAGCACCCGCCTGGCTCGCAATCTGCGCCAGCATCGCCGCGTTCGGCGCGATGTGGGCGAAAGTCGACATTCAGCGTGTAAAGACAGCCGGCATGCGATCGCCGCTACCCGCCGCAGGCGAGCCCCACAGATGCCTCTGCACTACTGACCTGCGGCGGCCTTCACCGACTCCACATCGAGCTGGAAGAACTGCCCGTCGAAAGGCTCCGGTGCCGGCGGCACGCCGGGCACCACGAAATGTTTGTGGTTGGTGATCGCCACGTCGTCATTGGAGTACGCGCCCATCGTCACCGTCGCGCCCCCGCGAATCGGAATCGTCACGCGATAGTCAATGGGGAACGTGTAGTGACCCACCTTCTCCTCGTTGCGATTGAAGGTGTACGTCGCTTCGGGGTCCGAGACGTGCAGGCTGTAGAAATTATAGTCGTTCTTGATCGGCGTGCCACCCGTTTGGAAGTGCTCGAACTGAACAATGCCCCCCGTGAAGTTCTTGGGCTCGACCACGCCGCGCACATGCAGGCTCACCTGGTAGGTCGTCCCGGGCTTGCCGCCAAAAGTCCGCACGATCTCGCGCTTGAGTTTCCATTGAGGATCGGCGGTCTGCAGCAGCGTCTGGTCCCAGTGGCATTCAGTGTCCTGGGTGAACTTCGGATTCGCACAGGGCACTTCCAGGCGCAGCCCCGCGAGGCTTGCAGCAGGCGCCGCGCTGTTACCTGGCGACAGGGTGGCGCATGAAGCCAGCAGGGCTGCTCCAATCGCCACGCCGGCAATCCTCTCTCCGATGCCATTCATGAAATCCCCTCTCGCCCGATAGTCAGAGCCGCACCACGCTAGCCGTGCGCAGCGCCCCTGCCCAGTCCGGCCGGCCATTATGGTCCGCAAGCTTCGCCATGCTCTCGAAGTCATAGAGCCTCAACGCTGCGGCCGAGTTTGCTCCAGTAATGCCAGAGCGGGACCCTAAGGCCCGTCGCAGGACCGTCTGAACAAGCGGTCGCTTTGTTGCGCTCTCCGGTCGGCAGGACCGCTTTCGACCAGCAATTGCCGGCGACCCGTGTTGCACAACCGGCAGGTCATGGCGCGAGGCTGTCAAACAACTATGCCGTTGACTCATAAAAGCGGCCTGTCGGTAAGCGACCCAATCATGGTCATTCCGACACCGTCACGTGATGCCGGATTGCAGTCCTTTCGTGCGGATGCAAAGATAGTTCATGCTCACTGTTATTCTCAACGGGCTACGCGGCTACCGGAGGCAGTTCGACGCTCTAGAGAACGCGATTTTTGCAGCGGTCCGAAAGCGCCTTCCGGAACAGAGCGAAGCTGCCTTCGACGATCGTCTTCGCAGGATCAACGTGATCCAGCCGCTCCTCGGCAGAATTGAGGTCAATCTTTTCGAACGAAGGAACGGCAAAATTTTGTTCCCTCTAACGAGCCGAATAGTTTCGACTGATGAATCGATTCGCATCGCTACAGTCAAGTCGGACTCGGCTGATGATATGTCTCGGTTCACGGTAGAATTATACTGTACGAACGGCACCCTCACTTCGCTGGAATTCACAAAGCCGAGCGAGCATGCGACCGTTGAAAAAGTCATTTCGATGACTACGATCTTATATCCGGAAACACCGTGGATTTGACGAAGAGCCAGCTTTAGCCAAAGCGATCTCCAAAGACGGCCATTCGCCTTTCGTTTGGCCGGCCGAGCGATGGAGGTGTAGCGGGAATTTCGTTTATGAAACTAATCGCAGGCTCACGTTTCTTGGCGGCGTTCGCGCACCTTCGCCCTCTATCGTGAGCATATTCGCCAAGCCGAAAAGCAACGCTTCGATTTCAGGGATAGGAACTCCAGTCTCGCGAGATATATCGGCCTTAGTTATGCCTCGCTCGCGAAGATCATCCATAATTTGCTGCCAAATACTGGACTGTTCACGTGCGATGCCTTGGGGCTCCTTCTTCAGCCAGCCTCGCCGGGACAATTCAACGTAGAGGGAATTGCTCCGGCTATCTTTGATTAGGCCAAGCTCATGCGCACGATACACCACTGCAGCCGCCGACACTCGCCACCGACGTTTATAAATCACAAGGTCATCGACGCTATAGATCGTAGATGTAATCACCGAACGCACATCTGCTTCCGGCATCAAAAATGCACCCGCAAAAGCGTTTGCTATCGCTTCCACTGGGCTATTTCTGAGAATAGCCGCCGCCCCGCCGTGCTTATCTAGGCAAAGATGCGCCAGTTCATGCGCAGCATCAAATCGGCTGCGCTCTGCGGATTTGAACCTATTAAGAAAAATATAAGGGGTATCATCACGCCATACTGAGAAAGCGTCTACATCTTTCGTGTTCTCCGCAAGCGAAAATACCCTGATCCCCTTCGCTTCGAGCAAATGGACCATGTTCTCAATCGGCTTGTCGCCTAATCGCCATTGCTCGCGCAGGATTTGCGCGGCGACCTCGGGCGCAATGCCGCCAAGATCGGGAAGGTCCGGTTCTATGCGTCCGTATTTTTGAACATCCCACACCCAATCATCAAACAGATAAGCCATGGTTCCAGATGCCAATGCGGCATCCATCACCTTTGCGCTCTTGCTCGCCAACCCTCGGAAGCTTGCATTATCGCGACGCGGACGGTCGAGATCGCTCCCAAAGAAAAAGCTCACGGGAAATTGGAGCGCAGATGCAAAGCGTTCGATCGTTTCGGGCGGCGGAACCAGTTCCCCACTTTCGTATCTCAGAATAGTATTGGTAGCGAGATTTACCTCGTCGGCGAATCCCTTCTTGCTCATCGCCCGACGTTCCCGGGCGATGGTAAGCCGCATCGGATTAAACATGACTACACCTTGCGAGTGATCGTCGGCTTATCGATTTCTGCGAAGTCTTCCGGAACCGGGTCGGGACGACGCAGACCAGGCTTCTCGCCTGGCTGACATAAGATTATCCGTTCAGAATAATGAGCGACGAAACCCGACTCCAGCCCGCTCGGGCGAGATACTTCGGCTGACAGGCTCCTATCGCTCGCATGCACACAGAAATAGAGGAAATCATAATCCGCTATCGGATCTGGCGCGGGCTCACGCTCGCCAAATAGCGACTCCTGCCTGCGGTCCTCATTGCCCTTTATCGCCTTAACCGCCGCTGGTCCCTTGTCAGAAACGCTGATTGGCTCCTTGGATGGCATGCCAGCACGTGCGTCCGTGTTGAGCACAACGAGCTTAATTCCCCTGCCATCGTTGCGGATGCCTTCGAGTTGGTTGTGAGCGCACGACACCCAGCCGAGATTCCGCAGTTCTTCATTTTCACGAAGGTAGCGCGTGAGCCAGCGGCGCATTTCATTCCCGCCCGTCGCCGAAGGGTCGTTCGCGTTCACTCGCGCCCGCTCGCCGGCGGCCTGCTCAAGAATGTCGAGGCAAACATCCTTCGGAAGACCTATCTCGGTAAGCCGGGGGATCACCTCAAAATCCTCGATGAGAACCGTGCTAGCCATCCAAAGCGCTCCGTTGCGATTTCTGGAATTAATTAATCACAGGAATCGCAACGTGGCAAGCGCTCATTTCCCCAGCGTTTCGCCGCTGCTTTTCCGCGACCTCATCGGCCTCGAGCCTCGAAGCCCGCCGAGACTACCGCCCCAGCAGCACCCGCGCCTGGCCCGCAATCTGCGCCAGCATCGCCGCATTCGGCGCCGGCGCCAGTCGCGCCCGGTCGACCACCGCCTTGAACTGCGCCACCCGCCCGGCATTGGCCGCCAGCCATTCATCGACCTGACGCTGCGGATCACCAGCCCCACGCCCCAGAAACTCGAGCCGAAGCTGCTGGAAATCGCGGGCCAGCCCCGCGATCAGCAACCGCTCCCACGGGTCGCTCGACACGATCCGCGCCGCATTGGCCTGTGCCCAGTCGAGCCCAAGCGCCTGGCCGAGATGCGTAAACGCCCGCGTCAGCACCGTCTCGTCGAGCCCGAGCCTTGCGCCGAGATCGGCCAGCCCGATCGCGCCGTCGAGTTCGAACAGCCGCACCACCTTCTGCACCAGCTTCTTCGGCGCGCCGGCGGTCTCCAGCGTCGCGGCGATGCGGGCGCTCTGCGCGCTCGCTTCCTCGAGCAGCAGCGCCTTGGTCTGCTTGTCGAGCTGGCTGACACCCCGCGCCAGCCGCGCCATGGCCGCACCGGGGCCGGTCCCTGCCCGCGTAACCCGCAACAGATCGGCGATCTGTGACCGCGCAGCCACCGCGACCTCGTCGAACAGGGCGATCCTCGCCGCCTCCGGCATCGCCGCCGTCTTGATCTCGGCCCAGAGCGCGGGCAGGTCGAACAGCCGCTCGACCACCACGAACATCGCCGCGATGTCGGTCATCGCGGCACCTTCCTCCTCGGCAAGCTCGAAGGGATGGAGCACGCCGAGCCGGTTGATGATCCGGTTCGCAAGCTTGGTCGCGACGATCTCGCCGCGCAGGCGGTGCTGGTCGATCGCGGCGGCGAATTTCTTCCTCATCGCGGGCGGGAAGGCGGCATGGAGATCGGGCGCGAGATCGGGATCGAGCCCGAGGCCGCCATGCTCGATCGCCGCCTGCAGCGCGAGCTTGGCGGTCGCGAGCAGCACCGCGAGCTCAGGCCGGGTAAGGCCGCGCCCCTCCTGCGCCCGCCGCAGCAGATCGTCGTTCGACGCGAGCCCCTCGACCGCCCGATCGAGATTGCCCGCCGCCTCGAAAATCTCGATCAGCCGGACATAGCTCGGCACCGCATCGGCACCGTCCTTTTCCATGATCGACAGGCCGAGCGTCTGCAGCCGGTTATCCTCGAGCACGATATGCGCGACATCGTCGGTCATGCCGGCGAGGAAGGCGTTGCGCTTCTCATAGGCCAGCCGGCCCTCGATCATCTCGCGGTTGAGCGCGATCTTGATGTTCACCTCATTGTCCGAGCAATCGACGCCCGCCGAATTGTCGATGAAATCGGTGTTGATCCGCCCGCCAAGCGCCGAAAAGGCGATGCGCGCCGCCTGGGTCACGCCCAGATTGGCGCCCTCGCCGATCGCGGTCGCGCGAATATCCTCTGCATTGACGCGCAAGCGGTCATTGGCCGGATCGCCGACCTGGATATTATTCTCGGCCGCCGCCTTCACATAGGTGCCGATGCCGCCGAACCAGACCAGATCGACCGGCGCCTTCAGGATCGCCGAGATCAGCGCGCCCGGATCGAGCGTATCGGCCTCGATCCCCAGCGCAGCGCGGATCTGCTTCGAGAGCTTGATCGCCTTGTCAGTGCGCGGATAGACGCCGCCGCCCTTGGAGATCAGCGACGGGTTGTAATCCGCCCAGCTCGAGCGCGGCAGGGCGAACATGCGCGCCCGCTCTTCCCAGCTCTTCGCCGGATCGGGATCGGGATCGAGGAGGATATGCCGATGGTCGAACGCAGCCACGATCTTCAGCGTCTTCGACAAGAGCATGCCGTTGCCGAACACATCGCCCGACATATCGCCGCAGCCGACCACCCGGATCGACTGGCTCTGCACATCGACGCCGCGCTCGGCGAAATGGCGCTGGACCGAAACCCAGGCGCCGCGCGCGGTGATCGCCATCGCCTTGTGGTCGTACCCGACCGAGCCGCCGCTCGCGAAAGCATCGCCAAGCCAGAAGCCGTATTCGAGTGCGATCGCATTGGCGACGTCGGAGAAGGTCGCGGTGCCCTTGTCGGCGGCGACGACGAAATAGGGATCGTCGCCGTCATGGATCACGACGTTCGACGGGTGAACCACCTTGCCCTCGACGATATTGTCGGTGACCGACAGCAATGCGCGAATGAACACCCGGTAGCTCTCGGTCCCCTCGGCGAGCCAGGCATCGCGGTTCGAGACCGGCGGGAGCTGCTTGGGATAGAAGCCGCCCTTGGCCCCGGTCGGCACGATCACCGCGTTCTTGACGCGCTGTGCCTTCATCAGCCCGAGGATCTCGGTGCGGAAATCGTCGCGCCGGTCGGACCAGCGCAGGCCGCCGCGCGCGACCGGGCCGGCGCGCAGATGGATGCCCTCGATCCGCGGCGAATAGACCCAGATCTCGCGCCATGGCACCGGCGCGGGAAGCCCCGGGATCATATGGCTGTCGAGCTTGAAGGCGAGCGCCGCCGCGCCAGCCGGCGCAAAGGCGTTGGTGCGCAAGGTCGCCGCGATCACATTGCGCAGCGCGCGCAGGATGCGATCGTCGTCGATCGCCTCGACCGCATCGAGCCCGGCATCGATCGCCGCATCCGCCGCCTCGATCGCGCCCGCTTTCGCCTTCCGCGCCGGATCATGCGCGATCTGGAAGCGCCCGATCAAAGCTGCCGCGACCTTCGGCGCCCGCCGCAACGCATCCACAACGGTCACGAGCGAATAGGGCAGCCCGGCCTGGCGCAGATAGCGGAACCAGGCGCGGAACAGCACGACCGAAGCGGGCGCCATGCCGGCATCGACGATCAGCCGGTTGAACGCGTCATTCTCGGCATGGCCCTCGAGCACAGCGGCGATCGCGTCCTCGAGCACGACCGTATCACCCGCGAGCGAGACGCTGCTCTCGACCAGGAATTCATGGACGAAGCCCTTGTCCTCGGCGGCAAGCGCGGTCGGCACTTCCTCGATCACCCGGAAGCCGAAATTCTCCAGCACCGGCACCGCATCCGACAGTGCCAGCGCGCCGCCGAGCCGATAGATCTTCAGCCGCGCGGCACCCGACGTATCCCGGTACAGCCGAACCGATCGATCGCCCGGCGTGTCCAGCCGGCACAGCCGCAAAATGTCCCGCGCCGCCTCATCGGCATTGTTGCCGGTGCGATAGCCTTGCGGAAAAGTCGCCGCATGGCGCAACGCAAGCCGCGTCGCCCGGGCCGGCTCGACCGCTTCGGCCAGCGCCGCCTCGACCGCCGGTACCCAGCCGCGCACCATCCGCGCGATCCGCGCGTCGAGCGCCGCGGTATCGGGCATGCGCTCCTCGCCGCGCACGTCGATCGTGTAGCGGATCTGGGCGACGATCCCGTCCTCCATCGCGATCGACCAGTTGAGCAGGCTGCCATTCGCCGCCTCGGCGAGCATGTCGCCGATCGCGATCCGCCGCGCGGTCGAAAGATCGTCGCGCGGCAGCCACACGAACGCGAAGAGGTGCCGCCCCAGGATCGATCGCACCAGCACCAGCTTTGGCCGCGGCCGATCGGCCAGCGACATCGCAGTCAGCGCGACCTCTTCGAGCGAGGCCGGATCGAACGCGGTAACAAGGTCATGCGGCAGCGCGGTCAGCGCATGGGTGAGCGCCTTGCCGGCATGGCTCGACGGATTGAACCCGAACTTCGCATCGAGCGCCGCCAGCCGCGCGCGCAGCACCGGCACATCCTCGGGCGGCGCGCTGAGCGCCGAGCTGGTCCAAAGCCCGGCATGGATCGACAGCCCGACAATCTTCTTCCCCTCGCGCACCGGCACCAGCGCGAGGTCGAGCGGCACATGCCGGTGAACCCCCGAAATCTGGTTCGACTTGAGCAGGAGAGGGGCCTCACCGCCCTTTTCGAACCACTGCACCGCCAGCGCGCGCGATGCCTCGGCAAGGATCGGCACCGCATGATGCTGGCGCGCGATGCCGAGCGGCGCCTCGCTCCTGCCGCCGCGCCACAGCTCATGGCCGAGCAGGGTGAAGTTGCGATCGAGGAACCAGCGCAGCAGCGCCGCGCCCTCGCTTTCGCCAAGCGAGGCGGCATCGGCCGCCATCACATCCTGCATCGCCTGCCAGTCTGCAACGGCCGAGCGCACGTCAGCCAGGTTGCGCTCGAGCGCCGCGACCAGCTCCTTGCGCTCGCGGGCATCGGCCCGCTCCATCTCGATATAGATCATCGATTCGGGCAAGCCCCCGGCGACCCCGTCGCCATCTTTATCGGCGCCGCCGACCGCCGTCAGCGCGCCTTCGGCATCGCGCGTGACGCACAGCACCGGATGGATGATCCGATCGATCACCACGCCATGCGCGCCGATCGTCGCCGCGATCGAGTCGACCAGGAAGGGCATATCGTCATTGACGATCGCAAGCCGCATCCGCCGGTTGGGGTCAGTCCCGGAAACCGGCTCGAGCGCGAGCACCGCGGTGCCCGGCGGCCGCGTCTCGGCGGTGGCGGCGACGAAGGTCGCGGCCTCCTGCCGCTCCTTCTTGCCGAAGCCCTGCAATTCCCCTGGAAGTGCGCCCCTGGTCAGCCGGGCGGCGAGCGCGTCCGACAGCGATTTCAGCGTGGTTTTAGCCATCCCCGCCCTATGCGCCCGCGCAAAGTCGAGCTCAAGGCTTGAGGCGATTATCGCGAAAGAAAATTACGCCGCACAGCAATATGCGAACCGAGCACTCCTCACCACGGCGACCGCACCGGGCCAGCCGGTCAGTGCTGGAAGCTGCTATACACCTCTTCCGTCTTGGCCTTGGTGTGGCACCCCTGGCACTGCGCGATGCCATCCGCGGTGGTCACGCTGCGCTCGGTCCGGCTGTCGCCCTTGAATTCCGAATAATGCCAGCTGCCGCCGCGCTTCTCCATCACGTCGGAGAATTTTCGCACCGTCGTCTCCAGGCTCAAGGGTATCGAAAGCGTATCCAGCACGTCGAAGACGATCACCGACCCGTCCGGAAATTTCCCGGTGCGATATCCCTCGAGCGCGATGCTGTTCGCGTAGATATTATGCATCCCCCCGAACCGCGCAAAGGCCGGGCTCTCCGGGCCGATATAGCCGCTCCGCACATGCGTCCACTGCCGGAACCCGTCGGGATACGCGACCTCGGCAGTGCCGGGCGGCGCAGCGACGCTGACCGCCCCACCAGCCATCAGCAATGCCGCTGCGAAAATCGGTGCGAATCGTCTCATGGGATCCCTCCTGCTCACGGTCCAATACAAGATAGTCTAATGTTAGACAATATGCAAAGGGGGAACAGGTCGATCCTCGGAGGCGGGCGCAGCCCAGCCTGAGACGCCGAACCAGCCTTCGGAGGACCTACAGAAAATGCCCGTTCATCATCCATAGCTGCTGCGCGATCTCATAGATCATCAGCAGGATCAGCGTGACGAGAAACGGGATCACGACGAAATCGAACACGGCGCCCGAAATGCTCCGGCGCGCGCGCTCGTTCGGCGAATGCTCCCCGGCGTCAATCCGGGTGTCTACGCGTGCTGGCATGGTCCCTCCATCTCTCCAGGGATCACCCCATGGATGGAGCCGTTCTGGACCTGTCGCCGTGGCGCGAGGCTGAATGCGAATGTCATGCGCCGTTCACCAACCTCGGCAACCGGCAATCTTCGCACTCGCCGGGTCCAGCGGTGCCTCAGCCAGTCAGCCCGTACAGCACCGCCCCATGCGGCGGTACCGTCGCCACCACTTCGCGCTCGACGCGGCCGAGATCCCGCCCTTCCCAAAGGTCCCGCACCGCAGCCGATCGCATCCCCAGCCGCGCCAGCGGGAAGCGCAGCGTGCGCGAGCCCTTGTCCGCGGTATTGAACACCGCAAGGTAGCACCCCCCGCCCGCCTCGGCGCGCGCGGTCCAGACCGGCGTGTCGTCCTGCAGGAAATGCGGCTGGTTGTCGCGGCTGTGCTGGTCGACCGCGATCACCTCGCGGTTGGTCAGCAGCGCCAGCGTCGCCGCATCGAGCTTGCGCAGATCGCCCCCCATGATCAGCGGCGCCCGCGCGATGCTCCACAAGGTCATCAACGTCCGCTGCTCGTCCGCGGTGAACTTCGTATCCCGTGAATCGAGCGCCAGCCGCCCAAGCGGCAGCATATCGGCATCAGGCCAGGCGCCCGGCCGGCGATACTGGTTCCAGCTCTCCAGCCGCACGAACTGCTCTTTCAGCAACCGCCACTCGTCCCAGAAATCGTCCGAAATCCGCCACATCTGCGCGAATTCCCGCACATGCGGCCCCCGCGCGACCGGGGTTTCGCCCGGCGAGAGGCTCAGCATCATCGGCCGCCCGCTATGCAATATCGCCCGGTGCGCCGCCTCGATCTCGGGCAGGTGCGCGTCATAGGGCCGGCTCATATCGTCCATCTTGACGAAATCGACGCCCCAGCTCGCGAACAGCGCGAACACGCTGTCATAATAAGCCTGCGCGCCCGGCTTCGTCATGTCGACGCCGTACATGTCCGGGTTCCACGGGCAGACGCTGGCGGTGTTGGCGATGTCCTGCGCATGGAAGGAGGTCCCCAGCACCGGCAGGTTCCGCGCCACCGCCGCGCGCGGAATCCCCCGCATCAGATGCACGCCGAACTTCAGCCCGAGCGCATGCACCTTGTCGGCGATCAGCCGAAACCCCTTGCCCCGGGCGCTCGACGGAAAGCGGTTCGGCCCGGGGATCAGCCGGCCATAGCCATCCATGCTCGGCTCGGGCGCCTCGCTATAGGTATAGCCGGTCGCCTTGTCCTCATACCATTGGATGTCGATCGTGAAGACCTCATAGCCGGCCGGCAGCAGCTTTTTCGCCTGGATCCCCGCCACCTCGAGCGCCTGCGCCTCGGTGATGGTGGTCGCGAACGAGTTCCAGCTGTTCCACCCCATGGGCGGCCTGGGCGCGAGCGTCACCGGCGGCCGCGCCCCCATCGCATGAGTCCCCGCCGCCAGCCCGATCGCCCCCGCGCCGGCAAACGCGCCCTTCAAGACGCCGCGCCGGCTGGTCAGGTCTGCTCTCGCCATGCGTCACTCCCGCTTTGAATAACTCTGAGTTATTCGATCCGATACGCCAAACCGGCTGGAGTGAAAAGGGCTCCACCACCGTCGATGCGCCTTATTTCCCTCTCCCCTTGTGGGAGAGGGAGGGAGGAGCGAAGCGACGGAAGGGTGAGGGGGATGAGGCTCGAGACCTGGGCGAGCAGCCCCCTCACCCTCCCATTGCTGCGCAATGGGCCCCTCCTCTCCCACAGGGGGAGAGGGGAAAGTGAGGGAAGCCCCTCACCGCAACTCCCGATACAAATCATATTCCTCCTCCACCCGAGGCCGCCAATCCTCGCGAGACTGATGCACGAACGCCGTCACCTCGCGCGGCATCACCGCCTCCGCAAAGGTCAACGCCAGCGCATCCGCATCATCCGGAGAGCCAAGCCCCCGCGCCTTCATATGCTCCTTCTTCTCCAGCAGGATCGAAACCTGGTCCCCCGCATAGCCATATTCGACGCCGGTCAGATCCGCCGCCAGCCCATCCTCATCGGGAATGGCGCCACCCGCCAGCCACCCCCGCATGTTCGTCCACATCTCGGAGCGCTTATTCCCGGTCTTCACCCGCATCTCCCCCGCCCACACCGCATCCCGCCCGGCCCCGCCGAACCACACTTCATGCACATTGGGCACGCCGAGCTGGCGCAGCCGGTCGATCACCGCCGCCCCGATATTCCCCGCATCGACAAAGATCGCATCGGGCCGGTGCAGCTGCGCCTGCAGCGCGACATCCCCCGCCAAAGTCATCGCATCCTGCTGATGCCACCGCTTCCACGGCCGCGACCTCGCATCGCGCCCATGCCGGATCGCCAGCGTCGAATGGTCATTCCCGAACCGCGCGCAATCCAGCCCGAACACGATCGGATCGCTCACCATCGGATGCACCGCCCGCACCCGGGCCGCCTCCACATCCGCCGCGCCGATGAACTGCATCGACGAGCTCGAGGGGAACTGCCCCCGCACGCGCACCCGCACCACATCGCTGTCTTCGCCATAGGTCGCGACCAGCTCGTCCAGATACGCTTTGTTCGTCCCCTCCACCGTCCGGCTGTCGATCTGCGCCACATTCCACAAATGCCGGTGCTTGCCGAAACACGCGCGGAACGCCCCCGAGTTCAGCGTCGGATTGCCAAAGGCGAGGAAGATGATCTCGGTCCCCTCATCGGTCAGCGCCCCCAGCGCCACCTCCCACACCTTCGCCGCGATGCCGCTCGCCTCATCGAAGATCAGGATGATGCGCTTGCCCTGGTTGTGCAGGCCGGCAAACGCCTCGGTATTGGCGACGCTCCAGGTGACGAGATCGGCCCGCCAGCTCCGCGCCTGGCCCGCCGGCACCGCGATCAGCGCGGTCGCCGTCGCGCGGAACCAGTCCCTGGTGCAGGAAAGCCCGTGCCACTTCATGATTTCCGGCGCCGTCTTGGTCAGCAACTGGCTCTCGGTATTGGCGGTCACGATAATCCGCGTGTCCACACCGGTATCGAGCCCCCATTTGATCAGCATCGCGATCAGCGCCGATTTGCCGATCCCGTGCCCGGATGCCCGCGCGATCCGGCAGGGCAGATGCACGGTCGCCGGGTTCGAAAGATGCGCGCTGATCACCCCCATCACTTCGCGCTGCCACGCCCGCGGCCCCTTCACCCCGTGCAACACGCCCTCGCCCCAGGGATAGGCGAACAGCGCATGGCCCAGCGGATCATGCCGATACCGCGAAATCTGGTTCGCGATCGGGAGGAGCGTCCTAGATTTCGCCATCGGGCTCGCGCCCCTCCGCCACCCGGCGCAGCCCCTTGGCCAGAATCTCGGCCAGGTCCTGCAGATCCTCCCCGTCGCCCTTCGCGCCCTCGCTGGCCGACCACTCCCTGGGCTTGCGCAGCCGCAGATAGAGCGCCGCCGCGCGCGGATCGGCGAGCACGCGCTTGGTGAAGGTCTCGATCATGGGCTTGTCCCAGGTCGAGAACATGCGGCTGCGCTCGGCAATGTAATCATAGCCGATCGCGCGCTGATACAGCGAAAGCTCTACCCGCGAATCGGCATGCTCCTTGCCGATCGTGCAGGCGGAGGCGAATTCGGGATAGGTGTGCCGCCATCGATAAAAGGTGGCGATGCCTATGTCGAAATGCCGGGCGATATCCTCGTCGCACGCGCCAAGCTGATAGGCATGGCGCGCCTGCGCGGCATATTCGGGGCGGTATGTGGTGGGGCGTCCTTTTGTCATGGGACGGGGGAATGGGCGAGTTTGGCTTAGGTTTGAATCAACAGTGGCTGCAATCCCTATTGGGGCCGCTGGCGGCTGAGTGGCTAAGTCGTTAGTGGTTGTTGGAGAAACCCCCCGGGAGAGGCACCTTGAATGACCAGTTCGCTTAGAACGCTGCTCACCCAATATCGTGCAGCAGCCCAGAGCGAGCGCGAGAAGGGCAACTATTTCGAGCGGTTGGCTGTAGCGTTCATCAAGAACGATCCCGGCATGGCGCAGGAGTATGAGGACGCGTGGCTCTTCTCGGACTGGGCCAAGGCCAATGGCGTTGATGGGCGGGATACCGGAATCGACGCGGTAGCGAAGATTCGCGACGATGGCGGCTTCTGCGCCATCCAGTGCAAATTCTATCGTGAAGGCCATCGCATCCAGAAGGCGGATATCGACAGCTTCTTCACGGCGTCCGGCAAGGTGCATTTCGCCCGCCGCCTGATCATCGACACCACCGATGCGCCATGGAGCGCGAATGCGGAGGCCGCGCTCGAAGGCCAAAGCATCAACGTGACGCGGATCGGATTGGATCGGCTTGAACAAAGCCCCCTCGACTGGTCGGCATATTTCCAGCGCGATGAGATCCATGTCGGCGCCAAGAAAGTCCTTCGGCCGCATCAGGAACAAGCTTTGGCGGCCGTACAATCAGGCCTCGCCGACGCCGATCGCGGCAAGCTCATCATGGCTTGCGGTACGGGCAAAACCTTCACCGGTCTGAAGATTGCCGAGACCATGGCCGGTGAGGGCAAGTTCGTTCTCTTCTTGGTGCCCTCGCTATCGCTCATGAGCCAGACGATCCGCGAATGGACGATCGACACCGAAACATCCCTGCGCGCTTTTGCGGTTTGCTCCGATGTGCAGGTAGGCAAGCATCGCAAGGATCAAAGCGATATCGCGGAAGTCGACGCACACGATCTGGACTATCCCGCCACGACGAACGCCGCAAAGCTGGCATCGAAAGCTGCTCAGACAGCCCCTGATCGAATGACGGTTGTTTTCTCGACCTACCAATCGATCCAGGTGATTTCCGACGCTCAGAAGTTCCACGGCTTTCCTGAATTTGACCTCATCATCTGTGACGAAGCGCACCGCACGACCGGCGCTACGCTGGCGGGCGAGGATGAGAGCAACTTCGTCAAAATCCACAATCAGGATTTCATCGCAGGCAAGAAGCGGGTCTACATGACTGCCACGCCGCGGGTGTTCGGCGATAACGTCAAGAGCAAGGCCTCCGAGGTCTCCGCTGAGCTCGCATCGATGGATGACGAGAAGCTCTTCGGAGAAACGCTATTCACCAGGGGCTTCGGCTGGGCGGTCGAGAACCAACTCCTGACCGACTACAAAGTGCTGGTGCTCGCTGTCGACGAGGCAATGGTGAGCAGCGGCGTCCAGAACCGGCTCGCGGACGGCACCAGCGAATTGAAGCTGGACGACGCCACCAAGATCATCGGCTGCTACAAGGCTCTGACTAAGTCGGGGCTTAAGGACGACCTGCTTACTGATCCGGAGCCGATGCACCGCGCTCTAGCCTTCTGCAAGGATATCGCGACTTCAAAGCTGGTGCAGCATGAGTTCGCGACCGTGGTTCGCGAGTATCTGGCTTCCGAAGAGGGCAAGCAGGCCATGGGCGACCAACAGCCTTTGGATTGCCAGTTGGAGCACGTCGACGGGACCTTCAGGGCGAAGGAGCGCAGTCGTCTCCTGGATTGGCTCAAGGAGGACGAAGGCGACAATATTTGCCGGGTCCTGACAAATGCACGCTGTCTGTCAGAAGGCGTCGATGTGCCCGCGCTTGACGCCATTTTGTTCATGCATCCTCGCAAGTCGCAGATCGACGTGGTGCAATCGGTGGGCCGCGTCATGCGGCGTTCTCCAGGCAAGAATATGGGCTATGTCATTCTGCCTATAGGCGTCCCGGCTGGCATGTCTCCGGAGGAGGCACTCAACGACAACGAGCGATATCGGGTAGTTTGGCAGATTCTGAATGCGCTTCGCTCTCATGACGAGCGCTTCGATGCGATGATTAACAAGGCCGATCTCGGCGTCGATATTTCCGATCACATCGAGGTGATCGCGGTCAGTAACAAGCTCCCTGCCGCAAAGAATCACAAGCCTGCCAAGAGCAATATCGGCCTGGGTAGCGGGGTAAATGAGGATCGCGAGCCATACGATGCGGAGAGCATCAAGCGTGATGAGGCGTTGTTCCAAAGCGTCTTCGCGTTCGACGAATTTTCCAAGGCGATCATGGCGAAGATCGTCAAGAAGTGCGGTCGGCGGGACTATTGGGAGGATTGGGCGGGCGACATCGCCAAAATCGCACAATCCCATATCAGCAGGATCAGCGGGTTGGTCCAGCAGCCAGGGTCTACTGAGCGCGCGGCGTTCGAGGCGTTCCTCGCAGAAATCCGGGACGACCTGAACGACAGCATTTCTGAAGGTGAGGCCATCGAGATGCTGGCTCAGCATCTGATCACTCGCCCGGTCTTTGACGCACTGTTTGAGGGATACAGCTTCGCCGAGCACAATCCTGTTTCGCGGGCAATGCAGAGCGTGCTTGAGGTGTTGGATGAGCACAATATCGACAAGGAGGCCGAGAGCCTCCAGCGCTTCTATGACAGCGTAAAACGCCGGGCCTCTGGCATCGACAATGCGGGCGCCAAGCAGAAGATTATTGTCGAGCTCTACGACAAGTTCTTCCGCAATGCGTTCCCAAAAATGACCGAGCGGTTGGGGATCGTCTATACCCCAGTAGAGGTAGTGGATTTCATCATCCATTCTGTGAACGAGGTACTGCAATCCGAATTTGGGCAGACCCTCGGCAGCCAAGGCGTCCACATTCTTGACCCGTTCACCGGCACCGGGACATTCATCACGCGCCTGCTGCAATCCGGTCTCATCAAACCGGATGAATTGGTGCACAAATACCGGAATGAGATTCACGCCAACGAGATCGTATTGCTCGCCTACTATATAGCGGCGATCAACATCGAAGCCGCTTTTCATGGTGCTGCCGGCGGCCAATACGTGCCCTTTCAGGGCATCTGCCTCACCGACACTTTCCAGCTTTATGAGCAGGAACACGATCTGATCAGCGACCTGATGGAGGACAACAGCAATCGCCGCAGCCGCCAAAAGGAACTGGATATTCGGGTGATCGTGGGCAACCCCCCCTACTCGGTTGGTCAAGGCAGCGCGAACGACGACGCCGCCAATATGACCTATCCAAAGCTCGATGCTCGTATACGCGAGACCTATGCGGCTGAGACCCGCATGACGAACAAGCGGTCGCTATACGACAGCTATATCCGCGCGATCCGATGGGCGAGCGACCGCATCGGTGACAGCGGTGTGATCGCTTATGTGAGCAACGGAAGTTGGGTGGACGGCAATGCGACCGATGGGCTGCGCAAGTGCTTGGCTGACGAGTTTGCCAGCATCTATGTGTTTCACCTTCGGGGCAATGCCCGAACGTCGGGAGAGCGGCGCCGCAAGGAGCGGGATAACGTTTTCGGGTTAGGTAGCCGCACACCAGTTGCTATTACGTTGCTGATCAAGAACCCGAATGCCATCAGTCACGGTAATATCTATTTCCATGACATCGGGGACTTTCTCTCCCGCGAGGACAAGCTAGGGATTATCGCACGTTTTGGGAGCATTCGCGGTATTTCTTCGGCTGGTGGCTGGAACGATATTGAGCCAGATGAGAACAATAACTGGCTCAACCAGGGCGAAGCCGATTTCGACGACTTCCTCGCCATGCCAGACAAGGACAAGCGGGGCGATGGCCTCTTCCCGATTTACTCCGCTGGCATGAAAACCAACCGCGACCTTTGGTGTTATGACAGTTCCAAAACGGCTCTCTCAGTTCGCATCGAACGATCAATATCGTTCTTCAACTCGCTGGATGAATCCTACTCGCCAAGTGACGACGAAGCTGACTTTAAATGGTGTCAAAAGACACTCGGCGATCTAGCATCTGGTAGAAAATACGCTTTCGATGACAACAAGATACGATTGGCTCATTACCGTCCGTTTACCCGTCAGTGGCTTTACATGGATGGGCGGTTGAACTGGAGTAAATATCTCACTGACCGATACTTCCCGCGCCCCGACGCAACCAATCGTGTAATTAGTCTCTCTGCTCCGGGCTTCCGGGGGGAGTTCTCCGCGTTGATGAGCGACCTGCTTCCGAGCATCCATTTCGCAGACATGGGAGGAGCGCAGTGCTTCCCCTTGATCGTCTATGAGAATCCCGATCGGAGCGGAGACATTCTCGATCTGCGCGCGGACGACGAGCGGAGCGGCATATCGGTCAAAGGGCTCAAACACTTCCAATCAGCATACCCCGGCGAAACGATTACCGAGGACGACCTCTTCTACTACATTTATGGGGTACTCCACTCGCAAGATTATCGCGAGCGCTACGCAGATAATCTCTCGAAGGAACTGCCTCGCATTCCGATTGTGAAACGGGCACCTGACTTCTGGGCCTTCGCCCAGGCAGGCCGGAAGCTCGGCGAGCTTCATACCGGTTATGAGAGCGCTGACCCCTACCCTGTAACGATCGCACAAGGTGATTTGAGGTTGGCTAGCATCCCCGATCCCGAAGGCTTTTATCGGGTCGAGCAAATGCGGTTTACAGGGAAACGTCCCAATCTCGACAAGCGAACAGTGATTTACAACGCAAATATCACACTGACCGGTATTCCACTCGAAGCCTACGAATATGTGGTCAGTGGCAAGCCGGCGCTTGAATGGGTGATGGAGCGTCAGTGTGTGAAGATCGACAAGGCTAGCGGTATCGTCAACGACGCCAACCGCTACGCGATCGAGACCGCGGGCGATCCCGCTTACCCGCTACAACTGTTTCAGCGCGTCATCACCGTAAGTCTTGAAACCATGAGGATCGTTCGGTCTTTGCCCAGGCTGGATATCGTTACTCCAAAAGGCGAGGCAAGGGACACGCTAACTATCGACGAGATAAAGAGCGGTATCAAAGCACATTGGGGCGATATTCCTGCCACGCGTTTTGCACTTTCCGTTATTGATGCAGTTCAAGAGAAATCAGGTTTTAGCAATATTCTCAGAATGGATGACATATTGCGGATACTGGATTTGGATAGACTGTCTCCTGCTGTTATATCAGCCCTTGCAATTCTTACACAATCGCAATTTGCTATTCTGCGTCCCCACGGAGAATTCGTTGATGAAGAGGGTAAGCGGCATGAGCTTCTTACAAATGATTTTGAAAATGTTCTTACCAATGACAGGGTAATCCATCCGCTTTCAAAGTATGAGATTAACAAGGCGTCAAATTGGGTCGTCCCGATCTTCCGACCGATAAAGGAATTGTTCGGGGAGGCGGGATGGTGAACGGCACAGAGTTGACCGTCGCGCATCTGCGCGATCAGTTTCAGGGTACTGCTCAAGGCGTGGCTCTCGAATACGCCCTAGCGCAAAATCACGAGGATCGTGTGCGGCATGTTCAGAAGGGAGTGGATTTTGCCTGTAACGAGCTAGAGCAGCATAAGCATAAGAAGCAGGGTCTTGGTGAGGATGCCATCACCCTTGAGGTGTGCTCAATGCTTAGGATGGCTGGATTTCAAGCCTCTCACGACACAGATGTAGGTGGGCATTGCGATATTGTGATCAAAGGGCGCGATTTATTTCTTTGGCTTGCGGAAGCTAAGGAACACAGTGACTATGATTGGCTAGATAAAGGATTCAAACAGCTTTCGACGAGATATTCCACTGGCGTGAGTGGGCAAGATCATGGAGAAGTACTGATCTATTGCTATAGCAAAAATGCTAAGTTGATGTTGGAAAAATGGCGGGATCAGTTAGAGGCTAGAAACACGGATGTTAAAACGAAAGAAACTGGTTGTGGTAATCCGTTAGCATTTGGCTCTACACATCAGCACGCAGCATCTGGCTTGGATTTCAATATACGTCACAAAGCAGTGGCACTCCATTGGGAACCGCAGGATAAATAGTCGGGATCAATCTCGACGTTCGAGAGATGCAATAACGGTCACACGCGCGATAACCTCCGTAACGGTGCAGCGTAACGGAGCCAGCCCTGAGTAACAGTGACAGGCGCGATTTCCCCCTAAAGCAAGCGGCTGATTTCCAGCTTCAAGATAGCGGCCGAAGCACTCAGGCCTCTGGTGTCTCGAGCGTTCGGGCCCGGCGATCGACCATGATTGCCTTCGACTCCGCCATGGCCGCCCGCGTCGCCGCATCCGGCACCTTGAGACCAAGCACAAAGGCTTGGTCGGCGATGATGCGATTGAACAGCAGGCGCACCGTAAGCGTGGCCTGAAGACCGCGGAACGGTGATAGCTGGTGGTAAGCCGACCCGCAGCTATCTGCTAGCGTCTACGCTTCCGTCAGCGTTCCAGTATTGCCACAGCCCAGCCTCTTTCCCACCACGATAGACGCCTTCCGCAGCGAGTTGGCCGTTTTCATGGAAGTCCCGCCATGCTCCGTCTTCAAGGCCCTCTCGGTAGGTCCCTTCAGACGCCAGCGTGCCGTTCGGGTGAAATGCTTGGAACAGCCCCTCTCTTATCCAGCGCGAGCCATCAGCCGACATTTTGCGGGCGTAGCGGTAGCGGATGCCGCCTTCTTCGAATGGTATCTCTGCAATTTGGAGGTCGCTCATGCCAAGAATATGACCGGTCAGTTAAGCGGCCGCAACTGAGCGAATTGCTACATTGGCTATGCGGCCTCGGCGATCGTCTGGAAGTCTGGGCGCCAGTTCCACGGCATGAGTTCATCCCAGCGGGAGGCGGGCCAGTCGCTGGCGATTTTGGCGATGACGTCAGCGATGTAAGCCTGCGGCTCGACACCGTTGAGCTTGCAGGTCTCGATGACGGTGTAGATCGCGGCGGCGCGTTCGCCGCCGGCCTTTGATCCCGCAAACAGCCAGTTCTTGCGGCCGATCGCGATGCTGCGGATCGCGCGTTCAGCGATGTTGTTGTCGATCTCCAGCCGGCCGTCGTCGAGAAACCGCGTCAGCGCGGTCCAGCGCTTGCGGCCATAGGCGATCGCCTTGGCCATCTCGGACTTGGGCGAGAGGCGTCGCAAAGCGTCATCGAGGGCGGTGCGCAATGCCTCGATCAGAGGTGCCGTTCGTTCCAGCCGGCCTCGTCGTCGGACGTCTGGTAAGTGGCCACGGATCTCGTCTTCGATCCGATAGAGGCTGGCGATGCGCGCCAGCAGATCGGTGGTGAGCGATGTCGGCTTGGTCGCGTGGATATCGAATATCTTCCGCCGAAAATGCGCCCAGCAGGCGACCTCGGTGACACGGTTGGTGCTGTAGAGCTTGTCGTAGCCGGCATAGCCGTCGGCCTGCAGGAACCCGGTGAAGTTGGCGAGCTGCTGTTGCGGATGACTGCCGGTGCGATCCTGGGTGAACTGATACCAGACCAGCGGCAGCGTGGTGGCGCCGGCGCCGCGATCATCGACGACATAGGCCCAGATCCTGCCGGTTGCGGTCTTGCCGCGCCCCGGATCAAGAGTCGGCACCGGCGTGTCGTCGGTATGGATCTTGGTGGCAGTGAGTCCGACGTCACGGATGCGGCTGACGATCGGATCGAGCAACGCTGATGCCTGACCGGCCCAGCCGGCGAGCGTCGAGCGATCGATATCGATGCCCTGCGCGGCCATCATCTCCGCCTGGCGGTAGAGTGGCAGGTGATGGTCGAACTTGGCGACCACGACATGGGCAAGCGTTCCGAACGTAGCCTTGCCGCGCGCGATCGCTTTTACGGGTGCGGCTGCCTGCACGACCTTCTCGCAGGCGCGGCAGCTATACTTGGGGCGGATGGTGCGGACGACCCGCCACTGGACCGGCACGGCATCGAGCGTCTCGTCGCTATCCTGCCCCAGCGGGCGCAAGAGCCCGCCGCAATCGGGACAGGTGCAGTTGCCATGTTCGGGCTCGATCCGCTGTTCTTCACGCGGCAGATGGGCCGGGAGCGCGCGAACGGGTGCCGGCCGATCGAGGGTGGCAGGATCGGCGCGCGCCGCGCTCGCCGTGGCGGCTTCGGCCTCGAGCTCTTCGAGTGCCAGCTCAAGCTGGGCGATCTCGTGGTTGAGCTTCTCGGACGCCTTGCCGAACTGCATGCGCTTGAGGCGGGCAAGCTGCACGCGCAGCGTATCGATCAGGATATCGCGAGCGGTGATATCGGCGCGGGCGATCGCCAATGCGGCTTCCAGCTCGGCGATCCGAGCGTCTTTGTCAGGGGCGGAAAGGTCTGTGTCCGACACCGCGAATATATAGCAGATCGCCGGTCGCCGAGCCAGAAAAAGCGCAGGAATCCGGGCGTTTTTAGCCCGCCAGCGACGGTGTGAATGTGCGCTCCGGTCGCCGCCAGTCGATGCCTTCCAGCAACATCGAAAGCTGTGCCGCAGTCATCGCGACCGAGCCGGTTGCGGTGGATGGCCAGATGAACCGGCCCCGGTCCATGCGCTTGGAGAACAGGCACAAGCCCTGGCCATCATACCAGAGCAGCTTGACCAGATCGCCGCGCTTGCCGCGGAACGCGAACAGCGCACCGGAATGCGGGCTCTGCTCCAGCGCCTGCTGCACCAGCACCGCCAGGCCATCGAACCCCTTGCGCATATCGGTCGCGCCGCACGCCAGGAATATCCGCGTCAGCGGGGGAAGCGGCATCATCGTGCCAAGACACCGATCACCCGCGACAAAGCCTCGGCATCGACGGATGCATCGACGGTCAGCCGCACGCCCGACGGGAGCTCGATCCCGATCTGCCCGCTACCGACCTTCGCAGGCGCAGGCGGCGGCACCGGCAACATCGCCGCAGGCTCGCTGATCTGGACCTCGGCAAAGCTCGACACCGCTGGCCTGGTGTTCCCGGTCAGGACACCCGACATCGCCTGCCGGCGCCAGGTATAGATCGCGCCACTGCCGACCTCATGGCGCTCGGTGGCAGCGCGGACTGAGCCTTCCGGCCCAAAGGCATCGCGCAGGATCGCCAGCTTCTGCTCGACGGTCCAGTGGCGCCGGCCTGACACCCGGCCGACAATCTCGATCCGACTACTCATACGACCGCTCGTATGACTGCTCACTCCTTCGCCCACTGACCCGATCTCGCCCGACATCACCGCCCCGCTCAAAGAGCGGCTATCAGCCCGTCGATGACCCCGCCCGCAAGGCGGCCTTCAGACCTCGCTTACGGCGCACCGCATCCGAGGCAGACAGCCCCACCGCCGCCAGTGCCGCCATCGCCTGCTCCTTCACGTCTTGATCAGGGGCGAACCGCTGCGGAACAATGTCCGCCAATTGCCCGTTTCAGGCGCTCCGTTTATGAATCTGCGGCCTGGCGCATGGAACAGCCGAATGGAGCTGGATACTCCACAATTTTGACCCCGGCGCGTGATCGGTTACTCCTGCGGTATCCGATGCCAACCCTCCCAAACCTCCCCGCTCGTTCTGAGCGCCCGGCTCTTCTCGAGCCCACCTCCCTCACAGACCTCATAGCCGCAACCCACTCCCCCGAAGCCGCAACCGCCTTCGCATCCTGCACCCTGTCGCGCGCCGGCCGCACGGCGCTGGCGGTGGTCGGCCTCGATCTGATGCAGCGCTTCCCCCCGGTCCCGCGCGCCTGCTGCGCCATGAGCGCCGTCTATGCGGTCGCGCTGCGCTCGGCGGTCGCGGCGCCGGCCTATCTGGTCGCCGGCCGGCTCTATGCGGATGGCGTCCGGGTCTTCGGGGCGGCCGGGTCGTGCGGTGATGAAGTCATGCCCTTCCTGCGCGACGATCTCGATTGGGATGGCCATATGTGGGTCGCCATCGGGGAGTATCTCGCCGACATAACCCTCCTCGTCACCGCCCGCTCGCCCGGCGCGGCTGATGCGCTCGCGGCCCTGGTGTCGCGCGAGTTCGATTCCGAAAGCCGCCTGATGATCGCAAAGGCCGCCAATGTCCGGAGCCTCGGCCTGGACTATCGCCCGGAATATGTGCTGACCCCCGAAGAAGTCGACGCCCTCGCCCGCGGCGCCGAGGCCTGGCTGCCGCAACGGGTATAGTCGGGGGCAGGCGGGTGTCGCGGTGAAGGGCGCGCGATCTATCCCCGCTCGGCGGGCGTCACCACGCTCAGCCCGGGAAACAGCCCGCGCATATGCCGCACATTCCATGTCACGATTGCGGGAATATCATGCGCCACGGCAGCCTCTCCGATCAGCCGATCATAAAGCCGCGCGCCAACCCCGCCGCTCTGCGCATATCCCCTGATCGCCTCGAAGTTCTGCGATGCGGTCAGCCCGATCAGTGCGGTCGTCGCGCGCACGCTTTCCAATCCGTCCCAGGCTTCCTGGGGCGTGAACTGGAAGGGCGCATGGGGGCCAGTGCGGGTCAGGGTCGAATAGGCTTCGGCATAGCTATGTGCCGCAACGGCATATCGATTGCCGCCGCCGTCTATCAGCAGCGTAAGCGAGGGGGCGTGATGCTCATGCTCCTCAACCAGCATCGCAATCACGACGTTGGTGTCGAGCAGCGCGTCGATCTTCGCCGCCGCGCCCCTGCTCCAGATCGCGTTCCCGCACCGCGTTCAGCGCCGCATCAGCCTCGGCCTGACTGATCGTCTTGCCCCCGGCACGCCGCATCGGGATCGGCCCACGCTTCCCCTCCCGCTCCGGGCTCGGTCCCTTCGCAGCCTCGATCCGCTTCGCCGCACCAATCGCCTCGGCGAAATGGCGTTCCACCGCGCTCGGCTCGTTCAGCGCGCGCACGTGCCACGCGTCATACTGGCCTTCCGCCTTCGCTTTCGCCGCTTCCGCTGAAATACGCCCCGCGCCCTTCAGCACGTCCCGGTCGCTCAGCTTCAGAAAGTCGTCGAGCTTGGCGATCCAGTCGGCCATATGCATCGGCCGCCGGTTCAGCGCCTGGAGCTCGGCAAACTCCAGATAGGCGGTGACGATGCGGTTGAGCGGCTCCAGCTCCTCGCCGTCCAGATAATTCTTGGCGATCGCTACGTCCGCCTTGCGCGGCGGCCCGCCCTCGGATTGGCTCGCCCAGCTCGTCAGGTCCTTCGCCGCATCGGCGCGAGCATGCACGATCTCCGCCGCGGTGTGCCCGTGCGCCGCGAAATGCATCTTGTTCTGCACCGTCTTGAAAAAAAGTGTCGATGCCGCCGCGCCCGGATCATAATCCACGCTGGTCGCATAGATCGCCAGCACCTTCTTGTAGAACTGCTTCTCCGACGATCGGATGTCGCGGATCCGCGCGAGTAGCTCCTCGAAATAGTCGGTCGCCGGGTCCTTCAGCCGGGCGTCGTCCATCACGAAGCCCTTGACGAGATAGTCCCCCAGCGTCGCCGCAGCCCAGCGGCGGAACTGGGTGCCACGCGGCGACCGGACGCGGAATCCGATCGCGAGAATCATCGGCAGGTTGTAATGGGCAACCCGCCGCTCGACCGCACGCGTGCCCTCGGACTGAACTATTAAGTGGGACTTAATAGTTGCCTCGGGCTGTTCGCCTTCCTCGATGATCCCTTTGATATGCTGATTGATGTTGGGAACTGATGTCTGGAAAAGCTCGGCAAGCTGAAGCTGTGTAAGCCAGACATCGCCATCGATCTCGCGAAGCGACACCTGCGTGCCGCCATCCTCGGTCGTGTAAAGGATGATCTCGCCGTTCACGCGGTCACCTCCACGCACATGCACAGGCGACCATCCGCGCCGACTTCGCCGCCGGCGCGACGATCATCGCATCGCCGTCACGCCGCACCTGCATTGGCCTGCGCGCAGTCATATCGCGGTTCCCTTTTGTTCTCGTTTCAGGGATGCCGGTGGCCGCGATATTCGTCAAGTGCGTAGCGCCCTCGATCGCCCCCACGCCTCTGCCGTGCACGGGGTCGATCTCGTCCCCTCAGCCCCCGGAATGGGCGCAGCCGTCCCGCAACCAGAATGACCCTCGGAAGTTCAAGCTGTTCCAATGGAGACACATATGGATCAGTTCTTCGGCCGAATTGCCACACGTTGCGCCACGATCATGGGCCAGCCGGCCACCTTCCTGGTCGCGACCGGCGCCTGCATCATCTGGGCGGCCACCGGGCCGGTCTTCCACTATTCGGATACCTGGCAGCTCGTCATCAACACCGGCACGACGGTGCTCACCTTCCTCGCCGTCTTCCTCATCCAGAACAGCCAGAACCGCGACGGCTCCGCCATCCAGGCCAAGCTCGATGAACTGATGCGCGCACTCCCCCGCGCCCGGCCGGAATTCATCGGCATCGAACACCTCAGCGACAAGGAAATCTGCGGCATCCGCGAAGCGCTGGCACGCGAAGCCGGCCTCAGCAACGAGGCCGTGGCCTCGGCCGCCTCGGCGGACGCCAGCGTCGACGAACTCCTGGCCCGCCGCTAGGGCAAGGGCGCGGGCAGGGGCCATGGCAGCCCCGCCGCTTTATTGCTCGAAAGGCGCCGCCATCCGCCCGCACTGGGGTGAGATGCCTTGTGGAAGGAATCGAACAGGATTAAATCCTACTCACCACAGGAGGCGATCATGCGCACTACCCGCCAACTCAGCGTCACCTTGCCCAATGACATGGCAGACCGCGTCAAGGCCAAGGTCGCGTCGGGTGAATATGCCAGCGAAAGCGAAGTGATCCGCGATGGCCTGCGCGCGCTTCAGGAGCGCGACAGGGCGGTCGAGCAATGGCTGCGGCAGGATGTTGCGATCGCCTATGACGCAATAAAGGCTGATCCGTCGCGCGGGCGGTCGCTGGCCGATATCCGCGCATCGCTCGCCGGCGAGCATGAACGGGCAACGAAAACCAGCTGACCCGGAATGTACCGGATCGTCTACGCGCCCGAGGCCGACTCGCAGCTCATTCAGCTCTACCGGTACATCGCCCGGGAGGCGTCACCCGCCATCGCGCAACGCTTCACCGATGCGATCGTCGATCGGTGCGAAAGCCTGTGCCAGTTTCCACACCGTGGCACGCCGCGCGACGATGTCCGGCCGGGCCTGCGCACCATCGCGCTTCGGCGCCGAGTGATCATAGCCTATGCAGCCTCCGCCGATGTCGTAACGATCCTCGGCATATTCTATGGTGGCCAGGATTATGAGACGATCCTGGAAGGCGAGTAGCGCGTCGATTCAACTGAACCGCAATCTCTGCTCAACGCCTCCGGCGTCCGCTATGGACGCGAGAACCGGAGTCAGCCGCGATGCCCGCAAACCCCGCCCCAAATAACGCCCGACCAAAATCCGATGCCATTATCATAAATCGGGAAGTATTCGCGCAACATCCCGACAGTCGTGCCGACAGGCCGAAACCCGATTCGCCCAATGCTGATGGCGAACCGCCCGCGCCCAATTCCCAAATTCCCGCGCAGCCCGCAAATAGGGCGAGATTCACGCTCCCTCCACGCTGGCTATCATAAATCGGCGGTTATTTGCCCGTCTTGCGCAAACCGCCGCATTCTCCAACACTCAGTCTTCGCCTTTACTCGCCCCAAACCCTCCAACCCCAAGGCAGATCTCGCATGAACATCAACCCGCACACCTTCGCCGCCGCCTGGCTCGCCGCATGGAACGCGCATGATGTCGAGGCGGTGCTCAGCCACTTCCATGAAGACGCCGTCTTCACCTCGCCCTTCGCCGCTTTGCTCGTGCCCGAAAGCGGCGGCCGGCTCGTCGGCAAGCCGGCGATCCGCGCCTATTGGAGCGTCGCGATCACCCGCGTGCCGGATCTCCACTTCACGCTCGATACGCTGTTCGTCGGCATGGATTGCCTCGTCATCGCCTATGTGAACCAGAAGCAGGTCCGCGTCAGCGAGGTGCTGAAATTCGCTGGAGACCTGGTCATCGAAGGCCATGGCACCTATCCGCCCGACGCGCTCAACCCGGTCGGCGCCCGCGCATGAAAACCCCGCAGGCGATCAGCTCCAACGCCCGATACACGCCCGCAACGTTTTGCGCGGACGTATCTCGGGGGAGCAGCCAGCGCGACACTGGCAGGCGCCTTATGCCTGGGGGTTCGGCGCCATCATCATCGCAATCGCCATCATGCGCCCGCTCGCCTTCACCCCGCCGATGCTCGCGCTCACGGCCAGGCTCATGGGGAGATGGTTCAGGGCGCGACGGCCTGGCGCATCACGCGCTGGGTCAGCGGCGTATCGTCGCCGATCGCCGCGACCACGTCCAGCGTCCCGCCATCCACCACCCGGGCGAGCAGCACCACATAGTCGCCGGGGGTAAGGCCGGTGTCGATCTGCACCTCGGCCAGCACCGGCTTGTCGGCGATCGCCGCCAGATTGTCGGGGCGGGCAACCGGCGCGCCGCCCAGCTTCGCGGCCCGCTCGGCCCTGACGACGCCCTTGATGCCCCCCTCGAAGCCCTCGAGAAACTCGTTCAGCGCGCCCGTCGCCACGCCGATGCGCCGCGCATAGGAAAGCACGGCGGCATATTCGGTCAGCCGCGTCTTGTCGTAATCCGCCCCGAAGACGAGCTTCACGATCGGCGTCATCGGCGCGCGCAGCTGCAGCGTGATGCCGGCCTCATTGAGCAGCGCCTCATAGGCTGCCGGGTCGGCATCGGCCGCGGCGGCGAAGTCATGCGCGCGGGCAAGCGCGCGGTACAGGGTCGTGCGGGTGCGGGTGTCGGCTGCGCGGACGGCGGCGGCGGTCTGCTGCGCGAGCGTCAGCTGGTCGGTCAGGCTCCCGACCGAGCGCGATGCCGTGGCGACCAGGTCGAGCCGCGGCCCGCCCCGGTTATGCCCCGGCACGCCAAGCTCGTCATCGTCGTCGTCATCGTCGTCGTCGATATCCCCGCCATAGATATCGTCGCCATAGATATCGTGATCCTCGATGCCGTGGCCATGATGGCCGCTCGCATCGATCTCGTCGCCGATGTCCGTCTCGATCGGCGCGCTCGGCCCATCGGCCCAGGCGGGCGCTGCCACGACGAGCTTGGGCGAGGTGCGGACGGCCGCATCGACCTCATTGTCCAGCTTCGCCTGGGTCGCCGCGTCGACCAGTTCCTTCCAGTTGATCACGCCGTAGATGAAGTCGATCTGCGCCCCGTCCGAGGAGAAGGGCATCAGGATGCCGCGATACAGGGTGTTCTGGCCGCGCGTGCTGACGAACTCGGCCTCGAAGCCGATCGGCGCGCGGTTGGCGATGATCTGGAGATAATGGTCGGTCAGCCGCGACAGCAGAGAGCGACTCGGCACCTGCGAGATATGGGTCACCGAAAAGTCGAGCTGGCACTCCTCGCGCAGCGCCCGGCCGAGAAAGGCGATGGCCGGATTCTCCACGCCGTGCGAGAAATCGAGCAGCACGCTGTACGGGCCGAAATCGCTGATATTGGCCGGGTCGAGATCGGCGAGCGAAGGGCAGGGGCGCTCGTGCAGCAGCGAAACCCAGTGGTTATAGGCCTGCACATGCATGCGCCGCTCGTCGGTGGCGATATCGAGGCGGGCGTCCTCGACGCCGGTTTCCGCCGTATCGATATCATGCCCCATCCGATCGTCCTCGAAAGCGCGGGCGTTGTCCATGCACTGCTACCCTGTTTGGGCGTTGACGCCCGTTACCTAAGCGTTCTGCACCGTGTGTGGTAAACGATGTGTAAAGGCGCGGCGGCGCGCGCCTCAGGATTGTGCGCGCTTGTCAGCCGCCAACCTAGCTGATAAGCGCCGCGCCTTCGCCTTCGCCCGAACAGGTGCGAAGCGGGGCAACGCCGCTTTAGCTCAGTTGGTAGAGCATCGCATTCGTAATGCGGGGGTCACAGGTTCGAGTCCTGTAAGCGGCACCATTCTCCCCCACCTGAAATCAGCCGCACCCTCATATTGCACCCCGGCGATTGCGAACCGGGGATTGAGGCGTCAAGAGGGGCTGCAAACGCCTGCCTCAGGAGCGAAGTTTGAAGGTTGCCGGGTACAATATCGAGAAGGACGGGGCACTTTTTGTCGTCGCGGGTCCGTGCGTTCTCGAAGGCCTGGAATTCACCCTCCGAATCGCCGAGCAACTGGCGACCCTCGGGGAGAAGCTGGGTGTCGTCACTGTCTTCAAGAGCTCGTTCGACAAGGCCAATCGAACCTCCACATCGAGCCCGCGCGGCCCGGGGCTGGACGACGGGCTGGAGATGCTCGCGCGGGTGAAGGCCGCGACCGGGCTGCCGATTCTCACGGATGTGCACGAAACCAGCCAGGTGCCGTGTGTCGCCGAGGTGGTCGACATCATCCAGATCCCGGCCTTCCTGTCGCGCCAGACGGATCTGCTCGCCGCCGCCGCCGTCACCGGCCGGATCGTCAACATCAAGAAGGGGCAGTTCATGGCGCCCGGCGACATGCTCCATGCCGCCGCCAAGGTCGCGTCGGTCCTGCCGGCAGGAGAGGTGGCCGCCGACCACGTGATTCTGTGCGAGCGCGGCGCCAGCTTTGGCTATCACGATCTTGTCGTCGACATGCGGAGCCTCGGCATCCTCCGGACGAGCGGGCTGCCGGTCATGTTCGACGCGACCCATTCAGTGCAGAGCCCGGCCGGCCGCGGCGAGAGTTCAGGCGGCAGACGCGAGTTCGTGCCGCTGCTGGCGCGAGCGGCGGCGGCGGCCGGCATCTCCGGCCTGTTCATCGAAACGCACCCCGATCCCGCCAGCGCCTGGTCGGACAGTGCAACGGTCTGGCCGCTCGACCAGCTGGAGGGGCTGCTCGTCGATGTGATCGCCATTCACGATCTGGTCCGCGAACGGCGGATGCTGGGCAAGGACGTCATCCCGGGCGGCATGAATGGCTAGCGCCGGCCTGGCAGTTGCGGACTGGCAGCCGGCGACGACAGCTGCGCCCGCGGACGTGCGGTCCGTCGCCGCACTTGCCGCGCCCGCACGGCACTTCCTCTTCCTCCAGGGGATGCCGGGCCCCTTCTTCCGTCGCCTCGCCCGCCGCCTGCGCGAGAACGGTGCCCGCACCTCCCGCGTCAACTTCAACGGCGGCGATGTCCTGGACTGGCTTGGGGGTGAAGCCCGTGCCTATCGAGGAAGGCCGGAGGATTGGTCCGCCTGGCTCGCCGATCATCTCGACAGGACAGACGTCACCGATATCGTCGTGTTCGGCGATTGCCGTGACGCCCATCGGGCAGCGCGGCTGGTCGCCGATCGGCGCGGCTTGCGCTTCCACGTCTTCGAGGAAGGCTATCTGCGCCCGGACCATGTCACGCTGGAGCGGGGTGGCGTGAATGGCCACTCCTCCTTTCCCCGCTCCCTCCGCGCGATCGATCTTCTCGCCACGCGGCTCGGCGCACCGGATCCGGGCATGCCTGTGCCCAGCTATTTTCGCCACCGCGCGCTGCAGGCCGCATGCTATTATGGCGCGGCCTGGCTCGGCGCAGCGCTCTTTCCCCATTATCGCACACACCGGCAATGGCCCCCGATGCGAGAGGCGCGGGGCTGGATTCGCCGCTTCCTCCGCCGACGCGTCGAAAGAACGGAGAGCCTGCGTTCCCTGACATCGCTTGCCGGCCGGCCCTTCTTCCTGCTGCCGCTTCAGCTCGAGGGCGATTCGCAGCTCAGCTTCTGCTCGCCCTTCGCCTCGATGCGCGAAGCGCTTGAGCTGATCATTGCCTCCTTCGCCAGCGCACCGCCCGAGGCGATGCTCCTCGTCAAGATGCACCCGCTCGATCCCGGGATCGTTCCCTGGCGCAGGGTCGTGGCCGAAATCGCTGCGGAGGCGGGAATCGCGGGCCGTGTCGTCTTCATCGAACGCCATGATCTGGCGCCATTGCTGGGTGCCGCGCAGGGCGTCATCACCGTCAACAGCACGGTCGGCCCGCTGGCGCTCGCGGAGGGCAAACCGGTGATGGCGCTGGGTGATGCCATCTACCGCGTACCGGGTGTGACGGCGGATTGCCCGCTCGACGCGTTCTGGCAGTCGCCGCCGCCGCTCGATTCAGCCAATGTCGCTTTGCTTCGTCAGGCCCTTCTCGCGAAATGCCTCGTCAATGGCGGGTTTCACAGCGAAGAAGGGCTTGGCCGCCTGGTCGAGCGCAGCGTCGATCGACTGCTATGTTGATGCAGACCGCGACTGGTTCAGCGGAGATCGGCACCCGCGAGGTGTCGGACCGCCCGCCAATGGCCGGTAGCCGGGCGCTGACGCTCGACATCACGCGTCTCCTCTCACGGGCGCACCAGGCGACTCCGACCGGGATCGATCGGGTCGAACTTGCCTATGCCCGCGCGTTGCTGTCGATGGATGATCGCCCCGTCAGTTTCGAGGCATGGCTGCCAGGCCTCGGTTTCGTCTCCTATGATCGGCGCGCGGTCGAGAGCCTGTTGAGCAGGCTTCAGGCGACCTGGATCATCGGCGGAGCGGCCCGCTCCGCACGGTTCGCGCGGGCTTTGCTCGGTTTTCGCCCGGGCAGGGCGCGAGGGTCCGACAATCTGCACCTGATTGTCTCGCACCAACATCTCGCCGATCTCGGACGCCGCATCCGGCGGCAAGACGGCGTGCGGACCTGTGTCTATATTCATGACACGATTCCAAGCGACTTCCCCGAATATGCCCGGCCCGGCGGCGCCGAAACCCATGATCGGCGCATGCGCAGCAGCGTCGCCCTTGCCGATGCCCTGATCGTCAATTCAGCCGCGACCGCCCGGTCGCTCGAGCGTTTCATGGATGAGGCCGGTCGCCGGCCGGAGTTGCTCGTTGCGCCGCTAGGGGTCGAGCCACGCTTTCAACAGGCGCACGGCACATGCGCGCCGTCCGATGATGCGAGGCCCTATTTCCTGTGCATCGGCACGATCGAGCCGCGCAAGAACCACCTCCTGTTGTTGCAGGTCTGGCGCGCGATGGCCGAGCGCATACCGGCTGAGCGGATGCCCAGGCTGATCCTGCTGGGGCGGCGGGGATGGGAAAACGAGAATGTCATCGACATGCTCGAACGCAGCAAGGCACTGCCCGGCCTGGTCGTCGAAGAGGGGCGGGTCGGCGACGCGCGCCTTGCGGCCTTGCTCGCCAATGCACGCGCGCTACTGATGCCGAGCTTCGCCGAAGGCTTCGGCCTGCCCGTGGCTGAAGCGCTGGCGGCGGGCGTCCCGGTCATCGCCAGCGATATTCCGGTCCTGCGCGAGACGGGAGGCTGTGTTCCCGATTATCTCGATCCGTTGGACGGGCCGGCCTGGATGCGCGCAATCGGCGATTATGCGCTCGAGAATTCGCTGGCACGCGCCGCACAGATGCTGCGCATGGCCGGCTGGAAAGCCCCCGCCTGGGATGAGCATTTTCGCACGCTCCTGCCGTTTCTGGATGGGATATGACGAGTTCGGCGCGGCCCTCGGCGTTCCTGGAGGCACTGAACATCCAGGCGGGCGTGATCGGCGCCTTGATCCTGCGCGAATTGCACACCCGCTTCGGCCGGGAGAATATCGGCTATCTCTGGCTCTTTGCCGAGCCGATGCTGCTGGCGGTGGCAGTCGCGCTGCTGCACAATGGCCATCAGTTGCCGATTGCGGGCGGCATTCGGCCAATTCCGTTTGCGATCGCGGGCTACACGCTCTTCATAATGTTCCGTTCGGTCGTCTCGCGTGCCGAGACGGTGCTCGAGGCAAACCGCCCGCTGCTGCACCATCGGCCGGTCACTCTGGTCGACATGTTGATCGCACGCAGCGTACTCGAGGTGGTGAGTACGACCGTGGTGCTGACGCTGCTGCTCGGCGGCGCCTGGGCCCTGAACCTGGCCGATACGCCGGCACGCATCGAGGCAGTCATGGCCGCGATCGCGCTGATGTTCTGGTTTTCGCTTGGACTGGCGATGCTCGTCACGACAGCGTCGCACCTGTCGCCGATCGTCGGCCGACTGGTTCACCCCTTGCTCTATTTGTCGATGCCGCTTTCGGGTGCGTTCTTTTCGGTGGCCTGGTTGCCGTCGGGCGTGCGCGATCTGGTGGTCTGGATCCCGCTCGTCCCGATCTTCGAGCTTCTGAAAACCGGCCAGTTTGCGGGCTTTTCCTCGCCCTATATCAGCCTCTTATATGTTGTCGGCTGGTGCAGCGCGCTGACGCTCGTCGGCCTTTACGGCTTATCCTATCTCCGCTCACGCGTAGAGCTTTCATGACCTTGTCGTCAGACCGATCCTGCGAGAGAAGCCTCCAGCTATGACACAAATGCTCTATCTGCCTGCATCCGAGGAGCCGACCGAGGCGCGCCGGTCGCTTCAGCTCGCCTGGCTTCGTCGGCGGCCTTTCCTGTTTCTGGTCGTTCTGCCGACGCTGATCGTCGCGAGCTATCTCTTCCTGATCGCCAGCAACCAATATCGTTCGGAAGCGCAATTCATCGTGCGAGGCCTCGAGGCCCCGTCGGAGCATGTCAATGGCGTGGGGCAGCTGCTGGGCGTTTCGGGAGCCTTGTCGCCAGGCCAGCAGGAAGCGCAGAGCATCCGCGAATATCTGCGCTCGCATGATGCGATTCAGGCGCTGCGCGCAAGGCGGGTCGATCTCGTGACGATCTATCGCCGCGACGGCGTCGACATCCTGTCACGCCTTTGGTCGCCGACGCCGCGAGCCGAGACATTGCTCGATTATTACCGCGATCATGTCGACATTCTCTACGATCCCGACGACAACATCACGCGGCTGTCGGTTCGGGCCTTCCGGCCCGAGGATGCGCGCCAGGTGGCGCAGACCCTGCTTTTGCTGGGTGAGGACCGCGTCAACGCGTTCAACGACCGGCTGTTCGATGCATCGCTTCGCGCAGCCGCGGCGGATGTGACCACCGCCGAACGCGAGCTCGCCCAGGTGCAGGCGCAGCTTGGCGGCTTTCGTGAACGCAACCGCGATATCGATCCTGCCGCGAACGGCCAGGGCGGCCAGCGCCAGCTGACCGAGCAGCAGGCGGCGCTCGATCGTCAATATGCATTGCTCGCCGATATGCGCCGGCAGCTGAGTCCGTCGAGCCCCCAGGTCAGGGCTATGCAGGGCCGCGTCAGCGCGCTTGAGTCAGCGCTGGCCGCAGCGCGCAATCGCCTGACCGGCGAACCCCAGGCGGTCTCCGGCCGGCTCGGTGAGTTCGAGGATCTGCGCTATCAACAGGACTTTGCCGCCAAACGCTATGAAACGGCGCGGGCCCGTCTGGAGGAGGCACGAGCCCGTGCGACCAAGGAGCGGCTCTTCATCATTCCGGTGGTCAATCCCAATCTGCCCGAAAAACCGGCGCTCCCGACTCCGTTTCGAACGACGCTGATGATCTTCATCGGCTTGTGCGTCGCCTATGGCATTGGCTGGATGTTGCTGGCCGGTGTCCGGGAACATCAGGCATGATGGCGGATCGTCAGGCGACCTTCATTGGCTTGCGGTCGAAATGATGGGCCAGCGTTTCCTCGATGCTGTCGTAAAAGGTCAACTGGCCATCGACGAGGACCGCCCCGGTGTCGCAGAAGTCGCGTAGCGTGCGCGGATCATGCGACACCATGACGAGCGTGCCCCGTGCGCGACGTTCCATCAAAGCGGCGTGGCAGCGTTCGCGAAACCGCTCGTCCCCCGCTGCGGTGACTTCGTCGACGAGATAGCAGTCGAAGTCCACGGCGAGCGACGCGGCAAAGGCAAGCCGTGCATTCATCCCCGCCGAATAGGTGCGGATGGGCATGCGCATATAGGCGCCAAGCTCGGCGAAATCCTCGACAAAGGCCAGCACATCGTCGATCGGCTTGCGATAGACGCGTGCGATGAAGCGCACATTGTCCGCACCGGTCAGGCTGCTCTGGAAGCTGCTGGCATAGCCAATCGGCCAGGAGACGCTCATCGTCCGATCGATATTGCCTGTACTAGGTTTCTCGACGCCGGCGATAAGGCGCAGCAACGTCGATTTGCCGGCACCATTGTGCCCACAGATTCCCAGTGCCTGGCCACGGCCGATGCTGAAGCTTGTCTCCTCCAGCACCGTGCGCCGCCCGCCGCGTACCGGATATTGCTTGCTGACGCGATCGAAGCGAATCATGGATACGCACTATCCCAGTGCAACCATGGATAAAAGTGCAGGAAAGCGTGGTGCTTCGAATTGGCGTGGATCGCCGCGCCATTCACTGGCGCGACGGCACCGGCGTGCTGCGCTATCGCAATACCCTGTCGACGGCATTGAACGCGCTGGGCGCGACCGTGGAGCCGCTGGTTGACGGAAATGATCGCGATGCCCGGCCCGTTTGGGCTGACTTGCCGCGCATTATCGGTGGACGCGTGCCCGTCGAGCGGGCGGGAGCCGCGTGGTATGCGCCTGATCTCTACAGGCTGGCGCACCGTCATTTCTCGCTCACCGGTACCATATTCGACATTGTGGCTGCCGATCCGCCTGGCGTGGTCCATTGGTCGCATCCTTTGCCGATGCAGGTTGTCGGTGCCGCGAATCTCTACACGGTCCATGACCTCATCCCCATCGAAACGCCCGAACTCACGGGTATTTCCCGACAGCGTCATGCGCGTCTGCTCGAGCGCCTGGTCGAGCAAGCGGCTCATCTCGTGACCGTCTCGGAAACGGTACGAAGCCGATTATGTGAGCACTTGAGGCTTGCAGAAGACCGGGTCACCTGTTGCTACGCGGCAGTCGAGCATTGCGTGCCCGGTCCACTCCCCGCCGGACTTGAAAAAGGCCGATATCTGCTTGCGCTCGGCCGCGTCGAATCGCGCAAGAACATTGCCCGGCTGATCCTTGCGCATCGCGCCTCGGGCGTGTCACTGCCGCTCGTCGTCGCGGGCCCCGAGGGACATTGGGCGAGCCAGGCCGAGCGCCGCCATACTCACGCCTTGCTTGCGGAGTCGCAGGTGGTGCACCTCGGCTGGCAGCCCGAGGAAACCGCTACGGCACTGCTCGCCGGCGCTCGCGCGCTGTTGATGCCGTCACTTGCGGAGGGATTTGGCTTACCGGTGATCGAAGCGATGATGTGCGGCGTGCCCGCGATGGGAGCAGCAACGGGCCCTGCGGCGGAGATCGCCGCGGATGGCGCGCTTCTGGTCGATCCGGCCAATGTCGATGCGATCGCCCGGGGTATCGCCCGGCTGCACGGCGATGACGCATTCAGACGCGAGCTCGTCGCCCGGGGATATGCGCGCGCGCGCATGTTCGGAATAGAATCCTTTGCCGCACGGCTGTTGCGCCTCTACGAGCGGTTCATGTGAATTCGGAATAGGTTGGGCAACGCGCTGATGCGTTTGATGATCGACGGTTATAATCTCGCGCTACCCCATGGTACCGGTGTGGCAACCTATGGCCATCAACTCGCCAATGCGGCGGCGGACGCGGGCATCGAGGTGAGTGGTCTTTACGGCCTCCGGGCCCCCTTCTCCCGGCGCCTTCGCGACGTGATGTTCTACGAAGCGCTGGGCGGTGGCGGGCATGATGTCCGCTCGCACAGGCGCTGGTCTTTCGGCTGGTATCGCGAAGTCACGCTGATGATCCGCGGCAAGCGCACGCGCCAGATCCCTACCGGCGGCCGCGTACTGACACGTCAGTTCGAGCAGCGCCTGCCGGCGTTCACCGAACTCTATACGGCGCCTGACATCTTCGAACTGGGCGCGCGCAATTTCACGCGTACGGGCTTGTTCTCCAACATCCATGTGCCCCGTCCACCCGATGTTATGCACTGGACTTATCCGCTGCCGGTCAGGGTCAAGGGTGCTGCCAATATCTACACATTGCATGATCTGGTGCCGCTCAAACTCCCCTATGCGAGCGCCGACACGAAGCGTTATTACTACAAACTGATGCGCGCGATCGTGCAACGGGCCGACCGGATCGTCACCGTGTCCGAGGCGAGCCGCAACGACATCATCCAGTTCTTCCCCGCCGCCGAGCGCAAGATCGTCAACACCTACCAAGCCGTGCGCGTGCCCGCCGCAATATCGGAAGAGCGCGAAGAAGACCTTGCTGCGGCGATCAACAGCATCTTCAATCTTCCCTATAAAGGCTATTTCCTGTTCTTCGGCGCGATCGAGCCAAAGAAGAATGTCCATCGCTTGATCGAGGCATACCTTTCGCTCGCCACCAAGACGCCGCTGGTTCTCGTCGGCCGCCGCGTTTGGGGCAGCGAGGAGGAGCTACGGTTGTTGCAGCGCGACGAGCTCCAGCCGCTCAAATCCACCTTCAAGAATATTCGTCGCATCGATTATTTGCCGCGCAGCCTTTTGCTGCGGCTGGTCCGCGGCGCAAAGGCAGTCGCGTTTCCTTCGATCTATGAGGGTTTCGGCTTGCCGGTGCTCGAGGCGATGAGCCTGGGAACGCCGGTTCTCACCTCGAATGTCAGCTCCCTGCCGGAGGTTGGCGGCGATGCCGCGCTATATGTCGATCCCTATCAGCCGCGCGAGATCATGGCGGGTTTGCGGGCGCTCGATGAAGATGCCGGGTTGCGGGCGCGCATGGCCGATGCCGGTCGCTATCAGGCCGAACAATTTTCAGTGGCGCGCTACCAGGGCCGGCTGACACGGATGTACGAGGCTTTGTTGGAGGAGCGCGGAGCGGCGGCGCATGGTTCTTCGCCATCCTTGGGTCGCGCTGCCGGATTCGATGGGGGAATCGTGACAGGGGGGAATTTCAATGCGGGGGCCTGACATCCGCCACTTCATGCCGGGGCTACTCCTGGTCTTGTCGGGGTGCGCGGCACTCCCTGCCGCCGCGCCCACCGCAGGACAGATCACCCGCCCTGCCGCGCCGGCCGGCATCGCCGTGATCGATATTGTCGCGACGCCCCCTCAGGGCGCGGCCGTGGATGTGTCTGCTCCATCGGCTGACTGGCCGATCGCCGATGCCCTTCCCTGGAGCGGCGAAATCGGGGTGGGCGACACGCTGAACGTGACGGTTTTCGAGGTTGGCTATTCGCTGTTCGCCGCTGGCAGCCAAGGGGCCGATAGCCCCGACAAGGCGCCCTCCGCGAGCGGGCGGGCATTGCCGCGCATGGAAGTGGGCGAGTCCGGCTCGATCGCCATGCCCTATATCGGCGCGGTGCATGTGGTCGGTCGCAGCGCCCCTGACGTGGCACGCGAAATCGAACGGCGCTTGCGGGGGCTTTCGCAAAGCGCGCAGGCAATCGTATCGGTCGAGCGCGGGCCGGCCCAGAGCGTCGTGATCAGTGGCGACGTGAAGGCCCCAGGACGCCAGCCATTGACGCTCGCCGGTGAGCGGGTTCTCGACGTGGTAGCGCAGGCGGGCGGCCCCTCCAGCCGTGCGGCCGATACCGAGGTTCGGCTGACCCGGCGCGACCAGACGGCGGACATTCGGCTCGATCGATTGCGGGTGGGCAGTGCCGCAAATGTCCGGCTCGCCCCCGGGGATCATATCGAATTGATTCGTGACGTCCGGTCACTCACGGTACTGGGTGCGGCGCACACCGTTTCCGAACTCAGCTTCGACAGCGACAAGCTCAGCCTGGCCGAAGCGATCGCGCGAGCCGGTGGGCCGGTCGATGAGCGCGCCGACGCTACCGGCGTTTTCGTTTTTCGCTTCGAGCCCGCACAGGTTGAGGGCAAGGTGCGCGATGTGCCGGTAATCTACAGACTCAATCTGCTCGATCCGCGCAGCTATTTCGCGTCGCAACGATTCTATATGCACCAGAAGGACGTGCTGCTGATCGCCAATGCGCGCTCCGCGCAATTCGGCAAGCTCGTGCAGCTACTCAATACTATGGTCTCGCCGGCGATCACCGTCGACCTGTTGACCCGCTAAGTCGCGGGGCGGGCGATGCACCATGAGGCGACCGGTTTCGATGCGTTCGAGATCGGCGCTGCGCCGGGGCGTGAGCGTCTTGAAACTGCTGGCGGGATCGCATGCCTTGCCGGTATCGCACCATGGAAGCGCGCCAGGTTGCGGGCCATGTTCCGCAACCGGCACGGACCCTTGTTCCGGACCGGGGCGCGGGCGGCTGTTCGTGTTGCGGAGCGGCACGGTGGCTGTATTGCCTGCTGGGCATCGCGTGCGCCTGACGGCCTCGTGGAGGCCGCGGCGCGTTCGGGCATTCCTTTGTGGTGGATCGAAGACGGTTTCATCCGATCTGCCGGGCTTGGCGCGGCGCTGGTGCCCCCGGCGTCACTCACGGTCGACCGCCGATGTCCGCATTATGATCCGGCCCAGCCAAGCGACCTTGAGCACATGCTCCAGACGACCGACTTCACGGGCGATATGCTGGCCCGCGCCGAACGGCTGGTCGTGCTTCTG
>Ga0207703_10000530_pt1 | contig 39281 bp, 34 predicted proteins | sample KBSSwiS12_FD_184304 | JGI IMG/M metagenome (GOLD analysis project Ga0207703, IMG submission 184304) | Switchgrass rhizosphere microbial communities from Kellogg Biological Station, Michigan, USA - KBS Switchgrass S1-2 (SPAdes) (version 2) | ecosystem: Host-associated > Plants > Roots >... | reverse complement strand
GGCCTGCGTCACCTTGTCACGGTTGCTGGTGCCGCGCGCCAGCCAGGCGGCCTATGCCGAGGCGTTGGGCGCAGCGTTCCAGCAGGTACGGATCGGTGATCCATTCGACCCGGCAACCCAGATCGGCACCCTCGCAATGAAGCGTCAGTTCGATCGCGTCCGGGACTATGTTGCGATCGGCAAGGGGGAGGGGGCCACACTCGTGACGGGCGGCGACCGGCCTGCCGCGATCGAGCGCGGCTATTTCTTCGAGCCCACCTTGTTTGCCGACGCGACCAACGACATGCGGATTGCCCGCGAGGAGATTTTCGGGCCGGTCATCACGATGATCCCCTATGACAGCGTCGACGAGGCTGTAGACATGGCCAATGATTCCGAGTTCGGTCTGCATGGCGCAGTGTTCACGCATGACCTCGATCGGGCCTATGCGCTCGGCCGGCGCCTTCGGACCGGCAGTGTCGGCCTGTGCATGAACACGATGGACCTCACCTTCCCGTTCGGCGGTTGGAAACAGTCCGGCATCGGGCGCGAGGGCGGGCCCGAAGGGCTCGCCGCCTATACGGAGTTGAAGGCCATCTTCCTGCCCGATCTGCCGCCGAGCCTCGCCCCGACCGTGGGCGCCTGACGAAAGGAACGCCGACGATGCTCGACCCGGACAGCAACGGTGAGGCAGCGTTGCGCTTCATTCACGGCATTGGTGCCGGCGCCATTCCGCCCGAGATCGTCGCTGACGGTTTTTCCGGCTGGTCGGGCTTGTCGGGCCACATTGCGGGGAGTGAATTCTGCCGGCGCGTTGTGATGCTGGCGAAGCTGTTCCGCACGCCGTTGGTCTTTGAGATCCTCGATACGGTGGCAGAGGCGAACACGGTGTCGGTGCGTGCGCGCTCGTCGGCAGTCATGACCGACGGGGAAGACTATGCGAACGACTATCACTATTTCTTCCAGTTCAATTCCGACGGTCTGATCGAACAAGTCTGTGAATATATGGACGTTCGCATCGCCGCGAACGTGATCCGGCCCCGCATGGTACGCCTGATGGAGGCCTCGGCCGGTCCCGGTTGAGGGGGCGACAGGCGGCGGGCGTTGACCGCTATAGCTCATAGATATAGCTCTTTGATAAGTAGCGCGCCGCACGCCTGCATATGCGTCGAAAGGAAGCAGCGATGATATCCAAGCCCGTCAATCTCGCACAACTCGGTTCGCTCACGTGACAAGCGGCGAGCGCGCGATGCGAAGGCCATCGGTAAGTACCGCCAACGATACGGCCGAGGGGACCGACAGCTACATCGATGCGCCCGCCGGACTTTACCGGCACTATGTGCTGTTCCTATGCTGCTCTGCTGGGTTCCTCGCTTATGCCGACCGCACCGTGTTTGGAGCGCTCCTGCTGCCGATCAAGGCAGAGTTCGGACTGTCGGATACGATGCTGGGCCTCCTGTCAGGCCTGGCCTTCGCGATCACCTATTGCGTGTTCGGGCTTCCGCTCGGTTCTCTCTCCGACTGCCTCAGTCGGAAAACGATTCTCGTATCGTGCGTAACGGTCTGGAGCCTCATGACCGCGGCATGCGGCGCGGCCACATCGGCCTTTTGGCTGGCGCTGACCCGGCTTGGGGTCGGCGCCGGAGAGGCCGGCGTCACTCCAGCATCCATTTCGACAATCTCCGATCTGTATCCCGTGCATCAGCGCACACGCGCAATCGCCCTCTTCCCGATCGCCACGAGCCTTGGCGGCGCGGCGGCCTTTCCGATCGGCGCCAACATGGCGGCCGCTTATGGCTGGCGGTCCGTTTTCATCGTTTTGGCCGTTCCGGGTCTTCTGCTGGCGGTGCTAATGCTGTTCACGTTCCGCGACCCTCGCGGCACGTCGCCGACCCGGTCTGCCACGCATGACGTCCCGGGCTTCTGGCTGACGTTTCGCACGATCGTAACGAAGCCCCAACTCATGCTGGCGTTCAGCGCCGCGGGTTTCAGCTCGATGCTGGCTGCGATGATCCTGTGGCTGCCAGCATTCTACGAACGGTCGCACGGTCTTGGCAGGGTCGAGACCGGGAACATGATCGGGCTGATACTCCTGATCTCCGGCCCAATCGGGATGATCACCGGCGGCTGGCTTGGCGACCGGGCCGGTTCGGCTGGCCCGCGCAAAGTCGCCTATCTGCTCGCCTTGTTCGCCCTGATGCAGGTGGTCAGTGCTGCGCTCATGCTGCTGGTTGCCGACAGCACACTCTCCTTCGTCTTCGCCTGCATGTGGTCGGCGTTCCTCGTCGCGTTTGTGCCGCCCTGTTATGCGCTGAGCCAGAACCTCGTACAGCCGCGCATGCGCGGCACGTCGATGGGAGTGCTGAATATTTTCAATAACCTGATCGGCTATGGGCTCGGCCCAGTCGTTATAGGCGGGCTGAGCGAAGCTCTCGCGCAAAGCAGTGGCACCGAAGCCCTGCGTTTCGCGCTCGTCACGATCGCCGTGGTTCTGGGCGGGCTGGCCGCCATCTTCTTCGTACTCAGCGGGCGGGCGACCGGCGTGGAGATGGCGCAGGCCAGCTGACGCCGACCGGTTCCGCTATCTGTTCTTCCACACCGGCGGCCGCTTGGCCGCGAAAGCGGCAAGTCCTTCCGCCATGTCCTCGCTGAAGAAGAGTTCGTCCATAATGTCGGACTCGATCAGCGCCTGCGCCGCATCGTCGGCGTGCGGATACCGATCCCCGAGTGCGAGCGCCTTCATGGTCAGTCGCACGGAGTTCGGCGAGACGCCGGCAATCTCGTCGGCCAGCCTACGCGCCTCTGCCATCACAGAGCCGCGGGCCGAGATCCGGTTGACGAAGCCCAGCCGTGCCGCCGCCTCCGCATCCATTATGCGCCCGGTCAGAAGCATTTCCATCGCAAGCTTACGCGGGACCTGCCTGGGCATCCGCACTACGCCGCCTTCTGCGGCAACCAGGCCAACCTTCACTTCGGTCAGGCCGAATTTGGCTTCGGGGTCGGCAACCACGAGGTCGGCAGCAAGGCAGGCTTCGAACCCGCCGCCGAAGGCGACGCCGTTGACTGCCGCGATCACCGGCTTGGTCCGGCCTTTGCGACGCGTGAGTCCGGCAAAGCCGCCCTTGGCCTGCCAGGTCGGCTTACCCGATGCCGCGCGGCGCAGGTCGGCACCTGCACAAAAGGCCTTGTCGCCGCTGGCCGTCAGTATCGCGACCCAAAGCTCGGGATCGGCCTCGAAAGCGTCGAACACGCCATCCAGTTCATCCTGCGCTTCCGGTGACAGGCAGTTGCGTACCTCCGGCCTGTTGATGGTGACCTCGAGTACATGGCCTCGCCGCGCGACGAGGATATATTCATAGGTCTCACGCAGCGCGGGTGTAGGCGTGGGGAAGGCGGCGGTAATCCGGGCGGGGTCGAAGGCGAAACGGTTGCCGAGCTTGGTCGCATGGACATGGATGGTTGCACCGAGCGGGTCCATGTCGAGCATGGCCGCAAGCGTATCATCGTCGAGCTGGTTCGCGAGAAATCGCCCGCCGTCGGCAAGCTCTCCCACGACAATTGCTCTGGCCGGCACGCCTTTTTCATAAGCGATCGTATAGGTGAGGATACGCGCCACGCCCTTCGGGTCGCGCACAAGACGCGGGGCTGGCGCATCTTCGATGTCCTGCAGCCCGATGGCGCAGCCGCGCCACGGCGTGGGCACGGTCGACAGGATTGCGACACCATATTTTGACAGAAAGCCGCCATTGGCGCCGACCAGGCCGAAGCTGCCGGGGGCAGCGCGCAGGCGTTCCGTCATCGCAACGAGAGCGTGCGTCGAGTAATTGTTCCCAGCACCCCCGAAATAGGGAAGACCGCCCGTGACGGTGAGACCGCGCGGATCGTCCGGCGACAGGCCCAGGCTGTCGATGGCAGCGGCAAACACCGCGATCGGAAAACAGGAATAAAAGTCGAATGCGGCGATGTCGTCGGCTGTTTTGCCGGCCATGGCGAGGGCCGCATGCAGCGATGCGTCCGCGGCCCGATAGGCACCAAGGTCCGCCCGCACGGGAATGTCCCGCTCGGTGGCAAACGCACAAGCATGAAGAAAGACGAACCGGCGCTCATCGATCCCCAGTCGGCGGGCCTCGTCGAGCGACATCACGATCACCGCCGCGCCCTGATTGACCTGGTCGCGTGAGACCAGTTTGACCATATAGGGATCCGCGATGATGCGGTTGCGTTCGCTGGGCGTGACAATCTCGTCCGGCGATAGCGGCTGCATGGCCGCTGCCGAATAGGGATTTGCGGCAGCGACCGTTGTGAATGGCGCGAATAGCTGCCCCATCTTCGCTACATAGTCGTGCTTGGACAGACCGAGCCTCGCCCGCCTGGCATTCTCGAACAAGGCATAAGCCGGCGCAGCGCCGACCAGACCGTGGACGAGATTGTGGCGGCGCATGAAGCTGGCATTGCCGGTACCATGGTCCTCGATCGCGCCGTCGTGCGTTTCGGACCAATCGCGACTTTCGCCCGCGCGCCTCAGGTGCCGCACGGTTGAAATGGCCTCGGCGCCGACCGCGACCGCTGCGCGGATCTCACCGTCGGCAATCCTTTGCGCGAGACTTGCGATCAGGGTCAATGGCGATTGCCCGCCCGATTGCTCAAGGACAGCCACCGGCGGGTCGATGCCGAGGCGCGCGGCGACGGCGCGCGGGAATTTGTCGGGCTTGCCGAACGGCGCGGGCCGCGGGGACGAATCCTCGAATGTACGGACGGCGCCGATAGCATCTATGCTGGCCAACGCGGTGTCGCAGCCTGTGTCGGCCAAGGCAGCGCGCAGGGCGGCGGCGGCAAGGTCGGTCGGTGAGAGGCCGCGATAGCCCGGCTGGTCCAGGCGTTCGACATACTGACCGACCCCGACGATCACCGGAATATGCTTAGGGTCGACGGTTCCCGGCCCGCTGTTGCTGTGCTGCCCCACCGATTCGTTTATTTGCGACCCCGCCATCCCTTATCGTTCCCTCTTTCGCGCTTGCCATACCGTAGGGTGCTTCGCTACCGGGAGTAAAAAGAATAATCTCTATTTATGCAAGGTGGGGAGTGGCAGGTGGATCTTCACTTCGACGAGAGCTACAAGAGATTCAGGGCGCAGGTCCGCTCTTTTCTCGACGCGCACCGCGCAGATTTCCCCAAACCCCATGGCGGCCGGCGGCCTCCGCCGGAGACGCTAGCCTGGCAGCGTCTGCTGGTGGAACAGGGCTTTGTGGGACGCACGGTGCCGACGGTTTATGGCGGCTATGGTGCCCAACCCGATTTGCTCCAGTCGCTGATCATCGCTGAAGAATTCACCCGCGCCGGGATCACCCAAGGTCTGACCAACCAAGGGGTGGGCATGCTGGTGCCTACTTTGCTTGAGGCCGGCAGCGAGGAACAGAAGCGGCGCTGGATCGGCCCGACCCTGCGCGGCGAGATCCTGTGGTGCCAGGGTTATTCGGAGCCCGACGCCGGTTCCGATCTTGCCTCCCTGCGCACCAGCGCAATCGAGGACCGCGCGGATTTTGTGATCAATGGCCAGAAGATATGGACGTCCGGTGCCCAGTTCGCCGACATGATGTTCTGCCTCGTGCGGACCGAACCCGATGCACCGAAGCACCTGGGGATCAGCTATCTCTATTTCGACATGGCCACACCCGGCATTGAGGTTCGGCCGCTCACGACGATGACGGGCGAGGCGGAATTCAACGAAGTGTTCTTCACCGACGTTCGTGTGCCGCGCAGCCAAATTGTCGGAGAACGTGGCCAGGGTTGGCGCGTCGCTAACGCCACGCTGAAGCACGAACGCGGGATGCTTGGGGACCCCAATGCCGCGCTTGCTCGCCTCGGGCGGCTCACGTCCCTGCTGGGGTCCGAAACCCGCGACGGCCTGCCTCTGTCGGACGATCCGCTACTAGTCGACCGGCTGATGCAACTGCAGGGTCAAGCGCTCGCCCTCAAATACCATGGCGAGCGACTGCTGACCGAGCAGGTGCACGGCGACCCACCCGGCCTGGCCGCCATGATCGTCAAGTTGAGGGCGACCGAGCTCAACCACGAGATTCAGGCCCTTGGCATCGACTCCCTCGGCGAGATCGGTTCCCTCTATGAGGATGGTGCGCATCTGCGCGACGCAAGTCATTGGCAGGAGCGCTACATGATCGACCTCGGTCTGATCATCGGGGGCGGTACCGCGCAAATCCAGAAGAACATCATCGCCGAACGCGGCCTCGGCATGCCGCGCGAGCCCAAACTCGACCGATAGGAGCGGAGACCATGGAATTCGGACTCTCGACCGAACAGGCCCAGCTGCAGGATGCGGTCGACGCGATGCTCGGACGGGTGTGCGCGGTCGACCGGTTGCGCAGTGGCCGCGGATCGTCGAACTTTTCCGCGTGGGCCAGTCTGGTAGAGGCCGGCGTGCCCGGCCTTCTAATCGGAGAGGAGAATGGCGGGCTCGGGCTCGGCCTCTTCGAGGCGGCGCTGATCGCGGAGAAGCTCGGCAAGCATGTGGCGCCAAGTCCGTTCCTGTCTAACTGCGTCCTTGCTCCGATCGCCCTGCGCATCGCAGGAGCAGCGGAACAGCGACGCCGCTGGTTGACCGCTTTGGCCTCGGGCGAGGCGCGGGCCGGCGTGGCAATCACAGAATGGGTATCGGGCGCACGGGACGGGGCAAGCCTCGCTGCGGCCGACGGGCGGCTTACAGGCAGCAGGCTGTTCGCTCTCGACGCGGAAGGCGCCGATATCCTGATCACGGTCGACAATGAGGGTCAGCTGTATCTGGTCGAGCCAGATCCGGCTTTCGTTACCGTCACTCCCATGCCGACGATCGACATCACCCGCAATGTGTCCGAACTGCGCTTCGACCGCGCGCCCGCGCAGGCGCTCGACGCATCGGCGAACGGGGCGGCTCTGGCTGCGATGCGCGACGCGGCCTGGGTGATGCTCGCGGCCGACGCTCTCGGCGCCGGCTGGTCGATGATCGACCAGGCGGTGGCCTACAGTCATCAGCGCAGACAGTTCGGCCGCGCAATCGGCACCTTTCAGGCGGTGAAGCATATGTGCGCCACCATGGCGGCGGAACTTGAACCGGCGCGCGCGCTTATCTGGTATGCTGCCTATGCTCAGGATGAAAAGCTCGCGGACGCCCCCCTTGTCGCCGCCCATGCCAAGGCGCTCCTTGGCGAGGTCGGCCGGTTCGTCGCGCGCACTGCAACCGAAGTTCATGGCGGTATCGGTATCACCGACCTGCTTGGGCTGCATTATTGGTTCAAGCGCATCGGACTCGATCGGCAACTGTTCGGCGGACCGGAGTTGGCCCGTCGCCACGCAGCCCGGCTGCAGGGCCTCCTCGCGGCCTGAGCGTTTAAGTCGGGTGCGAACTTCAGGAAGGTGGGGTCGGACACTGCCTCCTCCACCAATGCCATCGCAGCCGGCTTTCTCCCATCGGCTGCGCAGGCGGCTATGCTCGACGCGATTGATTTCGCATAGCCGCCGCCCAGTCCGTCATGGGCTTAGGTTACCGCCTGGGGGCGATGATGCGAGGGAAGTTCGTCCAGGAGTATGGTCTTCGTCTCGAGGAAGGGATGGAGCCCTTCAACACCGCCCTCGCGGCCGATGCCCGACTGCTTGAAACCGCCAAAGGCAATGTTGAAGTCGGTGCGGAAGGAATTGTGGCCCACTGTGCCGGAGCGGAGCTGGCGCGCGACGGCGTAGGCCTTGTCGGCATCGGTGGTGAACACCGATGCGTTGAGGCCATAGATCGTGTCATTGGCGATCCGGAGCGCATCATCCTCGTTCTCGGCGGGGATCACGCTGAGCACGGGGCCGAAAATCTCCTCGCGGCCGATCGTGGAGTCATTGCCGACATTCCCGAACACGGTTGGTTCGACGAAGAAGCCGCGATTGAGATGGCTGGGCCGACCGCCCCCCGTCGCCAGGCGCGCGCCTTCCGCCTTGCCTTTTTCGATGTAGGAGATGACGCGCTCCTGCTGGATGCGGGATGCCAGCGGGCCCATTTGCGAACTGGATTCGAACGGATCGCCGACCTGGACCTTCGACAGGGCGCCGGCGAGGGCATCCACCAGATCGTCATGGCGCGGCTTCGACACGATGATGCGGGTCAGCGAGGAACAGACCTGGCCAGTGAGGAACACCGCCCGCTGGGCAATCGTGGTTGCTGCGGTCTCCAGGTCGTAGTCGTCGAGGATCACGGCGGGCGACTTGCCGCCCAGTTCGAGCGTGCAGCGGGCGATGCGCTCGCCGCAGATCGCGGCGACCTTGCGACCAGCGGCGGTCGAACCTGTCAGCGTCACCTTGTCGACGCCGGGATTGCGCACCAGCGCTTCGGATGCGCCCCGGTCGGCGGCGAGCATGTTGAACACGCCTTTTGGGAGACCGATCTTCTCGCAGATCTCTGCATAGATATAGGGGGTCACCGGAGCCTCCGGCGACGCCTTCATGATCAAGGTGCAACCGGCAAGAAGGGCCGGTGCGCCCTTGTACGCTACCAGCGAGGCTGGACCGTTCCAGGGAATGATCGCGGCCACCACGCCCACCGGTTCGCGCACGATCAGTCCGAAAGCCCCGCTGCCCGTTCTCGGGGTCGCAGGTTCCTCGAAGGGGAATGTTTCGGCGAGGCGCGCATAATAACGCCATGCTTCGGCCAATCCCTTTGCCGCTCCAAGCGAGATCGAATAGAGGTTGCCGGATTCCGACGCCCACGCCTCGGCAAAGTCCTTGGCTCGGGCATCGACTTCATCTGCAATCGCGAAGAGGTATTTGGCGCGCTCGGCGTGCGACATGCGCGGCCAGGGGCCATTGTCGAACGCCTCGCGTGCCGCGGCGACGGCACGGTCCATGTCCGCCTCTTCGCCCTCCGCGACACGCGCGAACACCTCCTCGGTGGTCGACTCGATGACCTCGAACATGCCGGAACCGGACGGCTTCACCCACTCGCCGTTGATGAAGAACCGGTCGGGATGCTTGAGCTTGGCCTGTCTCATATCTGTGCTTCTCCTGGAGTTGCTCTGATTTCATATATCTGGGAGCCGCAGGTGGCTGCCCATGCGGGGGGATGGGTGGTATTGCGCTGCATAGCACTCATCGTGCAGCGCACCTTGCCATGGCCTGGCGGTCCGCAGTGCCATAGTAATGGCACCCTATCCTCTCCACGTCCTCCTTGGCAGGAGACGTGACAGAGCTTGGCATTAGAGTCAATTCTAATGGCCATTCAACTGCGCGTTTCCCTAGGCCTATTGCTGATAATATGCCCTAAACAGCAAACTCAATAGGGGCGCAATGAGCAGCGCTTTATGGGAGAGCAGGTCCGGCCTCGTCACGGACCGGAGCATCATCTTCTGGGCCAGGTCTAGGTCGCCGTGCGGACGGCGTGTGCGGCACTTGCCCGATTCCGCTCGCCGGCATGGTCCGGAATGCCCATAAGGCACTGACGAGGAATGGTTTGGCCGTCGCGAGAGACCAGATCCGCGGCACATAGCGCGTTTTCCCTTCGGCCTGAACACCTGACACTGGCGCGCCAGCCGATCATCGGGTTTGGATTGTCAGTGCACTAAGGCGCGCGCCTGCCCGCCGCGCACGAGACGCCCGGGCAAGGCGCCCGTTGCTACTCCATGGCGGTAGGTGATCTGGCCTCGCTTCACGATAGCGTCATAGCCGTCGGCTTGCTGGATCAAACGGCGCCCACCCCCTGGCAGATCGAAGCGGACTTCGGGGCGACCGAGGCTCAACCGGTCGAAATCGATCACATTGAGGTCGGCCAGAAGGCCGACCTTGATCTCGCCGCGATCATCGAGGCCGACCGTGCGAGCAGGCTCCTGGCTCAGCATGCGGACTGCACGCGGCAGCTCGATGCGTTGCTCGGCTGCCACGTCGCGCGCCCAATAGGCCAGCATCGTGGTCGGGAAGCTCGCATCACAGATAAGGCCATAATGGGCGCCCCCGTCACCCAGCCCGAGCACTGTGTTCGGATCGTCCATCATCGCACGGGCGGCATCGAGCGTGCTGTCGGCGAAATTGGAGATGGGCAGATAGAGGATGGCATGGCCATCCTGTTCAAGCAGCCACTCGTAGAGGAGCGCATCGATATCGATGCCCCGTGCGGCCGCGACGGCACCGGCGGCGCGGCTCGCCGGCGGCGCATAATCGGGGGGATTGCCGAGCGCGAACAACTTGCTCCGCCGGTCGAGGACCATGTTCATCAGTGGCAGATTATCGGGGACATCCTCTTCTGCGAGGATTCGCTCACGGAAGTCTGTGTCGCGGAAATGGACCAGCTTCTCCTTTTGCGAAAGGTGCGCGATCGCCTTCCAACTCGGCCGCCGCGAGAAGGGATTGAAAGACAGGTCGAGGCCCAGCAGTGTGCCGACTGGCCGGGGGAAGTACTGGCCCTTGATTCGGATTCCATCCTCGTTCGCTTCGCGCATCATCCTCAGTACGTCGCGCCAGCGATCGGGCGCGCTGTGGGACTGGGCGAGCGTGAAGGAGAGGGGGCGACCCGCCCGGCGGGCGATGTCGAGCATGACACCGAATTCTACTTCAGGTGGTGACGTCGCCTCCGTGATCAGCTGGAAGACGCCGTTATCCGCATCTTTGAGACCCTGAGCCAATGCTAGCAGCTCCGGTGTAGCGCTGCCGATGCTGGGTGCCGGCGCGCCGTCCTTGGCGCAGTGTACCATTGCCCTCGAGGTCGACACGCCGATCGCGCCGGCGCGCACCGCGTCGGCGACGATCCGCGTCATCTGCGCGCAGTCCGCCTCCGTCGCTTCCTCGCGATCCACGCCACGCTGCCCCATGACGAACACGCGCAGCGGCGAGTGCGGCACCATCGCCCCGATGTCGATATCGAGCTCGCGCTGCGCGAGGGCGTCGAGATAGTCGGGAAAGCTCTCCCAGTTCCACGGCAGCCCCTCTTCCATGACAGCTTCCGGAATGTCCTCGACGCCTTCCATGAAACGGACCAAGGTATCCCGATCCTGCTGGCGGCAAGGCGCAAAACCGATGCCACAGTTGCCGGCGATCACGGTGGTCACGCCATGCTGGCTGGACGGCGCAAGCGTGTGCTCCCAATGGGCTTGTCCGTCATAATGGGTATGGATGTCCACAAAGCCCGGCGTTACTATACAGCCGGTCGCGTCAATTTCCTCGCGGCCACGCCCGTCGACCCGCCCGACCGCTGCGATGATGCCATCGCTTACCGCGACATCCCCTTTGAATAGATAGTCACCGGATCCGTCTGCAATCGTTCCGTCGCGAATGACAAGATCATATTCCATGCCGTTCAATCCTCGGTCCCACCGGGCCTGCGGCAATGTCGCGCCCAGCTCATCGTTGCTAATATATGTACCTCTATGTCTTCACGGGGTCAACGTGGCGGATCGCATGGGAGGTCCTGCGACCATGGCGCATTGCCGCCACTTTCAACCTCACGACCCGCTCTTCGCCAAGCCGCGGAACGCGTTATAGGGCGAAAGCTGTTGCGATTGCGAGGTCACCGTTCCACGTCGTCTGCCCGCTGCCAGTGCTGGGTCATTACCATTCCTTGTCTATCCTTGGAGAGAGATGCTATAAATAGAGATAGAGCTATAAGGAGGAGCGTGTAGGAGATGGGATTGCTCGAGGGCAAGGTCGTCGCCATAACCGGCGCGGCGCAGGGGATCGGCCTTGCGATCGCGCAGGGCGCTGCCCGGGAAGGCGCTGCCTTGCTGCTGTGCGACATCAAGGCCGACATTCTCAAGGGGGTGGCCGCCACCCTGACCGCATCCGGTGCCCGGGTCGCAAACCTTGCCGATGACGCGTCGAAGCGGGACGTTGCCGCCGAAATCGTCGACCGCGCGGTTGCGAATTTCGGGCGGATCGACGGAATTGTCTGTGCCGGCTTCGATCGCGTCCTCGGCCCAGCCGAAACTTTCGAGGACGAAGTTTGGGCGACCATGATGGAGCAGGGCCTCACCGGTTGCTTCCGCCTCGCCCAGGAAGGCGCGCGCGTCATGCTGGACAAGACGGGCGGAAGCATAGTGTTCGTGACCTCGATCGCCAGCCGCGTGGCGGTTCCCGGGACGGTCGCCTACGCAACCGTGAAATCCGGTCTCGTTGGACTGACACGTCAACTAGGTGTCGAATGGGGCGGCCGCGGCATTCGCGTGAACGCTCTAGCGCCCGGCCGAACGCAAACGCCCGGCCTACAGGCGAGGCGAGATATGCGGGACATTCCGATGGCGCGGATGGCCGAGGCCGAAGAAGTGGCCGCCGTTGCTCTCTTTCTCCTGTCGGATCAGGCATCCTACGTGACCGGCCAGGAGATCGTCGTCGATGGCGGTCTCAGCATTGGCCGCGCCTTCGCCCGGTGACGGTTATCACAGCATAAGAGGGAGATGGTCCATGCCACGCGTTACAGTGAGACAATCAGCGGATGCACAGGTTCGCGCTCTGCCCGAAAGCCTGGTGCCGGGGGGCGGGGCGTCCATACTCGCCGTCTATGACGGTGAGAGCGAACCGCTCCACCTTCATCGGGCCATCATGGTGCCGGGCGGCTCTCTGACGTGGAAGAATTCGCCTTTCGGTCATCTCATCTATGTAACGAGCGGGAGCATCCGGGTTGGCGATCGAACCTTGGGTGAGGGCAGCATATTGGTGGTGGAGCATACGGCATCGGCGACCGCCGAGACGATCGGTGCCGCCGAACTCTACATCTTCAGCCTGGGCGAATCCTGCGTCTCGAAGCCGAGTCGCGCTGGCGGAAATGTCCATTGTTTGGCGGCAGATGACGTGCCCCGCTGCGCCGACTTTAATGGCGACGGCCGTGTCGGAGGTGCAGTGATGGCCGATTCATCCTGCCCGACCTGTGAATTGTGGCTGCATGAATCCGTCTTGCACGCGGCGGACTTCGATGTCGCCGTACATTCGCACAACGAAGACGAGATCATCGTCGTAACCGCAGGGAGCATCCTGCTCGGTAACCGCGAATGCGGGCCTGGGACGGCGATCGCCGTCGCGCACGATACCCTTTACGGCTTCAAGGCCGGGACAGCGGGCCTCACATTCATCAACTTCAGGCCCACCCTGCCGATCTATGTGCCCGCCGACCGGACACAGCCGGTCCTCAATGAGCGCGATCATTATCTTGCGAAAATGCCCGCGCCCTTGCGCGAAATTCTGGTTCCGGCGCTGTGAGTGGCGGCGGAGAGCGGGTGTTATGTTGTGGCGCAAGCCGTTGACTTGCTCGTCGCTTCCCGAAAAGAGTTAACCCTTAAGGCGAACTGCTCGATGAAGCGTGCTTCCTGAGTCCCGATGGGAACGCCCGGCAGACAGGAGAGGATCTTGACCCGTTCTGACCTTCGAGCCGGCCGGCTCCTCTTCGCCCGGCATTTTTCGATTCCGCCGTGGTGCACTCCGGCCATAGGAACGACCTTCGCATGACCAGGTCTGAAATCGACAACGACGCAGGGCGGGTAGAGCTGTCGCCACATTCGGGCGAAACCGAAGAGGCACCGGAGGGCGGCGCCTTTTACAGGACATATGTTCTCACCCTGCTGTGCTTCGGCTTTTTCCTCAGCTATGCCGACCGCCAGGTCATCGGCGTGCTCCTCACGCCCATCAAACAGGAATTTGCCTTATCTGATACGGAGCTGGGCCTGATGTCAGGCCTAGTCTTCGGCATCTTCTACAGCATCGTCAGTCTGCCGCTGGCTTATGTTTCCGATCGCGGCAGCCGCAAGGTGGTGCTGACCGTGTCGCTGGCCTTGTGGAGTCTCGCCACGATGGCGGCCGGCCTTGCGGCGTCAGCCGGGCACCTGGTTGCGTCGCGGACGCTCGTCGCGGTCGGAGAGGCCGGTGGAACGCCAGCGTCCATCTCCGCGATCTCCGACATGTATCCCCCGGAGCAAAGGGGTATGCCGATCGGCCTTTACAATGCAGCGGGCTCGATCGGCGGGGCCGTCGTGTTGACGCTCGGCGCCTGGCTGGCGACATCCTATGGCTGGCGGTCCGCCTTCATCGTCGTCGGCGCGCCGGGCCTTTTCCTTGCGCTGCTGCTGTTGACCACGATGCGCGAGCCGCAGCGCGGGGTCCAGGATGGTCAGGGTGATCTCGGACCGCCGCCGACCTTTATGGAGACCTTGCGCTGTTTGTGGCGCCAGCCGATCCTGCTGCTCGGCATTCTAGGTGGTGCCGCGAGTTCGGGCGTCGTGACCTGCCTCATCTGGTTCCCGTCGCTGTTCGAACGCTCCCATCAATTGTCGCTGCTACAGGCAGGCGGTGCGGTTGGCATCGGGCTGCTGGTATCGGGACCGTTCGGCGAGATCATCGGCGGCCAGATCAACGACCGGGCGGGGCGCCGCAGTACCGCACGCACGCTCTATGCAGTGATGGGTATTACGCTTGCCACGATCTTGATGGGCGTTGCCGTAGTCCTGTCACCGACTGCGACAATGGCGATCGCACTCATGATCGTGTGGAAGGTGCTTGCTACGGTCTGGGTGCCGCCTACATGGGCGCTCAGTCAGGCGCTGGTCGAACCGCGCATGCGGGCCACCTCGCAGGCGACGATGGGCCTTACCGGCAACCTGCTTGGCTACGGCGGCGGGCCAGCGCTCGCGGGTTGGCTGAGCGAAGCCTACCGGCCCGCCATGGGCGAGGAATCGCTGCGATGGGCGCTCGTTACAGTGTTCTTGCTGGTCGGACTTCTCGCCGCGACGGCCTATTTCTTCGCGGCCCGGCTCGCCGCCAGGCAGGAGTTGGTGGCAGCCGGCGCATAGCGCTGCCCCGCCGCCGCGGCTCGGGGGCCGGCGGCGGCACGCTGATCACAGTTGTATGCTCCGTGCTTGTCTATTGCTTGCCAAGGAAGAAGAGGGTGTCGGTCATCGGCGAAAATCCACCCACTCGGCCCGCTCTGGTGCGGCGACTGCGGGATTGAGGACGAGGCGACCGCCTTCCACGAACAGGGACTGGCCCGTGACGTAGGAGGATTCGCGGCTGGCAAAGAACAGGGCAACATCGGCCAATTCGCCCAGCTCTCCAAACCGTCCCAAAGGAGTCGTCGACAGCAACGACTCTTGCAGGCCCTGAGTCTGGGACGTGCTTTCGAGCATGAGATCGGTCGCGAACGTGCCGGGGGCGATTGCGTTGACGCGGATTCCATATTGGCCGAGGTCCAGGGCCGCGCTCCTGGTCAGCATTGCCAGACCTGCCTTGGTCACATGGTAAGCTGTGCCGCCGGGTCGGCAGACGGCCGAACCGGTCGAGGTGATGTTCACGATGGAGCCGCCCCGACGCTCGCGAACCATGATACGGCCCACGAGCTGGGTAAGGAGGAACGGGGCGGTGAGATTGATACGATGAATGCGCTCGTAATCCTCGATCGTCAAATCGAGGATGTTGGCCCGCACCAGATCGCCGGCATTGTTCACCAGGATGTCGATGCGGCCGAAGCGATCATCGACAGTCGCAACGAGCTCGTCGATCGAGGAAATGTGGGTTAGGTCGCACTGCAGGAACGTTGCCGCCTCCCCGATAGCGGCTGCGCAGGCTTCGCCCTCGGATTGAGATCGGCCAGTCAAAACCACTCGCGCGCCTTCGCGCGCAAAAGTGCGCGCAATGGCCTCGCCAAGTCCCCGCGTCGAGCCGGTGACGATCGCCACCATACCGTCCAGTCGCTTCATCCATTCCTCTCCTGTTGGCCGCGCAAGTCAATCCGTGGCGGCGAAAGGTAATCGCCACAAAAACGGGTCACGCCGGACGCCGCGAAGATCGCGTGCTGCGACGTTCATGGCTGCGTTCGGCCACCAAAAGCTCACATCTAGAGTAAGCTGTATAGGAAATGCGTCAAGCCGAGGGGCTTTGCGACCCCAATCAACCGATCGACTGTCTCCTGGATTTGCGCAATGTTCTCGGTCGATGTCACGAAAACCGTCATTAGCGGAAATCATGTCGGAAATGCCGACCCGATCTGACCCTTTTGAAGCTGGTCGGTCGGACGTTGACCAACGGATCACTGCTACATAGAGATAATTCTATGAGCGCTCGCGACGCGCACTGGAGATAAGGAAGGCGAGCAAATGACTCTCGGTGCAGAGGCGGTCGAGGCCAATCCCAGGCAGGGTCTCGTCAGCCCGCTCTTCCGGATCGGCGAACCGGACCCGGAGCGGCTGACGGCAGCAGTTATCGAGACCAATCCGCGGCGACCCAATTTCCCATCGTGTCGCAAAGATGGCATGCGCGCGGAACCCGGGCCCCCCTTGACCTGATCCGACACCGTTTGCCAACACATATCACGCAGGGAGCCCCCATGTCCGTATCCGCTCTGACGTCGCTGTTCAGTCCCAGGTCGGTCGCAATCATTGGCCCGTCGGAGAAGAACCCGTGGGCGGGGCTGGTCCTTGGCGGGCTGGGCGCAATGGAGTTCGGCGGCCCCGTGCATCTGGTCAACCGGCGTGGCGGTGACGTGCTGGGCCGCAGGACAGTGCCGACCGTCGGCGACATCGGCGAGCTCGTCGACTCCGCCTTCGTGATGGTGCCCGCCGCAGCACTCGAACAAACGATCGAGGAGATGGCGCAAGCGGGCATCGGATTTGGCGTCGTCGTAACGTCCGGATTTGCCGAACTCGGCGCGGATGGTTCTGCTGAACAGGCACGGCTGTTCGGCCGGGCCAGGGACCTAGGGGTCCGCCTGATGGGACCGAACAGCCTCGGCTTCATCAACTTCGTCGATCGTGTCTGCCTTTCGGCTATCCCGGTCGAATTGCCGCTGTTGGACAATCCGCGCGTTGCAGTGGTCAGCCAGAGCGGCGCGACCGCGGGACTCATCTGCGCCACGGCCTACGCCACGAACATCGGCCTCTCTCACGTTGTGGCGATGGGAAACGAAGCGCTCATCGACCTTGCCGAGGTGCTCGACTTCGTCATCGACGATCCGACGACGCGCGCCATCGCAGTATTCGCGGAAACGATCCGAGATCCATCCGCGTTCCTCGGGGCGGCACGCCGCGCATTGGCCGCCGAGAAGCCAATTGTCATGCTGAAGGTCGGGGTCGGAACCCTCGCTGCGGAAGTGGCGCAGGCACATACCGGTGCATTGGTTGGCAACGACAAGGTTTTCAGCGCCATCTGCCGTGATCTGGGCATCATTCGCGTCAACACGATCGAGCAGCTGCTTCAGACCGCCGCCCTTCTTGCGCACAGCGGCGTGCTGCGGGAAGGCGGCTTCGGCGTCGCATCGATGTCGGGCGGCACGTGTGAGATGATCGCTGACCTCGGCGAGGCGGCCGGTGTGCCCTTCGCCACCTTGGCCCCGGAAACCAAGGCAAAGCTCCAGCCGATCCTGGCCGATTATGCGACGATCCAGAACCCGCTCGATGTGACGGGTGGCGTTCTATCGAACCTCAAGGCCTATGGGGATGCCGTCGCGATTGTCGGCGCCGATCCCTCGGTGTCGCTTGCGGCGGCCTGCTTCGACGTGCCGCAGACGGAGCGACGCGAAATCTCCCTGACGAAGCCGCTCCTGCGCTACCTGTCGGACGGGCTGGAGCAGAGCGGAGTGCCAGGCTTCCTGCTGGCGCAATCCTATCTTGGCTTCGGCGACTATGGTCGCGGCCTCATCGCCGAAGCGCGGACCGGTCATTATGCACTCGGCCTCGGCACCGCCATGCAGGCGGTGAGCGACGCATTCCGCTGGTCTGTGGCCATTCGCGACGCGCGACTTCGCACGCCGGCTCCTCCGATCCAGGCCACGGACGCGCGGCCCGACGACGAGCGCCAAACGCTCGATTTCTTCGAGTCGCGCGGCGTCCCTGTCGTTCCGGCGCGGATCGTCCGGTCCGCGGCAGAGGCCGCGGCCGCAGCCGATGCGCATGGCGGGCCGGTCGTCCTCAAGATCCTGTCGCCCGACATTGCGCACAAGACGGAGGTCGGCGGGGTCGCGCTGAACATCATCGGCACTGACGCAGCGGGCGCGGCCTTTGATGCGATGATGGAAGAAGTCGCCCAGCGCGCGCCAGACGCGCGTCTTGACGGCGTCATCGTCTCACCGATGCGGGGCAAGGGCGTCGAACTCATCGTCGGCATCGCGCGGGATCCGGCGTGGGGACCGGTTCTGGCGGTGGGCATCGGCGGGGTTCTGGTCGAGATTCTCGCCGATGCCGACCTACACCTGCTGCCGGTTGCGCCGGCCGACGTCGAGGCGATGCTGGGACGCCTGAAGGCAACCCGATTGCTGGACGGGTATCGTGGTGGTCCGGCGGTCGACCGTGCGCGACTGGCCGAGGTGATCGCGGCAATCGGCAATGCTGCGCTGGCGCTTGGTCCGGACCTCATGTCGCTGGAGGTCAATCCCCTGTGGGCCAGCGGCGACCAGGTCGAGTGCCTGGATGCGTTGGCCATCTGGAAGAACGCAGAGGAGTCGGGACATTGAACCGGCTTTGTAAACTGACCGGCGCGGAATTGCCGCTCTTCGCCTTCAGTCACTGCCGCGACGTTGTGGCGGCAGTGAGTCGGGCAGGGGGTTTCGGCGTGCTTGGCGCCAGCAGCCATACCCCTGACACGCTGGACGCCGAGCTTCGGTGGATCGTCGAGCATTGTGCGGGCCGACCGTTCGGCGTCGATATCCTCTTTCCCGAGCATGTTGCCGACATTGGACGGTCGACGCCGCATGATCTTGCTGCCCGCATACCTGACCGGCATCGCCGCTTCGTGGCTGACCTGCTGGCCGCTCACGGCATCGAAGCTCCGGCGGATGAGATCGTCGACACCAGTCCGCCCAAGGTCATGCCCGACCAGGGAGAGGTCCTGCTCGACATCGCGTTTAGCTACCCCATTCGCCTCATCGCAAACGCGCTGGGAATTGCGCCGCCGCGCATGATCGAACTGGGCCGCCGGCATGATGTGCCCGTCGCCGCGCTTGTGGGCGCACGCGAGCATGCGCTGAGGCAGGCCGATGCGGGCGTCGATATCGTCGTCGCGCAGGGCGGCGAAGCTGCCGGGCATTGCGGCGATGTATCGACCCTCGTGCTGGTCCCGGAGGTCGTTCGTGCGCTCGAGGGCCGCGACATACCGGTGATCGCCGCGGGCGGCATCGCGACAGGTGACCAAATGGCGGCCTGCATGGCGATGGGGGCGCAGGGCGCCTGGACAGGAACCGTCTGGCTTGCGACGGCCGAAGCCGAAACGAGCGAGGCGATTCGTGCCAGGATGCTTGCGGCTACCTCGCGCGATACGGTCCGATCGAAGGCCCGCACCGGAAAGCCGAGCCGGCAGCTCCGGTCGGAGTGGCACCGCGCCTGGGAGGCGGAGGGCGCTCCCGAGCCGTTGCCGATGCCATTGATGGGCATGATCAGCGAGCCTGCGTTTCGACGCATCGGCCGTGCCAACGATCGCGGAGAACCCGGCGCCGAGGCACTGGACAGCTATTTCGTCGGTCAGGGCGTCGGGCTGATCGAACAAGTGCGCTCCGCTGGCGCTGTCGTCCAGACTTTCAAGGAAGAATTCGTCGAGGCGCTCGAGCGCCTGACCGGCGCGTTCGCGTGACACGCAGAGAGCCCCGCCAGGCCGCCTGATCCCGGCACCGCAGTCAGAAGATCACGACCGACCGGATCGCTTCCCCGTTCTTCATCATGTCGAAGCCCTTGTTGATCTCGTCCAGCGTCAGCCGGTGGGTAATGAGATCGTCGAGGTGAAGCACTCCATCCGCATGCCAGTCGACCAGGCGCGGAATGGTGGTACGGGTGCGTGACCCGCCGAGCAGCGACCCGGTAATCTTTCGACCGGTCATGATCGTGCCGGGATCGAAATCCATTCTCACGCCCTCGCCCGGAATGCCGACACTGACGACCGTCCCCCAGAATGGATTGGAGGCGTCGATTGCCTGGCTCAGCAAGGCCACGTTGCCGACACACTCGAATGTGTAATCCGCGCCGCCTCCGGTGATCTCCCTCACCTTTGCGACGACGTCCTCGACCTCGCGTGGGTTAATGAAATGGGTTGCACCATGCGCACGCGCGATGGCTTCGCGCGCGGGATTGATATCGATCGCCACGATCTTCGTCGCGCCGGAGATCCGGGCGCCTTCGAGTGCACAGAGGCCGATTCCGCCAAGTCCGAAAATGGCAACCGACGATCCGGCGGTCACCTTTGCCGTGTCGAGTACTGCACCCACGCCGGTAAGAACGCCGCAACCGACATAGCAGGCCACGTCCGCGCGCGCATCAGAGCGCACTTTGGCGACCCTGGTCTCGGCGATTACCGAATATTCGGCGAAGGTGCCGGTACCGGTAAAGCTTGCCACCGGCTGGCCATTGTAGCTGAACGGGCTCGGCCGCGGCATGCGCAGTTGCAGGCAGACATTGGTCTTGCCCGAGGTGCAGTTGGCACATTGTCCGCATTCGGGGACAGAAACCGGCACGACAGTGTCCCCCGGCTTCAACGAGGTGACGGCAGATCCGACTTCAACTACCAAGCCAGCGCCCTCGTGGCCCGGGACCACCGGAAAGCCGAGAATGGTGCCGATTTTTCCTTCGATCAGGCTGAGATCGCTATGGCACAGGCCCGTCGCCTTCATCTGCACCAGCACTTCGTCAGGCCCGGGCTTGGCCAGGTCAAGCATGACAATTTCCAACGGCGCGTTCTGGGCGAAGGCGACGGCTGCGCGCGTTTGCATTTGGAAGCTCTCCAGTGTCGGCGATGTCCGCCTGCTTCGCATCCTCATACGAAACAATTCGGCGGCGTCCAATACAGCAAATTCTTTTTGAATGATTCTGCAGATACCCGAAAATTCGAGGGTTGAAATGCCTATTGAGTAAGCTGTATGCCAAGCCTACGAGAGTGAGGTTGGGGCTGAGGGAGCCTGCGAGAAATGGACTTACGCTACACGGCCGAACAGCAGGCGTTCCGCAAGACTGTCTCCGAATTTGTGGCGCAGCACTGGGACGCGAGGCGCTTGTGCGATCCCCAGGCGGTGGCCGCGTTTCGGGTGAAGGCGACCGAAGGCGGCTTTCTTTATCGCGGGGTGCCTCGCGCTTACGGTGGGTCGGAGCAGCAGCCCGACGTCATCCGTGCCCATATCATCCGCGAGACCTTTGCGGCTGCACGCGCGCCGATGGAGGTGCCCGGTAATGGCGTTGCCCTGTTGGTGCCGACGCTCCTCGAATGGGGGAGTGAAGACCAAAAGCAGCGCTTCATCGAGAAGACCGTGCGCGGCGAATTTCGCTGGGCGCAAGGCTATTCGGAACCGGGCGCGGGCAGCGACCTCGCTTCCCTCACGTCGCGGGCAGTGCTCGATGGCGATGAATGGGTGATCGACGGCCATAAGATCTGGACGACCCTCGCGCAGGACGCCACGCACATGTTCGCGCTCTTGCGAACCGAGCCCGACGCGCCCAAACACAATGGCATTTCGTATATCCTGCTGGACATGAAGCAGCAGGGCGTCACCGTCCGTCCGATCAAGCAGATCAACGGCGACAGCGAGTTCTGCGAGGTGTTCCTCGACGGCGCCCGCGCGCCTGCCTCCTGGCTGGTCGGCGACCGCGGCAATGGCTGGGCGGTTTCGCGTTCGACCCTCAAGCACGAGCGCAACCATGTCGGCTCGGCGACCCGCACGGTGCCCATGTTCGACCGGCTGGTGAAGCTGGCCCAGCGCGTCACGCTGAATGGAAGGCCTGCCATCGAGGATCCGCGTATCCGTGCCCAGCTCGCAACGATCGACGGCTATGTCCAAGCGCAGCTTTGGGCGGGATACTATCAGCAGACACTTGCCGCTGAGGATGAAAGTCCCGGCGTCCTCGGTCTCGTCAACAAGTTGACGACAACCAACCTTTTCCACCGGATCGCCGCACTGTCGGCAGAGATCATCGGCGACCAGGCTCTCAAGGCGCCGAAGCAGGGACACGACCGGGGTGGCGACGAACGCTGGGTCAACCAGATGCTAGGTTCGCTTGGCCAGGCGACTTCGGGTGGCACCTCGAACATCCAGCGCAACATTATCGCCGAGCGCGGCCTCGGACTGCCGCGCCAGGGCGCAGGAGACTAGGGATGCGTTTCAACCTTACCGACGATCAGAAATCTATCGAGAACATGCTCCTGTCTTTCTTCCAGGATCGGTTTGGGGGTGCCGAGGGTGTCGAGGGGATTCGCGAGGAAACGCTCGACCGGGAGCTGTGGTTTGCGATCGCAGAACTTGGCCTTGCAGGTGTTATGGTGAGCGAGGCGGCGGGAGGGATCGGCCTCGACCTATTGACCGCAACAGTCGTCGCGGAAGCTGCAGGGCGTTACGCTGTTCCGGCACCAATCCTTCCGAACATGATCGCGGCCTGGCTAATCGCGGACGCCGGGTCGACGGCACAGCGGGAGCGTTGGCTTGGCGGCCTGCTCGACGGGTCGGTGCTGGCGACCTTTGCGCTCGCCGAGGCGGATGGCTGGCTTGCCGAAAGCTGGACGCTGGATCTTCCGGCGACCGGAACCAAATTCTACGTCGAGCGGGCCGCCGAGGCAGACTTGCTGCTTGTCGGTCTTAAGGGTGGGCGGCTCGCCATGGTCGAGACCAATCAGCCTGGCCTCAGCATCGCGCCGATCGATACACTCGATCGCACCCGGCCGCTGGCGGATGTCGCCTTCGAAAATGTCCCGCTCGACCTGTTGGACGCGAGTCCGCAGACTGTCGACCGTCTCATCGACGCGCTGCTCGTCACCCATGCAGCCGACGCGTTGGGGGCCGCGCGGGGCGCGCAGGATCGCGCCGTCGCTTATGCCCATGAACGCATCCAGTTCGGCAGGCCGATCGGCGCTTTCCAGGCTGTGAAGCATCAGCTAGCCGACATCAGCGTCGAAATCGCACCGGCCAGGCCACTGATCTGGTATGCGGCTCATGGCTGGGACACGTCGCGCCCGGACGCGCGGCGCATGGCGGCGCTCGCCAAGGCACATGTCGGAGACATTGCGGTGGCGGCTGGCCGGGCGGCCATCGAAGTCCACGGCGGCATCGGCTTCACCTGGGAGCACCCCGCCCACCTGTTCCTGAAGCGGGCGATGCACGACCGGACCGTCCTGGGCCTGCCCGCGGTTCACCGCGAGCGGTCCGCGGAGCTGGCGGGATGGCTTTTGACGAACTGAGCGAGCGTGAAGGCACCGATGCGGGTTTTAAGCATCGGGCCGCTTTCGGGCACATGCGGCGTCGAGGTCGAGGTCCAGGGGTTCCGTTTGCCTCTGTCACGCGCACCGAAACCGCGAGAGCCCGTCAGCGCATTGTGAACCCATCATAAGCGGACGAGGCCACGGCATCGCATTTCTCGCGATAGGGGACGAAACCACCCGTATAGGGCAAGACGACGCGAGGCTTGCCCGGAACGTTGGCGCCGAGATACCAGCTGTCTGCACGTCCGAACAGCGTGCGTTCGGCCATGGCAGCGCAATGTGTCGCCCAGTTCTGCTGGGCGGCCTCGCTGGCTTCGAACCGCGTAAAGCCCTGGGCGCGCAGATGGGCCAGCAGGCCGCCGATGAAATCGACATGCTGTTCGTTGGCCATAACAACGTTGGTAAGGGCCGAGGGGCTTCCGGGGCCGCCGATCGTGAGCAGGTTCGGAAAGCCGTGGATAGTGAGACCGAGGTACGAACGGGCGCCATCCCGCCAATCTTCTCGCAGCGCGCGGCCGCTACTTCCGACAATGTCGATGCTCGTCAGCGCGCCGGTCATCGCGTCAAAGCCGGTCGCGAAAACGATGGCATCGAGTTCGATGTGCCGTGCCTCGGTCTGGATTCCCGTGGGCGTGATACTGACGATCGGCTCGCGCCGCAGGTTGACCAGCTCGACGTTCGGTCGGTTGAAGGTTTCGTAGAAATCGGTGCCCACGCATAGCCGTTTGGCACCAATCGGGAAACCGGAAGGCTGAAGGTCTTCGGCGGTCTGACGGTCTACCACGACCTCGCGGATTTTTCCGCGCACGAAGTTCGAGACGATCTCGTTCGTCGCTTCGTCTGTCATTACGTTGCGGAACGCGCCCATCAGCGTACTGCCCCCGCCAATGCGCCAGCGCTCTTCGAAGATTGCCTGGCGCTCCTGCGGCGTGAAGGCATGCGCGTCCTGCTGCTGATGCGCGCGGAACTCGTCGGTCATGAAGGCGTCGCCTGCACCCGTGATGACATTGGCGCGCATTTTCACGCGCATCTCGCCGGCATTCTCTGCCCATAAGGCGTGTTGGGCCTCCGTCATCGGGTAGTTGCGCGCCTGCACGGTGAAATTTGCGGTGCGCTGGAACACGAACAGGCGCTTCGCCTCCTCCGCCACCGGCGGGATTAGCTGAGTGCCGGACGAGCCGGTTCCGATGACGCCCACGCGCTTGCCCGTGAAATCAACCTTCTGCTGTGGCCATCGGGCGGAATGATAGGTGGTGCCGGCAAACTCGTCGCGGCCGGGAATGTCGGGCAGTTGTCCGACTGTCAAAGGCCCTGTCGCCATTATGCAGAAGCGGGCGGCGATGGCCTGACCACTGCTGGTTGTCAGGACCCATTCGGACCGATCATCGTCGAACTGGGCTCGCTCCACCCGCTCGTTGAAACGGATGTGCTTTCTGAGGTCGAGGCGATCGGCCACGAACTGCAGGTAGCGTTTGATCTCCGCATGGTCGGCGTAACGCTGCGACCAGCGCCATTCGGCATCGATCACCGGCGAGAAGGAATAGGAATAGAGTACGCTCTCGACGTCACAGCGGGCGCCGGGATAGCGGTTCCAGTGCCAGGTGCCACCGACATCGTCGGCTGCCTCGATTAGCCTAGCCTCGATCCCGAGTTCGCGCAGCTTGTGTAGCATGTGAAGGCCGCCAAAGCCCGCGCCGACGACAACCGCCTCGACACGCATGATTTCACTCTGCTCTGCCATATTGCAAATCCTCTCGAACTGGCGGGAGCACCGTCGACCATTGCGCTCGTAAACGGCGCGTTGTGATCCAGACTGAATGCGCTATTCCAATGGCCGTTAATCCGGGGCGTTGACGGGTGCACCTCTGGTCGGTCCGAATGCGCCGGCCTCCGGCTGCGGTACATCCGGATCGACAAAGATATCGACCTGGAGGGCCTGCTCCGGATCATTGCGGTAGATGGAGAAATCCTCCACGCCATTCGCGGCGAGAACATCGTCGTCCAGCATGAACCGGCCCGTATATGTGCGGCTGTTCTGGCACAGTATCGCATAGGCGGCGTCCGCCATGATCTCCGGCTTACGGGAGCGGCGCATCATTGCATCGCCGCCCAGTGCGAACTCGACGGCGGCAGTCGCGATCGTGGTGCGCGGCCACAGGCAATTGCAGGCGATGCCGTCTGCGGCAAACTCCGCCGCCATTCCGAGCATGATCATGGACATGCCGTATTTGCTGAGCGTGTAGGGAAGATGCTGCCCGAACCATTCAGGTCGCAGGTCGAGAGGAGGGGACAGGGTCAGGATGTGCGGGTTGGTGCTCTTGCGAAGGAATGGGACGCAGGCACGGCTGGTCACGAAAGTGCCGCGGCTGTTGATCGACTGGATGAGATCGAACCGCTTCATGTCGATCTCAAGGCTCGTGGAAAGGTTGATGGCGGAAGCGTTGTTGATACACGCGTCGATCCCGCCGAAATGATCGGCGGTCTGCGCGACGGCCTGGGTCACGGCACCCTCGTCACGCACGTCGAGCATCAGCGGCAGCGCCTTGCCGCCCGCGGCCTCGATCTGCGCGGCCGCGGTGAAGATTGTGCCTTCAAGCTTGGGATGGGGGTCCGCGGTCTTGGCTGCGATTGCAATGTTGGCACCGTCCCGCGCGGCCCGCAGCGCGATCGCGAGACCGATGCCGCGGCTCCCACCCGTAATGAACAGCGTCTTGTCCTTCAGACCCATCGATCCCCTCATCTCTGCGTGAACCATTTTGACCACCTGGAACCCCTATACAGTAATAGCTATTGAAGGCTAGAGCGTATTCACGACCGGAAGTGCAGCTCACCCAAGATGGATGCTGCTACGGTGCGATCTCTGCTGCAAGCGCGATTGAGAGGTCCATTGACGCTGCATTGCTTACAAGACTGCGGGAGCATCCTCACCACGCAATCGCGTGGTCAGATGCGCCGTGCGTCGCTGCTGCACGCTGCTGGATCAGGAGCCGATCAAGCTCGGCCCTCGATTTCCTTTATCTCTATTGAAAAAGTTTAGGAGCGGCGCTAACCTCAAAAAAACAGGTGGGGAGCCGTTCCGTGAAAACCGCAATCAAAGCCCTGATCGGCTTCGATAATCAGGGTGTGGAGGCGCCGAGCACCAATTTGGGGCCGGTCCACATGGCGTTTGTGCGGGCGAATCTCGCCATTTTCCCTTGGGCAACCTGACCTGACCACACGATGGAAGGGCGCGCGGCACCGGGTCGCAGCCCGTTTCCTTCTATAAAGCTCGAGCAGGCCGGCATCCGGCGTTTCGAAGAGGACGGACATGACTTCCAAGGATTCCTATTTCACCGCACCGAAACCGATCAAGATTGGCGTCCTGATGGACGTGCCGGAGCGGCACTACAAATATGCCTTCCCCATCTACGACTACCTCGTCGATCGCTATGTGGCTGGCGGCCGGCTGCATCGCGGCATTGAACTGGTCAAGAAGATCATCACCGGCCCGCCATCCGGCTATATTGACGATGTCATGCGCGGCTACCACGAACTGTGCGACGAGGGTGTGCTGGCCGTGATCGGCCCCAACCATTCGGACAACAATATCGCGATCACGCCGCACGCCGAGCAGCGCAAGGTGCCGATCATGACGCTGGGCGCGATCCACAGCCATGTGTCGCCCCATGTGTTCAACATCGGTTGGGGTACCGTTCCCGAGGACGGCTACTATGTGGCCAGCTGGTTGCAGCAGCAGGGCTACAGCAGGGTGGCATTCGGGTATGACAACGCAGCCCATTGCAAGCTGTACGCGCACTGGTTCCGCATTGCGGCGCGCCGCCTTGGCTTGAAGATCGTCGCCGACACCTGCGTTTCCGAAGTCAATGACGACAATGCCCGGGCCCAGATGGTCGCCCTCCTCAATGAGCAGCAGGAGTCGCAACCAGATGCGATTGCCTTTTTCGGTACCGGCGCGAGCCAGATCAACTGGGGCAAACTGGTTCACGCTTCGGGCTGGGACATTCCCCGCATCATGAACGGTGCCTTCTTTCAGGCCAACTACGCCTATACTCACGAATTCTTCGACGGGTGGGTCGGCACGGCGCTGTGGGACGACGACAACCGCACGCTCAAGGCCGAACTCGAGGAGTTCGCCGAATCGTGCCCCGATCTGGCCGATGTTGCGCCCGAGATCTTCGCCCTGTACCGCGACGGCATGGTATCGCTGCTGGAGGGCGTTTGCGAGGCGCCGATCCTGACGCCAGTCGGTGTAACCCAGGGGCTCGAGATGGTGCGTATGATCCCGGCGGCCGTTGGCGGGGACCGGCAGGTCATTTCCTTCGGCCCCTACGACCGTATTGGTCACAAGGGCATGGACAAGATGGTCGTGCGTCGTCTGACCGCGGGCAAGCTTATCATGGAAGGGCGCTTCGAGCCGCTCTCATCCTTCGGAAAGACCCATGGAGTTCAAGCATGACTGTGCAATCGCCTACTGAGGGCAGCACGCCGTTGCCCGCACATATCCCTGCCGAGCTTGTGCGAACCTTCGATTTCCACTCCGGCCTGGGCGACCGCCCGCAGGAGGCAATCGCCGGCCTGCTCGAGGGGCCACGCATCTTCTTCTCGCCAGTCAGACACACGTTTGGCGGCGGACCGGGCGCGTGGGTCGTCTCGCGCGCTGAGGACGTTAGGTTCGTCCTTGGGCATCCGGCAAAATTCTCCAGTGTGGTGCAGGGCGAGTTCATGCATGCGATCGGCGAAAAGACGGGCATTCCCCCGCTCGATTCCGACCCTCCCATGCATGGCCATTATCGATCCGTGGTGAGTGCGCTATTCTCGGCACGGCGCATGGTCGCGCTCGAGGACAATATCCGCGCGCGCTGCCTGGAGCTGCTCGCTCGGTTCAAGAACCGCGGTCATTGCGAGTTCGTAGCCGAATTCGCCGAGGAATTCCCGACCGGCATCTTCATCGACCTCATGGGGCTACCCGGTGAGCGGCTCGCCGACTTTGTCGGCTGGAACCAGCAGTTTATTCACGGCGAGACGCCGGCCGAACGGGTCGAGGGAACCAAGACGATCCTGGCGTTCTTCCGCGACGTTTACCGCGACCCGTCCGGCTTCGGCGAAGGCACGATCATTCACGAGCTCGTCAACGCCGAGATCGAGGGCAAAGAGCTCGACGAGGACCAGTTTGCCGGCGTGGCATTCCTCGTTTTCTCAGCAGGTCTTGATACGGTGGTGAGTTCGCTGGGCTTCATCTTCCGGCTGCTCGCCGAACGGCCGGATCTGCAGGAAGTGCTGCGCGCCAATATCGCCGACATTCCGCGCTATGCCGAGGAGATGATGCGGCTTTTCTCGCCCGTGACACCGCAACGTGTCGCGCTCGAGGACATCGAAATTGGCGGGGTTGCAATCAAGAAGGGCGACTTGCTCGCTCTGTCGCTGACGGCGGCGTCGCGTGATCCGGACCTGTTCAGCGATCCTGCCATCTTGGAACCCGCGCGTAATCCCAATCCACATTTCGCTTTCGGCGCGGGTATCCACCGCTGCCTCGGCGCCCAGCTCGCCCGACGCGACATCGCCGTTGCCATAGAACTGTGGCTGACCGAACTTCCGCCATTCCGGATCGCGCCGGATGCACAGATTCAGGCTGCCGGCGGCTCTGTCTTGTCACTCAACAATTTGCCGTTGGTCTGGTAAAAACTTCTCATGCCGGACCCGGACCTCCGCTCTGAGCCCCTCGCTTGGGCGAGGGCTTGAGCACTGCGGACCAGCGGGCAGTCAGCTTACCCTTGACGATCTTGCCCATGGCATTGCGCGGCATGGTTTTGACAATGAACCATTCCGCCGGGATCTTGAAGCGCGCGATATTTTGTTCACACAGCGCTTGCAGTTCGCCGGTGAGGCTTGTGCCGTCATCCTCCAGCCTGCTCGGCTCTATGAAGGCGACCACAGCCTGGCCGAGCCGCTCGTCGGGCTTGCCGAGCACGGCGCAGTCGCGGACCTGCGGGTGTTGGCGCAATACCCGCTCGACCTCGGCCGGATAGACGTTCGCGCCACCCCTCAAAATGAGGTCCGATCCACGCTCGCGGATGTGGAACTCACCGTCCTCATCCTGCAGCCCGATATCACCGGTATGGACCCAGCCGCCCCGCAGTAGCTTCGCCGTCGCGGCGGCGTTGCGCCAATAGCCCAAGGTTGGCGTATAGACGCTGGCCCATGGGCCTTGATCGGTCGGCCTGATGGCAATTTCACCGACCGTTCCGCGGGGAACTTCGGCGCCGCTTTCATCGAGAATGGCAAGTGCGAGGTGCGGAAGCGGACGCCCGATGACGCCTGCCATATCCGGGCTGTGTTCGGTCGTCTTCGCGACGCCATTGGGGCCTTCCGTGAGCCCGTAGCCTACCGTCATTCTTTTGCCGAACCGGGCCCGGTAAAGTTCCGGCAGGCTCTTCGGAACCGTCGATCCGCCGACGACCAGCCACTTCACCGAGTCAAGATCGGCAGGATCGATATCGTCGCGGGTCAGCAGATCATGGACGATTGTTGGAACCAGGTTGATATTGTTGATCCGTTCGGCGGCGATCCATTCGGCGACGCCGACCGCGTCGATTCGGTCGAGATTAACGTGCGACGCGCCGGTCGCGAATGCTGTCACCGGCCCCAGGATCATGACATTGAGGATCGTCATGGGCAGTGCGGTGCCTCGTACCGTCTCTGGCTGGCCGTCGCCGCTGTATTCGGAAGAAATGAGGGCCGTGACGATCATATTGTGCTGGCTGTGCACGACACCCTTGGGAAAGCCGGTGGTGCCGCTCGTGTAGGCAATTGCAGCTGGAGCGGCAGGATCGATCACGACTTGCGGTCGGCTAGCGCCCGCATGGAGGTCCACGGTTCGCCGCCATTGGCAGGACGCGTCGCCCGGAATTATGGTCTCGACCTTCGTTAGCCCGTCGCGCACGATGTCCCATTGTTGCGCATCGGTCGCGGTGGCGGCATCGCACAAAAACAGGGTCGCGCCGGAATCCTCGATCAGATGACGCTTCTCGGGTGCGGCATAAGCGCGGTTGATCCCGACCCAGATGGCGCCCAGCCGCTGCGTGGCGAGAAAGGCTACGACCAGCTCGCTGTCATTGATTGAACTGCCGGCAACGCGGCTGCCCGGTCGGACGCCGAGTGCGGACATAGCCGCCGCCGCAGCGTTCACTCTGGCGTCCAAATCGCGATAGCTAAGGCGAACATGGCGATCGATGAGGGCCGGCGAATCCGGAGCCCTGGCCAACACCTCGTCCAGAACGGTTGCGACGTCGCGCGGCCCATAGGGCGGATCCTTGCAGGTCGCCGACGCGATCAGCCCGTATTCGGCGTAGCGATCGGCCTTCCAGTAGCTGCTCAAGCGGGCGTTCCTTTCTTCCTTGGCAAAGTTCTGCTGCGCCATTCGTGGCGGCCACTCCCAAGCGCCGGTGCGACGATCGTGGGGGAATTAGATATAACTCAATATCTCACTTGGCGCAGACCAGGTACGGGCTCTTCAGATCGGGACTGGTTCTCCCCACACGAGAGTCCATCGCATTCGCCGAGTCGGGCGCAGATCAATTCGAACATCCTTTCCCTTGTTGCAGGTTGCAGCGATCCTGCCATACAGTTAATGCTATTGGTCGCGGCGTAGCTCGTCAACACGGACCTTACAACCAGGTCGGCAGGAGGGGAAATGGCATATCGCGTGGTCGTTTGGGGTGCTGGTCAAAAGGGTACGCTGGCTGTCCGCGAGGCGGTCGAACATCCGCATCTCGAACTGGTCGGGGTGCGGGTCTTCAGTGAGTCCAAGGCCGGACGAGATGCGGCTGAACTCTACGGTGGCGAGACGCCGACGGGCGTGATCACCACGCGTGATTCCGATGAAATCCTCGCACTCGATGCTGACATTGTCATCCACTCGCGACGGCGCGAACCCGATCCCACCGCCATGAACGAGGAGGTCATGGCACTCCTTCGGTCCGGAAAGAATGTGATTTCGACCGCCGGCTTCATCTGGCCTTGGGCGCACGGCGAGGAGCTTCCGGCGCAACTGGAGACTGCTTGTCGAACGGGCGGAACCTCCCTGTTCGGCACGGGGATCGTTCCGGGATTTGTCGGCGAGCGTCTCGCGGTGACTCTGTCGGGTCTGACGCTGCGCTGTGACGGCATCTTCATGCGCGAGGTGTTCGACGTGACCTGGGAAGTCCCGCACAAACTGTTCGACGTGATCGGCGTTGGACGTGAGCCGTCCTGGCACAAGCCCGACAGCATCGTGGCCAAGACCCAGAATTACTATTTTGCGGAAGAAATACACTGCATCGCCCATCTTCTTGGCGTGAAGCTTGATCGGCTCGAGACGCGGATCGAAACGCCGGTTGCCGACCGCGACATCCAGCTCAGGCACGGGCTGATCAAGGCCGGCACCGTCGGCGCGGTTTCGTGGAGCTGGATCGGCTATGTCGACGGCAAGCGCTTCATCGAACTCGAAAACGTGTGGTGGGTAGATGAGCAAATGGAGCAGTTTCAGAACCAGGAAGGCTGGCACATCCGCGTCAAGGGCGACACGGATCTCGATTTGCGCCTCACGACCGGAGACCGCGACAAGATCGGTTACCAGATCATCGCGCCGGCAATGCGTGCCATCCCCTATGTGTGTGCGGCTGAGCCCGGAATCGTACGGCAGCCTGCATTCGCACAGTGGAACCCCGGCTATCGGTGCGTCGCCTGACCCGCGCGAAGGAGGAGCGAGAAGCAATGCACATCGATCATCCGGCAATGGCGTCAGGCCGCGTCGCCGTCATAACCGGCGGTGCGAGGGGAATCGGCCTCGCGGCAGCAGTCCGGCTTGCCCGGGCGGGAATGCATATCGTGCTGGCCGACGTCGACGGTCTCGACGAGGCCGCAGCCGAAGTCCGCGCGGCGGGGGCGGTCAAGGTGCTGACGCGGCAGGTCGACGTATCCGACCGGCAGTCGCTTCTCGATCTGCGTGACTTCGTCTTCGACCGCCTCGGCGATGTCGGACTCCTCATGAACAATGCTGCGGTCGGCGGTGGCGGAAATGCCTTCTCCAATCCGGACGGATGGGCGCGCGTGATCGGCGTCAACCTGATGGGCGTCGTTCACGGCTCCCAGGCGTTCACGCAGGCCATGCTGGAGCAAGGCCGGGCCGCGGTAATCGTCAACACCGGGTCGAAGCAGGGGATCACTTCGCCGCCGGGAGACACCGCTTACAACGTCAGCAAGGCGGCCATCAAAGTGCTCACCGAAGGGCTGGCACACAGCCTGCGCGAAGCGGGAGACGGACAGGTGAGCGCGCATCTCCTGATCCCGGGCTTCACTTACACCAACATGATCCAGCGGCACCTGCCGGAACGCCCCAGTGCCGCGTGGAGCCCGGAGCAGGTCGCCCAGGCTATGGTCAAAGGAGTTGTCAAAGGCGATTTCTACATCCTTTGCCCGGACAATGAGACGCCGCGTGCGCTCGATGAGCGGCGCATTCTGTGGGCTGCCGGCGACATCGTCGAAAATCGGCCGGCGCTGTCGCGTTGGCATCCTGACTACCAGGCCGCGTTCGCGGCGTTCATGGAAGGCGCGCGATGAGGTCGCCAGCCGTCAACGCGAGGGCGGGCGGTAATGGGGCGCAAGAAGGCGATGGCGCCGGGACGCGAGGAGGAATTGAACCGCGCGCGGTGGCTCCTGCCGAGCCTCTTCCCGGCAGGTGCCGATTATTTCGAACTGCGAATGAAAGGAATATTTGAATGGCGACTCTGGTTGTTGTGACCCGTGATGGACAGGAACACGAGGTCGAGGGGGAGACCGGCTTGACGGTCATGCAGATAATCCGCGAGGCGGGTTTCGACGATGTCCTGGCATTGTGCGGCGGGGCGTGCTCGTGCGCGACCTGCCATGTTCATGTCATCGACCCGGAATTCAGCGACCGCCTGCCACAGATAAGCGAAGATGAAGACGATCTTCTCGATAGCTCCTCCCACCGCGATGATCGATCCCGCCTGTCGTGTCAGCTTAGGTTCGACGACCGGCTCGACGGCCTGAAGGTGCGGATCGCAGAAGATGGCTAAGGGCAGCCCGCGTGCGCAGGGATTTGGGGGGAGGCCGCCGACTGCGTTGCAGTGATGCGTCAAGCGAGCGGCAATCGCAGCCTCCGCTGCTTATGGCAAAATCGGAGCGCAGGATCGGACGAAGTTGATCTGGAAGACAGCTTGAGCAGTCGGCGGACCCGTCCGGACTTGACCGAATCGCCTCGTTCAATTAATTATACTCCGAGTCGCATTTATGCCGTCAGCGATTAGGCGGCTCTAGAGATGCCGGCGAGCAGGAGAGATACGATGCGCATGGAAGACATGGTTTTGATTAGCGTCGACGACCATTTCGTCGAACCCGCCGATATGTTCGAGGGGCTGACGCCGCTGAAATACAAGGACACGTTCCCAAGGATGGTGCGGACGCCCGAAGGGCAGGACGCATGGTCGGTAGATGGGAAGCTTTTCAAGAACTTCGGTCTCAACGCCGTCGTCGGCCGCGAAAAAGCCGAACTCGGGATGGAGCCGACCGCGCTCGATCAATTGCGCAAGGGTTGTTACGACGTTCATGCACGTATCGACGATATGAACGCCAACGGCCTTTTCGGCTCGATGAACTTTCCCTCCTTCGTCGGCATGGCCGGTCAGAACCTGCAGGCTGTTCAGGACAAGGGACTTGCGACAGCCATCGTCCAGGCCTGGAACGACTGGCATATCGACGTGTGGTGCGCCGCCTATCCGGAACGCTTCATTCCGCTATGCATCGTGCCGATCTGGGATCCGGCCGCCTGCGCCGAGGAAATCAAGCGCGTCGCCAAGAAGGGTTGCCACGCGGTCAGTTTCCCTCAAAACCCGGCAGTCACGTATCTGCCGAGCATTCACAATCGCGCTTGGGATCCGTTCTACAAGGCCTGCGAAGACAATCAGGTCGTCGTCTGCCTGCATTTTTCCGATCCGACCGGTGCGGCGCCGTCCGACGATACGCCCATCGACGCCTATATCGCGAACATGCAGATCGGCCTCTTTGCTACTGCAACGGATCTGACCTTCTCGCATGTTCTTCGCGACTTCCCGGATATTCGTTTTGCATTGTCGGAAGGTTCGACCGGCTGGATTCCCTTCATGATGGAACGCATCGATCGCGTTCGCCTGCAGCACGGTGCCTGGACTCGCCAGGATTTCGGCGGGAAAAAGCCGAGCGAAGTGTTCAAGGAGCATGTTTACAGCTGCTTCATCACCGACCCGATCGGCATCCGGTTGCGCGATATCATCGGCGTCGAGAACATGGCCTATGAGTGCGATTATCCTCATGCCGACTGCCTGTGGCCGCAGGTGCCTGAAGAACTGTGGAAGGAAGTCCACTTCCTGTCCGATGAGGAGATCAACCTCATCACCTACCAGAACGCGATGCGCCAATACCACTGGAACCCGTTCGAGAAGTTCGGCATCAAGCGCGAGGACGCAACCGTTAGCGCGCTGCGCGCCAAGGCCCAGCATGTCGATCTTTCTCTGATGAAGGGCAAAGGCGGCGAGCCGCCGAGCGTCGAACTCGGGCCGGTGCGCATGAAGGACGTCCGTGACCAGTTGAACTTCTCGCGAAAGAAGGAACCCGCGTAAGGTTGTTTGCACGGGCGTGCTGGCCTAGCCTGCACGCCCGTGCAACCAGTGCCCGCCGAGGACTCGTGTCGATCCAGATCACTGCCGCCCGCTCTCCGATCCGTCGTGCACCAGGACGGCCGACCACGGAAGATTCAGAGGCGTTACGGCAGGCCGTGACTCAGGCGGCTCTAGAAGAATTCGTCGGTCGGGGTTTCGAATATGGTAACGTCAATCACGTTGCTGCCAAGGCAGGAGTGACGAAGGCGACGGTGTATCGACTCTACGGATCGAAAGAGAACCTGTTCAAGGTCGCGATACGATCAGCGATCGAACGGAGCCGGTTGTCGCACTGGAAAATCGACAGCGATCTCGATCTGGAAGTTGTGTTGCGCGACGCAGCGGTTCGGATTTCGCATGCCTATACGTCCGGATTGATTTGGCCGCTGTGGCATTCGGTCCTGGCCGTGAAGCGGCGCTTTCCGGACTTTTACGAAGAGGTGCTGGCGATCGTGAGATCGGAAAGCAATGCCGCCGCACTCGCCAAATTTCTGGAAGATCTGCGCCAGAGAGGTCTGGTTGACGTCGATGACCCATGGGCCGTTGCTCACCATTTCTCTCTGCTTGTGGGGCAGGGGCGGGAACTGGGCCTTCCGGCGGGTCACGATGCGCAGATGGAAGCTGATCGGGTAGCGGGGATCGTCAAGATGTTCGTATTGGCGCTTCGACCCGCCGCACAGGGCCCAACCGCCCAATGATGATAAACGAAACGAGCATGGCATAGGATATGTGGGTTCGCTTCCGGGCTTCGTTTGCGTTCATGGCACTCAAATAGGACGAGGAATTTCGTGGTGAATGAACTGACCGATTGGGCCCAGCAGGGCTTTGATTCCGATGACGACACCATAGCCCATTTCACCGAGGGATCGAATGCCTTCCTGGCCTGGAAGATCGGGAACTGGCTGAAGAACGAAGGTGGTGCGCGGCCGACCGAGGTCACGCCGGATCTTGGCTACTCGCTGCGGGTCGATGGTGTGCGCATCCTCATAACCGGAGCGGGCTACGGCGAGCCCGTAATTGTACCGGACTGACGTGAAGCCGCCAAGCTGTCGCTCAAGTCAAGTTCTTGCCATTGCGTCGGAGCGCGGCGCACACCTGTGCGAACAGTTCCATTGGCGGGTCCGTGACGCCGGGAAGAACTGGCGCCGGTCGGTTCCAATCAAAAAGGCATTGAACCAATGCGTTAGTTCGGATTTGCGGGCTCTCTGCGGGCCGATCGACTAAGTCGCCCGTGAAGAACGCCGATCTTGGTGATATGGCGTGATTTTCCGAGCGCGCGCAGTAATGGGGTTTGCAAGAAAGCGGGGGTGCGACCCAGCAAAGCTTGCGATTTGGCTTCGCATTTTGGGGAGTCCCAAGCGGCTGATTTTGTGTTGGGGTGGACGGCCTCCGACGGCATCTAAAGTGCCACATTGAGGTTGTTGAGATCTCAATCGAGGAGACCGCCCATGGAACAGATTATCCGTATCGGGATGGATACGTCAAAGCATGTCTTTCAGCTTCACGGTGTGAACGCGGCCGAGGAACCGGTACTGCGCAAGGCGTTCCGGCGTAGCGAGATGATTGCGTTTTTCGAGAGGTTGCCGGCGACGGTGATCGGGATCGAGGCGTGTGGGGCGTCCCATCACTGGCAAGGCTGCTGGGATCATTCGGGCATGAGGTGAAGCTGCTCCCGGCGCAATATGTGAAGGCCTATGTGAAGCGGGGGAAGAACGACGCGGCGGATGCCGAGGCGTTGTGCGAGGCGATGAGCCGCAAGACGATGCGGTTCGTGCCGGCCAAGAGCGCCGAGCAGCAGGCGGGGCTGATGCTGATGGGTGCGCGCGACCGGCTCGTGCGCAACCGCACGCAGCTCACCAACGCGATCCGCGGCTATGCCACCGAGTTCGGGCTGACGGCGGCCAAGGGGATGGCGCATGTGATGCCGCTGCTCGATCGGATCGCGGCTGACGAGACGCTGCCGGCGCTCGCGCGCGACCTGTTCGCGCTCCAGCGAGACGAGCTTGTGCGGATCGAGGCCGAGATCGATGCGCTCGATGCGAAGCTGAAGACGTGGCACCGCTCCGACGAGTGCAGCCGCCGCCTGGCCGAGATCCCGACCGTCGGGCCGATTGTCGCCTCGCTGCTGCGGTTAAAGACCCCGGCGCCCGAGCTGTTCAGCTCTGGCCGGGACTTCGCTGCCTGGATCGGCCTGACCCCCAGGGATCACTCCACCGCCGGCAAGAACAGGCTCGGCGTCATCACCCGAGCCGGCGACGAGGCATTGCGCAGTGCGCTGGTGGTCGGCGCCACCGCCGTGATCCAGCATGCCAGGACCGGGCACAGCAAGCACGCCTCGCCCTGGCTGCTCGATCTCCTCAAGCGGAAGTCGCCCAAGCTCGCCGCCATCGCGCTCGCCAACAAGACCGCCCGCATCGCCTGGAAGCTCATGGTCACCGGCGAACGATATCGACCCAGATCAGCGGCATCGCCTATCGGACACGCCGCATGAAGCTCAGCCGGCACGGAGAGCAACCCTGAGGCAACCGTGCCGAGATGAGGCCGGAACTTGCAAGAGACACAGCAGATGGAGTGATCGATCGATCCACAACGAGGGACAATCCGTTTGAATCACTGGCCTTCATCAGGTCACTTTTGTGTTTGGAACCCTCGTCGCGGATGCCATCTTGGCCAGCGGTCACGTGCGACCGCAACAACAGGCCGGACATATGATCGCAAGCGATCCAGCACTTTCTTCTGCCAAACGCCCTTGTAAGCGGAGGCCGTCCACATATGATTCAATGGCCGTATCGGGGGAGGTTTCCGATGCGACCAAAGCAGTCACGACAGAGCGGCTCAGGGGACCTGTTCCGGTCTCGGCTCGACCAGATCATCGACCTGCGGCATGCGCTGGTGCGGCTGGCGCAGAAGATCGATTGGAAGTGGATCGACGCCGAGCTGGCGGACCGGTTCAGCGACAAGGGCCGGCCGGCGACCGAGACCCGCTTCATGGTCGGGCTGCTCATTCTCAAGCATATGTTCGCGCTGTCGGACGAAGGCGTGTGCGAGCGCTGGGTCTATGATCCCTATTTCCAGTACTTCACCGGTGAGGAGTTCTTCCAGCACGCCTTTCCGCACGAGCGCTCGGGGCTGACGCATTGGCGCGGCCGGATCGGCGACAAGCTCGAGTTGCTGCTCCAGGAGAGCCTGCGGGTGAGCGTGCCAGCGCCGCGCGGCTCGGCTTGGGTCCGGAAACCGGCGTCGCTCGATGGTGAGAATTGAAGGCCAGTCACGAGTTCGAGCGCGGTGACGTTCGAAGTCAAGCGCCCCTCGCTGCTTCCGTCGCTTGCACCGAAGGATGCGCGGACCGCCTTGCGCGCCTCGACATAGATCACCCGGTCGGGATGGAGCCCGGCGAGATGCAGTGCCGGTGCAAACAGGTCGCGCCAGCGGAGACACCAAAAGACAGAGCCCTCGATCCGGGCGAGAATGCCGGCGAGGAAAACCGTCGCGCTCGCGCCATCCGCAAGATCCGGGCTATCGGCAATTTCGTGGAGAGCCCCGGCGGCAAGGCCGCCGCCGGGTAGATGGCGATCGATCGCGCCCACGCCGAACGGCAAGGAGCCGTGGCGAGCGCAGACGCCTTCGATCCGCGCTACTGCCGATCAGCTCGGCTTGCACTCGGGGGATGATGTCGTTCTGAATCTTCACAAAGGCAGCCTGATTGGACCAGATTTCCGCCGCTGCGCCTGTCTTGATGCCGGGCCCGGCCCACTGTTGCGGGGAAAGTGCCGAAGCGTTACTTGCGCACGTTGTGTGACGTCCCGCGTGGCGGGCGCAAAGCAGTCGTGTCGGGCGCGCTGCTGCGCAACTCGTCGTTGATCGCTTGAACGCGCCCCCGATGCCATGATTTTCAACAGGGCGCTGGCTTCACGGCACATGACAGAGGGACGAGGCATGACCGCAAGCACAGAGATACACTTCTCCCGCCGTACCCTCTTGGAGCTTTCCGCAGCGGCAGGAGCGCTTGGCGCGGCCTTTCCTGCTTTCGCCGCGCCCGCGCCGGCCCAAGCGGAGAGGCTGGAAGCGGACCTGCGCGGTCAGCCATTTGATGGCAACTGGCTTTTTTTCAGGGGCGATGGCGGTGGGCTTGCCGCGCGATCACTCAACGATGCTGGCTGGCGCCCCCTCGATCTCCCGCATGACTGGAGCATCGAGGACCTGCCGGGCAGCGACCCGGCGCTGAATGGCGTCATCCGGGAGGCCGATACTGCACCCTTCTGGCAGAAGCCTGCACGGTCGCCACGCCTGATCGGTCCGTTCGACGCACGAGTGAACGACAACCAAGCTTATGCGCACAGCGCCAGCGGCGCGCCGACCGCCTTCACGGTCGGTGGCATAGGCTGGTATCGCAAGCATTTTACCCTGCCGCCGCTCGCGGCTGATGCACATGTCGAGGTTGAATTCGACGGCGTCTAT
>Ga0207703_10000527_pt1 | contig 39354 bp, 27 predicted proteins | sample KBSSwiS12_FD_184304 | JGI IMG/M metagenome (GOLD analysis project Ga0207703, IMG submission 184304) | Switchgrass rhizosphere microbial communities from Kellogg Biological Station, Michigan, USA - KBS Switchgrass S1-2 (SPAdes) (version 2) | ecosystem: Host-associated > Plants > Roots >... | reverse complement strand
GTTGCCTGGATATCCTTTGTGATTTTCTCGAGCCGCGCCGGATCGTTCTGGCGGTCGATTTCATACATCTGCCAGGATTCGGCGCGGATCTTGTCCGAGCCGTTGGAGCCCAGCTCGATGAGCCTGCCGCGGCCGTCCCGATGCACGTCCAGCACCGGGTGGACGATCATGTGGACCGAGATGTCGGCGCGTCGCAAGGCAATGCCGATCGAGTCAACGAGAAACGGGGCGTCGTCAGTGACGATCATGACGACCGTATGGGGCGAGTCAAACCCGTCGGTCCTGGGATCGGGGTTGAATACCCGGATCAGAGACTCGTGCGCGGGTTTGCGCTCAATGCCGAAAGTGAGGTGGTCCATTGCCACCCGCGCCAACGCTGCCGGCGTGCGCTCGCGCAGATCTTCCTCTCCGACTCCGCGGAAGTAGGAGCGCACGAATCGCTGTTGCAGGTTGTTTTGCGCCTTGGCGGATTTGCCCGCTCCGGGCGCCGCCTGCGCGATCCGCTCGATGAGCGCGACTCGTGCCGGAGGAATGCTGTGCAGAAGACGGCTGTCTTCGGGAGTAACCTGCGCGTGCATATCAATTGCCTTTCTGAAGATCTCGAATGACCGCGGCCAGGAAGCGAGCGGCCTCGCCGCCTGTGACACAGCGGTGATCGAATGTGAGAGAGAGTGGCATCCGCAGATGCGCCTCGATCCTGTCCGTTTGAATAGCTATGACGTCGTGGCTCAGGCGGCCGCAGCCTAAGATGGCTACGGCCGGTGGGACTACGACGGGTGTCGCATAACGACCGGCGATCATACCGAAGTTGGATAACATGAAGGTGAAGTTGCGCAGGTCTTCGGCGCGAACCGACCGCTGGTGGGTGGCGCTTTTCAACCTGTCGAGATCCTGTCTTAATTCCGCAACGGGACGGTTGCGGATGTTGCGGATCACCGGGACTATCAGGCCTTCAGATGTATCGACGGCAATGGCTACGTCGATCTGGCTCAACACCTGACGGGTGAGGGACTCGCCGTCAAACCAGGCATTCAAGCCGGGTTCCGCGCTGCAGCCTTCGGCTATGGCGCGCAGGATACGGCTGGTGATGTCCTGTTCGGGCTGCCAGCCATGCAGGTCGGCGTCATCGAACAGCGTGCAACCCATTACATTGTCGCGGCTGGCGGTCATGCTTTGGGCCATGGCGCGGCGCGGGCCCCTGAGCCGCTCTTCGGCGGCAGCGCTGTTGTGCAGCGGTGTTGAGGGGAGTCGGCCGATTGTCGACACGCTGCCGGGGATGGTTCGGCCGTGCGCCCCCGGAGCGACCGGCGCCGTCATGCGCAGGACATCGTCTACGGTGACCAGGCCGCCTCGGCCGGTGCCGCGGACTCGCGTTATGTCGATGGCCAGGCGCTTGGCCAACGCACGGGCGGCCGGAATGGCCCTGACACGATCGGCGTTAGTCGTGGTAGCGCTAACGTTGGTGTTGGGGTCGACGCCGAACACGAAGTCATCGTTGTCGGTCGGCATGCTGCCGACGACAGTGCCGGCGTCGCGGTTGGCCGGTGCGGCAGCGGGCGTGGCCGGTGCGCCGGTTGCCAGGGTATCGGGCTCAAACTCAACCAACAACCCTCCGGTCGCGACCGTGTCTCCCGGGTTGCCGTGAAGTGTCTTGATCACACCGGAGAATGGCGACGGCACTTCGACGATGGCTTTGGCTGTTTCGACCGCCAACATCGGGTCGTCGGCGTTGACGTGATCGCCCGTCTTGACGTGCCAGCGGACGATTTCGGCTTCGGCGAGTCCTTCGCCCAGGTCTGGAAGATTGAAGATTTTCATTTCAGGCCGCCAGGGTGGCGCGCACGGCGTCCGTGATTCGCGCGACGCTCGGGATGTATTCGTACTCCAGGCGCGAAAGCGGGATGATCGTGTCGTATCCGGTCACGCGCCGGATGGGCGCGTGCAGGTCATACAGGCCCTTCTCAGCCACGGTGGCGGCGATCTCCGCGCCAATGCCGCAGTTCTTCGGGGCTTCGTGGATGATGACCAGGCGGCCGGTCTTGGCGACCGACTCCAGGATGCTGTCATGATCAATCGGGGATAGTGTTGCGAGATCGATGACTTCGCAACTCACGGCTTCGTTCTCCAATTCCTGGGCGGCCTTCAAAGTCTCTACCGTCATCGCGCCCCAGGTCACCAGAGTGATGTCAGTGCCCTCACGTAGTCGGTAGCAGACATCCAGCAACATGGCCTGGCCATCATCGGCGACTTCCTGGCGGGCCAACCGATACAGGCGCACGGGCTCGAGGAAGATCACCGGATCCGGGTTCCGGATTGCCGCCAGCAACAAGCCATACGCTCGCGCGGGTGACGACGGGCAAACGACCCGCAGGCCGGGATGGTGAGCCAACATCGCTTCCAGGCACTCGGAATGATGTTCGGGCGCGTGAATGCCGCCACCGTGCGGCATGCGTAAAACGATGGGGCAGGAGAGGCGACCTCGGGTTCTGTTGCGCAGGCGCGCCATGTGGTTGGCGATCTGGTCCATGGCCGGATAAATGAAACCCATGAACTGGATTTCCGCGATCGGACGCAAGCCCTGCGTCGCCATGCCAACGCACATGCCGGCAATCATGCCCTCGGCGAGCGGCGTGTCCTGCACGCGATCCTTGCCAAACTGTTCCTGCAGTCCCGCGGTGGCGCGGAACACTCCGCCATTGATACCAACATCCTCGCCGAGAACGACTACGGAGGGGTCGTGGCTCATCTCCCAGGCGTGCGCGCGGGTGATGGCTTCGAGCATTGTGATGTTTGCCATGTAGGGAGCCGCTCAGTGCCCGTGCCCGTTGGCGTAGCGGCGGGCTATTTCCCGCTGCTCGAGCAGGCCGGGCGTCGGCTCGGCGAACAGACTGTCAAACATGGCGTCGGTGGTTGGCTTGGCGGCGCTCAGATACTGATCGACGGCGGCCTCGATCTGGCGAGTGCAGTCGGACTGCAGCGCCGTTTCCTGGCTCTCGTCCCAGTAACCCTTGCGCGTAAGGTAGGCGCGGATGCGAAGCAGCGGCTCTTTTGCCCAGGCTTCATCGAGTTGGGCTCGCGGGCGATAGCGGCTGGCGTCGTCCGCGGTTGTATGATCACTGAGGCGGTAGGTGAGGGCTTCAACAACTGTTGGACCGCCGCCGCTTCTGGCTTTCTCGAGCGCCTGTCCCACAACGTGGCGCACCGCTATGACGTCGTTACCGTCAACCTGGATGCCGGGGATACCAGCAGCAATGGCTTTCTGTGCCAGAGTGCGGGTAGCCGTCTGGCTCTCAATGGGCACTGAGATGGCCCAACCGTTGTTGACTACGACAAACACGGCTGGAAGCTGTCTCGCGCCTGCGAGATTGATGCCTTCGTAGAAGGCGCCCTCTGAGGTCCCACCGTCCCCGATGTAGGTGACTGAGCACCGGGGCTCGTTTTTGATCTTGAAAGCCATGGCAACACCTGCGCCATGCAACATCTGCGAGGCGATCGGAATGCACCACGGAAAATCCTGCCGCGGAACACTGAAATCGCAGCCGCGTTCGTCGCCGCCCCAGTAGGTCAGGATTTCTGACAGCTTTACGCCGCGCCAGATCTGGGTGCCGATTTCGCGGTACACGGGGGCAAGGACGTCTTCTGGGCGCATGGCCGCGCCCACTGCGACGTGCGTAGCCTCGTGCCCGAGGCAGGCAGCGTACGTGCCGAGCTTGCCGACGCGCTGGAGGTTCACCGCTTTGATGTCGAACGCACGGACCAGCGTCATCAGGCGATACATCTTGATGAGCTCGGCGCTGTCGTGGGCCAAGGCCGGTGCGGGTTCGCGGAGTTTCCCTTCCGCGTCCAGGTACTGGTGATATTCGATCTCGAACTCTGCGACCGTGGTCAAAAATGCCCCCAAAGGCACTCCGCGCAGTGTCTTGACACTCCGCCAGCGGAGTGGGTTCTTCCCCAGCGCCTCATTTACGGGGCGCGGATTATACATTGAGCCGGGGGCCGTGCCCGGTTTCGGGGCATTTTCGTCGCGTGGTGGCAACGGGTTCCGCGGTGCTCTTTAGACTTGGCGTGGCTGGCCCCATCTCGGTCGCGCGGCCAGGGGAATGCGGAGAGGCGATTCACGGTCGAGCTGCAGCCGGGCTCCGGGCGGACTTGGGCATTCCGGGTGTGCCGCTGCCGATTTTCACGCAAAATGTCATTGCCCCGATTTTCTTCGAGATCATCCAGCCTAAGGGCAGCGAGCTGGACCAGATGCGGCGCGGAGTGCTGTAGCACCGCGCCTTTGTAGGATAGTTTGCGGCTCGACTACGACCCTTCATTACCCATTACCGCGCATCGAGGTGAGATTCTCGAGGCGTTGGCTCGCCATCCAGTTGTCGTTGTTTGTGGGGCGACGGGGTCGGGCAAAACGACGCAGCTGCCGAAGTTTTGCCTCGAGGCTGGCCGCGGGACGCGCGGGCTCATTGGACACACGCAGCCTCGGCGTATTGCCGCGCGCGCGTTGGCGGCGCGGCTGGCTGAGGAACTCGGTACGACTATTGATGTGCCGGGGAAGAGGAAGGGCCTTGGACCTTCGAGCGGGCGCCAGGCTGGTGTCCCGGCCAGGGCCGGCGGGGCGCCGGTTGCGCCGCCTGTGCCGCTTGCCGGAGTGGCCGTCGCCGAAGCGGCCGCCGCGGCCGACTCTGTTGGGCTCGTGGGCTACAAAGTCCGATTCAACGATCGAACCGGGCCTAACACCCGCGTCAAGCTGATGACGGATGGCATCCTGCTCAAAGAGCTGGAAAGCGACCGCCTGCTTCGTCGTTACGACACGCTGCTCATCGACGAAGCGCACGAACGCAGCCTCAACATCGATCTTCTGCTCGGAGTACTGAAGCAGATCTCGCCGCGCCGGCCTGACCTCCGGATCATTGTCACTTCCGCGACGATCGACCCCGGTAAGTTCTCCAATTTCTTTGGCGGCGCTCCCGTGATCGAGGTATCGGGTCGTAGCTATCCTGTGGAGATTCGCTACCGGCCTCTCATCGGCGAGGATGAGGACGCTGTGGAGCTGTCCTTGCCTGAGGGTATCGTCGAAGCCGTTCGCGACCTCGATCGCAATGGCAATGGTTTGCGTGGCGATACCCTGGTGTTCCTGCCGGGTGAGAAGCAAATCCGCGAAGCAGCCGATGCGCTGAACAAAGCGCACCTTCGTCATACCGAAGTGCTGCCTTTGTTTGCACGGCTGTCCGCAAAAGATCAGGAACGAATTTTCGCGACGCATACTGGACGACGAGTCGTTCTGTCCACCAATGTCGCCGAAACGTCGCTCACGGTCCCTGGCATTCGATTTGTCATCGACTCCGGTCTCGCTCGCATCAGTCGCTACAGCGTCCGCGGCAAAGTGCAGCGCTTGCCCATTGAGCGCATCTCCAAAGCCAGTGCTGACCAACGCAAGGGCCGGTGCGGACGTGAGGCCGAAGGTATCTGCATCCGGCTGTACTCGGAGGAAGAATTTAATCGTTCTGAGGACTTCACTCCGCCTGAGGTGCTGCGCACTAACCTCGCAAGCGTGATTCTCAGGATGGCGGCGCTTGGGTTGGGTGAGCCTGAGAATTTCCCTTTCCTGGATCCGCCGGATACTCGCCTCGTCAATGACGGCGTCCGGCTGCTCCAAGAGCTCAAGGCCATGGATGACGAGCGTCGGGTGACCAGCCTCGGCGCCAAGATCGCTGGCTTACCTGTCGATCCTCGTCTTGGCCGCATGCTTCTCGCAGCGTCCCACCACAACTGCGTCACTGAGATGTTGGTGGTCACGTCGTTCCTCGAGGCGCAGGATCCACGTGAGAGGCCCTCGGATGCGCAACAGGCGTCTGCCGAGAAGCATGCGTTGTTTGCTGACGCACGGTCGGACTTCATCACCGTGTTGAACCTGTGGAAGTCGTTCCGAGAGCAGGCTGCGGCGCTGTCGGGTAGTCAGTTGCGGAAGTGGTGTCGGGAGCACTATCTGTCGTTTGTGCGGCTGCGCGAGTGGCAAGAGTTGCATTCGCAGCTGTCACAGAGCGTGCGGGAGTTGGAGCTGCGACCCAACTCGACGGCGGCCAGTTATACCGATTTGCACCAGGCCATTTTGACTGGTTTCCTGGGGTCTATCGGTAATCTCGATGAAAAGCGCGAATATGACGGGCCGCGGGGGATGCGATTTGTGATCGCGCCCGGTACGCCATTGGCGTCGAAGCCACCCAAGTGGGTTGTCGCCGGCAGTCTGGTCGAAACGACGCGCGTGTATGCGCGCATGGTGGCCGCAGTTGACTCTCAGTGGATCGAGTCGGCGGGCGCGCATCTGATCAAGCGCACCTACAGTGAGCCGCACTGGGTCGAGGGGCGAGGGTTTGTTGCGGCATTTGAGTCAGTTTCGTTGTATGGGCTCACGCTGGCTTCGCAGCGGCGCGTCAACTACGGGGTGATTGCGCCGGTTGAGGCGCGTGAGATTTTTATTCGGCATGCGTTGATCGGTGTTGATCAGCCGTCCCACAACGTCGATGTCGTCGCGTTCGGCGGTAACTCGGCTGTTGGCTATCCCGCCGCTGCTGCTGAGCGCGGGGGCGCCAGGAGTGGTGTTCGCGGCGCGCGGTGGGTTGCGGGCGACGACGTCGTCGCTGCCGGCGGAAGGTCCGATAATCGCGGGCAGGGCGGGTCCGGCGGGCGCGGCACGGATCATGGGCGCAATCGCCGGGGCGGTAGTGGCGTTATCCGCGGTGATTTCCTCCACGCGAATCGCAAGCTGCGGGACGAGGTTGAGGCGCTGGAGGCGAAGATTCGCCGGCGCGACATTCTCGTTGATGAGCAGGCGCAGATGCAGTTCTACGCTGGTCGCATCCCCGATCGTGTAACCACCGTGCAGGCGTTTGAGCACTGGCGTGCCAGTGCGGAGCGCGAGAATCCGCGCGTGTTGTATATGTCGCTGTCGGATCTCATGGGGCGCGAGGCGCCCGACGCTGGGTCCGATCGCTTTCCCAACGAATTGCAGGTCGGCAGCAATCGTTTGCCGCTGCAATACAAATTCGAGCCATCGGAGCCGGACGATGGCGTTACGTTGGTTGTGCCCGAGCCATTGGTGGACATGCTGCAGCCGGACCGGCTCGCTTGGCTCGTACCGGGGTTGCGGTTGGAGAAGGTAACTGCCGTCTTCCGTGCGTTGCCGAAGGCGCTGAGGAAGCCGTTGGTTCCAGTGCCCGATCACGCCCGTGAGGCGTTAGTAGAGATTGGCGCCGACGTTGGTGACGAAACGGCCGCTGGTGGCGTGACCGGCGCCGCGGGTGGTGTGTCGCGCACTGATGGGAAGCCCCAGGCGAGCCTGCCGAGCTTCTATGAGTGGCTCGCGCAGTGGGTGACGCGGCGGGCGGGGGCGCCGGTTACTGCTGCTGAGTTGGCTGCCTTGGCGCTGCCTGACTATCTGCGCATCAACATTCGCGTCGTTGATGCGAAGGATCGCGTGATCGTGGAGGGGCGCGATCTGGCTGTCATCCGCAAGAAGTTGTATGGCTCAGGTGTTGCGCGCACGGATGGTCAACGCGCTGGCGCGAATTCCACCGGAGCAAACGGCGGGGATGGCAGGGCCGCGGCGCCGGATGCAGCGAAGCTACATCGCCAGTGGGACTTTGGGCCGTTGGCCGAGAAGGTTGAGGTTGAGCGCAATCGACTGCGGTTGTCTGTTTACCCCGCCGTAGAGGATCGCACGGTCGGCGTTGCGCTCGTGGAAGCGCGAAGCGCTGCCGATGCGGAACAAATCTCGCGCACCGGTCTCATTAGACTGGCGATGCTTCTGTTGCCTCAGCAGGCGAAGTTCGTCGCAAAGCGCATGTCCGATGATCGCGAGCTGGTGTTACTCAGCCGCGGGTTGCCTCTGGACGGTTCCGTCGCCGATGCGCTTGCCCGGCGAGCGTTCAGGGAGTGCTTTCTGCCCGCTGAAGTGCCGCTGCCACGTGACGAGAAGACGTTCGCTGGGTTGCTGGATACTCGCCGTTCTCAATTGAACGAGGTGGCGGATCGGCTTTCGTCCCTGGTCACTTTAATACTCAAGGAATGGCGCGCTGTACGCGTGGCTTTGGAGAAGCTGACGTCCCAGTCTTTTTCTGACGCCCTTTCAGATGTCAACGGGCAACTGAAAGCACTGCTGCCTCCCAACTTCATCGAGTCTGTTCCTCGCCCCTACCTGGACTACCTGCCTCGGTATTTGAAGGCCATCGCCCGTCGTCTCGAGCGTCTGCCTGCCAACGCGAAGCGAGACGCGGAGTTAGCTGCGAAGGTGAGGCCGTTCACCACTGCGCTATACGGGCTGCTGTCGCAGATGACTCGACCGATTGCGCCACCGGTGTTGGCGGAACTTCGGTGGATGATTGAAGAGTATCGGGTTTCGCTGTTCGCGCAGGAATTGAAGACGATGATGAAAGTGTCGGATAAGCGTCTGGCGGAGCAGTTGGAAGCCGCGCGCGTGGAGGCGCGGGGATAAATCGATAGCTCCGCGTCCTCACTCAGAACCGCATGCCGAGGCGCCGAACCATATGCGCTTGGCCGCGTGGTCATAGACCAGGCGGTAGTCCTGCATCAGGTCAGTTCCGAGGATCATCACGCGCTCACCGACGCCGGCCGAACGGAACGCCGCCAGGTCCATGACCCGGGCGGTCGCGTTCGCCAGGGTAATGCCGGCGAAGCGCACTTGGCCGACGGGCCCGATCCGCGAGGGGACGGCCTTGGAATTGGCGCCGAAGACGGGTTCGGCGTCGCGGAATGCCGGACCCGCAGGGTCGATCCCGGCGACCGCGGCGAAGGCCGGGCTGATGCGGCTGTCGCGCGAACCGGTATCCAGGAACGCCACTCCTCGCACGCCATTGACCTTGATCGGCAGGGTGAGCAGCGTGCCATCGCGGATGGTCCCGCCCCTGATCTCTGTGGCCCGCGGCGGCAGCAGGGGCGCCAAGTCGGTCGGCTTGGGATGCAGGGTGACGGTCCGACACGGGAAATCGAACACCACGATGGCGCCGTCCATTAGGTCGTTACCCGCGACGCCCGCCTCTTCGCCGGCATCGTGCCTGTTGGGCAGGCCGTAGGCGAAGGCGTTGCGCAGCGTTCGCCCATCGACCGTGATGCTCTCCAGGCGATAGGTCGGTGTGGAGGTGGTTCCGGTTTGGCCGCTCAGGTCTGCGGATTTCCCGGCCGCGAGTTTCAGTTGCGCCGCGAACCAAGCATAAATCGCGCTCTCGTCCGCGCCGGTGTCCAGGATGAATGGATAGGGTCCGGCGGCGTTGACATAGGCTGGCACAACCAGGTGGTTGTCCTTCGCCAGCGAGAGAGGAACCTCGGCTCGCGCGCCCGAGCCGGGCATCGCGCCAAGGGCCGCCAGGCCGGCGAGCAGGCTACTGAATTTCATACGCATGCGGAGCCTTGGTCGGTGAGCGCATGAGTCCTACGGGCGATGTTCGCGGGCGAGGTATTCTTCGCTCTGCATTTCGATGAGGCGGCTTGCCGTGCGCTCGAATTGAAAGGTGAGGCGCTCGCCGCGATAGAGATCAACGGGTGGCGCCGCGGCTGACACGATCAGGTTGACGTTGCGATCGTACATTTCGTCGACGAGAGCGATGAAGCGGCGGGCTTCGTCTTCGTGGAACGAATCCAACACCGGTATGTCGGAGACGATCACCGACTGATAGTTGCGGGCGATCTCGATGTAGTCTTCCTGACTGCGGGGGCCCGAGCACAGGGCCATGAAGTCGAACCAGACGACGCCGCCGCGTTCGCGGATGACGGGGATGTGGCGGCCTTCGATTTCAATCGAGCTCGCGGGATCCACGGGGGATTGGCCGGGCCAGGGGAGGCCGCTTTGGTCGGCCAACTCGTCGAATAATTCCCGCAGGCGTTGCATCGTGTCGGACGCATCGCTGGGGAGGTAGGTGCCGGCTTGGGTCAGTTGGCGCAGACGGTAGTCGGTGGTGCCGTCGACGGCGATTACGTCCACGTGTTGCTGGAGTAGATCAATCGTCGGAAGGAATCGTTGGCGTTGGAGGCCGTCTTTGTACAGGTTGCGGGGTTCCACGTTGGAGGTTGCAACCAGCGTTACGCCACGTTTGAACAACGCCGCGAAGAGGCCGCCCAGGATCATGGCGTCGGCGATATCCGAGACGAAGAACTCGTCGAAGCACAACACGCGTGTGTCTTTGGCGATGTGCTCGGCTACGACTTCCAATGGCGCTTCGCGTTCGTGCAGCGCTTTCAGCTCGGCGTGCACGTCATGCATGAAGCGGTGGAAGTGTCGCCGACGGCGCTGAGGGAACGGGAGGCTCTGGTAGAAGAGGTCCATCATCCAGGTTTTGCCGCGGCCGACGCCGCCCCAGAGATAGATGCCTCGAACGGGCTCAGCCGGGGACTTGCTGCCAAGAGCGCCGAACCAACGACGAACAATGGAGTTGTCGGATTCGGTAGTGGAAATCAGGCGCTGGCGCAGACCGTCGAGGCGATCCACGACCGCCGCTTGCACAGGGTCAGGCCGGAAGCCGCGTTCCGACAGTTGTTGCGCGTAAAGTTCGCGAAGGGTCATTGGAGGCCGATCCGCGGACTCAGGTCGCAAGCTCATCCAGGTTCTTGAAGTGCTCGAGCGCTCCAGGGTTGGCGAGAGCATCGATGTTCTTCACCGGCAACCCATGCACGACGTTCCGGACGGCGAGCTCGGTCAGCTTGCCGGAGAGTGTGCGTGGGATGTCGGCGACGGCGATTATCTTCGCTGGAACGTGGCGCGGCGTTGTATGTGCACGGATGGTGTCCCGGATTCGCTTCTTCAACGGCTCATCCAGCGTGACCGCAGGTTTGAGGCGAACGAACAGGACAACCCGTACGTCGCCCTTCCAGTCCTGACCAATGGCCAACGCCTCGATGATCTCTTCCAGACCTTCTACTGCAGCGTAGATCTCGGCGGTGCCGATGCGTACGCCACCGGGGTTCAACACAGCATCGGATCGCCCGTAGATGACGAGTCCGTCATGTTCCGTGATGGCGGCATAGTCGCCATGATGCCAGATGTTGGGGAAGCGCTCGAAGTAGGCGGCGTGGTACCTGGCGCCGTCGGGGTCATTCCAGAAGCCGACCGGCATCGAGGGAAACGGCTTCGTGCAAACCAACTCGCCACGATCGCCGCGGACAGGCTTTCCAGTGTCGTCGAAGATGTCCACGGCCATGCCGAGCGCACGACATTGGATTTCGCCACGGTACACGGGGCGGATCGGACATCCACCAGCGAAGCACGAGACGATGTCAGTGCCGCCCGAGATGGACGCTAACAGGACATCCGATTTAATGGATTTGTAAACGAAGTCGAAGCCGTCCGGGAGCAACGGAGAACCGGTGGAAAGAATGACCCGAACCTCGCTGAGGTCGACATTGTCGACGGGAACGAATGAGCTTTTCTCGAGGGCCGAAAGATATTTGGCACTCGTACCGAATATTGTGATGCGCTCTTCCTGGGCGATTCGCCACAAAACGCCGGCGTCGGGATGGAAGGGACTACCGTCGTACAGGATCAGGGTCGCGCCGGTGGCGAGGCCACTGGCCAGCCAGTTCCACATCATCCAACCGCAGGTGGTGAAGTAGAACAATCGGTCGCTGGGCTTTACATCGGTATGGAGCAAATGCTCCTTCTGATGTTGTAGCAGCGTGCCGCCGGCCCCGTGAACGATGCATTTCGGAACGCCGGTTGTTCCGGACGAGTACAGAATGTAGATCGGATGGTTGAAGGGCATCTGCGCAAACTGCAGCGCAGTGCCGCGCTTCCCAAAAGCGTCGAATAGCGTTGCCTTTGAGCAAGCATCACCGAGTCGCCCGAGATCGGGGTTGGCATTCACGTAAGGAATGACAACGACCTGTTGGATGCTCGGGATCTTCGCCAGGACTTCGGATACCGACCCGAGGGAGTCGAGGCTTTTGTTGGCGTAGAAGTAACCGTCGGCAGTGAACAGCACTTTGGGCGCAATCTGGCCGAAGCGGTCCAGCACGCCATGCACACCAAAGTCCGGTGAGCAGGATGACCACACCGCGCCCAAGCTCGTGGCGGCCAGCATGGCGATCATTGCTTCAGGAATGTTGGGCAGGTAGCCGGCTACTCGATCGCCTGCTTGGACACCGGCGGACTCGAGACCGTCGGCCACGCGAGCGACGAGTGCGTGGAGCTGCTTGTAGGAAATCTCGCGGCGGGTGTCCCGTTCGTTTCGGAAGACGAGCGCCGCTCTGTCGTCGCTATGGCGGAGCAGGTTTTCCGCGAAGTTGAGTCGCGCGTTGGGGAAGAATCGCGCGCCAGGCATCTGCGTTGGGTTTTCTATATCAGGGCCAGGACCCCAATCGACGCGGACACCCCCAAAGTGCGCGACTTCCTGCCAGAAGTCGGCCGGTTGCGAGATCGACCATTCGTGGAGGTCTTCGTACCCGCGGAACTTCAGTCCATTGCGGGAGCTGACGCTTGCAATGAAGCGGGTCAGGTTAGCGTCGGCCACTCGGGCCGGGGAGGGGCGCCAGATTTCAGACATAGGGTGCCAGTTTACAGGAACGGCAGCGGACGCGGCCCTACCGCGCCGGCTGAAGGGCCCGTGGTGTCCGTCTTGCAGGGGACGATGTCCGAAGGAAGGCGGATCAGGCGCGGAGGCGGCGCTGGCCCGCCGGCCCTATCGATCCGGTCAGTGGATCGATGGGCTGCGCCCGACGGTGTAAAGCTACAACGACTGGTAGTTCGGGCCCGAGCCACCCTCGGGGGTGGTCCAGTTGATGATCTCGTACGGATCTTTGATGTCGCACGCTTTGCAATGCACGCAGTTGGCGGCATTGATCTGCAGACGCTTGCCGCCTTGGCCGTCGTCGACCATTTCGTAGACGTTGGCGGGGCAGAAGCGGGTGCAGGGGTTTCCGAACTCGGTTGCGCATTTGGTGGCGCAAATCGATGTATCAGCCACCTTCAGGTGTGCGGGTTGGTTTTCGTCGTGAGTGGTGGATGCGAAGAACACCGACGCCAGGCGGTCACGCGGAGGTAGTGTGCGGTCTACCCACTCGCGGTCGGGCGAGTGGAATTCTTTTTCCTGTTTGAGGCGAGCGAAGTCGGGAACGCGGTTCTTCAATGTCCAAGGCGTGCGGCCGCCTGTGATGACTTCGAGGGCGGAATTGGCCATGCCAATCCACATGCCCTTCTTGAACGCCGGTTTGAAATTGCGTACCGACTTGAGTTCCTGGCCGCCTGGAGATGCGCGCCAACGCGCGTCGAATCCAACGGGGGAACCGACCTCGGCCAGGTGCTCAGCGGCGAGCATGCCGGAGCGGATGGCCTGGTGAATGCCTTTGATCTTGGGCAGATTCAGGCCGCTGCCCGAGTCGCCGATGATCATGGCGCCAGGCATCTCGAGACGTGGAATCGACTGCCAGCCGCCGGATGCAATGGTGCGGGCACCGGAGGCCAGGATTTCGCCGCCTTCCAACAGCGGCTCGACCTTCGGATGGTGTTTGAATTGCTGGAACGCTTCGAAGGGCGTCAGGCGCGGATCTTCGTAGTCGAGTCCCACGACAAACCCGACGTACACACGGTTTTTGTCGAGGTGATAGATGAAGCTGCCGCCGTAGGTGCCGGAATCCAGCGGCCAACCCAGGCTGTGCTGAATCAGGCCTGGCTCGACACGTCCTTCAGGAAGCTGCCACAGCTCCTTCATGCCGAGGCCATAGGTCTGCGGGCAGGACTGCGCGTCGAGTGCGAATTTCCGGATCAACTGCTTCGCGAGACTGCCACGGGCGCCTTCGGCGATCACAGTGGTCTTGGCATGAATCTCAGCGCCCGGCGTGTAGTTGGGGCCGGGCTCGCCATTCTTCTCGATGCCCATGTCGCCGAGCTGCACGCCTGCGACTGAGCCATCGGCGTTGAAGACGTTGGCCGCGCCCGCGAAACCCGGGAACACATCAACACCGAGGGCTTCCGCCTTCTGCGCCAGGATTGGCGTCAGGAGGCCGAGCGAGATGATGAAGTTGCCATGGTTATGAAGCTGTGGCGGCAGCGGCAGCGAGAAGCCGCCTGTCTTGGTGAGCAAGCGGAATTCGTCGCGTTTGGCAGGAACGCAGATACCCGGAGGCGACTCACGCCAGCCAGGCAGGAGTGTGTCCAGCGGGCCCGGTTCCATCACGGCGCCTGACAGCGAGTGCGCGCCGATGGACGAGGCCTTTTCCAACACGCAGATGTTGAGGTCGGGTTTCAGCTGCTTGAGCCGAATAGCGCAGGAGAGGCCCGACGGTCCGGCCCCAACAATACAGACGTCATATTCCATGACGTCCCGTTCAACAGCAGGTGTGTTCATTTTGGCTGCATTCGGATGGCGCCGTCGAGGCGGATGGTTTCGCCGTTCAACATGGGGATCTCAAAAATCGAGGCCACGAGCTGCGCGAACTCCTCGGGCCTGCCGAGGCGGTTGGGGAAGGGGATCTGGGCTGCCAGGGAGGCCTGCACTTCCGGTGTCATTCCATCCACCATGGGGGTGTGGAAGATTCCGGGGGCGATTGCCATGCAGCGGACGCCGATGCGCGCGAACTCGCGTGCCATGGGGAGAACCATTCCAGCGAGGCCCGCCTTGGTTGCCGAATAGGCAGCCTGTCCGATTTGACCTTCGTAGGCGGCAACGGATGCCGTGTGAATCAACAGGCCACGCTCGCCGTCTGCGGTCGGCGTGTTGTTCTGCATGATATTTGCAGCAGCCTTGTCGCAGAGGAACGTGCCGATGAGGTTGATGTGCACAACCTTGGCGAAGAAGTCGCCCGCCATGGGGCCATTTTTGCCGAGTACGCGGCCCGCGCCCACCACGCCCGCGCAGTTGACCAGCAGATTGAGGCCGCCCATGCGGGATGCGGCCGTTTCCATCGTGGAGTTGACTTCGGCTTCGGAAGTCACGTCGCAGCGAAGGAAGGAAGCGTTGGCGCCCAACTTGGCAGCCGCGGCCTGGCCGGGGCCTTCCTGGACGTCAACGAGAACGACTTTGCCGCCCTTGGAGGCGATGTAGCTGCCCACGGCGGCGCCGAGACCCGACGCGCCCCCGGTAACGACCGCACGGGCATCTTGAATTTTCATAGAGCTCCCCACACAGGCCGGGCAGTTTTGCAGCGCCCGGGCCAGACGTTAATCATACAGCCCGCTGCACCCGAAACGGGCGCGTGCGGGCGACATCCAATTGACCCGTCGCGACAGGGCGCGGGCTGTGGCACAGCCTCGCGACCCCGTGTCAGCCGTTAGGCAACCAGCTCGACGGCGACCGCTACTGCTTCCCCGCCACCGATGCAAAGCGATGCAATACCGCGCTTTTTGCCATTCGCCTGAAGAGCGTGGATCAAGGTGGTGAGGATGCGAGCGCCGGTGGCGCCAATGGGGTGGCCGAGGGCGCAGGCGCCGCCGTTGACGTTTACACGGGAATGGTCGATATCGACGTCCTTCATTGCGACCATGGTGACCGCGGCGAAAGCCTCGTTGATTTCGTAGAGGTCGGCGTCATGCGGGCGCCAGCCGAGTTTCGCCAAGACCTTTTTGATGGCTCCAACCGGGGCGATGGTAAACCACTCCGGCTCCTGCGAATGGCTGGCATACGCGAGTACGCGAGCGATTGGCTTCAGGCCTCGTGCCTTCGCGGCAGCGGAGCTCGTGAGAACGAGGGCGGCCGCGCCGTCGGAAATTGACGAGGAGCTGGCTGCGGTAACCGTTCCTTCCTTGCCGAAAGCTGGCTTGAGTGACGCGATCTTTTCGATGTTGCAGGTTGCTGGCGTTTCGTCACGCGAGACAACGACGTCACCTTTGCGCGTCTTCACAGTCACCGGTGTGACTTCTTTGTCGAACACTCCAGATTCAACTGCGCGCATGGCACGGCGAACTGATTCGGCCGCGAAGGCGTCCTGCTCAGCGCGTGTGAAGTTGTACTTGACTGCTGTTGCATCGGCGAAGCAGCCCATGGCCTTGCCATCGTACGGGCTGTTGAGACCATCGAGAAACATGTGGTCGAAGATCTCGCCGTGACCCATGCGGTAGCCGCCGCGAGCTTTCATCAGAATATACGGCGCGTTGGACATCGACTCGAGCCCGCCGGCAAGTGCGATCTCGATATCGCCGGTACGGATCTGGTCCGAAGCCATCATCACGGCCTTCAGCCCCGAGCCACACAACTTGTTGATGGTCACCGCCGGTGTGCTGATGGGAATTCCAGCGCCCAACGCGGCCTGTCGTGCCGGACCCTGTCCCAGGCCCGCCGGCAGGACGCAACCCATGATGATTTCCTGTATGTCGCCAGGCTTCACGCCCGAAGCTTCAACGGCTGCTTTGATTGCGGCACTGCCCAGTTGCGTGGCCGTAACGGGGGCCAGTGCGCCCTGGAATGCGCCAATGGGCGTGCGCTTGGCCGAAACGATGACAACATCATGGTCTGACATGACAGGAACCTCTGAAAGTTAAGATCGGGCGCTGCGTCGTGGCTGCAGCCCGTTGTCGAAAACAGTTATGAAGGCGTCCGCGATCTCCGCGGCGGTCATGGACCGGTTTTCCCGGTACCAGTGTGCGATCCAGTTGAGCGAACCCGCCAACGCAAACGCCGTCATCTTCGGATCGCACGGATGGATGGAGCCATCCTGGATGCCTTCGCGAATCAACTTGCGGATGCCCTGGTCGATTTCCGATTTCATGGCCTTGATGTGGCTGCTCATCTCGGGCGACAAGTCCTGCTCCTCGACCCGCACCATCACCCAACCGAACTCGGAAGCGATGGTCTTCGCGTAGTGACGCAGAACGGCATGCAACCGCTCGCGAGCGGGAATGTCCTGTTCGCGAACCTCGCGAAATCCCGCCCGGATCTGTTCGACACCCGCGACAAAACATTCGAACAGCAGCTGTTCCTTGTTCGTCACGTAGTAGTAGACAGTGGGTTTCGTGACTTCCAACGCCGCGGCGATGTCGTCGAGCGAAGTGTTGTGATAGCCCTTGAGGTTGAATGCGTGAGCCGCGGCGCGGATGACGGCCTCGCGTTTCACCTCACGATCGTGTTGCCGCTCGCGGCTCGCGCGCCAGGGAGATGGCGGCGGGGTATGCCCGTTGGTGGCATCCACTTCAGTCCGGATCCTGGCTTTGCCCGGCGACGGGCCACGTGCTCTGCGGGTGGTCATTTATAGTAAAAAATCGGAGCTTGAACGCGCCCTCAGTATAGGGTCATACTCGCCAGTAGTCACCCTACTGACGAGTAAAATACATGGTTGCCCGAACCGAAGGCGGCGCTGTCCTGAAACCGGAGCAAGCCTCCGCCAAGCCCCCTCTGCGTTTCATCTCAGCGGCCTCGCTGTTCGATGGCCACGACGCGGCAATCAATATGATCCGGCGGCTTCTGCAGTCTCATGGCGCGGAAGTGGTCCATCTGGGGCACAACCGCAGCGTGGCGGACATCGTTCGCGCCGCAATCCAGGAAGATGCCGACGCAGTTGCGGTCAGCTCCTACCAGGGCGGCCACAACGAGTACTTTCAGTACATGGTGGACATGCTCGCGGAACGCGGGCGGCCCGATATCCGGGTGATTGTCGGGGGAGGCGGAACGATCGCGCCCCATGAGATCGAGGCGTTGGAGCGTCACGGGGTGGAGAGGATCTACACCCCCGAGGATGGCCGCAAGATGGGCCTCAACGGCATGATCGACGACGTTTTCGCGCGCATCGCGGGGGTCAAGAAGCCTCCCTATGAGTTTGGCCCCTTGAACGTCCGGGACCATGGTCACATCGCGCGAACCCTCTCAGTCCTCGAGGGTGCCCTGGCTGTCGGGGATTCGGATCCCCAGGCCGACCAGATCCGGCGCGCCCTGGCCAAGTCCAAGAATAAGGTGCCCGTCATTGGCATTACCGGCACGGGTGGCGCGGGCAAGTCCAGCCTGACGGATGAGCTGCTGGCACGGCTGGTTCGCTATTTCCCCGGCAAGCAGATTGCCGTCGTCGCAATGGACCCCACGCGCCGCCGAAGCGGCGGTGCGCTGCTCGGCGACCGGATCCGCATGAACAGCCTTTCATCGGACTCGATTTTCATGCGCTCGCTGGCCACACGCCGCCAGAACATGGCTACCTCCGCTGTATTGAAGGACGTCATCGACCTGTACAAGGCGGCCGGTTTCGACCTGATCATTGTCGAGACGGCGGGTATCGGGCAATCGGACACTGAAATTGTCGACGTGGTGGACCTCTCGCTGTATGTCATGACCAGCGAATACGGTGCCGCCAGTCAGCTCGAGAAGATCGACATGCTCGACTTCGCTGACATCATCGTACTCAACAAGGCCGAGAAGCGCGGCGCCGCCGACAGCCTGCGCGATGTTCGCAAGCAGTGGCGTCGCAACCATCCGGATCAGGCGAAGCTGTCGGATGCGGACATTCCCGTGTACCCGACAATTGCCAGCCGCTTCAACGATCCCGGTGTGAACCGGCTGTTCGCGGTGCTGTGCCAGTCGCTGAACGCCAGGCACATCAACTCAACATTGTGGAACGTGGCAGACGTTGGCCCCACCGGGTTGGTCGCGCGGGAGCCCCTGATCCCAGGTCACCGGGTTCGTTACCTTTCGGAGATCGCTCAGCACGGACGAAATGTCCGTGAGCATCTGAAAGACCAGGAAGATGCCGCGCGCCAGGCCTTCGGTATTTACGAGGCTTTGAAGACGCTGCGTGATGCCCAGTTGCCCGGACCGCTGGATCGCTATCCGGAGGCAGCGCTCACCGATGAAAAGTCCGATGCCACCCGGCGTGACTTGCGCCGGGCCTACAACCAGGCGCTCGATGAGATCGGAATCGAGGGCGTGGGTGAGGTGAAGGCATGGCCCGCGCGGGCTGCTGCCGCGATGGCGGAGAAGTATTCCTACAAGGTGCGGGATAAGGACGTCGTCGGAGACAACTACACCGAGAGTCTGTCGCGCCAACCCATCCCGAAGCTCGCCGTCCCGAGCTTCAAGGACTGGGGCGAGATCCTGCACTTCCTGGCGACGGAAAATCTCCCCGGCTCCTATCCCTATACGGGCGGTGTGTTTCCGTATCGTCGTGAAGGCGAAGACCCGACCCGCATGTTTGCGGGAGAGGGCGGGCCCGAGCGAACCAACAGGCGGTTCCATTACCTGGCCGGTGGACATGGCGCGGCGCGGCTGTCTACGGCATTCGACTCGACCACCCTGTACGGTGAGGATCCTGACACTCGTCCGGACGTTTACGGCCGCACGGGTAACTCCGGGGTGTCGATCGCGACTCTCGATGACATGAAGAAGCTCTATTCGGGCTTCGATCTGTGCCAGCCGACTACGTCGGTTTCCATGACCATCAATGGTCCTGCGCCGATGTTGCTGGCGATGTTCATGAACACCGCGACGGATCAGCGGATCGAGCGCTACCTCAAGGCGCAAGGCAAGTGGACCGAGGCCGAGAAGAAGATCGAGGCTCATTTCCAGAAGTTGAATGTGCCTCGCCCCGTTTACAAGGGCGAATTGCCGAAGGGGCACGACGGCACAGGGCTCGCGCTCCTGGGTATCACGGGTGACCAACTCGTCGAGCGCGATGTCTATGAGCGGATCAAGGCGGAAGCCCTGCAGGCCGTGCGCGGTACCGTCCAGGCGGACATCCTCAAGGAGGATCAGGCCCAGAATACCTGCATATTCTCGACTGAATTTGCCCTGCGCATGATGGGCGATGTCCAGCAGTACTTCATTGACAGGAAAGTCCGGAATTTCTATTCGGTCTCCATCTCCGGCTATCACATTGCCGAGGCCGGCGCGAACCCGGTATCGCAGTTGGCGTTTACGCTCGCGAACGGATTCACGATCGTGGAGTACTACCTCGCGCGCGGTATGAGGATTGATGATTTCGCGCCGAACCTGTCGTTCTTCTTCTCAAACGGCATGGATCCGGAGTACGCGGTCATCGGCCGCGTAGCACGGCGTATCTGGGCTCGTGCAATGCGTGATCTGTATAAAGCCGGCCCACGCAGCCAGATGTTGAAGTACCACGTGCAGACATCCGGTCGCAGCCTGCACGCGCGTGAGATTTCGTTTAACGACATCCGTACGACTCTGCAGGCGCTGTACGCGCTGTTCGACAACTGCAACAGTCTCCATACCAACGCCTACGACGAGGCGTTGACGACGCCCACGGAGGAGAGCGTGCGCCGCGCAGTGGCGATTCAGCTCATCATCAACCGGGAGTTGGGGCTCAACAAGAACCAGAACCCGCTGCAGGGCTCGTTCGCCATTGAGTATCTGACTGACCTGCTGGAGGAGGCGGTTTATAAGGAGTTCGATTCGCTCTCCGAGCGCGGTGGCGTGTTGGGCGCGATGGAGACGATGTATCAGCGCGGCAAGATCCAGGAAGAGTCGCTGTACTACGAGACCCGGAAGCACGACGGCAGCTTCCCCATCATTGGCGTCAATACGTTCCTGTCGAAGTCAGGTGGTGACGAGGAGCACAAGGGCGCTGAGCTGATTCGCTCGACTGACGAGGAGAAGCAGGATCAGGTGACGGCGGTGCGTGCGTACCAGGAGCGGAACGAGGGAGCTTCCGCGAAGGCGCTCGAGCGTCTGCAGGCGACCGCTGCGCGCGGTGGCAACGTGTTTGAGGAGTTGATGGAAAGTGTGAAGACCTGCTCGCTGGGGCAGATTTCACATGCGCTGTACCAGGTGGGTGGGCAGTACCGGCGCAACATGTAGGTTGCGGCGGACGGGCCCCGCCGGGAGTCCCCAGATCAGGCTGCCGCGCTTGCCGGCGGAACGGACATGTCCGGCTCGCCCAACTCCCGGAGAATCGACTCGCGCGCCCGGTCGCGCAACTGCGATGCCGCCACCTCGGTGGTGTCAGCATCAACAGTTACCGCAGGCAAAATCTCAACGACGATGCGACCGGGGCGAGGCAGAGCCCCACCGGGCGCCAGGGTCACCCGCGTGCCCTTGACCAGGGCCGGTACAACAGGGCAGCCCGCGCGGGCTGCGGTCAGGAAGGCGCCTGTGTGAAACTTCAGCAGTCCGGGGCGCTGCGGGAAAGTGCCTTCGGGGAAAAACACCAGTGAGTTGCCGCTCACGGCATTGCGTAACACACGCCGCGCGTCTGCGGCGCCGCGATTGCGGTTGAACCGTTCAACAAACTCCGACCCCAGCCGGCGGAGCAACAGTCCTGCCAGAGGCACGCTGTTCATCTCGCGTTTGATCACAAATCCGAAGCGCGGCGGAAGCGCGGCAGTGAATACGACGCCGTCGATATAACTCGCGTGGTTCGAAACGACCACGCACTGGCCGGCGGGCAGCCGCTCCAGACATCGCACGGTCAGCGGCATCCCCGCGGCCCACAGGAACGCGCGAGCCCCCGCGCGTGCTGCCGCGCGTCGACGTTGGACTCCTGGAAGGCAGAGTGTCGCCAGAAGCGTACATAATGCGAGCAGGAGGAACGCGCCAATGGCGTATAGGCCATAGGCAAAACGAAGTGGCGCCAACAGCCCATTGCGGACGCCGTTCACAGGTTTATCCGTGTTTTTCTCAGTCATCGTTTGTATATCGTTTAATGCCGCGGTCGCGGTATGTGATGTGGTTCTCTTTATGTTAATGCTTCATGGCAGATGTGATCATCATCACGCAGGTAGACGAGAGGGCTCACCATACTGCGCAGGCGACATCGGATGTCGCTGACTACAGCAAGGGGCCTGTCCATATCAGAGCCGCCGGGTGGCGCTCGCGGGTCTCCAGCGAGATAGGATTTTGTCGAAGCAGGCTACTGCAATCGCCATGACGTCCGGTGCCGATGCCGCCGATCCGGCTGTATCCAAGTTCCTGGACGCCGTATGGTTGGAACGTGGGCTGTCGCCAAACACTTTGGCAGCCTATCGCGCAGATTTGACTGCGCTCTCGCGTTGGCTGTCGGAGCGGAGCATCCCCATGATGGGAACTTCCCGCGCCGACCTTCAGGACTTTATTGCCTGGCGTGTACATGCCGGTGCGCGACCGCGCTCGACGGCACGTCAGCTCTCCAGCTTCCGCCGATTCTTCCGCTACCTCGTTCGCGAGGGTGTGGTCCGCGAGGATCCCACGGCACAGATCGCCATGCCGAAGATCGGTCGTTCGCTTCCGAAATCGCTGACCGAGGAAGAAGTCGAAGCGTTGTTGTCGGCCCCTGTTGTGAGCGATCCGCTCGGCAACCGGGACCGGGCGATGCTCGAGGTTCTGTATGCAACCGGGTTGCGGGTGTCCGAGCTCGTCAACCTGCGCCATGGGCAGATCAACATCAACCAGGGTGTCATTCGCATCATGGGCAAGGGCAACCGCGAGCGGTTGATTCCCCTGGGCGAAGAGGCGATGCGCTGGCTGACCGAATTCTTCAACGGCGCACGCAGTGAGATTCTGCTCGAGCGTCAGACTGACTACCTCTTCCCGACGCGACGGGGTGACCGCATGACGCGCCAGGCTTTCTGGCACATCATCAAGCGCTACGCGCGTAAATCGGGCATTTCCAAAGAGCTTTCGCCGCACACGCTGCGACATGCCTTCGCCACGCATCTTCTCAATCACGGCGCGGACCTCCGCGTAGTGCAGATGCTCCTGGGTCACAGTGATTTGTCGACTACACAAATCTACACACACGTGGCTCGCGAGCGTTTGAAAGAGATGCACGGTCAGCATCATCCGCGGGGCTAGCCCACCGTTCTCGGGCTAGCCCACCGTTCTCGGGGGTAGCCCACCGTTCTCGGGGTAGCCCACCGTTCGGGGGTAGTGATCCACACCGGCCACGAGCTCGCTGCAAGCGCCGCGGGCGGCTTTTGGTACCCGGAAGGAACGTCGCCAACGGCGTACATCGGTGCTTGCAAAGGGTTCTGCTAGACTGACCTCATGCTGGCACGAACCCTGATAGTCCTGCTTTTGATTGCTTCGGTCGCTCGGGCCGAAGACGATCCCCGCGCTGTCATAGCAAAGCAGTTCCCCGGTACCCGCGTGGAAGATATCCGGCCGACACCGGTGACCGGGCTGTATGAGCTCACCCATGGCGCTGACATCGTGTATGTCACCGCTGATGGCAAGTATGCCTTGAACGGCGACCTGCTCAACGTCGCCAACAACGACAACATCACCGAGGCGCATCGCCGCGCGGTCCGCGCGAAGCTGATCAACGACGTCCCGGAATCCGAGATGCTCGTGTTTGGTCCGCAGAACCCGAAGTACACCGTAACAGTCTTCACGGATGTTGATTGCGCCTACTGCCGGCAACTGCACAGCGAGATTGCTGACTACAACCGGCTCGGCATCCGCGTGCGCTACATGTTCTACCCGCGAACGGGCCCGAACACCGAGTCCTGGACCAAGGCAGAAGAGGTCTGGTGCTCCGCCAACCGGAATGAAGCCTTGACCATGGCCAAGCGCGGCGTGCCGTTGAAGGTCGAGGCGTGCCCCAATCCGGTCGCCAAGCATTACGCGCTGGGACAGGACTTTGCGTTACAGGGGACGCCGGCCATCGTCACGAGTGGTGGCGAGCTGATCGGGGGTTACATGACGCCGGTGGAGCTGGCGCGACAGCTGCAAAAGTCGCACTAGCGGCGCGCCAGGGCCTCATCGGCGCATCGGCATTCCAAGCGGCGCGCCAAGGCCTCATCGCATCGGCATTCCAAGCGGCGCGCCAGGGGTCTCTCATCGGCGCATCGGCATTCGAGCGGCGCACCAGGGAGTCTCATCGGCGCGCTGGCATTTCCAGCCGCGCACCTCGATGGACGCACCTCGGTTGAGCCGTCCAGGTCGGGCTAGCGCTCGAGCAGCTTGAGCTTGTCCGGCTTGCCGTTCCACTCTTTGTGGTCCGCTGGGGGTTCCTTCTTCTCGGTAATCACGGGCCACAGTTTCGCCAGCTCGGCATTCAGCGCCTTGAAGGGTTCCTGCCCGGCCGGCAGCTCTTCTTCCGAGAAAATCGCCTCAATCGGGCACTCGGGCTCGCACAGCGTGCAGTCGATGCACTCATCCGGATCAATGGCAAGGAAATTCGGCCCTTCGTGGAAGCAGTCCACGGGGCAGACCTCCACGCAGTCCATTTCTTTGCACTTGATGCAGTTTTCGGTAACGACAAAGGTCATGAACGGTCCTCAAAAAGCCAGCCCTCAATCATAATTATCTCGATAGCCGGCGGTCCAGTTCAGTGAAGTAATGATTTTCCCGACCGGCCGCCCGGTCTTCCAGGTAGCGCTCGAGGGTGTAAACCGTGCTGGGAAAGGCAATGTCCTCCCAGGGAATGTCCTTCGGCTCCACCAGCGTAGCTTCCAGGCTCTCCGGTCCGGCACCGAACTCAGGCTCCGGCAGCCGGGCCCGGAAGAACACATGCACCTGGTGCGCCTGCAATACGTGCACGACCGTCAGCAGCGAACCGATCTCGACCTTCGCCAGCGCTTCTTCGTGAGTCTCGCGGGCGGCACCCTGCTGAAGGGTCTCGCCGTTCTCCATGAACCCCGCGGGCACCGTCCAGAAGCCGCGCCGCGGCTCGATACCCCGGCGACACAGCAGAATCTTCCCGTGATAGTCAGGCACGCAACCGACGACGATCCGGGGATTCTGGTAGTGGATGGTTCCACAGGAGTCGCAGACGTGACGCGGCAGATGGTCGCCCGGCGGGATGCGCGATTCGACCTTGGCGCCGCACTGGTTGCAGAAATTCATGGTTCGGCTCCCAGCATATCACGGACGAAACGATGGGCTGGTCCGATGACGTGATACGTCCAACCGAAGCTTTTCACCGTTCACCCGTTGTTAAGATCCCGCCGCGACGGTTGGTCGCGGCTGGCATGACAAGGGAGATCGAGTATGGACGGAGTGCTTCGACGGTGTCGGATGGGCGTCGCGCTGCTGGCCGTGGCATTCGCCGCGCACGGCGCGGAGTCTTCCGGGCACACCTTCATGCGCTTTCCGACTGTGTACGGAAACACCATCGTTTTCGCGGCCCACGACAATCTGTGGGCCGTGCCCCGATCCGGCGGCGCCGCCATCCGACTGACCTCCGAGGCAGGCCGCGATCTCAGCCCGCAGTTTTCTCCCGATGGGCGTTGGATTGCCTTTACCGGTGAGTACCAGGGTAACCGCGACGTGTATGTCATGCCGTCGTCCGGTGGTTCCGCGCGCCGGCTGACATTCACTTCCGACATCGTCCCCGAAGCTCCCGTGCGTTGGGGCCCGAACAACATGGTGCTCACCTGGACGCCGGATTCGGCCAACATCGTGTTTCTGAGCCGCCGCGAAGCCTGGAACACCTGGATCAACAAGCCGTTTGTAGTGCCGCTCGCGGGCGGCCTGGCGCAGCCATTGCCGATCGACCGCGGGGGCTTCATGAGCTACAGCCCCGATGGCAGGCAGATCGCCTATACACGCATCTTCCAGGATTTCCGCACCTGGAAACGTTATGACGGCGGCCTCGCCCAGAACATCGACATCTACGATTTCCAGACAAAACAACTGAAGCACGTGACCGATTGGGTGGGCACCGAAACTTCACCCATGTGGTCCGGCAAGACCATTTATTTCCTCGCCGATCATGATGCCAGCCGGCGCAAGAACATCTGGGCCTACGACACCGGCAGCGGCGAGTTCCGTCAGATCACCCACTTTACGGACTACGACATCGATTATCCGAGCCTCGGGGCCGGCGCCGAGGCCGCCATCGTGTTCCAACAGGGTGGCAAGCTGCACGTTCTCGATGTTCCGTCGGAGCAGCTTCACGACATCGACGTAACCGTACCGGATGATGGGACCCGCACGGGTCCGCGCTGGGTCGATGCCAAGGACTCGATCCGTGAGCAGGATACGTCCCAACATACCAACTTCGATATTGCTCCCAACGGCAATCGGGCCGTCTTTTCCGCCCGCGGCGATATCTTCACGCTGCCGGCCGAGCACGGCAACACACGCAACCTGACGCAATCCTCGAACGCCGATGATGATCATCCAACCTGGTCGCCCGATGGCAAGATGATCGCCTACACGACGGACATCTCGGGCGAGCAGCAGGTTGCGATTCGTCCGGCGGAGGGCGGCCCCGAGAAGATCCTGACTCACTTCGAGCGCGGCTACTTCTATCAACCGCGTTGGTCACCGAATGGCGAGCGGCTAGCATTCTCGGATCATGAGCATCGCCTGTGGTGGCTGTCAGTGGCCGGTGGCGAGCCAGTCCAGGTTGCGCGCGATATGTATTCGGAGATCCATGATTACACGTGGTCTCCCGATGGCCGCTGGCTCGCTTACAGCATCAATGCCGCCAACGCACAGGCGGGAATCTGGCTGTACAACGTGGATACCCGCAAGGCCACGCTGGTCAGCGATCCGCGTGCCAACGACTTCCAGCCCGCGTTCGACCCCGCGGGCAAGTACCTGTTCTTCATTTCCACGCGGCACGAGAATCCCACGTTCAGCCGCGCGGAATTCAACATTGCCACCCTGAAGACAACGGGCATCTACGTTGCGAACCTGAAACGCGGCGCTCCGTCGGCTTTCGCTCCGCAATCGGACGAGGGCGTGAGTAACAAGGAAGAGAAAAGGCCTGATGCCAAGGACGCCAGGCCACAGCCGTTGAAGGCAATGGAAGTCGACCTCGATGGCCTCATGAGCCGCGCGGTCCCCATGCCGATCCCGCCCGCCGACATCAGCGCCTTCGATGTGCGGGACGAGAAAGTTTTCTACCTGACTGGCCCCAGCCAGATGATTGATGGCCCGTTGCCGGGTGAAAAACCCGTTCTTCATATTTATGACCTCAAGGAACGCAAGGATGACAAAGTCGTCGAGGGACTGAGCACCTACATGTTGTCCGCGGATGGCAAGAAGGTGCTGTACAAGGTCGATAAGGATTACTTCATTGCGGACGCTGTGGCCGACAAAGGCAAAGGTGGCGACGAGGGGAGGAAGAAGCTGGATCTGTCGCACATGCATGTACGCATCGAGCCCACCCAGGAGTGGGGTGAGATGTTCAACTCCGCGTGGCGTCTGGAGCGGGATCTGTTCTACAGCCCGAAGATGAATGGAGTCGACTGGCAGGCCGTGCGCGCCTCCTACGCAAAGTTGCTGCCGCTGGTAGGCTCGCGCAGTGACTTGAACTACCTCATTGGCGAGATCATCGGGGAGCTCGGAAATTCGCACACCTACGTGGGCGGTGGCGAGGACATGCCCGAAGAGAGCCGGGTGGGCACCGCTTTCCTCGGTGCCGACTTCGCGTTGGATAACGCTTCAGGAAGGTACGAGTTTGCGAGCGTGCTCGCTGGCGACAACACTCGTGACAAGTACCGTTCACCGTTGACTGCTTCGGGCGTGGATGTCCGGGCCGGTGAGTACCTGTTGGCCGTAGACGGGCAGGAGTTGAAAGCTCCGGCGGATCCGTTCAGCCTGTTGGTTGGAAAGCAGGACTCGACGCTGCGGCTGACTGTGGCGGATGGCCCCAACGGCAAGCGCCGCGACGTGACCGTGCAGCCGGTGAAGAATGAGTTGTCCCTGCGCGAACAGGCGTGGATCGATCACAACCGGGAGGTTGTCGACAAGGCCTCCGGTGGCAAGGTGGCCTATATCTATCTGTCCGACATGAGCGGTTTGGGGATGGAACAGTTCATCCGCCAGTTCTATGCCCAGCTCGACAAGCAGGCCCTGATCATCGATGACCGTTGGAACGGCGGCGGCTTCATTGATCAGATTGTGCTCGAGCGTCTGCGGCGCATTCTGATCGGCATGGATACCAACCGGGAAGGAGCCAGCATTCCCACACCCAACCAGTTGATCATCGGACCGAAAATCTGTCTGCTGAATCACTTCTCCGCATCCGACGGGGATATTTTCCCTTATTACTTCCGCAAGTACGGGCTCGGGCCGCTGCTGGGCACCCGCAGTTGGGGCGGTGTCCGCGGCATCCGGGGCGAGTGGTTCCTGCTCGATGGCGGTTACATCACCGTTCCCGAGGACGCCACCTATGGTGTTGATTCGCAGTGGGCGATTGAGAACCACGGCGTTGATCCTGACATCCCCGTGGACGATACGCCGGGAGATTGGATGGCCGGCCGCGATGTCCAGTTGCAAGCTGCGATTGACTACATCCTCGCGGAGATGAAGAAGCATCCGGCGAGCTTGCCGCCGCCGCCGCCAGTGCTTCCCGCGTACCCGAAGGAGGCTGGATCGCCTTGAGACGGCGACACGTGTCGGTGCATGTTCCCGATGCCTATAATCGGGCATGCTTCACCGCGTGGTGGATAACCGTCAAATAGTCCGACCCGGTCCAGTGGGGGCGCCCCGGTCCGTGCGCGGCAAGATGATGCGCATCGTCGTGATCACCACGGCGATTGCGCTTCTGGCTGCCGGAGCGGGGATGCTCCTGCACGATCTGAGTGTGTACCGGGATTCCTGGGTGTCCGATCTGGACACCCAGTCGAGCATTCTCGGGACCTCCACAGCCTCAGCCTTGATGACCGGCGATCGAACGGTCGCCAACCAGAATGTGAATGCCGTACGCCGGAGAGCAACGCTCCTCCTGGCAGCGTTGTACACAGCAGACGGAAAGTTGTTCGCCAGCTTTGTACGCCCGGGTGAAGCCGCTCCACCCCTACAGCTACAGGCCACGGTGCGCTCATCGCGTGTTTCCGGCGGTAATGTCGAGCTGACAGCGCCCATCATTCAGGATGGGCAGTATCTGGGAACGATTCTTCTGCGCGCCCATCACGACATTGGCGCGCGAGCATTGGCGTACCTGGGAATCTTTGGCCTCGTCACGCTGATGAGCATGCTCGTTGCCCTGCTCCTCTCAACGTCACTGCAGAAGGTCATCACCGAGCCGCTCGACTCCATGGCGGACGTGGCACGCCAGGTGACCACAAAGCGGGATTATTCACTGCGTGCGCATTCCACGACCGATGACGAGATCGGCATCGTGGTCGAGGCGTTCAACAGCATGTTGGATGAGGTTCAGACGCGTGCCCGTGCCCTCGAGCAATCGAATACCGCTTTGACCACGGAAGTGCAGATCCGGCAAACGGCCGAGGCTGCGTTGGCGCGCTCGAATGCGCGCCTCGAGAGCACCATGGCGGCACTGCGCGAGGCAGATCGGAAGAAGGATGAGTTTCTGGCCACTCTCGCGCACGAGCTGCGCAACCCCCTGGCGCCAGTGATGCATGCGGTAAAGCTCATGGAGTCTGCCACCGCCGATGAGCATCAGCGGCAATGGGGCCGAGAAGTCATCGCGCGGCAGGTCCAGCGCATGGCACTGCTCCTGGATGATCTGCTGGATGTCTCCCGCATCACGCGCGGGCGACTCGAGCTTCGCAAGGACTATGTTGACCTGCTGACGTTGGTGAGCTCAGCGGTCGAGACGGCGCGCCCGTTGATTGATGCGAAAAACCACAGCCTGACTGTGAACCTGCCGCCCGAGCCCCTGGAGTTGGAAGTCGATCCGTTGCGCCTGTCGCAGGCGCTTTCCAACCTGCTCACCAACGCGGCGAAATATACCGATGCACAGGGCCACATCACCCTCACTGCCTCACAGGACGAGCAGGGCCTGTTGATTCGAGTGACCGACAATGGCATCGGCATCGAGCCGACGGTCATCAAGGGACTGTTCGAAATGTTCTCCCAGATCGATTCCGCGATCGACCGTGCGGAAGGCGGTTTGGGGATCGGGCTCGCGTTGGTGAGGGGCCTCGTGGCATTGCATGGAGGGACGGTGCAGGCCGCCAGCGCGGGGCTGGGGCAGGGCAGTGAGTTCACGATCCGGTTGCCACGCCAGGTGGTTGTCGAGCCCCAGGACGACAGTGCCGGCGTTCATGAGGCCGTGTCAGTGCCGTCCGGACTGTACTGTAAGATCGTCGTTGCCGATGACAATCGTGATGCGGCGGACAGCCTCAAAATGCTGTTGGAGCTCGCAGGTCACGAGGTATTCGTAGCCTACAACGGGCAACAGGCGTTGGACCTGGGCGCGCGGGAGCGGCCGCAGGCGTTTGTTCTGGATGTGGGAATGCCTGACCTGACAGGGTATGAAGTCGCCCGACGGATTCGCCAGCAGGCCTGGGGCCGCGGCGTGTTGTTGCTCGCGGTCACCGGCTGGGGGCAGGATGATGACAAAGAGCAGGCGAAAGCGGCTGGATTCGATTTTCACTTCACCAAGCCGGTGAATCCGCAAGAGGTGGAGGAGCGGGTGGCCGCGTTCTTGACTCTCAGGGCTACTTCTCGCGCAACTGGTGGCTATCCTCGGCCTTGAGATCCAACTCGTAGATCTTTCTCAGGTCGGCGATCTTCTCCAGGGTTGCGGACTTGAAGGGCGGCTTGTTTTCCAGCGCGTGCAGGGTGATCCCCTCCAACAGGTCACCCAGCGATAAATCCAGGTACTCCGCGAGGCCTTTCAGGACTTTCAGCAGGCGTTTCTCCAGCCGGACGCCCGTCTGCACGCGCTCGACCAGGTGCTTGGGGGATGGCACAGGTTCGCTCTCCAGTGGTACATTGGTACAAATGTACCACAACGGGAGGCCATATGTCCGTGCTCATTCCGACCCTGATCGCGGTTGCCGCCATGCCGGCTACACAGGTCCGCACCTTCCATCTGAACGCGCCGCTGGCGCGTGTTTTTCCTCTGTTCACAGCCGAGGGCGAACGCGCATGGGCGCCCGGCTGGGAGCCGCGGATTCTGAGCGGTTCCAAGGAGCGTGGATCCGCCTTCATAACAACGGGACACAACGGCAGCACCGTCACGTGGATCGTCACCGACTTCCGTCCCTCCAAGGGACGAGTGAGTTATGCGCGACTCGTGCAGGATTCGAACATCGGGATCGTCGATGTCGTTTGCACGGAGCCGGCCGGTGGTGGAACGGATATCTCCGTACGATACACTCTCACGGCGGTCAGTGAGGCGGGCAGACACTTTGTTGCCCAGTTCCTCTCCGAGCAGCACTACACAACAATGATCGACGAATGGCGGGTCGCCACCAGCAAGGCGTTGGGATTGCCGGTTGGCCCGTAGAGGGTAAACATGAAAGCACTGGCGTTGTGGCTGAGTCTTCTCGTGAGCACCGTGTGTGGTGCGCAGCAGGCGACTTCATTCGCGGTGAGCTTCCCGGGCCTGCGCAACAACGCGCCGCTCAGCGGGCACATCATCCTGCTCGTCAGTCGTGACTTTTCGCGCGAGCCGCGCAGCCACGTCGAGCCCAACGAAGCCCTCGACAGCCCATACCTCTTTGGGATGAATGTCACCAACCTCGCGCCAGGCACGCCTGCGGTGTTGGATGACCGTGCGTTTGGCTGGCCGGCGCGCAAATTGTCCTCGGTTCCGCCGGGTGAGTATTTCGTCCAGGCCGTGTTGAATCGTTACGAAGCGTTTCATCTGGCGGATGGCCGGAACCTGATGTTGCCCCCCGATCAGGGCGAGGGGCAGAAGTGGGCCGACAAGCCGGGCAATCTCTACTCGAAGCCGATCCGGGTGACGCTCAGCCGCGCGCACGCGGGCCAGACGGCGCTGACGCTGGATCAGGAGATTCCACCCATCGAGCGCAAGAAGGACACGGAGTTCGTCCGCCACATCCGCATCCGCAGCGAGCTCTTGTCCCGCTTCTGGGGCCGCGATGTGTTCATCGGCGCGCACGTGCTGTTGCCCAAGGACTTCGACAAACATCCGCAGGCGCATTACCCGCTCATGGTGTTCCACGGACACTATCCGGATGACATCTCGGAGTTCCGGACCACGCCACCGGATCCGAATCTGAAGCCGGACTACTCGAAGCGTTTTCACCTGGCGGGCTACAACCGCATACAGCAGGAAGAGGCGTATGCGTTCTACCAGAAGTGGATCTCCGCGGATTTTCCGCGTTTCCTGGTAATCGAGATCGAGCACGCCAACCCGTACTTCGATGACAGCTACGCGGTCAATTCAGCGAATGTCGGGCCCTATGGCGACGCCATCAACAAAGAGTTGATTCCGGAGATCGAGAAGCGCTTCAGAGGTCTTGGGGCCGGCTGGGCGCGATTCACCTACGGTGGCTCGACGGGCGGCTGGGAAGCGCTTGCCACTCAAGTCTTCTATCCCGACATGTACAACGGTGCGTTCGCCGCGTGCCCGGATCCGATTGACTTCAGGGCTTACACGATCATCAACCTCTACGACGATTCGAACGCCTATACCCTGAAAGGGGAGGCCTCCAGCGTGGAGCGTCCCGCGTTCAGGAATTACCTGGGTGAAGTTTTCGCAACTCAGCGTGACGCCAACTACATGGAGTTGGCTCAGGGCGACCATAGCCGCTCCGGCGGTCAGTACGATATCTGGCAGGCCGTGTTCAGTCCGGCGGGCGCCGACGGCTATCCAAAGCCGATTTTTGACAAGGTCACGGGTGTCATCGATAAGTCAGTGGCGGCGTATTGGCGCGACCACTTCGATCTGTCGCACATCATTGAGCGTGACTGGGCCACGCTGGGTCCGAAGCTCGAGGGCAAGATCCATATCTACGTAGGTAATGGCGACAACTACTATCTGACCGACTCCGTATATTTTGCGCAGGAGCGGCTCGAAGCGTTGCGACCGGAATACAAAGGCAGCGTGGCCTATGGCGATCGCGCCGAGCATTGCTGGAACGGCGATCCGAACACATCCAACGCCTATTCACGACTTCACTACAACTATCAATATCTTCCAGTGATTCTGGAGCGCATCAAGGCCGCTGCGCCCACGGGCGCGGATCTGGCGAGCTGGCGTTACTGACAGCGGCACGAATTGTGCTTCATAGGAGACGTCGCTGGTCAGGGCTGTTCTTCGATGATGAAACCAGGCTCGATGCGGTATGAGGCTCAGCCCCCGCGGACTCCCCGACAGAATCGTGTGCTGATTGTGGATGACTGTGACGATGCCGCTTGGGCGCTGGCGTCGCTGTTGCAGTCGTGTGGCCATGAGGTGCATGTGGCTCACACGGGCCAGCGTGCGCTCGAGCTGGCTGAGCTCCTGCATCCCGAGGTGATCTTCCTCGACCTCGCCATGCCGGAAATGGATGGGTTTGAGACGGCGATGCGAATCCGGCGCCGCCGCTGGGGCAAGGCCATTACTTTGTGTGCGTTGAGCGCATTCGATACGCCGGAATTCCGTGAGCGCTCAGATGAGGTCGGCATCAACCGGTATCTGGCCAAACCCGCCGAATTGCAGGATCTGGTCGCGGTGGCCGCGGCAAGCTGACGCAGCCACCCACCCGTGGTCGACGGACCAGGGTGGCTGTCCAATAACTCTAAAGGATGTCCCGCGACGTCCCCGTCACGTTAATAGGCACAACGGTCGAGTTAACGTAATTTCCCGTTCCAGGGGATCGTTTTCACTCGCCAATCGGTGTCACTCTCATGCTACTCGAGAATCAGACTTCGCCGCCGGGTGCAGTGCCTGCAGGTTCGGCATCACTCGTTGCGCGTCTCGCTCAAATGCTCGAGACCGCCAGGGATAATGCGGATACGCACTACGAGGTAACCAAGCGGATCGTCGCTGAGGCATCGTTGCTTCTCGAGTCGCATCTCGGGCGGGGGACGCGGCCCCCGGCGAGTCAGAACGGGATGCTCGCGCGATGGCAGATCAATCGGGTGCGCAAGTTCATTGACGAGCGTCTGACTGACAGCATACGCGTGTCGGACCTCAGTGCCCTGGCCCGGAGCAGTCCGTCGTACTTCAGCGCTGCTTTCAAACGGACGTTCGGGGCATCACCGCATGCCTATCTCATGAAGCGCAGGATCAGCATGGCCGTCGAGCAGATGTTGGGCAGCGACGCGCCGCTCAGCGAGATCGCCATGAACTGCGGGTTTGCGGACCAGGCACATTTCAGCCGGCAGTTCCGCCGGATGATGGGATCCACGCCGAGCAACTGGCGACGGGAGCAGGCCCCGCGACCGTTTACGCGCCAGGCTGGCGCTTCCGCGGTAGACGTGAGCTGAACGTAGGAGTGTGCCTACAACACATCCGGCGAGGGCCTCTGGTCGCGCCCGCGCGCTGCAAGTAAGCTCGCTCGTAATCTGAGTTGCGAGCGTTACTGCGGCTCGACTGGCCGGCGAGGCAGCTTTTGAAAACGTTCCCGCTACTACAACTGTTTGATCACCGGGCTTGGCGCAAGCGCAAGCACGGGTACGTCAGGCGGGTCGAGGGCAGCGCGCGGAAAACTGCGTACACGCTTCCGGGCCGGTCACTCATCGCCAATACGGGTTGCAAGGCATTGTTGAGCTCGGGCGCCGCCTCGGCTACCGCGCCTCTGCCAACCTGATTTCTCACGAAGACGCGCTCCGGAATGCCCGGCGGATCTGATCCGCCGCCGTACGCTTTTCTTCGTGGGTAGTTGCATGGTCGTCATCAAAAACACTGTCTGGTTGTCCGTGTGCAGGATTGCCGCAGACCTGTCGGGTCTGGTGCTGTTCACTGTGATTTCCCGACGCTTCGGCCCAATGGGGACGGGCGAGTATTCCTATGCCTTTGCGCTGGGAGCATTCATAGCGATTCTGGCGACGTCGGGCATCGAGCAATATGGGGTGCGGCAACTGGCGTGTCTCGAGACACAGCAGGAGAAATCCGACTGCTGGCAAAGCCTGCTCTGCACTCAGTCGATCCAACTTTCCATCGGCTTGGTTGTACTGTTTGCGGTGATGCTCGTCGCGGGAGCGAGCCGCGCCAGCCCCATTGTCATTCTCGAGCTGAGCATCTTTCTGGTGGGTTGGGGTTTGTCCCGAACCCTGTACGTGCCTGCATCGGCGGCGCAGGCGATGGTCGGTCCCGCCTTCACCGAGTTGGCCTGCAGGATGGCCGGCACCGTGTTCGCCCTGGCGATGTGCCTGCACAAATCCATTCCGCTGAAGGTGATTCTGGCGGGCTTCCCGATTGCGGGACTCGTGCTCGTTGTTCTGTCTTTGCGTAATGCCAACATGCACGGCGCGCAACTCGCCTTTCACGCGCGATGGCGCGACATCATGGAGACCGTGCGCGGCGCGGCTCCGTTCACGGTCTGCGAGGCACTCGGTCAGTTCTATATGCGCGTCGACCTGCTCCTGATCGTGTTCCTGCTCGGTAAGGCCAACGGTGGTTGGTATGCCACGGACATCAAGATCGTCGAAGTGGGCCTGATGCCACTCGTGCTGCTCGGAACCGCCGCGTACCCGGTGCTCAGCCGAAGTGCCGCGCACGGCGTCGAAGAATTCGCGCCTCTGTCCAGAGACTTCTTCAGGAGCGTGTTGTTTGCCAGCGGCTGGCTCGCAATCGGGTTGTACTGCCTGGCGCCGCTGGTACTGATGCGCCTGTTGGGCAGCGCCTTCCAGCCGGCGGGGCACCTGCTGCCGCTGTTCGCGCTGCTGGCAGTCTTCAAGGGTGTCGAGGTCGTTCTGTATCGGCTGCTCTATGCGGTGAAAAAGCAGAACACCTACCTGGGCGCGCTTGCTGTTGGCACCGCCATGATCGTGCTGCTGAATTACACGTTGATCCCACACTTCGGTGCCACGGGAGCCGTGTTCGCAGTCCTGATGAGCAGTGCCCTGGTGAATGTGGTCTGCGCGATTGCCCTGCGGCACGAGATCTCGCACTCGGTGTTCGGCCAGAACGTGGTCCGTCTCGCCTTTGGCATGGGCGTGACCATGTTGGCCGTGTTCGCGCTCAGGGCGTTGAATATCAATGCCTGGGAAGTTGGAATCGTGGGCTGTGTGCTCTTCCCCCTGGCGGCCCTCGTCAGCGGATTGTTCCCTAACCCCCGGAAGAGCCCTCTGTTTGCGTGAAGTCGTCCCAACCACGATCCTTGAAATACACCTCGATCGCCTCCGGAGAGCCTGAGCTCTCCGCGAGCGCGACGTAGGTGTCGGGTCGGATGAGATAGAGGGCATTGCGCGCGAAGCCCACCGATGCGTGGGCATCCGTCCAATCGAACACGTGAAGCGCCAGGTGCCGACTCGTGCACCATGAGGTCAAATCCGGGCTCGCCTTGCCGTAAACGTGGACCTGCCACTCAGGCTCGGACAGGGGGTCGTAGTTGTCCGCTGATTTGACCCAGGGGAGGCGATCACCCCCGTGTACTTCGCCCGCTCTGCCGGTGCTCAGCTCACTGTCGCGATAGTTGATCATGAGTTGTGACACCGTGCGAAACAGCCATTCGCGCGCGGCGCCCACTTTCGTGACGGTTGGAATCACCAGCGGCGCCAGCCGGGTCCGGATGAGATCGGCTATTTTTCCTTCCGCGGTGGCCACACTGAAAATCTGGTCCGTGGTCTTCACGAGCTTGCGGGCGAACGCAATCCGTTCGGTTTCGTAACTGTCGAGCAATTCCTCGGGTGCTTGCCGTTTCAACACGGCAGCGAGCTTCCACGCCAGGTTGATGGCATCGCCAATGCCGGTGTTCATTCCCTGGCCGCCCGCCGGGCTGTGTATGTGCGCCGCATCGCCGAGCAACAAGGCGCGATCCTTACGGAAGTGGTCGGTCACCCGGTGATGCACGTGATAGGTGGAAAACCAGTTAACGTGCTCCACCTGGATTTTCAGATGCTCGATTGCGCGGCCGCTGACATCGGCGAAGGTGAGTGATTCGGCGTTTCTGGCGCGCTCATCCCGGACCGTGCCGATGAGCCTGACGCGACCCTCGCCCTGCAGCGGAAAGACGGCGAGAAAGTCAGCTTCGTCGAGGTCGATGTTGACCTCGCCATTCACCGAAGGCCCCGCCGCCCTGGCATCCGCAACATAGAAGACCTGGTTGTACGTGCCGCCCGGAAAGCCTGTGCCGGTGGCCTTGCGGACGGCCGAACGGGCGCCATCACAGCCGGCGATATAGGCCGCCTCGACCGTTTCGTCGCCTCGGGGCCCGCGCAGTTGCGCAATAATGCGATCCCCTGCATCAGTGAATCCGGTCAGCTCAACCGGTCGCTCGACGGTGATACCGAAGGATTTCAGACGCTGGATGAGCAGCTTTTCGTGCTCGTCCTGCGGAAACATCTCGATGAACGGGTAGGGTGTCAGGTCGCTGGCGATGTCCGAGAAGGCTACACGCGCTTCGGGCTTGCCTTTGACCCACAGATTGACCGCGGGCACACGGTGACCGTCGGTGACGACCGCGTGAGTCAGATCGAGTTGGCGGTAGAGCTCCAACGTGCGCGCGTGAACCGCAAGGGCGCGCGATGTTGTGCCGGCTTCGGCTGCCTTGTCGATGATGCGAAATGGGATACCCAGCCGGGCGAGCCAATTCCCGAGGACGAGGCCCGTGGGCCCGGCGCCGACAATCAGGACATCAGTGCGGCTCATCAACCATCTCCCTCGACTTCGAACCGGTCCTTGCTGAATTCGGAGAATGTTTTGGGTGTCTGGGGCTTGATGAAGAGCGCCGTCACTTCACTGTGTTGCTTGCGGATGCTGTTCTCGATCTCGATGACCTGCTCTTCCAGCTCCGGTACCCGCACATCGTCCCTGAATTCCAGGCTCAGTGCCACCACGATCTGGTCGGGCGCCAGTTGGGCCGTCAGCATGCCGTTGACCCGCAGCACCGCGGCATTTTTCGCCGCGATTGCCGTCACCGAGCGCGTGAGCTCGCTGCTGGCGCTCTCGCCGATGAGAAGGCTTTTGCTCTCGCGAGCCAGCAATATGGCAACGCCACCCAACACCAGGCCGATGAGCAGGGAAGCGACGCCGTCAAACTCGGGCTTCTGCAGGTGCGTTGCCGCGAAGGTCCCGGCGGCAGCGATCGCAATGCCCAGCAAGGCGGCGCTGTCCTCAAACAATACCATGAATGAAGGCGGGTCCTTGCTGCGGCGGAAGGCTTCATAGAAAGTCAATCTGCCGCGGTGGCGATGGAACTGCTTCAGGGAGATGGCCCACGAGGCTCCTTCGAACACCAGGGCGAATGCGAGCACGGCGTAGTTGATCCATTCGTTTTCGATCGTGTGCGGGTCGATCAATTGTTCGACACCCTGAAAGAGGGAGACGCCGGAACCGACGGCGAAAATCAGGAGCGCGACAATGAAGCTCCAGAAATACAGCTCGCGGCCGTGCCCCAGGGGATGCTCGGGGTCGGGCCGCCGTGAGGCCCGATGTTGCCCGTATAACAGGAGCACTTCATTCAGTGAGTCAACGAGCGAGTGCAGCGCCTCGCTCATCATGGCGGAGCTGCCAGTCCAGAACGCGGCGGCTGCCTTGGCTGCGGCAATCAGCAGGTTGGCCGCCAGTGCGGCATAGACGACGTGTCTGGATGTCAGCTCTCGAGCCATCAGGGTTTGGGGGCCACCCAGCCGGTTGCCCAGCTCGATGGCGTTTCGCCCATCACAAATTCGAGCTTGCCGCCGGCTTCGATTTGTTCGTAGGTGATGACGGGTGCCGCGAGGGGTTTGTTGTTGAGGCGGGCGGATTGGATGTACGGATGGTCCGCCGAGTTGCCGGCAGCCGATATCTCGAACTGCTTGCCGTTGGGCAGGTGCAGCGTCGTCCGGGTAAAGAGCGGACTGCCGATCATGTACTCGGCCGAGGCTGGATTCACGGGATAAAAACCCATGGCTGTGAAGATGTACCAGGCTGACATCTGGCCGCAATCTTCATTCCCCAGGACGCCGGTCGGGGTATTCGAGTAGGCCTCGCGCGCGATCTGTCGCACGATGGCCTGGGTTTTCCAGGGCTGACCGCCGTAGTCGTACAGGTAGCCGTAATGGTGGCTCGGCTCGTTGTCGTGATGGTTGTGGTGGCCGGCGAAATGCTCATCGAGCCTTGCGTTGAATTTCCCGGGACCACCCAGAAGGTTGATCACGCCCGGGATGTCATGCAGTGGGGCAAACAGGTACACCCATTGGTCGCCTTCGGTCCAGCCGTCCGCCGCGTTTGCCCAGCCGCCGTCTGAATTCCGGGCCTGCATGAAGCCTCTTTGGGCGTTGAACAGGTTTTTGTAGTGCCGGGATCGCTGCATCAGGTCCCGGTAGTCCTCGAGTTTGCCCAGCTTCCTGGCGACCTGGGCAACGGCGTAGTCGTCGTAGGTTTCTTCCAGGGTGCTCGAGGCGGACTCCGAGACTTTGTCCGCCGGTATGTAGCCGAGCTCGAGTGCGTAGGTCAGGCCCGCACGGGCTTCGTAAGGCACCCCGGGCTCTCTATCCAGCCAGCGGCGTGTGGTGTCGCCCTCCGGCGGAGTGTTGGCGTCCTTGTAGAGAGCTTCGTATGCGAGGTTGTAATCAAATCCCTCGAACCCTTTGCGGATCGACTCGGCAATCAGGGAGTCCGCGTGCGTGCCGATCATAATGTTAGTGTAGGAAGGGTTCGGCCATTTCGGTAGCCAGCCACCTTCCTGGTAGTTCTGCAGCAGTGCGGTGATCATTCCGTCGATCCGCTCCGGTGCAAACAGAGTCAGCAGGCTGTGTT
>Ga0207703_10000525_pt1 | contig 39369 bp, 36 predicted proteins | sample KBSSwiS12_FD_184304 | JGI IMG/M metagenome (GOLD analysis project Ga0207703, IMG submission 184304) | Switchgrass rhizosphere microbial communities from Kellogg Biological Station, Michigan, USA - KBS Switchgrass S1-2 (SPAdes) (version 2) | ecosystem: Host-associated > Plants > Roots >... | reverse complement strand
CACCTCGCCGTAAAAGGCGCGCGCGGCGGCGAGATCGTGGACCGGGAAGGCGAGATGGAAAGGGCGGAGCGTCATGACGGGTTGATACCGCCCCGCATTCTATCCGTCACCCCGGACCCTTCGACCAGCTCAGGACAGGCTTGTTCCGCGGTCCAAGGTGCCGCAAATGCGGACGCGGCCGATCATCCGGCCCGGTGGATGCCGGAACAAGTCCGGCATGACGGTTTGGGAAAATGGCCTTGGCGAAGTTCGACGTTGCGACGATGGCTACGATCGCCCGCCGCTATTCCGGCCTCGTCTCGTTTCTCCTCGGCGCCTTCGCCGCGGCGGGATTCGCACCGTTGGCATGGTGGCCGCTTGCCCTCGCCTGCTTCGCCGCGTGGATGTGGCTGATCCACGACGCGCCGACGCTGCGCCAGGTGCTGCGGCGCGGCTGGCTGTTCGGGCTCGGGCATTTCTTCGTCGGCAATTACTGGATGCAGCAGGCCTTCACCTTCCAGACCGCGATGCCGCACTGGCTCGGCAACATCGCGGTCGCGCTGGCGGCGACCTATCTTGCGATCTATCCGATGCTTGCCGGCGGGCTGGCGTGGCGGCTGGCGAGCCCGCGCTCGACCGGCGACGGTGTGACCGGCGTCGGGCCCGGCTTCGTGCTGGTGTTCGGCGCGGCGTGGATCGCCACCGAGTGCCTGCGCGCTACGCTGTTCACCGGCTATCCGTGGAATCCGCTCGGCGTGATCTGGGTGCCGACTTTCGTCGCCCATCTTGCCGCCTGGGTCGGTAGCTATGCGCTTTCGGGCCTGACCGTGATTGCCGCAGGCGCGACGCTCATCGTGACGCGGCGACGTTTGCCATGGATCGCCGCCATGCTGGCGATCGTGCTGGTGCCCGCCGTCACGCGCATCGACCGGGAAGACACCAAGGCGGCGTCATCGCCGACCGCCCCGCATGTCCGTATCGTCCAGCCCAATCTGGGCGAGGAGGAGCGCCCGACCGACGATTATGCCGAGCACAACCTCGCAGCGATCGAGCAGCTGCTCGGTGCGCCCGGCAGCAGTCCACGGCTGATCGTCTGGCCGGAGGGCGCGCTGCGCTTCCTGATCGAGGACGGATATCCGCTGCGCTTCTACTGGCGGGCACCGCCGGACGCGATACGCCGGCGCATCGCATCGCATCTCGGCCCCAACGATATCGTGCTGACCGGCGGCAACGCGCTGAAGTTCGATACGGCGGGCAATGTGACGCGCGTGACCAATTCGATCTTCGCGCTCGACGCGCGTGGCGCGATCCTCGGACGCTACGACAAGGCCCATCTCGTGCCATATGGCGAATATCTGCCGATGCGCCCGGTCCTGTCGCTGATCGGCCTGCAACGCCTCGTGCCCGGTGATTTCGACTTCGATCCCGGCCCCGGGCCGCGTGCCATGGCGCTGCCCGGCTTCGGCGAGGTCGGCATGCAGATCTGCTACGAGATCATCTTTTCCGGGCAAGTCGTCGATGAACGTCATCGTCCCGCCGTGCTGTTCAACCCGTCCAATGACAGCTGGTATGGCAGCTGGGGCCCGCCCGAACATCTCGCCCAGGCGCGAATGCGGGCGATCGAGGAGGGGTTGCCGATCCTGCGCGCCACGCCGACCGGCGTCTCGGCGATCATCGCGCCGGACGGGCGCGTGCTCGACAGCGTGCCGCTCGGCAAGGCGGGCGCGATCGAACTGCCGCTACCGACACCCTATCCCCCGACCCTGTTCTCCCGGATCGGTAACTGGGCGGCATTGCTCGTCGCGGCGGCGATGCTGCTGTTCGCCGTTGCCATCCGCCGGGCGGCCCGCTAGGGGCATCATATAACAAAAGCTTTATATCAGCTCCGGGGCGACTCCGGAGTGGCTTCAGGCAAGGGTAAAGTGATGCGCGCCTCGTTCCTCTTCACCTCCGAATCGGTCTCCGAAGGCCATCCCGACAAGGTCGCCGACCAGATTTCCGACGGCATCGTCGATCTGTTCCTGACCAAGGATTCGGAAGCTCGCATCGCCTGCGAGACGCTGACCACAACCAACATGGTGGTCATCGCCGGCGAAATCCGCGGCAAGGGCATCATGGACGAGGCCGGCAACTGGGCGCCCGGCGTCGAGGCCGAGATCGAGGCCAATGTCCGCGAGACGGTGAAGCGCATCGGTTACGAGCAGTCCGGCTTCCACTGGAAGACCTTCAGCTTCTCCAACAACCTCCACCCGCAGTCGGCGCATATCGCGATGGGCGTCGACGAGAGCGGCAACAAGGACGAGGGCGCCGGCGACCAGGGCATCATGTTCGGCTACGCGACCGACGAGACGCCCGATTTGCTGCCCGCCACGCTTTATTACTCGCACCGCATCCTCGAGCGCATGGCCGCCGACCGTCATTCCGGCGCGGCGCCGTTCCTCGAGCCCGATGCGAAGAGCCAGGTCACGCTGGAATATGAGAATGAGAAGCCGGTCCGCGCGACCGCGCTGGTCGTGTCGACCCAGCATGCCCCGGGCTATTGCCTGCAGGGCGAGAATGCCGATCCCGCGCTTTACGCCAAGCTGCACGCTTATGTGACGACCGTGCTCGAGGAAACGCTCCCGGCCGGCTTCATCACCGAGACGACCAAGTCGTACATCAACCCGACGGGCGCATTCGAGATCGGGGGGCCCGACGGCGACGCCGGGCTGACCGGCCGCAAGATCATCGTCGACACCTATGGCGGCGCCGCGCCGCACGGCGGCGGCGCGTTCAGCGGCAAGGATCCCACCAAGGTCGATCGTTCGGCCGCCTATGTCGCGCGTTACCTGGCCAAGAACGTCGTCGCGGCCGGCCTGGCGCGACGCTGCACGATCCAGCTGAGCTATGCGATCGGCATTGCCGAGCCACTGTCGGTCTATGTCGACACGCACGGCACCGGTACGGTTTCAGAGGCGAAGCTGGAAGAGGTGCTGCCGCAGCTCGTTCGCCTGACGCCAAAGGGCATCCGCGAGCATCTCAAGCTGAACGCGCCGATCTATCAGCGCACCGCGGCCTATGGCCATTTCGGCCGCCAGCCCGATGGCGCATTCTTCACCTGGGAAAAGACCGACCTGGTCGATCGCCTCAAGGCCGCCGTCTCGGCCTGAGGCATTCAGGGGGCGGTGGTTTCGTCCTCCGCCGCCTCGGCCGGCGGTGGGGTGCTGACGCCCAGGGTATGGGAGAAATAGGTACCGCGCGGCGATTTGCGCGACTGGTTGCGCGACTGGTTGCGCTGCAACAGTGCGACGCCGAGCGCGATGGCCGCCAGCACGGCAAGAACCAGGACGATAAACATCGGCAGGTGACCCCCAAAAACTCCGTTCCACAACTCTCCCGGATGCGGGAGCTGGGCAACGATTCCTTCCGCTCACCGCGGGGCCAATATGGTCCACTATGGGCATATTCGCAACGTGTTCTCTTGCAGCGCACCATAAACAATGCACGTTGCGCCTTCGTGACCGCCCCTACCGACGCCGGACCAACCGCCATGAACGACCCCACAACCATTCGCCGGCTTTACGGGCGCCGGCAGGGCCACAAGCTGCGCGCGGGCCAGGCCGCGCTGGTCGAGGAGATGCTGGCGGCGGTGAGCGTGCCCGAAGCCGGCGCGCTCGACGCGCGCTTGCTGTTTGGCGACGAACGGCCGCTCGAAATGGAGATCGGCTTTGGTGCCGGCGAGCATCTGGCCGGCCAGGCGGCGGCGCGACCGGGCACCGGTTTCATCGGCTGCGAGCCGTTTCTCAACGGCGTGGTCGGCGCGCTCAACCATATCCGAGACGACAAGCTCGGCAATGTGCGGCTGCACATGGGCGACGCGCTGACCGTGCTCGAGCGACTGCCCGATGCGTCACTGGAGCGGGTTTACCTGCTCCATCCCGACCCGTGGCCCAAAGCGCGCCACGCCAAGCGGCGGATGGTCAATCACGGTCCGCTCGACCTGATCGCCAGCAAGCTCAAGCCCGGCGGCGAATTCCGGCTCGGCACCGACGACCCGACCTATTGCCGCTGGGCGATGATGGTGATGAACGCGCGCCCTGACTTCCGCTGGACCGCGGCCCGCGCCACCGATTTCCTGGTCCGCCCCGATGACTGGCCGGAGACGCGTTACGAGCGCAAGGCGCGGCGCCAGGGGCATGAAGTGTGGTACTTCCGTTACCGGCGCATTTAGGCCAATAGCTTGGCTCTACAAATCATTATTTCTCAATTGGTTATACTGAAATACACCGCCGCCTGCCGCCGCCGATTTCCGTTCCGGTGATTGCTGGGTGATTACTTTTCTGGTACATGAGGTTCGTCATGGCCACGGGAAAAATCACCAAGCGAACCCTCGATGCTCTCCAGGCAGGTGCTGTTACCGGCTTCCTTTGGGATGACGAACTGAACATAACCCCCCTCCAGTTTTGTTGCGCGATCTATTGTCGCTGTGAACTTAGATTGCCGCCGTCGACAACGATCTCCGCAGCGTTGACGTAACTCGCCTCGTTCGACAGAAGGAAGCGAACCACATGCGCGACTTCCTCAGGGTCGCCGTATCGCCCGAGCAGGATGCGCCGCTCGAAATGACCGGGCATCGCCGCCTTCGCGGCGGCCATAATCGGCGTATCGATCTGCCCGGGACTGACAGCATTGACGCGAATGCCCTCACCGGCCAGTTCGTCGGCCAGCGAACGGACCAGCGACAGGACCGCCCCCTTTGCAGCGCTGTAGATCGGGATCATCGCATTGCCGAGATGGGCATTGATCGACGAGAGGGCGACGATCGCGCTGCCTGGCTGCGCCGCAAGATCCGCGCGAAACGCCTGTGCGAGCAGCACGATCGCCCGGACATGGAGGTCGATCCCACGCGACCATTTCTCGACCGTTACGCCGGAAAGGCCGGTGACCTCGGACGTTCCCGCCGAATGGACGATGCCGCCGATTGCGCCGATAGCGGAGCGGCTGGCCGCGGCAGCCGGCGCAATTGCCGCTGCGTCGGCAAGATCGACCGTCACGGTCACCGCCGGCGCGCCGGTGATCGACGCGGCTGCACGCTCGAGACCGGCCGCATCGATGTCCCACAAAGCGACCGGGCGCCCCACCTCCGCCAAGGCTAGCGCGGTGGCGAGCCCGATCCCGGATGCGGCGCCGGTCACGATCACGCCGGTCGCGGGTGCCCCGAGCCCACTCACCCTTCGTGCTCCTGCTTGACGATGTCGAAAAACAACGGCCGTTCCCCGCCGCCATGCAGCTCCAGCCGGGCCCCGCTGATATAGGCTGCGGCCGGCGATGCCAGGAACGCCACCGCCTCGGCGACGTCCTCGCCGCGGCCCATTCGGCCGAGCGGGAGAGAGGCGGCGATCCGCCGCTGCGCCGCCTCTGACCCATAAGTGAGTTCCGCGCTGTCGGTCTCAATCAGTCCGACCACGATCGCATTGACCCGGACCTGGGGGCCCCATTCCTTCGCAAGGCTCGTGGTGAGGCTCGGCAATCCCGCCTTCGCCGCGCCGTAGATCGCGGTATCGGGCGATGGCCGCACGATCGCGGCGCCGATACCGCGTGTACCTCCGGTGACCAATGCAACCTTGTCTTCGTTCCGGTCCGTCATATCGATCCTTCAAGCCGGGGCATGCGCCGCTCGAGCCGGCCCAGCGCGAGGAACAGCGCCACCACCATGCCGCAGCCGGCTATGATGACCAGCATCACCGGCGAATAATTGCCCGCGATGTCGCGTAACAACCCCGCGCCGGCCGGCAACAAGAACTTGAGCGGCAGCGTGAACACGCCGAACAGCCCAAGCGTTCGACCAAGCGCACGCAAGCCGAACACATGGGCGCGCGCAGCAACATCGCCACCCGCATCTTCCTCGCTGCTGGATCAGCCGAAGAATCGGCGGCGGAAGTAAGGAGGGCTGTCATGGTCGCCCTCCCCTCAATGAAGGTCGAAATTTTCCTTCACCGGCCCACGCATCTCGTTCCAGTAATCGACCAGACGATAGGGCCAGGACATGAAATTCCGCTTTCCGGCATTATTGTAGTAGCTGTTGGCCTTGGGATGGCTCCAGATCATGTCTTTCATCCGAGCCTCGATCTTCGCGTTCCAGGCCTGGAAAGGCTCGACCTTCGCCTCGACCGCACGCTTGTGGCTGGTGATCGCCCAGTCGAGACATTCGATGATATAATTGACCTGCACTTCGGAGATGAGGTTCTGGCCGGCCGCATGATTGGGCGCGCTGTTGGGGCCGACGGTCATAAAATAATTGGGGTAGCCCGGCACCGTGACCCCGAGATACGATCGCGGATCGTCATAGCCCCATTCGTCGCGCAGCGAGCGTCCGCCGCGGCCACGGATCTCGAGACTGCCCATCATGTTGGCGACATCGAACCCGGTCGCGCAGATCATCACGTCGATCTCGTATTCGCTGCCGTCCTCCATCCGGATGCCGGTCTCCGTGATCTCGGCGATCCTGCCGTCCTCCAGCGTCACATTGTCGCGCTTCAATGCGTCGAACCAGCCGTTGTCGAGAATGATACGCTTCGAGAAGATCGGGAAATCAGGGGTCAGCTTCTCGCTCAGATCGGGCCGATCGGCGAATTTCGAATGAAGATGCGCCAAAGCATATTGCCGCATTCCCTCGTTGAGTGCCGAAACAGATGGGGAATCGGCGGGCCAACTGGGGTCGAGCAGCACGTTGCTGAACAGCCCATCAGCGGCAAACCAATAGACGCGGAAGCGGAACCATTCGCGGAAATGGGGAATGTGGCGCAGGGCAAACTTCATCCCGGGCGACACCCGGTGCGCGATCTCGGGATTGTAAATCGCCCAATGTTTGGAACGCATGAACACGGTGAGCTCGGCGACCGTGTCGACAATGGCGGGGACAAGCTGCGCGCCGCTCGCGCCGGTCCCGATCACCGCGACGCGCTTGCCCTTCAGGTCGAGCTTCGGATCCCAGGTGGCGGTGTGCACCTTGACGCCGCGGAATCGGTCAAAACCGGGGATATCGGGCCATTTCCAGCGATTGAGGGGCCCATGACCGTTGATCACCGCGTTGACGCGGAGCACGTCCTCGCTGCCATCCGCGCGGCGCACGGTCACGTCCCACATCGCCGCCTTGTCGTCATAGACGAGCTTGGCCACCGTCGAGTTGAATTGAACGCGCCGGCGCACGTCGAATTTGTCGGCGACATGGAGCAGGTAGTTCTGCATGTCCGCGCCTTGCGGATGGTACGTTGTCCACTCAGGTGTGATTTCGAACGAATAGGAATAGAAGTGGCTCGGCGTGTCGACGCCGACGCCGGGATAGCGGTTCTCGTACCAGGTGCCGCCGACCTCCGGGTTCTTCTCGATCACGACGTGATCATAGCCTGCCTCTTCGAGCTTGATCGCCGCAGCCATACCGGTGAGCCCGGCACCGATCACCAATACCTTGAAGTCCGCCGGTACGGGCGGGCGACCGGCGATCTCCTTGCGCGGCGTCGGCTGCTCGAAGCCGATCTGATCCATCAGCAGCGGCAGGAACTCGTCCGCCACCGGCTCGCCGACGCCGACGCTCATCATCCGTTGCATCAGCGCCCGGCTCGGCTCGTCTGCGCGTGCGGCACCGGGCGTGGTCAGGACATGGTGTAGCTTCTCGCGAAGCTCTTCCTGATATTCCTGCGGTATGACGGTGCCCGGCATCGAATAAGGCGGCTTGATGTAATTCTGGAACACGTCGAGCATCGTCTCGTCGTGCGTCAGATGGACATAGACCATGAGGAGGGTCTGCACGTTCGCGTCGGCAAGCGCCTCCCGCAACGCCTCGGTGCCGGCCATCGGCAAGTGTCGATGCTGCCAGTCGAGTGCCTCTTCCCGCGCAGGGTCGGCTATGGTCTGGGTCGCCATCAATGCTCCTCTCACGCCACGTCCAATCAAACGCGTGCGATCGATATTTACAGTCGGCACGATGGGTGCGTCAATCGGTGAATCGATAATCACCCTTGATATCGGCTGCATTTTGCGTCTTTCCAATGCGCTCTCGCTACGCAAACGTTAATTTCTCGTGGGAATCGACCTAGGCCGACGCCATGACCGCCGCCTCGCGCCTGTTCACCCCGACACTTCTGGGGGCGCTCAAGCTGCGCAACCGTATCGTCATGGCGCTGATGACGCGGGACCGCGCCGGCCTTGACGACCGGCCGACCGCGCTCATGGCTGAATATTATCGCCAGCGCGCAAGCGCCGGATTGATCGTCAGCGAGGGCACGCAACCGTGCCCTGCGGGTTATTGGCGCACCCCAGGCATCGATAGTGATACGCAGATGGAAGGTTGGCGCGAGGTCGGGCGCGGCGTCCACGATACCGGGGGCGCGATGATGCTGCAATTGATGCATGTCGGCCGCGCCAGCGTGCGCGCTGGGGTCGCGTGCTTTGTTGCGAATAGCCGGATTCCACCTATTCGCAGCACGCTCTAAGGCGCGCCGGGGAGTTGGAAAAATTCAATCAGCGTCCCTTCGGCGTCCCTCGCCATGGCTGTCGTGAAGGGGGAACCCGCGCTGTGACGAGGCTCGGATACCACCGTGTAGCCAGCGGCCCGGACATGTTCGATAATCGACTGAACATCGGCCACGCGGAACACCAGCTTGGCCGGATGAAGTGGAGCTCCGCCGTTGGCATGGTGCATCAGCACGACCATCGTCTGATGCTGTCCCGCCGCCGGAAAGCCCAGGCCTACCTCCTCGACGGGCGCACTTGGCCCACCGCTACTGAATAGCTGTTGCATCCCGAGGGCTCGGATATAAAAGGTCTTGGCCTTCTCCATGTCGACGACATCTATTCCGACCAGGGACAGACTTATGTCGCCGGCGGTCTTTTGCGCAGAGACAGTTGCGCTGGCGCAGGCCGCGGCCACTAGCGCGATCAAGATATACTTGTGTGTCACGGTCCGGCTCTCCCATTCATATCAAAGAGGATTGGTGTCTGCGGAGCCGAGACAGACATGGTCGCGTTGCCGCCATCTGCGAGTCCACCCTGCGCGCGGCGCCGATAGCCACTCGGCGTCTCGTCAGTCCATTTCCGAAACGCGCCCCGAAATGCATCCGAATCGCAAAAGCCCAGGCGCGTCGCTATCTCTTCCACTGATAGGCTCGTGCCCCGCAGCAGGTCCATGCCCAGTTCCCGCCGGCAGCTATCGCGAATCTCGCGGTAGGAGTGACCATCGCGCACTAGTTTTCGGCGCAGGGATGCGGGGCTGTGACCGAATTGCTCCACCATCTCTTCAAAGGCGGGAAGGCGGCACTCCGTCCGGAGCACCCGCAGTGCCCTGGCGCGCACCCGATGCGCCAGCGCAGCCTCAGCGTGTTCTTCTCCGCCTCCGAGGAACAAGAGACTTGCGGGTCGATCTCCCGAGCGACGTTCTTCCGCACCGCGGATCAGAGGATAATCCAAATAGGCTGACGGGAAAACGAAGCCACTCCAGTCGCCGTCCAAGCTGAGGGCGAAGGGCAAAGGCGGCAGATCGAGGCTCTGATACACATCGGCCGGATAAGCCAGGGCAAATTCAAGTACAGGTATCGGCTTGCCGATCAGCCAGCTCAACTGGCTGTGCATCTGCGGAATTCCACTCAGGTCGAGCAGACAGTTGATGGCAGTTCGTCGCTGCCTCATCGTAGCGAAGTGCAACTCCGCCACTTCTCCACGAACACGCAGAGTCATAAGTCCGCAGCGCCCATCGATGGCCTCGAAACAGTCGCTGGCGCGCTGGATCGCCTCACGCAGCGTCCGCCCGCCATCGAGTCCATAGAGTACTACCCGCCAATCCGACGGTTTCAGCGGCGGCCGCCCCTCCGCGACTTGCCCGTGAACGGACAGACGCGCAACGGCGCCGCCGTAAAGCCTTTGCAGATCATCCGGCTCTAGCTCCGTGGTTCCCGCGAGAAGCGCCGAGGGATCGCACCTGATTTCCAGCCTCGCCGCCAGTTCGCTCAACGGTCCGATTTCCCGCACATAGAGCTCCAGGACACGGCACGCCATGGCCTTCGCCGCAGGCCAGTCGGCCTGATTTCCCGAGCGGGGCGGGATTTTGGTTTCCGGACGGGTAATCTCGCTCATATTCCGTAGTGGTGAGTTGCTGAGAGGTCGAACTTTACCACTTCATTACTCCGCATCAACGTCCAAAATAGCAGGGAAGCATGATCGAAAATGGGGTGTTTCGCATAGCCAAGTCATGCGACATATGGATAGCAAACTGCCTCAGATGAAAGTTGCTCGGGAGATGGAGATGGGAAAGGCAGGCCTTTACCCAATAGCGGCACTCGCAATGCTCGTGCTGCCAATAGGTGGGGCAGGCCTCGCGGCCGACGCCCCGACCGGCGGCCCGCCCGGGACACGCGCATTCGTGGTCAACGGCCTTTTTTTTAGCGGCGGCGGTGACCCGAACAGCGACTCTGCTCAGTCCCCAGGTAGCTATGACGTCTACCTCAGCATGCTTCCGCCCGCAGAACGCGCTGCACTGTCCAGTCCGGGCAAGCGGGGCGAACTCAAGAAACGCATGTGGGACCATTTCGGGTTCCGCCGCCTGAGCCTGTGGCCGGGCGATTTCGGTGGCCGGGCTCAGGTGGCCAAGCTGCCGCCCGACGTGAAGCTGCATCAAAAACCTACGCCCGAGCAGGTCCGCGCGATCGCCGCGCTGAACGGTTTTCCCAAGGACCGCGGCAGCCTCGCCTATCAGGACCAGACCATCACCTATTCAGGCTGCACCAATCCGTATGATTTCCCGGATCTTGCGAAGGGATATGTGCCCTACCAGGGCAAGATATCCTACGGAATGAATCTCGACGGAAAGGTCGGTCCCCATGATTTCACCGGGCCGGACGGCAAAAGGGGGATCGACAACCAACTGTGGAGGGCTATCGGCTCCTACAAGCAAAGCCAGGAAATGAACGATCCGGCCGTCCAGGAGAAGGTGATGCTGTCGGCGCGCGCGCCGATGCTGATCGAGGTGAGCGGGATCGACGATCCACGCAACGACCCGGATGTGACCGTCCGGGTGCTGACCGGTGCCGACCCGCTGGTGCGAGACGGAAGCGGCAAGCCCCTCGCCCGCGCCAGCTTCACGCTCGATCCGGACCCCAGCCTCGTCAACGTCACCCACGGTCATATCGTGAATGGCGAACTGACGACCGATCCCGTCGATATCCGCTTCGTCTTTCGCGAGCAGATCATCGATAATATCCGCACCGTGCGCGGCGCGGTGATCAAAGCCACGTTCAAACCCGACGGCAGCCTCGACGGGGGACTGTTCGGCTACACCACCTTGGCGAGCTATTACGACATGATCGAACATATGACGCAGGACGGCGCCGACAATGTCGGAATGTCCTGCGTTGCGATACGCCTGGCCATCGACAAGTTCGCCGACGGATTTCGCGATCCACGAACCGGCCGGTTCACCGCGATCTCGAGCGCAATGAAATTCCGTGCGGTTCCGGCGTTCGTGATCGACTCCCCCGTGCAAACAGCCAGCCGGGCGGAGAGTGCACAATGAAGCTGCGCATGTCTCGAATGGCTCTCGCCGCGGCGGCGGGCGCAGCCGGTCTGAGCATCCTTCTATCGTCTGCGTTGCCGGGCAAGCCCAACGCTGTCATTCCGCAGTCCAGTGTCCGTCGCCTGACGGAGGCGCAGTATCGCAACGTGATCGCGGACGTGTTCGGAAGCGGCGTGGAGGTGGTAGGACGTTTCGAGCCGGATCTGCGTGTCGACGGCCTCACCGCCGTGGGCTCGAGCGCCGTTTCGATCACCCCCGGTGGACTGGAACAGTATGACGCCATCGCCCGCCATATCGTGGCGCAGCTGTTCGCGCCGGAGAACCGGGCGAAGGTGGTGGGTTGCGCGCCCGGCGCCACGGACCCGGACGGTGCCAGATGTGCCGCCGACGTCGTCACGCGAATTGGGCTCCGGCTGTTTCGCCGACCTCTTGCCCTCGGGGAGGTGCGCGCCGGCGTGGCCCAGACCCTCAATTCGGCCGGCAAGCTCGGCAATTTCGACGGTGGATTGGCGGCCACGCTCGTCGGCATGCTGACGAGCCCGAATTTCCTGTTCCGTATCGACACCCCTGCCAGGTCCGGCCCTGCTGGCACAATCGACGGCTACTCCAAGGCTACGCGGCTGAGCTTCCTGCTGTGGAACACGTCGCCGGACGACACGCTGCTGGCTGCCGCAGCCTCGGGCGCACTTGATAAGCCGGAGGGGCTGCGGGCCCAGGTAGATCGTATGATCGCGTCGCCGCGTTTTGCCGACGGCGCGCGCGCCTTCTTCGATGATTTCCTGCAACTCAGCGATATCGACCACCTGTCCAAGGACGCGTTGATCTATCCCGCCTTTTCCACTTCGGTGGCCGCCGCTGCGCGCGAGCAGACGTTGCGCACGATCACCGATCTGCTGATCGATCATAAGGGAGATTATCGCGACCTGTTCACGACGCGCCGCTTCGCGATGACGCGCGCGCTTGGTCCGATCTACGACATACCCGTCGCCAAGCCGGGCTGGTCGATCTACGAATTTCCGGCCGGCGACCCACGGGCGGGTATTTTGGCGCAGGCCAGCCTGCTCGCGCTGCACGCACACCCGGGGCGGACATCGCCGACACTCCGCGGCAAGGCGATACGCGAGACGCTGCTTTGCCAGAAAATCCCGTCGCCGCCCGCAAATGTGAATTTTGCGGTCGTGCAGGATGTCAATAATCCCACCCTGAAAACCACCCGGCAGCGGCTCGAAGCCCATCTCGATGACGAGGAGTGCGCGAGCTGTCACAAGGCGACGGATGGCATCGGGCTGGGCCTGGAGCAGTTCGATGGCGCCGGGCAATTCCGGCGCACCGAGCACGACATGCCGATTGATGTCACCGGCAAGTTCGACAAGGCGCCTTTCGACGGTGTCGCGAACCTCGGACAATTGTTTCACGATAGCCCCAAGGTCAGCGCATGCCTCGTCAGCACCGTCTGGCGCTATGGCAACGGCAGAAACATCCAGGCCGAGGATCAGCCCGTCATCGACGATCTCAATCGCGGCTTCGCCGCCAATGGCTACCGTTTCATGGATCTGGTGCGGACCATCGCGCTGGATCCGGGCTTCTATGCCTTGCCGCGCGCGCGCCCGGCGGGCGCAATCACCACGGCGAGCGCCACGATCAGCAAAAGGAGTGCCTCATGAAGGACCGGATTTCGCGGCGCGGCTTCATTCTACGCGGTGTCCTCGGCGGCGCGGCCGTCACCGTGGGCATTCCGATCCTCGACGCCTTTCTCGACGAAAATGGTGCGGCGTTCGCGGCGACCTTGGGTGGCGGCAGCCTCCCCGTGCGCTTCGGCACGTGGTTTTGGGGCTGCGGGATGATACCCGAACGATGGGTTCCGCAGAAAGCCGGCGCGAATTATGATCTGCCACCGCAGCTCGAACCGATCAGGGCCGTTCAGCAGCATGTCTCGGTCCTTTCGGGCTTCGACGTCATGCTCGATGGCAAGGCCAATCTGCCGCATATTTCGGGCAATACCGGGGTGCGCACCGGCGAGGCGGTGGACACTTGGCAGGCCATCAAGGCCCCGACATTCGACATATTGATTTCCGACGCCATCGGATCGGGCTCCTACTTCCGCGCGCTGGATCTCAGTCTCGATGGAAATCCGCAGACGAGCTACTCGTTCCGCAACGGATCGAGCATCAACGCGTCGGTCCCAAGCCCGGTGGAACTGTACGAGAAGGTGTTCGGCGCCGATTTCCATGATCCCAACAAGGCAGATTTCAAGCCGGACCCCAAGTTCATGGTCCGCAAAAGCGTGCTTTCGGGCGTCGCCGAGCAAAGGCGCGCGCTGCTGGCGAAGGTGGGCTCGGCCGATCGCATCCGCCTCGATCAATATTTCACCTCGGTCCGCGAAATGGAGGACAAGCTCGCCCTCCAGCTTCAGAAGCCGCCGCCCGCCGAAGCCTGTGTGCGGCCGAATGCCCCCGTGCCGATCAAGGGCGACATCACGGACATCGGCGTACGCAAGGCCAATCACAAGCTGATGACCCAACTTCTGGGCATGGCGCTGGCGTGCAACCAGACGCGGGTCTTCAACATGAACTTCGACACCGCTGCGGCGGAGTTGCGCCGCGCGGGCGACACGACGGGATACCATCAGAGCACGCATGAGGAACTGGTGGATCGCTCGCTCGGCTACCAGCCGACCGTCGACAGGTTTGCGGTTGGCAGCATGGAGGCGTGGGCGGACTTCGTGCAGACGCTTGGCGACATCAAGGAAGGGGCCGGCACGTTGCTGGATAATCTGCTTGTCGTGGCCCATTCGGAAGTCTCCTTCGCCAAGAACCACGACGTCGCGGGCATTCCCGTGATGCTGGCGGGGCGCGCGGGCGGGCGGGTCAAGCCAGGTCTCCACGTCAAGGGATCCGGCGAGCCCATCTCCAGGATCGGGCTTACCGCCCAGCAGATCATGGGCGTTCCGGTCGACAGCTGGGGTGGCGGCGCCATGCGGAGCAACCGCTCGGTGAGCGAGATACTTGTGTAATGCGGGAATGGAGATCTGGAATGAGGTTGAAGATGCGAACGGCCGCTGCGACGATCGCTTGTGCGTTCGGCGGGGGAACGTTGGCTTTTGCTGCGACACCGGCCATCGTCTCGGCGATCAAGGCGCGTCAGGCGAATTTCAAGGAAATCGGCGGCGACTTCAAGGCTGTGGGCGACGAAATCAAGTCGGGCGCGCCGAACCTTTCGGCGGTACGTGGCGCCGCCCACGACCTCAATCAGCGCGCCGGCGGCCAAGCGAAATATTTTGTGCGGAGCAGCGGCCCAGACTCCGGGGTGAAGACGCGCGCGCTGCCAGCCATCTGGTCCGACGCCGCCGGGTTCGCCAAGATGAACGGCGATTTCGTTAGGGCAGCGGCCGGTCTCGACGCCGCCGCGCAGAAGGGTGACGTGGCCGGGTTGGTGGCCGCCCGCTCCACGCTGGGCATGGCCTGCAAGGGATGCCACGAAAAATATCGCGCGCAGGAGGACTGATTATCACTTGGCGTGACCATGGATGGCTGCGTGTCTGGGACGTGCCAACCAGAATTTTTCACTGGACGATAGTGATGCTCATCGCAGCCGCCTGGTGGACCGAGAAGCAGCGGATGCTCGAGGAGCACCGGCTGGTCGGCTACGCCTTGTTCAGTCTTGTGCTGTTCAGATTCGCTTGGGCGCTCATCGGCAGTAGCACCAGCCGGTTCAGCGCCATTCTGCGGAGCCCCGCAGTGGTGTGTCGCTATGCGCGGCACGAGTTTTTCCGAAGGGATGCAGCGCGTCACGCTGGCCATAATCCCGTTGGCGGGTGGAGCGTCGGCGCCATGCTCTTGGTGCTGTCGGCGCAGATTGTGTCCGGACTGGTCGCCGTCGACGTGGACGGGCTGGAGTCGGGGCCGCTTTCCTATCTCGTCAGCTTCGACATGGGCAGGCTTGCCTCGCGCCTGCATGCCCTGACGTTCAACATCCTCCTTGTGCTGATCGGCCTTCACGTCGCGGCGGTGGTTTTCCATGCGCTCTACAAACGAGATAATCTGGTAATGCCCATGTTGTCGGGCCTGCGACGCTGGGAGGGTGAACGACCAACGTTACAGTTCGCGCCGCTGTCGCGTGCGTTGGCGGCGCTCGTTGCCTGTGTACTCATCGTCTGGGTTTTGGTGAAGGTGGTGGGTCGCGTCTGAGATGCCTTGCCACCGAATTGAGAAAACTTCAGCCTAAACCCGCACCATTTCCAAACAGCTAGCCGGCGATGAGAAGCTCGCGCGCGCATCCGGCGGTTCGCTGCATTGGTTTGCCGCGAACGAGGAAGCCAAGATCAAGGCTTATTTCGGGTCACGCGCGGCTTGGGAAGCGATCCCCCGCGACTGGGATCGCTTCGTCTATACTGAGCCGTCGCGCGACCCCGTCCTGCTTGACCATGGCTATGATGAACGCCGTTCGCCCGATGCCCGGACCGTCGGCGATCTTGCCCACGCGGCGCGCTTTCGCGGCGGGATGTGCCATGCCAGCCAAACCGGCGATCCCTTTGCGCCTGTCGAGTGGCAATGCGCAGGCGGCTACCGTTTCGCGATGACGCCCAACCTCATGCTCAAGCGCGGCCATTGGTGCCCGACCTGCATGCTCGATTCTTCTACCTATGACGCTATTGCCAGTCGCAGTCCCTACTTCGCCCAAGTCTGGACGGAGGAAGGGAAGCATTAGGTTCCGCAGGTGCGGGACCCGCCAGCCGTGGATGCGGCGAGGGCCGGGATCTATCTGCGCATCAGTCCCCTTCAAAGGTGAGCCGGTCAACCCGGATGGGCGCCGACCCGGTATTGACGAGACATAGATCCTCGGTGGCATGGGTGCCGGCCAGTGCAACCCGCCCCTGTCCGCGCCCGAGCAGGCGCCCGTGCGTATTCCCGCGCCGGATCTCCAGCGGCATGTCCGCCAGGATCGTAGGCGTCGAGGTGATGCCGCGCACTTTCGGATAGCGCGCGAATCCGCCGGGAGAGAGGTCGAGCACGAACGTGTCGCCGCCGCGATGCGCCACCGCGCCACCGCGCGCGTCGAAGAAGTCCGCCGCCGCTATTCCGCGGCGCGCGTCATACTGGCCGACCCCGACCGTATCGAGCCGGACCGGTGCGATCGTACCATCGGCACGGTAATGGACGTAGGAGATCACGCTGTTGCGGTAATGCTCGCTCGCCCCCGGCGTCGCCTGGTCGTTGCAGGCGAAATACCATTGACCGTTCAATTCGAAGAAGCTGCCGTGCCGGTCGTAATTCAGCAGGTTGTAACGTGCGCCTGGGCGCACGAGGCGCAATTCGGGGTCGGTCGTCGCTTCGCTCAGTATCGATCCTTGCGTCTCGAACGGGCCATAGGGGCTGCGTCCGATTGCATAATAGCTTCCCCACGACAGATAGTAGAGGTCGCCGCGGCGGTGGAGGAACGGCTTGTCGTCGGTCAGCCCCTTGGCATAGGGGCCGACCGCCTTCTCGACCTTCAGTGGACGCGGCGGCTCGGCTAGCGAGACCATGTCCTCGCCAAGCCGCGCGACGAAATACTGAAACGTGCCAAAGACGAGATAGTTCGCGCCATCCGCGTCCTGAAGGATGCCGGGATCGCGCGCCTCGGTTTTCACCAGCCCTTCGGCGATCAGCGGCTTGCCGATCGGGTCGCGCCATGGCCCCGCCGGATGGTCGGCGACAACCACGCCGATCTCCTTCGGCCCACGCGAGAAGTACAGGTAGTAGCGCCCGTCCTTATGCGCCGCATCGGTCGCCCAGCACTGGTCGCTGGGCTTGCCCCAATAGGTCTGCTCAGGCCTCAGCGTACCAGCGTGGCGCCAGTCGACCAGGTCGCGCGAACGCCAGACCTGCCAGTCGCGCATCACGAAGCCCTTGGCGGCCGGGTCGGCGTCGTGCGTGGCGTAGAGCCACGCCTCGCCGTCCCACACACGAACCTGCGGATCGCAGACGCCGCGACCGGGGATGATCGGGTTGCCGCCCGCGCGGACTCGCTCGCCCTGCGCCAAAGCGGGCGCGAAAGCGGTAATGCCGAGGCCGGCAAGCCCGATACCAGTCAGGGCACGGCGACGTGTGAGGATCATGGGCGGGCATCCAAGGTCAGCACGGTTGTCGGGCGCGGGAGCGGATAGCTCTGTCCACGCCACACGAACTCCCCAAGTAGCGCCGCCGGACGCGTGATCCTCGCCGACAATCGACCGCCGGCGATAGGGTGCCGTACGGTCACTGGACCCGCGGGCGTCGCTGCGGTTGCATCGATCTGCTTCAAACCGCCCAGCGCCGGCTCGACACGCACCCGCCCGTAGGCTGGCGCTCCCGGCCCGATGCCGGCGACGATTCCGAGCAAATCGGCGGTCGGATGCACGCTCCAGGCATGGCTGTCGGAACGGGTCGACCTCTTGTCGGTATCGCGTTCCTCAGGCCAGGTGGTGTAGTTGAGTTTGAGCAAGTCGCGCCATGTCTGCAGGAGATCGATATAATTGTCGGCCCGGCCGGCATGGACATAGGCTTGCGCGAGATACCAGACGAAATAATCGCTGACCGGCGTGATCCCCTCAGGGGCGTCGATCCCCTTGCCCGGCGCCACGATCCGCGCGAGAATCGCAGCACCTTGGTCGCGCGGGACGACGTCGTAAAGCACGGCAAGCGCGTTCATGTGCCGACTGAACAGGTCTCCGTCAGGATTGTCGGCAAACAGCCCGCGTGGCGCCACCCAGCACCGCGCCCGGATCGCCTGCTTCAGCGCGTCCGCGCGCGCGCTATCCGCTGATGTGGCCGATGCGACCGCCGGCATGAGGGCGAACGCAAGGCCCAAGGCCCAGCTCACGAAAATTTTCATTTCCATTTTTCCCCGGACAAACCGCGCGCGAGCGCTCCTTCGATCGCAGCGTTGAACTGTCGCGACACGGAAGCCTGCGGCGCGAAAAGCTGGAAGCCGTGGAACGCGCCGGGCACGACCAGCAACTCCGTCGGCACCTGCGCGTCGATCAGGCGGCGCGCGAATTCGGTATCTTCCGAGGCGAAGAGATCGATCGAGCCAACCCCGATAAAGGTCGGCGGAAGCCCATGCAGATCAGCGACGCGCGCCGGAACGGCGCCACTCGGCATCCGCGAGCTGCCCGCCGGCCGGCCGAGCAGTACACTCCAGCCCTTTCTGTTTTCGGCGGAATGCCAGACCAACGTCCCGATCGTGGGTGGGACCGGTCGCACCGAACCGGTGCGGTCGTCGAGCATCGGATAGACCAGCACCTGCGCCGCGATCGGCACCTCGCGGCGATCGCGCGCGGCAATCGTCAACATGGCGGCGTGCCCGCCCCCCGCGCTTTCTCCCATCACCACCAGCCGCGCCGGATCGACACCGAGCTTGCCGGCATTGTCGTGCAGCCACTTCAACGCGGCATAATTGTCGTTCAGTGCTCCCGGAAAGGGTGTGCCGGGCGCCAAGCGGTATTGCACGCTGGCGATGGCGCATCCGAGCCGCCCCGCGAGGGCGGAAAGCGCGCGCAGATTATCCCGCGCATCGCCGGCCACGAACCCGCCGCCATGAATATAGAGGATCGCGCCGCGAAGCGTGGCGCCGGGAGTGGCGTTGACAAGAAAAATGTCGACCGGCGGTTGCCCCGGCAATCCGGGTACGGTCTGTTTTGTCACACCCGGCGGAACAGGCGTTGGGTTGGATTTCGCGGGCTGCGCTTTGACGACGGCCGCGTCAGCCCGAAGGAGAATCCGCGCGATCTGCCGCAACTCCGGATTGACATGGGCGACCGGGTCGACCTGAGCCGCCGCGGACGCGGGAAGAAGAGCGAGCGCCAATAGGGCTCGGCGAGCGATCATTGTGTGACCTCGATGCGGACCGGTCCAAACAGCCCTTCCGGCGTCGGCACGAGCGCCTTGAACCCGGGCGCTTTGGGATCGACCATCGCGTTTTGCGGTGTCGAGGCGACGGCTATCTCCAGCACATTGCTTCCCGCTTTCAAGGCACCGGTCAGATCGACGCGGAACGGCGTCGTGATCGCCGGGCGAAGTGCCCGACCATTGACGGTCACCGTCGCCATGTCGCGCACCTCACCCAGGTCGAGCACGGCATGGGTGCCCCCGGACAACCAAGTTGCCGGTATCTCGAAAGTACGGCGATAGGTGCCCACGCCGGCAAACGATGCGAAGCCATCGATGGCGCGCCAGTCGCCGAGCGCGACGGGGCCGAGATCGCGCTCCACCGCTGCGGTGCGCGGGGAGCGACCCCAGAGCGACAGGGTCCAACCGTTCGCCAGATCTAGGCGGCCGATCGTCCGCGCCGCAGGGACCAATTGCGGTTGCCGCGCGGGATCGAGGACCAGCAAGGCACTTCCGCCACCATCGAGGGTCAAGCTGACGGCCGTCCCGTCAGTCCGCGGCGTGGACGACACTTCCGCCATGGTCCCGTCCATCGCGTTCCATCGCGCGACGCCGCCCCGACCGGGCAGGATCATCGAGGCATCACGCGACGCCGTGCCGAGATTATGGACGAACGTCACCGTGCGCGTGCCGACCCGGCGCTGGACGAATATCAGGTCGCTCGTATCCGCACCGGTGAAGCGCAGATTGGCAGCCACGCGCGCTCGCCGAAGGGCATCGACCACGCCGGCCGCGGGTACCACCCTCGCCCCAGCGCGAAGCGCCGCATCGATCGCCAGCTTCACGCGTCGGTCTCGCTGGTGCGCGTCCGCCAGGCCCTCGTCACGTGTCGGCGCGGCACCGATGAACACGACCGGCACGCCTGCGCGCGCCAAACGCGCGACCGCTTCCGCCGTCTCGGCGCGCATATTGTCGATGACAGGGATGACCAGTGCGCCATATTGCGCGCCGCTCGCGGCGACAAGGCGGCGGCCCGCCGGCCTCGCCTTCGCGAGCGCATCCGGGTTGATACGATCATAATCGTATCCGCCCGAGATGAACGCCTTTTCCGCGGCCATTTTGCCGGCGCCCGAATCCTCGATGCCGGTGTAATAACCGGTGCGTCCGTAGAAATAGGCCACAGGTACGACCGGCTTGCCCGATTGCAGCACTGCCTGGGTGCGCGCGACGTAACGCGCGAGCGTCGGGACGCCCGCCCAGATCGGATTAGTGGGCGTGAGCATGGTGCTGAAGCCCATTGAAAATCCCGACGGCTGGAAGGCGTGCCAGCCTGGCCAGACCGGACCTCGGACATAGTCGAAACCATGGAACATGAGGCTGTTGACGCCGCCGGCGAAAAGCAGATCCGCGCGTTTGCGCAACTCGTCCGGCGTCACGTCATACGCCCGGTCTTTCCACACCAGGCTCTCGGCCGACACCAATGGCCGGCCGTAGAGATCGGCACCGGATCGTGCGAGGCGCATGAAATAGGGATTGCCGCCGTCGACGAGATCTTCCGTCTCGGGAATGTCGGCAATGCCATAGCCGCGGACGATGTCGATCGCGCCGCCATGCGCCTGGAATTTTTCCTTCAGGCCATGGGCGTGATTCCAGGCGACGAAGGGTTCGATGAAACCGGCGAAGATCAGGTCCGATACCGTCCGCCGATAATCTTCGCGAACACGCTCCGCCAGTCCGGGAATATCGGCTTCGAAATAGGGAGCGGACCAATGTTCGCCCCACGCCTGCATCCACCCCGGCTGCACGACGAACGGGAGATAAGGGGTCAGATCATAGCCCCGCAGTTGCTTGAACTTCGCCAGGAAGTCAGGCGACCAGGGCAGATCCTGCATCAGCTCCAGACTATCGACAAACGTCGACCGCAACCCACGCGGCGACATACCCAAGGGGTCTCCGACGCGCGCGGCATGTGCCGCGAAGGCGGCCTTGCTGAAATGATCGAGGGTCAATTGCGGGCCCTCGCCTGCCGCGCCGCCCACGCCCATGTTCGAGGCATATTGCTTGAACACGAAGACCTGCCATTCGCCCGGCGGCGGCGCCCAGTCGAGTGTTCCGTCGGCCTTCATCTTGTCCGTCAGGACGACCGTCGAGTGGTGGTCGAGCGCGCCCGAGCGAACGACATCCTGCCAGGGATAGAGCCTGAAGCCGCTCGTCGCCGCCGGCTTGAGATCGGGAGCACTGCCCTTGACCGCCACCACGGCCACGATCCGCTGGCGCGCGTCGAAGCGTTCGATCCAGCCCGCGGCACGCGGATCGCGGACACGCATATCGAGCGAGGAGAGCGCGCCGAAACGCTTGGTCCGCGGCGGGATCGTGAGTTTGATCGGTCCGGCACCGCCATCGACCGCGGTGACCGCCATGGTCAGTTCGACGAGCGCGTTTTCGGGCGTGATCGCGAAACCGCCGCCGGACGGCCAGGACGACCCGAAAGTATAATCCAGGCTCATCCCGCGCGCGGCCGCCGCATCGGCGGCGACCCGGACATGGGCGAAGAAGTCTGGCGTCGCATAGTGGTTCACGCGCGCGCGCTCATCGACGGTGAGATCGGGGATGCCGGGATTGAATGCCTGGATTTCCGCACCGCCGAAGCCGGCATCGGCGAACAGCGTGATCTCCCGCCTGAGTTCGGCGTCGTCGACCGCGCCGCCCGGCCACCACCAGCGGAAACGCGGCTTGGCCGCCTCGGGTGGCGATCGAAAATCCCGTTCGAGCGACGATTGCGCCATTGCCGGCTGCATCGCCTGGAACATTGTCAGCGCGGCCATCGCCGCCACCGTCGACCGAAGCTTCATCCGCATCCTCCCGACGTTCCGGCTCAAGGTTTGATCGTTCTGGCCCGCAACGCGATTTTGGTATTCAGGCTCGTCGCGATCGCCGAACTGCCGACCTCGATCGTATAGACTCCCGCAGGCACCACCCAGCGCCGGCTCTTCACGTCGAAGTCGCCGATGATGCGCGGGTCCGCCGTGACCGTCACTTCCCGCCGCTCGCCCGGTTTCAGGTCGGGCCGCGCCCACCCAATCAGCCGCTTCGGCTTACCGGGCCGGCTTATATAGAGCTGCGGCACATCAGCGCCGGTGCGACCGCCGGTATTGGTGACCGTGAACCGCACCACGGGGCTGGCGCCGCCGGTTGCCCTCAAATCGGAATATCGGAATGTCGTATAGCTCAAGCCGAAGCCAAAGGGGTAAAGCGGCGCCGTCTTGGTGCGATCATACCAGCGATAGCCGACGTCAGAACCCTCGGAAAACGTGACGTCGAAGGGCTTGGTGCCCGCCATGAGACCGTAAACGGCGCGAGCCTGGGCATCGGCGGGTTGTGCGTCGCTGCCGGGCAGAACCGGATTGGGCGATTGATCGAGCGCTACGGGAAAGGTCACCGGCAAGCGTCCTGATGGATTGACCGCACCCGTCAGCACGCGCGCAATAGCCTCGCCGCCGCGCTGGCCGGAGAACCAGGTAACGAGGATGCCCGCAACCTGTTCGCGCCAGGGCATGGCCACGGGATTGCCGAGCTCGAGCACGGCGACCGTATGCGGATTGGCCTTGGCGACGGCGGCGACGAGCGCGTCACCGTCATCGTCGAGTGACAAGTCCCTGCCATCGACGGCCTCAGTCGCCCACTTCTCGCCGAACACGATCGCGAGATCGGCGTTGCGGGCAGCGGCGGCAGCGGCGGCGGAATCTTTCCCGTCAAGGAAAGTAATCTCGGCATCAGGGCGGGCTGAACGCAGCGCAGCCAGCGGCGACGATGTGCCGTAACTCCGTTTGGCAAAGGCCGTCATTGCCGGGCCCTTCTGCCGTATTTCCAGTGCAAAGCCGCCGACCGGGCGCACCTGGCTCGACCCTCCTCCCGACAGCACGCCGATATCAGCGCGGCCGCCAATCACGACGATCTTCCTGGCGGTAGCGGCAAGCGGCAGGATGCCGCCTTCATTGCGCAGGAGCACCATGCCTTCCTCTGCCGCGCGTTGCGCGAGCAGTGCATGGGCATCGTAATCGATGGCACCGCCCGCCACGACCGGGTTGTCGACAAGACCATGGGCGTAGATCGAGCGCAGGATACGTAACGCCGCCGTATCGATTGCCGATTGCGGAACGCGGCCTTCCGCGACCGCTTGCGTCATCAACGTCGAGAACCAGAGCTTGCCGTCGACCTGCTCGCCAGATTGCTGGTCGAGCCCTGTCACGATCGCTTCGCTCGAATGGACAGCCCCCCAGTCGGACATGACGAAGCCCTTGAACCCCCAGTCGCGGCGGAGGACGTCGTTCAGCAGAAAGGGATTCTGACAGGCGAAGGCGCTATTGACGCGATTATAGGCGCACATGACGGCGCCAGGATTTCCCTTTTCGATGCCGAGTTGGAACGCCAGCAGGTCGCTTTCGCGCAAAGGCGCCTCGGCCATGTTTACGGAATAAACGTTGCGCCCGGTTTCCAGCGGGTTGATCGCGAAATGCTTGATCGTCGAGATGATCCCGTTGGATTGGATACCCGATATCTGCGCGCCGACCAGGGTGCCGGCCAGCAGGGGATCCTCGCCAAGATATTCGAAATTCCGCCCGCCGCGCGGGTCTCGAACCAGATTGACGCCGCCCGCCAGCATCACATTAAAGCCCTTGGCCCGCGCCTCGCTGCCGATCATCGTTCCGCCAGCGCGCACCAGGTCGACATCCCAGCTAGCCGCCAGTGCAAGGCCGGAGGGCATTGCCGTCGCAACATCGCCCTTGCGCAGATCGTTGAGGTTCGAGACACCCAGGCCCGCATCGGTTTCGATCAGTGCCGGGATGCCGAGACGGGGGACGCCGGCGATATAGCCTCCCCCGATCGGCACGCCCGCCGGCTGCTTGCCCTTAGCCAGAAGCGACGGCATCGGCCCATGAATTAGGGCGAGCTTCTCTTCAGCTGCCATTTTCGCGAGCGTCGCAGCCGCCCGCTCATCCGGCGAGGCAGGGCGACCCTCACGAGCGGTCGCCGCGCCAGCGAGCGCGAGGCCGAATATGGCTAGGCCCGCAGCGCGCATCAAAAGTCCGTCCGCATCAACAGGCCGAACTCCGGCGCCGATATGACAATCGCACTGAGCGACGCTGACGCCAGGACAACGTGAAACTTCCCCACAAAACCTCTCCCATCATCAGTCGGCGCGGGGCCGAACGCCATCCCATATTATGGGACTGTATCTTAATTAGTGTCCGAAGAAGAGTCAATAATCGATCGGTACCGGTCGATTAGATCTCCGGACCCAGGGCAGCGCACGGCCAAGTAGACACTGATCTCCGCTAAAGCGATGCGACTACAAGTACTTATGAAGGACGCGAACAGGAGATCGCGCGCTGTTTTAACGCTCCGAGGACAGCGCTGCGCTGGTCCTGTTCATGCTCGGCCGATTTGCCTCCACCGCCTTGCTGGCGAAGGTCGGGCCGCGTCCCCTGCTCACCGCTTTTGGATTGCGAGCCGCGCTCCTTCTGATTGAAGCGCTCGGAAACCTCGTTGACGAGGACATAGCCGGCGACATGGTCGAGCGCGTCCGCCTCGGCGACGTAGCGGCAGGTCTTGCCGATGATCATGCCCAGTTCGACTTCCCAATCGCCGTGCGTCGAAGCCTTCGGCAGCATGACGTCGTCGTAGGGCCCGCTGAGGCTAGTGACCGCCTTCATGAATACACGGGTTCCGTCGGAATCGGCAGGTTGGATTCGATGGCGTGATCGCGATAATTGAGGCCGATCGCGACGATCTTGCCGATGCCGGACACCGGCACGCCATACCGTTGCTCGCTCTCGACAAGCGGCAGGGTCGCATGGTCGAGCGACCGAATGCGATCGATCGCATCAACCGCGATGTCGGCGACGGCCGTCGACAGGTCGCGCAGGCGACCCTCTGCATCGATCAGGCCGGGCTTCTCGGCGCCAGCGGCGCCATAGCGGCAGAGCTTCATGGATTGTTCCTCAGTTCGGATAGGGGCGATGGAGCGCGATGTCGCGATTGAGCTGGACCCCGAAGCCGGGCTTATCGAGCGCGGACACCCGCATCCGGCCATCTTCGGGAATCGGCTCACCGAGCAATTGGGGCGCGAACATCGGCACCACTTCGGTCGGTCCGGGATGCATCATCAGGAATTCGGCGAATGGTGAATTGTGACGCGTAATGACGAAATGGTACGAACAGACTGACGATCCATGCGGCACGACCAGTTTGCCGTGGGCATCGGCCAGCGCCGAGATCTTGAGCAACTCGGTCACGCCGCCGCACCAGCCCACATCGGGCTGGATGATGTCGCAACAGCCCATTTCGATTAGCATGCCGAAGCCCCAGCGAGTCGCTTCATGCTCGCCGGTAGTGACCAGCGACCCTATGGGCGCATTCCGTTTTCAGCTCGGCATAGCCCCAATAATCGTCGGGGCTCAGCGCCTCCTCGATCCATTGGAGGCCGCACTCGTTCGATGCACGCCGAGCCAAGCCTGGTCGCATAATCGAGATCGAGCGATATCCAGCAATCGAGCATGAGCCAGAAATCGTCCCCGACGCGGGCGCGCATCTCGGCCAGTTCGGCAATGTTCTTGTGCAGGCCCTCCATTCCCTTTGCCGGGCCGTGATGAAGCGGCAGCTTGCCGCCGATGAACCCCAGTTCCTTGGCAATGTCCGGCCGAGCGCCGGTTGCGTAGAATTGCAGTTCGTCGCGTACCGCACCGCCCAGCATGTGATAGACCGGTTCGCCGCGCAGCTTGCCGAGCAAGTCCCACAGCGCGAGGTCGACGCCGGAAATGGCGTTCACCACCAGTCCCTTGCGCCCATAATTGAGTCGAGAAATACATCTGGTCCCAGATCTTCTCGTAATCGGCGGGGTCGCGGCCGATCAGGAAGCGGGACAGATGCTTTTCGACGATGAACACCGCGGGCTCCCCGCCGGTCGTGACCGCGAAGCCGACCGTGCCGTCTTCCGCCTCCAGCTCGACGACCAGCGTGCCCAGCACGTTGATGCCGAAGCTTTGCCGCGACTGGCGATATTCCGGATAGCGCGCCATCGGCGTCGAGATGTGATCGTCGATCCAATGACCATCGCCCTAGTCGTGATAATCGGCCCCAGCCCCCCGCGCTACAAAGGCGCGGACGTGCTTGATTTTCGGCAGCATCGTGCCTCTCCTGAATCCTCATCATGCCAAAATGAAACGAGTACGTTCAATATTTATTTTCATATTGTGGAACTCGGTGTAGAGAGTTGGGACGATGGAGAGCGAAGCGAAGAAGGCCACTAGCGTGGCAGGCAGCCAGACGCTGATGCGTGGACTGGACGTGATCGAGGCGGTCGCCGATGGGCGAACGAGCCTTCCCTTACTTGCGGATGCGCTGGGACTGACCCGATCGACAGCCCATCGCCTCGCCGCCGCCCTGGTCGAGCGCGGCTATCTGGGATTCACCCCGCGTGCCGGATATCGGCTTGGCGCGAAACTGCTCGAGCTAGGCCATCTCGCCCATGCGCAAGCCGATCTGATCCAAGTCGCCCGCCCTCATCTCGAAGCGCTTGCCGACGCCACCGAGGACACCGTTCACCTCGGCGTACTCGACAATGACGAGGCGCTCTATCTCGACAAGATGCCTGGACGGCGGCGAATCACGATCTCGAGCCGCATCGGCGACCGCCAGCCGCTATCGTCCACGGGGCTCGGCAAGGCACTCATGCTCGATCATCCGCGGTCATACTGGAACGCTCGGCTGGAAGCGGAACGCCGCGCCAGCGGCGCTGCGGTCGACCCCGAACTTTGGCATCGACGGATGGCGACATATGTCGCGGCCGGGCGCGCCTACGATCTGGAAGAGAATGAAGACCAGATTCGCTGCGTCGCCGCTCCGATACGGGACGCGGCCGGGGGGATTGTCGGCGCGATCAGCGTTTCGAGCGCCGCCCAATATATGAATGACGACCGAATGGAGAGTCTGTCGCGCGAGGTGGTTTCCGCCGCGCAGGCAATCAGTCGTGACCTTGGATGGACGAAAGAAAGAGAGAAATGATGCTGCTGGAAGGCGAGAAGGTATTGTGACGGGCGCCTCGGCCGGAATCGGTCGCGCGATCGCGATCGGTTGCGCGAAGCACGGTGCCGACGTCGCCATCAACTTCGCGCGTGATGACCAGGGCGCCAAAAGCGCGGTCTCCGAAATCGAGGCGCTGGGCCGCAAGGGAATCGCGATCCAGGGCGACGTCGCGGATCCAGTCACGGCAACGGGTTTCGTCGCTGCCGCCACGCAAGCGCTCGGCCGCGTCGACGTGTTCGTCAACAATGCCGGTATCTGCCCCTTCCACGGATTCCTCGACATGCCCGTCGAGACGTTCGAACGAACGATGCGGGTCAATCTTCATGGTGCCTATTTCATGGTGCAGGCGGCCGCGAACCAAATGGTCAAGCAGGGCGACGGCGGCGCGATCATCGCGATGTCGTCGATCTCGGCGCTGGTGGGCGGCGAATATCAGACGCACTATACCCCGACCAAGGCGGGCGTCCTGTCGCTGATGCAATCCACTGCGATCGCGCTCGGGAAGCACCGGATTCGCTGCAACGCCTTGCTGCCGGGCACCATCCTGACCGAGATCAATCGAGAAGATCTCGCCGACGACGCGAAGCGATCCTATATGCAAGGACGCATCCCGCTCGGTCGCCTCGGCCAGCCGGAAGACATGGTTGGTCCGACGGTGTTCCTGGCTTCCGATCTGGCCGGTTATGTGACAGGCGCCGCTTTGCTCGTCGATGGCGGCGCGTTCGTGAACCTACAGTGATCCGGCGCCTTGTCCTCGCCGCGGCCTTCGCGATCGCGTCCCCGGCCGCCGCGCAGAGCTGGAAGATTGAGCCGATCCCCGCACCGGCCGAGAATGGCGCGATCCCGCTCGATACGGGTGCGGTCGATGGAGCGACCGCGCCCGAGAGTTGGTTCGCACAAAACGGCGTGCGTACTGTCCGCAACGTCCAGCACGCAACATTGACTCCCGTTCTGCCCGATCCTGCGAAAGCCACCGGCGCTGCCGTGATCGTCGCGCCCGGCGGAGGCTTTCTGATGCTGTCGATGGACAATGAAGGCTGGTCGGTTGCCCGTTGGCTGGCCGATCGCGGCATCGCCGCCTTTGTCCTGAAATATCGCCTGACGCCGACGCCGGCCGACATTCCGGGGTTTCAGCGTCAGCTCGCCGCGCTCCTCGCAGGCGCGGGTAAAACGGGCGCCCTTCTCAATCCCGAGATAACCGAACGTCCGATCGCGGATGCGCGTGCTGCGCTCGCGCTGGTTCGCGCCCGCAGCACGCTTTGGCATGTCGACCCGAGGCGAGTCGGTCTGTTGGGCTTTTCGGCCGGGGCGATCACGGCGGTCGGCCTGACCCTGCAGGCGACGCCGGAGTCGCAGCCGGCCTTTGTCGCCCCGATTTACGGCGCGATGGATTCGGTCGTCGTGCCGCCTGGCGCTCCACCGATGTTTGCGGTCCTCGCCAGTAACGATCCGCTGTTCGGCAATCGCGGGTTCGGCTTGATCGAAGCTTGGCAGAAGGCGCGGCGCCCGGTCGAATTCCACCTCTACCAGAAGGGCGGACACGGCTTCGGTATGGGCGCGCCGGGGACGACCTCGGGCGCCTGGAAGGACGCATTCGTGCACTGGCTGGACATGGACGGCTTTCTCAAGGGCAAGCCATGAGATGCGCCGCATCCACGCTCGATTATCGTGAGCTCGCTCGACGGCGGCTCCCACCGTTTCTGTTCGAATATATCGATGGCGGCAGCTATGCCGAGGTCACCTTGCGCCGCAATGTCGCGGGCCTCGAAACGGTGGCGTTGCGCCAGCGGGTGCTCACCGACGTCTCGAACATCGACGTTTCCACCGAACTGTTGAGATGGCCCTGAAGATTCCGGGCATCGATGCGGAGACACGGCAAATCGGCGGTGCCACCTGTTATGTTGCTACGCCTGGAGGGATTAGCGAGGCCGATCGACGTAAAGTCCATCTGAGCATTCATGGTGGCGGGGTCGGCGCGCGCCGCGAACAGGACCAATCCCGCGCCGTTTGGGAATGTCGTCCCCGCGAGTACCAGGGTCCAGACTCCCATCTTGGGCGGCGGGACCTTCAACCCGCTAAAGAGGGCGACGAACGGATCGATCGACACGCTATCGTCGCCGTCGATGCGCAAGGCGTGATAAGCATGCCCCGCGAGCGTGATCGGCGCCACATCATACGCGCGCTCGCGCTTTCCTGCTCAATGTTTGGCATTGACGAACAGCTCTCGTTATAGAACGATATCGTTCTATTCTACGGCGCTGGGTCGAAGGGCATGGACTGTCGCTAGCACAAGCAGTGCTGCCAGGCCTGAATTGGAACGGCATCAGGTCCTCTAGGGGATGTCTGCAATTGCTGGCACGATACCAGGAGAAGGAGATGCAAGCTTGGCCGTGGGACAACAGGTTGATAGGCCCGAAAGCATCTTTCGAGACATGCGATGTCGGAACGACCGCAGGCTATCCCGCCTCTTGCGTCGGTCAAGCCAGCCGCGTCGATGGCCATCAGGGAGCGGTATTGCCTTTGCAATGACGCTGTTCCTCCAGCCAGGTCCGATTAAAGCCCAAGATATCCTGTACGCACAGGATCGGGGTAGAACGGTCGAGGCGACGACCATCATCCGCGGCCGATGGTCGAATAGACACCTCTCGCACGAGGCCCGCGCAGATGCAGCCCTGGCTGCGATGACGCATCAAGAGAAGATCGCTATCCTGAACGCCGATCCGATCGGCGTGCCCCGCCTCGGAATTCCGGGGATCAAGGAAACGGATGCGAGCCTGGGCGTCTCGAATATGGGGAGCATGCGAAAGGGGTTTGTGGCAACGGCTTTGCCGTCCTCCCTGCTTTTGGGCTCGTCATGGGACCCCTACCTGGCTTTCCGGGGCGGCGCGATGATCGGATCCGAAGCGCGCGCCAGCGGCTTCGGCATCCTCCTTGGACCCGGTGCAAACCTGATTCGCGATCCGCGCGCGGGGCGCAACTTCGAATATATAAGCGAAGATCCGCTACTGACGGCCGTGCTCGCTGGTCAATCGATCACGGGCATTCAGAGCAATAAGATCATTTCGACACTGAAGCATTTCGCTCTCAACAACCAGGAAACGGGCCGGGCGGTCTACTCCGTGAGCATGAGCAAACAGACCATGCGCGAAACCGAACTGCTCGCGTTTGAAATCGCGAACGAGATCGGAAAACCCGGTTCGGTCATGTGCTCCTATAATCGTGTTAACGGAATCTATGCCTGCGAAAACAAGTTCCTGCTTCTTGACGTTTTAAGACGCGATTGGGGGTATAAAGGCTTCGTCATGTCGGACTGGGGGGCGGTCCATTCGACCGAAGCACTGGTGAATGGCCTGGACCAGAAGTCGGGCGGTAATATCGATACCAAGTTGTTCTTCAGCAAGGAGCTGGAACCGAAACTGGCGGACGGCACGATCCCCTCTGCCGCGGTAGACACGGCAGTGCGCCGGATACTGCGTTCGCTCTTTGCCAGCGGGCTTGTGGATGCACCGCCGGCTCAAGCCGCCATCGACTATGATGCCCATGCGGATACGGCGCAGGCCGCCGCCGAAGGCGGCATGGTGCTCTTGCGGAACGAAGGAAATCTTCTGCCGCTCGCCGGCACCGCAAAGCGTATCGCCGTCATCGGTGGGCATGCCGACATCGGCGTTCTGGGCGGGGGTGGCTCGTCGCAGGTCACGCCAGTCGGAGGCTTTGCTCTACAAATCGTCCATAAAGGTCCGATCAAGCGCAGCTACGGTGGAACCGCGCCATTGGCGGCCTTGCGCAGCGCTTTTCCGGACGCGCAAGTGGACTATGCTGACGGCAAGGATGTCGCTGCCGCTGCCGAACTGGCGCGTGGGGCCGATGTAGCGATCCTGTTTGCTGAGAAATGGTCGAATGAATCGGATGACGATGCCGATATGTCGCTTGGCGAGGGCCAGGACGCGTTGATCGATGCAGTGGCTACCGCCAATCCCCGCAGCGTCGTCGTGCTCGAAACGGGTAATCCGGTTCTTATGCCATGGGCGCCGAAAGTGCCCGCCATTCTGGCGGCATGGTATCCCGGCCAACGGGGCGGGGCGGCAATCGCGGGAATACTCTCCGGCCGAGTCAACCCGTCCGGCCACCTTTCTGTGACCTGGCCCGCAGGGCTGGAGCAGCTACCTTTGCCTGTCCTGCCTGGTTCGAATGTACCACAGGCCAATGCGGAGGTTCGCCGGGCGTTCGGCTTTCAGGCAGATCGAATGCCGTTCGAGCTCCGATATCCAGAAGGCTCTGACATAGGCTATCGCTGGTTCGAGAAGACGGGCGCGAAGCCGCTTTATCCCTTTGGTTATGGGTTGAGCTATTCGGCATTCCGCTATGACAGATTGAAGGCGACAGGCGGACGCCAACTCAAAGTGACGTTTCGGGTGACAAATATAGGGGATCGTGATGGGGCCGACGTTCCGCAGGTCTATGTGTCGCCGCCGGGACGCACCAAGCGCCTGATCGGGTGGAGCAAGCCCCATCTGAAAGCCGGGGAATCGACGATGGTGACCGTCACGGCAGATCCCCGGTTGGTCGGCGAATTCGATCAGAAGTCGCAGAGATGGATCGTCCGTAAGGGACGATATGGGATAGAAGTTGCCCACGATACTGGAGACACAGCTCAGACCTCTCATGTCGCGATGAGCTATCGCGAAGTTCGTCCATAGCCGCTGTTGTCGATAGCTCTGGGACGGATCGAACTAGAAGCAGACGGGAGAGAGAAATAATGTGGACCCGACGAGACATCGTCAAAGCAGGCGCGGCATTGACGACAGCAACCGTCCTGAGTCGTCCGGCCTTCGGTCAAATGAACCGTGAGACGGTAACCGTCGATCTGCGACACGAAATCGGTCCGCTGGACCATATCTGGTCGCGCTGCGCCGGGTCTGACCGCGCCGCCATCACCTTGCGTGAGGATTGGCGCAAGGATCTCGACCGCTTCCACAAGGAGGCAGGGCTGGAACGCGTCCGCTTTCACGGCATCTTCGCCGATGAGCTTGGCGTGTGGAGCGCAGGCGCGAAGCCTAATTTCCAGAATGTCGACGCCGTCTATGACGGTATCCTCGCTCGCGGCGTCCAGCCTTTCGTGGAACTCAGCTTCATGCCGCGCAAGCTCGCCAGCGGGACGAAGAAGTTCGGCTTCTACGGCGCGAACATCACGCCGCCCACATCGCTTGCCGACTGGTCTGCCTTCATCACCACCTTCGTCCAGCATCTGGTGGACCGTTATGGTCGCGGCCAGGTGCGCCAATGGCATTTCGAGGTTTGGAACGAACCGGACCTGGTCTTCTTCTTCTCCGGAACGCAGGCCGATTATTTCCAGTTCTACAAAGCAACCGCTGCTGCCGTGAAGGCGGTCGATCCAGCCTTGAAGGTCGGCGGTCCATCGACGTCGGCTGCTCAATGGATCGAGCCTTTCCTTGCTTTTTGCGCGGAAAACGACTGTCCACTCGATTTTGTCAGCACGCATCTTTATGCGGGCGATGATCAAAAACATGTCTTTGGCCAGGATCGCGGGCTCAAGCAAAATCAGGTGATCCCGGCCGCAGTGCAGATGGTCCGCGGCCAGATAGACGCGACCCGCTACAAGGGCGCTGAGCTGTGGCTATCCGAGTGGTCGTCGGACAGCCCGGCGATGATTGCCCATATCGTCACCAACTGCCTGCCCTATTGTCATGCCATGTCGCAATGGACGATGAGCAATTGCTACGAGGAAGTCGCGGTACTCGACTTCATTCTGAAGGAAGGCGACAATGGCTGGGGCATGCTGGCGCGGGGCGGCATCGCAAAGCCACAGTTCAACACCTATAAGCTGATGAACCGCCTGGGCAGGCGCCGTCTGGCATCGACCGGCCCCGCGCTCGCTTCGCGCACGGCAGAGGGCGCTTCCGTCATGATCTGGAACCTCGCCGATGTGCAGCAGCCTGCGGGCCTTCCCGGGATGAGCAGCACGCGCGCTGTGTCGGGAGTGCCCAAGGCGCTAGATATCGTCTTTCGTGGCGCTTCCGCCGGGGCCGCCGCGCGGATCAGCTTTGTCGACATGGAACGGGGCTCGCCCTTCCCGATGTGGCGCAAGCTCGGCTCACCACAATATCCGACGCCCTCGCAGGTGGCACAGATCCGCGCCTCGGCCGAAATCGCCGCCCCCGAAACGCGCCGGCTTGGCAAAGGCGGAACTCTATCCATAGATCTTCCACCTGAAGGCATTGCACTGATCGAGTTGGTTGGACGCTAGTAACGGCCACTCCAGTTCTATGCGGCTGTCCGATGCCCGTGGGGAAAAGCCGCTGGTCCGCGCATTGCGACTGCAGTTTGCACAGATGCTTAGGCCGATTGGGCACGACAAGGGTGGGTAGACGACAGATAGCTTTCGACAGGTGAAGCTCTCATCGTCAGCTATCCGCTATCTTATATGACGAAGAAAGACCTTAAGGTTGATCGGGACCGGTCAAGAGCGGTGAAGGGTGAGGATGAATGACAGAAATCACTAGGCGCGACTTGTTATCGGCCGTTCCGCATGGCGCAATGGCGATGGCTTTGGTACCGCTCGCGGTGCCAGCGCAGCCGATTCCATCATCGTCATCATCAGCTAGTCAGTCCTTTCTGCAAAAAGCCGAGCAGCTAAAGCCGAGCCTTAAGGAATTTGTTCAAACGCCACTCGGCTTGGTAAGTCCCGTAAAGGATACTGCACAGGCGCTAGGCTGGCGGATTGAGAAAACCGGAGATGCAGACGCTATCGCATCCCGATTGCTGCGGAAGAAGGGCGACGCCTTCATCGTCGATTTTGGCGGCCATCGTGCCGGCCACCTGTCCTTCGACATCGAGAGTATCGGCGATGCGATAGGCGCGCCCGTCCGGCTCCGCTTCACCTTTGGCGAAGTTATCCCCGACATAGCAGAGCCGCTCTACCCGTACAAAGGATGGTTGTCCGAAAGCTGGCTTCCGGAAGAGGTCGTGACAATAGACATCGTCCCTTCATCCGTCCGTCTCCCAAGGCGTTATGCCTTTCGTTTCGTGAAGATTGAACTTCTCGGGTTGCCGGTCGGACGCAAGATCGCGCTCCGTAATGTGCGGGCGCATGCGTTGACGTCGGCCACGGGAACGGTTCCCGCTCTCCCAAAGCGATTGTCGCCGGACCTCCACGAGATGGACCGCGTGGCCGCAGCGACCCTGCGCGACTGCATGCAGACTGTTTTTGAGGATGGCCCGCGGCGGGACCAACGGTTGTGGACGGGTGATCTTCGGCTCCAGGCGCTGACGAGCTACGTGACCTTTCCCAATAATGATCTTGTGAGGCGATGTTTATATCTCCTCGCGGCCTTCCCTCGCGAGGATGGCCTGCTGCCAGCCAACGTCTTCGAATACCCTCGACCCATGCAGGCGCCGGAATTCATGATGGATTACAGCGCTCTCTTCTCGGTCGCCTTGGCGGATTACGTCGCTTCCACCAACGATATCACATTCGGTCTTGAGCTCTGGGATACTGCGCTCAAGCAAGTCCGGCTTGTTGGTGAAATGATTGGCGAAGACGGTGGGATAAGGTTCGCAAAGGGCGTTACGGCCTTCATCGACTGGAACCCGCAGCTTAACCGCGACGCAGCGCTCTACGCGGTCTACATCTATGCTTTGAAACATGTGATAGCGTTGGCCGAAAAACTCGGTCGCTCGGCGGACGTCAGCGACTTTCCCGGTAAGATTGCCCGAGCGGAGGCGGCCGCAATTAAAGCTTTCTGGTCGCCGGAACTGAAGCTTTTCATCAGCGGAAGCAAGCGACAGATATCAATGGCCTCCCAGGCATGGATGACCCTGGCAGGCGTTGGCACGCGCAAGATGCGGTCTGCCGCGCTACTCAACGCGCTTCGCCACCCCGACCTCGTTCAGTCCCGCACCCCTTACCTGACCCATTATGTTACCGAGGCCCTGTTTATTGCTGGTCACAATCCTGAAGCATTAAAGATGATGCGGGCCTATTGGGGTGGCATGCTGGAGGCGGGAGCCGATACGTTCTGGGAAGCCTATGCACCGGACAACCCGCGCGTAGCGCCGTACAATGACTTTCATGTGAACAGCTTCTGTCATGCATGGAGTTGCACGCCTTCCTATCTCTTGCGCAAATATGCGCGTCAGATTGGTTGATCGACCTCTGCTTGGACATTGGGCAGCACTTAGGCGGCCGTTCGAGCTTCTATGGTCCGAACGGACATCGTGACGTGACCCCCTGATTTTCTACCAGCAGCGATTAGAGTCCGAGCCTTGAGAAGGGACGGAGGATGAAGCGATCACGGTTCAGGGAAGAGCAGATTATCGGGGTGCTGAAGGAGGCGGAGGCGGGCGCGAAGACGGCCGATCTGGCGCGCGAACACGGTGTGTCGGAGGCGACGCTGTACAACTGGAAGGCCAAGTATGGCGGCCTTGAGGTATCGGAGGCGAAGCGGCTGCGGGCACTGGAAGACGAGAATGCGAAGCTGAAGCGGCTGCTGGCGGATGCGATGCTGGATAATGCAGGTCTGAAGGATCTGCTGAAAAAAATGGTAACGCCTGCCGCGAAGCGGGAAGCGGTCGCGCATCTGCGGGCGGTGTTCGGGATGGGTGAGCGGCGTGCCGGGTGATCGGGCCGTGCCGTACGAGCATGCGCTACCGGTCGCGGCGCGATGACGATGGTTCATTGCGGGAGAAGTTGCGCGGGCTGGCGTATCAGCGCCGCCGGTTCGGCTATCGGCGGCTGCATGTCCTGCTGCGGCGTGAGGGGATCAGGATCAACCGCAAGAAGACGCAGCGGCTGTACCGGGACGAGGGACTGGCGGTACGCCGCAGCCGCAGCCCGCAAACCCACAGCACCCAGATCGTCGCGCACTATCCCAACCGCCATGATCGCGCCCCGCCACGTGACCGGGGCAACGAATCATAATCCGGCGCGCTTGGAAATCTCCACGCGAGTCAGGGCCTCAGACGATTGGTATAAGCCGGAATTTGGAGCGGTTCCCATTCAATCTCGCCGATAGCCGCGAGATGTCAAGTCGTTGGCGCATTCGTCGGCCGGGAGATGTCGACGAGCCTGCCGAGCAGGTGCGAGAGGCCGCTGAAGGTTCGTTCGCCCACCTCGCGGAGCATGGCTTGAGCCGAGAGACGGCCTTCTCGATAGGATTGAAGCCGTCGGGCAGATAGTAGATGCGGGTGACCAGCCCGAGCTTGCCGAACTTGCAGGTCAGGCAGCGAACCTTGCGGGTTGCAAGGTCGATCTCGTAGGCTGCGGTGTCCCGCGCTTCGGATTGCGTAAAGACGAGCTTACGGCCGTCAGGCGACCAGTCAGGGCGTTCGCCATGATCCAGGATGCGCTCAATGTGGAACGGCGATCGCATCAGGTCCGGCCGCGCGGACTGCGCTTCGGCGCGCGCGACCCAGCCGGCCAAGATCGCCAGACCCGCGAAGGTCAACGATTGCGCGGCGTGACGCCCGGCAAAGTTCGCCATCCGCATTGCCATGTTCGCATTCCTCAGTTGTGCTGAAAGATGCGCGCACCCGATCGGGTTCCGGAAAAGAAGGGCCGGAGCATTGCTCCGGCCCGCCTGGTTGTTCTGATCCCTGCCGGTCATCCGGCATAGGTCCCGGTCAGAAGTTGAACTGCAGCGTGCCGCCGAACTGGCGCGGCACGGTTGACCCAAGGGTATAATAGCCCGACTGATACGGTGCTCCGAACGTGCCCAGCTGGACCGTATCGGTGGAAATCGAGGTCACGCGCTGTTGGTCCAGCAGATTCTTGACGAACGCGGTGAGTACCCAACGGTCGTTCGGGCCGCGCACGCCGATGTAGAGGTTGACGTTGGTCCGCGAGGGGTAAGTGTTGTTGGTGAACGTCGAGAGAAGACTGGGCCTATAGGACACGAGATAGCGCAGGAACGGCTGCACGGTCCCGCTATGGAAGTGAAACTCGCCATTGCTGGAAAGCGCGAAGTCGGGGACATCCGTCAGGCGGCCATTGTAAATGCAGAAACTAACCTGGCCCGATCCGGTAACTTTGGGCGTGCCCGTGGTGTTGGGAACGCCGGAACCATTGTAGTCATTGCACGGCATGCTGGCGTTCTGGTACCGCGCGTGCGAGTACGCCGCGCTGATCGAAAGATCGAGGTTGTCGTTGACGCGGCCGGTCAGCTCGGCCTCGATGCCTTTCGCTACCACGTTGCCGGTGAAGTTGTACTGGGAGCCGCCCGTCACGCCACCGACATTGGAATAGACCCCGCCAGGCGTCCGCGAGATGAAGTTACCGTACTTCTGATAATAGGCGGACAGGTTGAAACTCATGCGATGATCAAGCAGGCTTGTCTTGACACCGGCTTCGACCGAATCCGACGTCTCGTCGGCGGTGTGGAGCAGCCTGGGATCGGTGACCCCAGCGCCGACGGTCACCGCGGTCGTGCCCGGCCGGAAGGACCGCCCGTAGGCGACGTAACCGGTCACCTCGCGACTGAATGCATAGGTGAGGTTGGCCATCCCGGTGAGCGCCTTAGGCGTGTTGGTGTTGCTGAAGACCGTCGTCCGGTTGAGCGACGGCAACGGCGACGAGAGCACCGTCGTGTTCGTCTGGACTGCGTGATAGAAGCTGTAGCGCGCCGCCAGTTCGAACCGCAGCTTGTCGGTGATCTGGAACCGACTGCCCGCCGCCAATGAGAACGTGTGCGAGTTTACCGGGATGGTGCCGGTGACCTGGAGCGGAATGTACAGGCCGAGCGAATACGGGAAAGGCCCGAAAAACAGGTCATTGGGCTGGGTATAGGTCGTCAGGCCGGTCTGCTTCGTGTAAAAAGCGTCGAGCGAATAGTTCCAAAAGTCCGTGAAGTGGGATTCGAGGCGGAGCTCGGCCGTGTCGACCAGATAGGGCACGCTGAGCACCTGGAACGGCGCGTATCCCGGCACCGCATTGGCGCCGTCTTGCTCGGTCTGGCCCGGCAAGAGGGAAGACTGGTGGGCGCCCAGTAAGCTCAGCGTGTGGTTGCCGATGTCCCACGTGACCGAGCCCGTCAGCAGGTGTGTCGTGTTCTGGAACCGCGAGGCACCGTCGCTCACCGCGATGCGATCCGTGAGCGTTGCCGGCGGACCGTTGGTGTTGCCCGCGTTGCCGGTGCCGATAACCTGCTGGAGTTGGTAATTGTTCGCGTAAAGATACTGATAGGCCAGATCGACGCGCAGATTGTCGATCGGCGCCCAGGCCACCGAAAGGCGCCCGCTCATCGTCGTGCTGTCCGACCGCATGCCGTTATTCACATCGCGCAGGTCATTGACGCGATTGTGGTCGATGAGCATGGCGACGCGAATCGCGAGCCGGTCGGCGACGATCGGCAGCGATACCCCGCCTTGCACGTTCTGCGCGTCCAGCGTCGCCCCGGTCACCTGCGCATAACCGTCGATCTGGCTGAGGTTCGGCTTGCGCGTCGCAATGGTGATCGCGCCGCCGGGCGATGTCCGCCCGCGCAATGCACCCTGCGGGCCGCGCAGCACTTCGATCTGGTCGATATCGTAGAGTGCGGTGAACACTGTCTGCGCATCGACGGGAATTTCGTTGTAGTAGATGTCGACCGCCGGAGCCGTACCCGAATCCGGATCGAACGACACGCCGCGCAGCGTCGAGATGTTGTTGCGGCCGCCGGTGTTGGTGAGCTGAAGGCCGGGCGCCAGCTGCTGAATGTCCTTCGTGTCGAACAGGTTGAGCTTCGTGAGCTGCGAACCGGTCACCACGTTGATCGACATCGGCACGTCCTGCAGCGTCTGCTTGGTGCGCGTAGCGGTGACGATGATTTCGTTCGAATTGGTCAGGTCGGCCGTGGTCTGCGGCGTCGTGTTGCCATCAGCGGCAGCTGTGGAAGCCGCGCCGGTCTGCGCGTAGGCAGCCAC
>Ga0207703_10000521_pt1 | contig 39492 bp, 40 predicted proteins | sample KBSSwiS12_FD_184304 | JGI IMG/M metagenome (GOLD analysis project Ga0207703, IMG submission 184304) | Switchgrass rhizosphere microbial communities from Kellogg Biological Station, Michigan, USA - KBS Switchgrass S1-2 (SPAdes) (version 2) | ecosystem: Host-associated > Plants > Roots >... | reverse complement strand
CTTCTTCATGCGATCCTGCGCGGCGAGGTTGGACTTGGCGTCGAGGGTCTGGGCGATGGGGCGATGCTTGTCCAGGTTCTCGTAGAGGTAACAATTATCCGAGGCGACAACGACCGTCCCCTTCGCTGTGCGCACGCCAACGTACTGGGACGCGAACGTGTGCTTGCCGCCGGTATACGCGATGATGCCGGGCAGGATCTCCTGAGCGTCGCCATTCACCAGCTGCACGCGTCCCGCCTTGTTCAGACCGGACAGCATCGCCGCATCCACGCTGTCGATGGCGGCATCGAGCGCTTCACCCGCGTCCCCGACGTAGTGCGAGTACTCGTCGCGCTGGATCCAGATCCGAGCGTTGGGGAAGAGGTCCGCGCCGTCGAGATGATCCCAGTGGATATGCGAAATGATGATATCGGTCACCGAGTCGGCCGCGACGCCCGCCGCTGAAGCGGCGTCGGACGGGCGCCGGTAATCCGCGGGCTTCCAGTCGTCGAGGAACTTCTGGCGATAGAAGCCCGCGTCCACGAGCACGCGGCGGCTATCGGGCCCTTCCAGGAGCCAGAACATCATGGCGATATCGACGGTGCGGCTGGTGTCGGCTCCAGCGACCAGCTCGTGCACGGGGAACTTCGGCACCGTGGCATAGCGAATCGCAAAGATCTTCCAGGCGGGCGCCTTCGTCCCAGCGAATGCCGGAACAGCGAGCAGGGCAAGGACCAGCGAAAGGAGTGCTCGCATGGAGACGATCCTGGGCGATCCCATCAGCTCTTCGCTGCGGAGGGCGGCCCCACGTCGTTCACGACGGGCGGAAGCGTCCTCAGGAATCGGTAGATGGCTCGGATGTCGTCGTCGGTCATCGAGCGGAAGGCCTGCCACGGCATCGGCGACCCCGGTATGACCTTTCCGGCGCGGAAGCGCGCGACGAAGGTGTCCTCACTGAATTGAGCACTCCGGCCCGTCTTCGGGTCAGGCGTCAGATTCGGCGGATTCCATGACCGGGTCGGGTCGCTCTCGTGCGTGAACCCGGTCGTGCCCGCGTACATCGGACCCGCGAGCTGGCCCGTGTTGTTGTTGCGCGCGGTGTGACACGCCCAGCAGTTCGCAACCGATCCCGCCAGATAGCGTCCCCGTTCCACGGTGGGTCCCTGAGGAGAATCATGGGGCGGCGGTGATTTTGGACCCACTGGAGTCGTCAGCACCGTGGCACGAACGATCCGGCCGAGCAGGGTGTAATGGTGGCCCGGTACCTGGTGGTGGACCGGAGCTTGCGAGCGCAGGTAGGAGATGACCGCCGTGAGATCTTCATCGGACAGTCCCTGCATCTCCATGAACGGCAGCAAGGCTCTTCCGTCGTGACCCACACCGAGCCGTAGCGCGCGGGCGATCGCCCCGTCCGTAAAGCGTCCGATGCCCGTCTCCGGATCCGGGGTGATGTTCGGCACGCGGAACTCGCCGGGGGGAATCTTGAACTCGAAGCCGCCCGAGAGCGGCACGTCCGCTCCGGCTTCGTAATCCTTCGCATGGTCCGTCGCGCCATGGCACTCCGCGCAATTGCCGACAACGCGCACGACGTAATGCCCGCGCGCGATCACGGCGGAATCGGCGGATGCTGCGATCTCTGGTTCGGGAGGGTTGAAGCGGAGGTTCTGGCGGGACGCGATGAAGATCGCGACGCCTACCACGGTGAGTGCGATGAGGAGTACCAGGCCAAGTAGGATGCGCCGGAGCATTCCGCGCATTCTCGGAAACTTGACCAGGGATTGCAAGCATGACGGCGGGGTGGCTTCTCGAGAGCCCGCCTACCGCCGGCGCGTCGAGGTCGGCGACGCCAGGCCGGCACGAGACCGGCCTGGCTGTCGACCCGGAATCTAGCTCTTCGCCCCCGGCTGAACCGAGAGAACGAGCTTCTCTGCGAACGTGACCACGATCGGCTGACCCACCTTGAGGCTTTGGAAGACGGTGGGATCTTCGACGTGCACCGTCACCATGCCGTCCTCGGGTCCCTTGACCGTGGCGCTCTGTGCGGCCGGGTCCAGCGACTCGATGCTCGCCACGGCCTTGACCACCCGTCCGACCCCGCCTGCCGGCGGCTCATCCGTCGATGCCCGCGCCGCGCCCGTCACTTCGGTCAGCGGCGCGCTCTTCTCCTCCGGCGTGGGCTCGCGCAGCTCGGCGAGGGCGCCAACGGTGTACTCGGCATGGATCGTATCGCCGGGCTTGATCTCGTTGAGCCGCTGCACCTGCTCACCAACGTCGTACGTCCCCGTATTGCCATGCTCGTCCTTGAGGGTGATGGTGCGCTTCGCCGCATCGACCGCCTCGACGTGGAAGGACGTGTGGACGGTAGCCGCTTCTCCGCGTGCGACCGGCGCGCTCGACGTGCTCGGCGCGGTCTGCTGGGATGTCTCCGTCGTCGAGGAGGTTTCCTTCGGAGTCTTGGAGCACGATACCGCTGCTGCGAGCAGAGCGGCCAAAGCCAAAAGAACCATAGTCTTCTTCATCACGGTCTCCTTTCCGTGGGAGGGGTCCATTCCAAACCCCGATTTCCACGAACCGCCCCCCAGGCCAGCCGTGGATAGGTGAGCAACGAGCTTACATCGTCCAGCACCCATGTCCAGAGGGGCGAACAAGGCTGCTCAGAGCCAGCTCTTCGCAGGCATCATACGCCTGGTCCGCTCGCCTCCGTCAGCTCAGGTGCTTCTTGAAGAACTCCACGGTGCGCGTCCAGGCCAGTTTGGCCGCCTCGGCATCGTAGCGCGGCGTCGTGTCGTTGTTGAAACCGTGCTGCGTGCCCGGATAGGTGAACGCTTCGTACTTCTTATGGTGCTCCTTCAGTGCCTTCTCATACGCGGGCCAGCCCGCGTTGATGCGCTCGTCGTTCTCCGCATAGTGGATGAGGAGCGGCGCTTTGATCTTGTCCACGTCCTCGACCGGCGGCTGATTGCCGTAGAAGGGGACGGCCGCCTTCAGGTCGGGCAGCCTCGTGGCGAGGAAGTTCACCATGCCGCCGCCATAGCAGAATCCGACCGCGCCGATCTTCCCGGTGCCATCGTGGCGCTTGCGTAGCATCTCCGCCGCGGCGAGGAAGTCCTCGCGGATCTTGGCCTGGTCGAGCTTCTGGAACAGCTCGCGCGCCTTGTCCTCATCCCCGGGATAGCCGCCGAGCGATGTCAGCGCGTCCGGAGCCAGGGCCATGAATCCCTCGAGCGCGAGCCGGCGCGTGATGTCCTCGATGTGAGGGTTGAGTCCGCGGTTTTCGTGAATGACGAGGATGCCCGGGAGCTTCCTGTCGCTGGCGTTCGCGGGTCGAGCGAGATAGCCCTTGATCGTGCCGCTGCCCTTGGGCGACGCGATGTCCAGCGTCTGGATGGAGAGGCGCTTGTCGTCCGGCGTCACCTGCTGGGCAGCGGCGAACTTGGGCGACAGCTCGTCGAGCAGCATCGCCGCGGTCACGCCGCCCACGGCGAACTTGGCGGCGCCGACCAGGAAGCCACGCCGGTCGATCCCGCCATGGACGTACTTGTCGAAGAGGTTCAGGAGATCTTGCGGATAGTCACTCGCTTGCTTCCGTTCCATCATTCCTCCCGCGGTGGGCTAGGGCGTTGCCACCGGCGTCAGCTGACTTGCCACCTGCTGCCAGTGGCCCTCACGCCGCACCCAGACCACGAGCCCGCGCAGGTAACCCTCCTGTCCCTGACCGCTGTAGCGTCCGGTGATGTGGAGACGCGTCGTATAGGTGGCGACATTGCCGTTGCCGTAGACGCGGATCACTTCTTCGTCCGGGGTATGGGCGAGGGAATCGAACGCGGTCGCTCCCGCCTGCACGTTGGCCATGCGATCCGCACGCGTCAGACGCTGGCCGGCTGGGTTGATGAACATGTACTCGTCGGCCCAGAAGCGCCCCGCGGCGGCCGTATCGCCGCGCCGCAGCGCGTCGTCGTAGGTACGGATGGCCTCGCGAATCTCGGCCTCGGCCTTCGCCGTGGACGACGAGGCCGGGGGCTTGGACTTGGTCGAGGACGCAGCCATGGCGTTCGGGGCGCAGGTCAGGATGATGGCAAGCGCTGCCAGCAATCGAAGCATCGGAACCTCCTGGTTCTAAGCGGGGACTGCCTCGACGACGCTCGCCGGGGTCGACGTCGGCACCACCTTGGTCAGGCGGAAGCCAGACTTCTCGAGGAGCGCGGAGTACTCCGGAACGGTTCGCTCCTGCCCTCCTGGTCCGACCAGCATCATCAAATCGAGCATCTTGCCGGGATGTGGTTGATCGTTGCCTGGGAGCACCAGCTCCACGATCAAGAGCCGCGCGTCCGGCCGCATCGCGCGCCGGCAATTGCCCAGGATGGTCACGCACTGCGGCTCGCTCCAGTCGTGGATGATGTGCGAGAGCAGATACGCGTCGGCGCCTTCGGGAATGCGCTCGAAGAAACTCCCTTCCTCGATCTTCACGCGGTCGCTCACGCCGCGCGCCCGAAGCATCGCCGGCGCGTCGACGACCACGTGTGGAAGGTCGAAGAGGATGCCGCGCATCTGCGGGTTCTTCGCCAGCACGGTTGCGATCAAATGGCCGTTCGCCCCGCCGATGTCCGCGAGGGTCGAGATCCCGGAGAAATCGTACGCGGCGGCGACGGCGGCGGGCTCTTCGCCATGGACGCCGATCATCGTCTCGCTGAAGAGAGAAGCCTTCTCGGGATGCTTCTGGAGGTAATCGAAGATGGGCATTCCGAGCGCCTTTTCGAATCCGCTCTCGCCGGTTCGCAAGGAGTAGGGGAGCTCCCGCCACCCGGCGTCCCACCAGTCGCTCGCGATGGTCAGGATCGAGGCGCGCGCGGAGCCAGGCGCGCCGGTCTTGAGGGCTTCGCCCAACGGCGTCAAGCCGAAGCGACGGTCGGCGCTCTCGGTCAGGATGCCAAGGTTGGCGAGGCCGCGGAGAAAGCGATAGAGGGGCCCGGCACTGGTACCTGTCGGCCCCGCCAGCTCCTCGGCGGTCTTCGTTCCGGAGGCCAGGAGGTCGGCAATCTTCAGCTCGGCGGCCAGGAACAGGATGCTGGAAACCCAGTGCCCCATGGCCATCTGTACGAGCTGAGCGGACGGGGAAGGCGCCGCGTTCGCGGGAGGTGCTTCGGTTGACTCGTAGGGACTCTTCGCTATTTGTGCCATCGCAGGGGAACCCTCATTGTCGACGGAAAGGCGTCAGGGACCCGTGATTCTAACGCGCCGGGCCAGGGGGAAGGGAAGGCCCATGGTCGTGCGGTCCGTCGCTTTGCGGCACGGGGCGTGGCAGGGTACATTCGACCGATGCGCATCGCGACGTGGAACGTGAACTCCCTCAAAGCCCGCCTCGAGAAGGTCGTATGGTGGCTCGATCGTGCGAAGCCGGACGTCCTCCTGATGCAGGAGACCAAGCTGAAGGACGCGGATGCGCCGACGGCCGTATTCCAGGGTCTCGGTTACGAGCTCGCGCATCACGGCGAGGGACGCTGGAACGGCGTGGCCATCGCGAGTCGCCTCGGCATCGCCGATGTCGTCACCAATTTTGGCGAGGCGATGCATCCCGCCGAGACGGCCGATGCGGGAGATGACGAGCCGTTTGCGGAAGCGCGCATGATCGCGGCACGCTGCGGCGACGTCCGTGTGGTGAGCGTGTACGCGCCGAATGGACGCGTCGTGGGATCGCGGTTCTACGAAGCCAAGCTCCTCTGGTACGAACGCTTGGCGCGCTGGGTCTGCGAGGTCTCGGGTCCGGAGGACCCGCTCGTGATCGGCGGCGACTTCAACGTCGCTCCTTCGGACAGCGACGTATGGAATCCGGCCGCGGCGCATGGCGGCACGCACGTATCCCCGCGCGAGCGGGACGCGTTCGCCACGCTCATGCGCTGCGGATTCCTGGACGCGTACCGGCTCCACCACGACGAGCCTGGGCGCTACACGTGGTGGGACTATCGCGCCGGAGACTTCCACAAGAACATCGGGATGCGGATCGATCATCTGCTCGTGACGCGGCCGCTGGAGCCGCGACTGGTTTGGGCCGAGATCGATCGCGAGGCGCGGAAGGGCAAGCCCACGCCCTCGGACCACGCGCCGCTCGTGATCGATCTGGACCGTGAGGGACAGCCGTTCGATGCGGGGTGGGCGTCGGCGGAGGAGAGGATCGCGACCAGGACGAAGTCCGGCCGAAAGGCGCCCTGATTCGCGGCTCTTAGTGGATATCCACCTCGATGGGCTCACCGTCGCGAACGATCACGTCGAGAACGTCGGATTCCTCGATCAGCTTGAATCCAACCAGGATGAGCACACGGCGAGCCCCTTTCGAGCCCGTCCACTCCGCCTGAATGCCCCTGAGGGGTCCGATCTTCTCCGCGGGGACACCCCATCGTTCGGCATAGGATCGAGCCGCGGCCTCGAGCGGAATCACCTTCGTCCACGCCTCCGACCCCGCTCGCACGAGCGTGGGATCGGGGCCGCTCCGCCGCCCAAACATCCAGACCGAGGCTCCCGGGGCAGGGTGGGCGGACCATGTCCCGTCGCGGTAGGTGAGGTCCCCCAGAACCTCGTCGTGAATCACGGACGGAACGCGTATCCGGAACCAGTCGACGATGGAGGTCAGATTGGCCCAGACCGCGATGGCCGCGATGAGAAGAACGATCACGGACGCGCTCGACAGCGCGGTGGCCACGAACGTGACGGTGGGGCTCAACCGGCCCTGCAGCATCGCCGTCTTGACCACGATCACGATTGCCAGAAGGACGATCGCCGCCGAGACGAAGTTGAACTGTCGGTTCGCGCTCAAGGTCGCCGCTTCCCTCCTCGAATCGGACCAGGTGGCCTCGGCGGGGAGTTTACGACGGAGCACGTCCCAGGTCACAACCTCTGTGCTACATTGGCTCCGTCGTGAATTCCTCTCCGCATGACTTTGACGACCGCGTCGCGCTGATCACGGGTGCGGTGCGGGGGCTCGGCCGCGCAGCCGCGGAGCGGCTCCTCGCACGCGGGGCATCGGTCGCGGTGAACGTCCGGGACTCCGAACGAGCCGATGCGCTGGCGAGCCAGCTTGGTGGCCGCGCGTTGGCCGTGCCCGGGGACGTGACCGACAAGCCGGATGCACTCGTCGGACGAGTCCTGGAGCGCTTCGGACGCCTCGATATCCTCATCAACAACGCCGCCTACGCGCAGTCCACGCGCTTCCACGATCTCACCGCGGACGAGTGGCGCCGCGCCATCGAAGTGAACCTGACGGCGCCCTTCCTTCTCACCCAGGCAGCGGTTCCCGCCATGAAGGCACGGAACTACGGCCGCATCATCAACATCTCGTCGCTCGCGGGGAAGACCGTGAGCACGCTGGGTGGCGCGCACTACACGGCATCGAAGGCAGGGCTCCAGGGATTCACGCGTGCCGCGGCCAAGGAGCTGGGGCCGTTTGGAATCACGGTCAACGCGATCTGCCCGGGCATGATCGACACGGAGCTGACGCGCGAGCACGCCACCGACGAGCAGCTGGCCGCCATCGCGGCCAGCTACCCCATCGCCAGGCTCGGGACGCGCGAGGAAGTGGCGGACCTGATTTGCTTCGTCGCATCCGAGGCCGCGGGATACATCACGGGCGCGTCGTGGGACATCAACGGCGGGGATTTGATGCTGTAAGAGAGGCCCCGGCGGCCTCGCGCACCGCCGGGGCCCGCCATGCTCAACCCGCCTTCGGGCGTTCCTTCGCGATCGTGACCGCCAGAGTGTAGCGACGATCCGCATCGCGCTCGCCGACCGTCACCGTCCCTTGCCACGGCGCGCCCTGCGCGTCGCGGAAGATCCAGTGGCTCGAGCGATCCCTGGACTTCGCGCTCCCGGCCGCGCTCTTCCAGTCGCTCTTGGCCAGCTCCTGATTGATGCGACTGACGAGCTCGCCCGAGGTCAGGTCCGACGTTCCGCGCACCGCGATCTCCCATCGGTCGGTCGACCCTTCCGTCTTCGCGACCTCCCACGTGCCCATCTCCGAGAGGTGCACGCTCGGAATGAGCCGGTCGGCCAGGCTCGCCCGCGCGAAGCCGCTGCGCGCGCTCCAGTCGTATTCCTCGCCCAGAGCCACTTGCTGCGCGGCGCCCTGGCCGTCCAGGCGCGACACCACGTGGATCGCGCCGTCCATGCCGGACGTGAGGCCGCCACAGGTGATGATCTTGCCGTTGTCCACGAAGCGCTGGTCGTAGACGAGGTGAATCTTGGGGAACTCCTCGCCCAGGCCCTTGATGAGCCCCGCTGTCGTGGTCGCCTTCAGGCCGTCGAGAAGCCCCGCGCTCGCGAGAATGTAGGCGCCGTTGCATACCGACATCGTGATCTTGGCGTTGGCGGAGGTCTTGCGAATCCAGTCGAGCGTCGCCTTGCTCTCGCGCGAAGCCTTCACGCCGCCGCCCGGGACGATCAGAACGTCCGGTTGGGGCGCGTCCGCGAACGTGTGCCTCGGCACGACCTTCATGCCGAATGTCGTGTTGATGGGGTCCGCGGTCTCGGCGACCGTGTACACATCGTATCCCGCCGCTCCAAAGATCTCGTAAGGCCCCACGTAATCGATGGGCTGCACGCCCGTGAAGATGAGAAACGCGACCTTTGTCGCAGGAGCTTGGGCGGCAGCCGATCCCTGCTCGACCAGCGGGACGCCGCAAACCGGACAGGTTCCCGGCTTGTCGTAGACCTTGGCGTCGCAATCCATGCCGCACGGTGCGCAGACGTAGTGCTTGCCGGATGACTCGGCAGCGATTCCGGTGAGGGCCCAAGCTCCGAGAGCCAGGAGGCCGAGGACGAGTGCAGCGCGGAAGAACGGCTTCATGAAGTCCTCCTTCGTAACGTGGCAGCGGCTCTGCTGCCGAATGGATAGGCACGGCTGAACCGTTCGCGATACTGGCCCGGCGAAACCCCGACGAAGCGAAGAAACGTGCGCCGCAGCGACTCCACCGTTCCCAGCCCGCTCTTCTCGCAGATTTGCTCCAGACCCTCCGACGAGTCCTCGAGCATCCGGCGCGCGGCTTCCACCCGGGCCGTGGCGACGAACTTCGCCGGCGTCGTGCCCACCTCCTGGGTGAACACTCGGGCGAAATTCCGCGGGCTCATCGCAGCGCGGCGCGCGAGTGCGGGGACGGAGAGGTCTTCGTCAGGGTGATCGATGATGTAGGTCTGAAGCTCTTGAAGCGGTTTTCGCTCCGCGAGCTGCACCGCGAGCTGGGCGCTGAACTGCGACTGGCCCCCGGGGCGGCGCAGGAAGAGAACGAGCTCGCGAGCGACCGCGAGCGCGACCTCGCGCCCGTGATCCTCCTCGACCATGGCGAGCGCCAGATCCATGCCCGCGGTGACGCCCGCGGACGTGTAGATGGATCCCTCGCGCACGAAGATGGTGTCCGGCTCGACCCGCACTCCCGGGTAGCGCCGGCTCAGATTGGGGCAGGATTGCCAGTGGGTGGTGGCCCGCTTGCCCTCCAGGAGCCCCGCCTCGGCCAGGAAGAAGGAGCCCGTGCATACCGACGCGAGCCGCCGGACGGTCCTCGATTGCTTCCGAATCCACCGGAGAACGGAGCGGTTGGCGTAATAGCGCCCCGTGCCCATACCACCAGGAATCAGGAGCGTGTCGATCCCGGCGTTCACCTCGTCGTAACGGTGGTCGGCGTAGAGGCGGAGGCCCGAGGAGACGCGGAACGGGCCGCGCTCGAGGCCGAGGATCTCGACGGTGTAAGCGTCCTTGGTCTGCCGCCCGTTGTCCTCGAGCCATCGCGAGGTGCGGGAGAACACTTCCAACGGTCCGATCACGTCGAGGATCTGGACGTCCGGGTAGGCAAACGCGGCGATACGGAGTGCGCGGCGCCGCGGGGTCGGGACGCGCTGCTTGGGTCGGGCCATGGGTGAAGAATGCAGCCTCGAGGGCGTGGCGGCAATGACAACATCCCCACAGATTCTGCCAACCTCGCCGCCGGTTGCCACGCCGGGCGGTCGATGCCACCCGCCATGGGTTTCTATTACTATTGCTAGCGGCACCTCCAAGGTTGGCCCAACGTGCTGTCACCCCCACGCAGGAGCGCCATGTCCACCCTCAGCTCGGTTCCAAGTGCCCAGCAGCTCCGCGACGCGGGGCGCAAAGCGTCGGCCGCGAGCCATCCCGGCACGATCCGGTCCTTCTATCCCTTCTGGGACGTCCAGTACCGGCCATTCCTGCTGCAGGCTGTCGCGGCGCTTCCCGCGGATCGATTCGACTTCAAGCCGCAGCCAGAGATGTTCACCGCCCACCAGATCGTGGTGCACATCGCCGAGTGCGAGCGGGGATGGATTCACGGCGTCCTGGAGGGCGAAGCCGTGGAGGATTGGGTTGTTCCGCACGGGGATCCAGCGCAGGGCTGGAGGACGGTCGCCGATCTACCGGATCACGAGGCGCTCTTCGCGGAGCTCGACCGGTGGCACCGAGACACGCAGGCGTGGCTCGATAGGCCCGCTTCGGAACTGTCGCGGGAATTCGCGTGGAAGGGGGATCGGGGGATCGAGCGCCGCGGGACACTGCACTGGATCCTGGATCACCTGCAGGAGCACGACCTTCATCACCGCGCGCAGCTGAATCTCTACCTTCGATTGATGGGGATCGAGCCGCCGTCGATTTGAGCGTCGCTACGCGCGCCGAACACCTCGTCCACCGCCTGTTCGGGGCTCATGCGACGGCCGCGCTCCCATTCGACCGCGAACGCCTTCTCGCCCAGAGTTTCCCGCACGCTGGCGGTGGTCCAGTCCAGGCTGGCCGCGAAGGATGGCGGAACCCGGGAATCGATCGTGTCGCGAATCGCGCTCGAGGCGCCCAAGAGCCGAGCCGCCTGAGACGCGTTCCCCTCCTCGAGAAATTGGCTCGCAAGCTCATCCAAGCCCATGCCCAACGTCAATCGACCACCAAGCTCGAGCAGCGTCCGGAATCCCTCTTCATAGAGCGGCCATGCCCGTGCGCGGTCTCCCCGCCGTCCCAGCACCACGGCGAGGCCGAGGCGGGCCGCGGCGTGTGAGTGCCGGTCGCCAAGGGTCTCCTGGAGCGCCATCGACTGTTGATAGTAGGAGACCGCGAGATCGTGCTCCCGGGTTTGTAGATGCAGATCCCCGAGGCCCTGGAGGGCGATGGCCTCTCCAACGAGGTTGCGTATCTCGCGCGTGATCGCGAGCGCCTCTTCCAGGTAGACCCGACTCGCCGCAAGGTCCCCGAGGTAACGCGTCACGTTTCCGAGACAGGTCAAACTCGTTCCTTGCCAGACCCGATTCGCATTCCTGCGGCTGATCTCGAGCGTTTGCTCGAAGAGCGACCTGGCCTCGTCCCATTCACCGAGCGCCTGGGCCACGTTTCCGAGACTTCCCAGGGATCCGGCGATCGCCTCCTCCTCCCCGATGGCGCGGCGCACGTCGAGGCTCTGCTGATAGTACTGGCGCGCCGCATGGGGGTCGTCCTGCCGGTACGCCAGGTTCCCCGCGGCGTGGAGGACGAGAGCGAGCGTCATCGATGGCTCGAAGGACCCGCGCGCGAGGATCTCGGCGATCCATTGCCTTCCTTCCCGGTTGTACCCGCGAACGGCCCAGAACCAGCCGAGGCCAGCAGCGAGACGCAGAGCGGGCTCGCCCCCCTCCGGGTCCTCACGGCACCACTCGAGTGCGGCACGCAGGTTGTCGATTTCCGACTCGATGCGCTCATACCAACGCACCTCGCCGCCGCCCCGGATGTGCTTCGCGGCGCGTTCGGCGAACACGACGCACCAATCGCGGTGCCGGTTCCGTGCTGTCTTGGCCTCGTGGGCTTCGTTCAGGAGCTCCGAGGCGTACTGGCGCACCGATTCCATGCACCGGTAGCGCGTGTCCTCGCCGTCGATCCGCTCGACGACCACGAGCGATTTCTCCACGAGACGAGTCAGGAGGTCGAGAACCTCGAACTCGTCCCAGCGCTCGACGCATGCGGTGGCTGCTTCGAGAGTCCATCCGCCCGCGAACACGGAGATGGTGCGCAGGAGCTGCTGCTCGTCCGGAGTGAGCTGGTCGTAGCTCCACTGGATCGACGCCCGCAGGGTCTGGTGCCGCGCCAGCGCGCCATGGCCGCCCGCGAGCAGACGGAAGCGATCGTTGAGGCGCGTGAGGATCTGCTCGACGGAAAGGACGCGCATCCGTGCCGCGGCCAGCTCGATCGCGAGCGGGATGCCGTCGAGTTGACGGCAGATCTCGATCACGGCCGGGGCGTTGTCCGAGTCAAGGATGAAGCCGTGGCGAACGGCGGCCGCCCGATCGAGGAACAGCGCCACCGACTCCGACGACCGAATCGTTTCGAGGTTGCGAAGCTCGTGGGGTTCCGGCAGCGACATCGGTGGGACCGTGTACGTGGTCTCGCCCGGAACACCCAGGCTCTCGCGGCTCGTGACGATCATCTTTACATTCGGAGTGGCCGCGAGCAGGGCCCGCGCCAGCTCGCCACACGCGCCCAGCAAGTGCTCGCATCCGTCGAGCACGATCAAGGCGCGTCGGGCGGTCAGATGCCGGCCGACGGCTTCCGTGGCGCGAAGGCCAGGCTCCTCCCCGATGCCCAGCGCGGTCGCGACCGCCTCGGGAACATGCTCGGGGTTGGTGAGGGATGCGAGATCCACGAACCAAACCCCGTCGGCGAACTCGGGGGTCAGCATCTCGGCGAGTCGCATCGCGAGGCGCGTCTTGCCGCCGCCGCCCACGCCGGTGATCGTGAGGATGCGGGTCGTTCGAAGAAGTCTCAAGCAATCGTGGGTCACACGCTGACGCGCGACGAACGGAGTGGCCTGGAACGGGAGGTGGTGGGGCGCCGCAGTCGCCTGCTCTCCCGCACGGAGCGCGGAGGCGCGGCGGATGCCGAGCGCCTCTTCGATCTCGATGCGTGCGGTGTGAATCTCCGCCAGCCGCCGGTTCACGTCCCGCTCGAGGCAATGTTCGAGGAGGACTCGGATCGCGGCAGGCGTTGCCTCGGGCAGCGCCGACAGGTCCACGGTCGTGTCCAGCGCCCGCGTCATCATCTCGACGATCGTCTCGCCTTCGACGGCCCGCATGCTGGTGAGGCACTCGAAGAGCACACAGCCGAACGCGAACACGTCGGTCCTTTGATCCTGCAGCTCGCCCCGCGCCTGCTCCGGGCTCATGTATCCGGGAGAGCCAGAGACTTCTCCATCACTGCCCGGCGTGTCGCCGCCGTGCAGCACGACCGTGTCGCGATCTTCGACCCGCTTCGACCGACCTCGACCCGCGCTCCGCGAGCCCGAGGATGCCTCGCCCACGCGCTGCGCGAGTCCAAAATCCAGCACCTTGATCAGGCCGCTGGGCGCCAGCATCACGTTCTGAGGCTTGAGGTCCCGATGGATCACGCCACGCGCATGCGCCGCCTCGAGCGCTTCCGCGATCTGAGCGCACACGCGCAGGGCTTCGCTCTGGGGCATCGCGCCCTGGCGCAAGCGCTCGGCGAGGGTGACGCCTTCGACGCGCTCCAGGACGAGCGCGAGCACGCCTTCCTCGGACTCCTCGAAACCGAAGATCGTCGCGATGTTGGGGTGGTTCACGGCGGCGAGCGCGAGGGCCTCGTGGCGGAAGCGCGCCATGCGCTCGGCGTCGTCGGCGACTTCGGCGGGGAGCATTTTGAGCACGACGTCGCGCTCGAGGCGCGGATCGCGGGCGAGAAACACCTCGCCCATTCCTCCCGCGCCCAGCTTTCCGAGAATCCGATAGGGACCAAACCGCTGGGTCCGTTGAAGACATGAGGAGTTCCCCTGAGATCGCCTCCGCGACCGGAGGCGTGCGGTCGATTCTACCGCGTCAGGGGCGAATGGTTGAGGAATTGCTATCCGACTGCAGGACTGCGTGAAGGGATCTACCCTCGGGCCCGAGCTTCGTCCTCCGCGGTGGGACCGCGGAGCGAGCGGTCGATCTGCCGGATGGCGCCCAGGTGGTAGGCGAGGTGAATCACGCTCACCGCGATCCAGCCGGCCTCGTTCTCGCTGACCTCGCGGCGCTGGTTCAGCACCTCCACCCATCGCGCGGTTTCGCGGCGGAACTCCTCGCGGAGCGTCTTCCACCCATCCTCCGACACGACGTTCCGCCGCCAGCTCTCGGTCCAGTCCATGGCGGGCCAGGGTGGGGAGAGGCCGTCGCCCCAGCGATTGAGGAGTGAAAAGCCGTAGCGAAGATGATCGACATGGGCGGCTATGGACGCCCCGCCGTCGTGGCGGGCGGAGGCGGCCTCGGCAGAGAGCCGGTCGAGCGACGCGAGAAGGCCCTGGTCGCCTTGATTGAGCACGTACGTGCGCGTGCCAGGATCGGGCGATCCCTGGATCAGCTCGCGGAAGATCACCGACAGCGTTTGGGCGAACAGGCTGTCGCTCATCGCTGTCGCGCGGGCCTGCGAACGGCCCGCACCGTTCCGGTCTTTCCTCCGCCGCAGAAGAACCGATCCTTGCCGTCGGACTCGAGTCCAGAGACGTTCACGCCCTTGGGCATCTCGATCGACTCGAGGACGTTCCCGGTGCTGGGATCGATGCGCCGGATCTCGCTCTCGTCGCCTTCCCACGTGCCATGCCACAGCTCGCCGTCGACCCAGGTCACGCCGGTCACGTGGCGATTGGACTCGATGGTGCGCAGGATCGTCCCAGTCTCGGGGTCGATCTGGTGGATCTTTCGATCCCGGTGCTGACCAACCCACAGCGTTCCTTCGGCCCACGCGAGTCCTGAATCCGAGCCCCCGCCGGGAGCGGGAATGGTCGCGACGATCTGTCCGGTTTTCGGATCGATCTTCCGGATGCGATCCTCGGCGATCTGAAAGAGGTGCTTGCCATCGAACGCTGTTCCCGCGTGCGCGGGCACGTCGATCGAGCTCTTCTGCGTTCCGCTCTTGGGATCGAATGAATTCAGCTTCCCGGAGGCCGCGAACCAGACGCGCTCGCCGTCGTAGGTAACTCCGCCGATGTGGTCGAGTCCGGGATACGGTCCGTATTCCCGTAGGATGTCGGCCTTCGATCGTTTCATGCGTTGATCCTAGTCGCTCGGCAGGGCCAGGGGGAGTAACAATGTCGGCGTGAATCCGGGCACCGGCGGACTCGTCCAGCGTCGGGCGCGCCCGCGTCCGAACGATTGCACCCTGGACTCGGTGGCAAGCGCGTCGAGCGCCCGCTGCACGGTCCGCTGGCTCGCTCCGAGCGCGAGCGCCAGAGCCGAGCTGGACCACGCCTCCCCATCCGCGAGAAAGGCGAGCACCGCCGTGTGCTCGCCGTCGACGGGGGGGGCCAGCACGACCACCTCGCGCGCATGGCGCGGCTCGAGGGCAAAGCCCCGCTTGGTCGCGCCGACATTTGCGAAAACGCGAGCGGCCCTCCGAAGCCGTCCCACCTCGACCCTCAAGCGAACCCGGTGGGATTCGTCGGCGATGGCCGATCCGAAGGCGCGGCGCACGAGCTCATCCCTTGGGACATCGCCGGGCCAAGCCACCGCCAACGCGCGTGCGATCGCGAAGAGCACGGGACGTCTCGCAAGGGAGACAACCGCTCCGCTCTGGCGCAGCTGATTGCGGCATGCGTCCACGATCAGCGCCTTCGACGTGAACAGGGATTCCACCTCGTGGAGGAGAAGCGGGCGCTCCTGGCCGCGTGCGATCCGGCGCGCGGTGGGGACGCTCAAGGCGAACCCCGCCCGCTCGACCTCCGCGCTCAATGCAGGGATTCGCGCCTCGCCGGCGGCGCGTCCGGCGCGAGCCAGGGCTGCGCGCGCCGTTTTCGTCCGGAGCCGCCGCATGGCGATCTCGGCCGTCACCAGCTCGTGCGCCGCGCGAACCGCGGGCGGAAGGGAGGGGTCGGTCGTTCCCAGCATCTGCTCCGCCTCCTGGACGCGCCCGATCAGAAGAAGCCGCCTGACTTCCAGGTAACGTGCGTGCGCTGCGTTGGCTCGATCGCCGTGCTCCTCGAGCGTGGCCCGCGCCGCGCGGAGTGCCCGTTGGGGCCAGCTGAGCTCACGGGACGCGAGGGCGACTTCGGCTTCGGCCACGACGCAGCGCGCGCGAGCGATGCGCTCCCGAGGAGGAAAGCTCCGGGCGGCCCGAAGCAGGAGCGCCTTGGCCTTGGGGAACTCGCCGAGTTGGGCCATCGCGATGCCCCGGAGCGCGAGGGCCGGCGCGTCGTTCCGGAGCGCGATTCGCTTCAAGGCGTCGAGGGGATCGCCCATCGCGAGCGCCCGCGCCGCGGCCGTGATCATGGAATCCATCGGAATCCCGCCATACTTGTCACTCCCGGCGAGGAGCGCGCGGGAGCAAGCTCGATCTCACGACGACACGCAGCACGTCGCATCGGAAAACGAATCGCGAAGGATACCAGACGAAGGGAGGCCCATGGACTGCTGCGCGATAGCCGAGTCGGAACGGTCGTGGCCCTTGGCCGTGATGTCGTTCGCCGGCATGTGGACCCTGATGATGGTGCCGATGATGCTCCCCGTGCTAGTCCCGAGCCTGGCGCGCTACCGCAGAGCGATTGGAGCCACGGGTGGTTGGGGGGCGAGCTCTTTGACCGCTCTCGCGGGCACGGGCTATTTCCTGGTCTGGGCCGCGCTCGGGATTCTTCTCGGTCCGCTGGCCGCCGGGCTCGCGGCGCTCGAGTCGCGTGTACCGGTGCTGACCGGAGTCGTACCGATCGGGGCCGGCGCGGTCGTTCTGATCGCGGGCTTCATGCAAATCAGCGCATGGAAGGCTCGCGGAATCGAGTGCTGCCGGGAGGAGCCCGGAACCATGTCCTCCGACCCAAGCACTGCGTGGCGTCACGGAGTGCGGCTGGGAGTGGATTGCATCCGCTGCTGCGGGAACTTGATGGCGATTCTGCTCGCCCTCGGGATGATGGACGCGCGATGGATGATGGCCGTGACGGCCGCGATCACCGTCGAGCGCGTCGCGCCCTCCGGCCTACCGGTCGCGCGAGCCATCGGGGTCGCCGTCATCATCTGCGGCGTCTTCTTGATCGCGCGGGCCTCTGGATTGAGCTGACGGTAGCGCGGCCAGGCTTCAAGGCGCTCGCGCGAAGCCCTGAAGGTGGAAACGCAGCGAGGAGGGCGTTTCCGCCCTCCTCGCGCGTGGTTGCCCTTTTCTCGTCGTTTACTTCTGGAGCATCTCGCGGTGCTCCTTCACCCGCTTCAGCTCATCGGGATTCAGAACCTTGAACTCCACCCGCCGGTTCTTCGCCATGCCGTCCTTGGTCTTGTTGCTCGCGATCGGCTTGGTCTCGCCGTAGCCCTTGAACGTCATGTTGGCCATGTTGGCGTTCGGGCAGTTCGCGGCCATCCAATCGTGCACCGCCTGCGCGCGTCCCTCGGAGAGTTTCTGGTTGGCAGCCTCGGTGCCGCGCGAGTCCGTGTGTCCGCCGATCTCGATCTGGAGCGTGGGCCACTGCTGGAAGATCGCGCACAGGTCCTGAAGCACCTTCTCGGACTCGGGCTTGAGCGTGGTCTTGCCCGTGTCGAACTGGAGACCGTGTTCCGTGATCGTTCCCGTGTTGAGCATCTCCGTTTCCTGCTTCGTGACCTCGACCGGGCAGCCGGCCTTGTCGACCTGCACGTTGGCCGGAGTGTTCGGGCACTGGTCGATTCCATCCGGCACGCCGTCGGCGTCGGCATCGGTGGGGCAGCCCTTCGCGTCGACGGTGGCCCCGGTCGGCGTGCTGGCGCACTGATCCAGGCCGTCGCACACGCCGTCGCCATCGGAGTCGGTGGGGCAACCCTTCGCGTCCACCGTGCAGCCGGCGAGCGTTCCGGGGCAGGTGTCGATGCCATCGAAGACGCCGTCACCATCCTCGTCGGTCGGGCAACCCTTCGCATCGACCTTGGCGCCCGCAATCGTGCCGGCGCAGGTGTCGATGCCGTCCGGAACCCCGTCCCCGTCGCTGTCCACCGGGCACCCCTTGGCGTCGATCACCGCGCCTGCGGGTGTGCCAGGGCAGGCGTCCTTCTTGTCGGATACCCCGTCCGCGTCCGCGTCGGGTGCCTTCCCGCCGCCTCCCAGCGAGAACTGCACGCCGCCGGTGAATGCGAGACTGTTCTGGCTCTTGTCGCTGGCTCCCGCGGCCTTCTCGTCGTCGCTCCACGAATAGATCATGTCGCGCGCTTCGAGCCGGAGCGCGACGCGCGGATTGAAGTGGAGTTTGACGCCCGCCCCTACGTTGAAACCGTTCCGCTTGGAATCCGCGCCGGTCGAATCTTGAGGCTCGAACTCCTGCGAGCTCCAGCCTCCCAGGATGTAGGGATCCAGGGACGAGCCCGGGATGATGTTCAGGAGCGCATCCGCGGAGATGTGCGTGAACTTCGAATCCTGCTGGGGAACGTTGGCCGGGTCGGTGGGGAACACGTACGCGCGGCCGCCGTCTCCCTCCTGCGTCTTGCTGCTGCTCTTCCCGTAGCTCCCCTCGATCCCGAAGCGCTTGCCGAAGCCGAGACCCAGGCGGCCACCGTAGATTAGATCGTTCTCCATGTTCGTTTCCTTGGCCCACGATGCGTATCCGAGGTAGGGCGTCAGGTTGAGATGGAGACCGTCGACCTCGGCGAGAGCCGTGGCGGGCAGGAGGAGCAGGAACGGCAGGAGCCAACGCGCTGTGAATCGACGCATGCGAACCTCCATGTTCGAGCACGCCGAGCTCAGCACGGCTGGAAACGAGGTGTCGCGCGCGAAGTGGGCGTCCGTACCATACGCATCGGCAACATCCGAGGAGGCGGGATCATGGCCCTACCGCGAGGATGAGGCAAGGCCCAAACGGGGCCTAGTCCGGTGCCAGCTCCCGATGGCGGAAACAGCGGATTTCGTGGTCGTTCACCATGCCCGTGGCTTGCATGAACGCATACATGATGGTCGATCCGACGAAACGGAACCCACGCTTCTTGAGGTCGCGGCTGAGTGCGTCCGACTCCGGTGTGGTGGCGGGGACGTCCCCACCTCGCCGGCGGTTCTGGAGGGGCCGGCCCCCCACGAAGCGCCAGAGATAGCGATCGAAGTCCCCGAATTCGTTCTGCACCGCGAGAAACGCCTGAGCATTCGTGACCGTCGATTCGATCTTCAGCCGGTTGCGGACGATGCCCTCGTTCTTCATGAGAGTCGAGCGCTCGCGCGCGCCGATCTTGGCCACGCGTGCTGGATCGAAGCCGAGAAATGCATCACGATAGCTCTCCCGCTTCTTGAGGATTGTGCTCCACGACAGTCCGGCCTGGGCTCCTTCGAGGACGAGGAATTCGAACAGTCGGCGATCGTCGTGCACGGGGACGCCCCACTCCTCATCGTGATAGCGGAGCATGAGGGGATCGCTGCCCGCCCAAGCGCATGCACGCCGGGACGATGTCACCGAAGGCGGTGGCGCCGCGGTTTGGAGCCGGCCCATGCGCAAGCATGGCGGGATTGGGTCACCGTTTGCCGCGAGACGCAGCGCGCGCCAGGAGCTCGTAGACCTCGGGCCCGTCGCCCCGCTTGCGCTTTCGGGCTCGATCGAGCGCGGTGAGCTGCATCCATCCGGGGATGGACGGGTCGGCTCCGGCTTCCACCAGCAGCTTGGCCATGGTGTAGGAGCAGGTCGCGGCCACCTCGCTGAGGGGCGTGTTTCCCAGGCTCGGCTCGTAATGTGCGTTCACGTCGGCGCCCTGCTGGAGGAGGTAGCGCGCCACCTCCACATGCTCGCGGTCGACCGCGTAATGGAGCGGAGTCTTGCCCAGCTCGTCGAAGGCGTTGACGTCCTCGCCCTCAGAGACCAGCCGACGCACTTCATCCAGGTCTCCTTCTTGTGCGGCGCCATGGAGGCGTTCGGGATCCGGCATGTTAGCCATGGCTCCTTTCCTGGTCACGCGCCGAATCGGTCCGACTTCGGATCCCAGAATTCATCCTCGAGCCCGATCGACGCGAAGATCGACCGCATTTCTTCCGCCTTGGGCCGGCGAGACTCCGCCGTCAGTCGGGTCGAGTACCACGTCGTCGAGAGCGTCCACAGCTGATCGATCGTGACGAGAGGGCGGAGCGTCGTTCCGCGGCCCACGCACCAGGCTCGGGCCATTTCTTCCGACCGGAAGAAGAGCATGTTCGCTCAGGTGAAGACGACGTCCTCCCACCACCTCGCTGCGGGCACGAGGCAATGATAGACCCACGTCGATGGCTCGGGCCCGTTCTCGCCCACTTCGAGAACCAGCGGATCGCCCGACTGCTCGCAGCGTGATCGAATCGTGCCCGGTTGATGGAGCGCGGCGAGCACGCCGAGTGCGTCCCACGCGCAGTTGCCGTAGTACTCCAAGCCTTTCGATTCGACCCGATGCTGCGTCGGTACGCCGGAGAAGGGGGGCGCCATGATGATCGTGGCCCCATCGGGCTCGAGGACGAGGAGCCGCTGGGCACGGAGACTCCGGTACGCCTCGAGCACTGCGTCCCGGGGAAGTCCTGTTCGGGCCGCGATGGCCTCGATGCTGGGGGCGCGGCCCGAATCCGCGAACTCTCGATAAATCGCCAGCTTGACCTGAACGTCGGCTTCCGTCGGCATAGGTCCCTCCTGCGGGAAGGCCGCCATTCTACCCCCTGGACATGCCGCGTGCGCTTTCGATGGGTCCCCGCGTTCTTTCGGACGGCGCACGAAATCAACCAGGGGGGCCGGCTGAAGAGTCGGCGAATGGAATGATCCGTCGTTGTTTGTCCGTGGGTATCACCCTCGCGATGGTCCATGGGTCCAGTGCTAGAGCTTGGGCCGAGGCCGCCGTGTCCGATTCATCCAGCGCCGACTCCACCCTACATGGGTGGAGGGCGCCGGCGCTCTGGCATCCGACTCGAGCCGACACGCTGATGTTCCAGAGCGTCTCGCGCCGCGTGAAGCCCGACGCGACCGCGCGTGTGTTCTCCCGGTATGGAACGGTCGAAGTCCCGGGCCGTGCGATGAGTCTCGAGGGAGTGCACCGCTTCGGCCGGGCGGAGTCGACGTTTCTGTGGGCCGATGTGACCAACGTGCAGGTGCGCAAGAGCTCCTCAGGACAAGGGGCTCTCGTCGGGGGGATTGTCTTCGGCGCGGCTGGACTGATTGGCATGGCCTCGATGACCCACGACTGCGGAACCTTCGAGATCACCTGTGGTGCGAGCAGCGGTGACGTGGTTGCGGGCACGATCGGAGCCTTCGCGATCGGGACGCTGCTCGGCGCGCTCGTGACGGCGCCGTTCCACCACTGGGCTGACGTGCCCATCGACAAGGACGTCACCGCTCCGTCCAGGAGCACGTTCGACGATTCTCGCCGCGGCTTCACGATCGAGTTGAGCGCGGGCCCCGGGTGGGCATCCACCTCGATTCCGTTCTCCACGACCACCAACACGGAGGTGACGGCGTTCACACGGTTTCGGCTCGGCCACGGATTTTCCGAGCGATGGGCCGCGGCCTATGTGAACGACGTGGCCTGGAAGGACGGGCTCTCCGGCATCACCGGGGTCGGGGTCACTCGATTCACCTCTTCGAAGACGCCGTCCCTGGCGCTGGAGCTGGTTGGAGGCGTCGCCACGAGGCAGGGGGCCGACCAGTCCCTGTGGAGTCCCGGTGTTCAGGCGGGGCTGGGCGTCGAATTCTCGCGGCACTGGCTGCTGCGCGCGTCGATTCTGCACACGACATTCGACAGTGTGGACTACAACGCGGTCGGCACCTCGATCGGGCGGTTATGGTATTAGTCGCTCGGGCACGCACCGGTCCGGATCGAATTCACCTGCTCAGACGAGGGCTCCCTGGCCTCCCCCTGGAAGCGCGCTCCGCTCCTGAATCGTGGCTACGCGATCGCCAGCTATGCGATCGCGGTGGTCTGCGCTTTCTGGATCCCGGGTGCTGCCGCGGGCGATACGGATCCTGGCGAGGTCGTGACGACGCCCGCCACGGCTGTTATGGCGGTCGATACCACCGTCTCCATTCCCGTAGCCGTCGATTCCACGGCCATGCACCCCTCCGCCATAGCGGCCATCCCGAGTGATTCCACTTCGAGTCTTGCGTCGCAGCCCGCCGGCCCACTGGCAACCCGGGCTGACAGCGTGGCCTTCCGGAGCGTCTCGCGTCGCGTGAAGCCCGACGGGCACGCCAGGGCCATGTCGCAGGGATATACCCTCAACGTTCAAGGACGGCACATCAGCGTTCGAGGCGTGCAGCATCCGGGTAAGCCGGAATCGACGTTGGCGTGGACGGACATCACGAAGGTCGAACGCCTGGGCAGCGCATCCGATCGGGGCGCGCTCGTGGGAGGGATCGTCTTCGGCGCTCTGGGCATGATGGTCGCTGCGACCGAAGCAGGTGGCCCTTCGAGCCATTCGACCGGTGCGGACGTTGCCGCGAGCACGATTGGAGGAGCGGCCATCGGAGCCTTGCTCGGGGCCGTCGTGGCATCGCCGTTCACTCGATGGAAGAACGTCGATCTCGACTCACCCGAAGGGGGCGGCTGGTTCAACGATTCCCGTCGCGGCTTCCTCCTCGAGCTGGGCGCGGGCCCCGGGTTCACCAACTCATCGAATGTGTTCTCGGACACCGTCGATGGTACCGAGTTCGGAGCGTACACTCGCATCCGCGTTGGATACGGCTTCTCGGAACGATACGCCGTGGCCTATGTAGGCGATGGTCTGTGGCACGGAGATGTCACGGGCATCGACGGGGTCGGGCTGTCCTTGTTCAGCGCGCCCGGCACTCCGTCGTGGACGGTGGAGCTGGCAGGCGGCAGCGCGTCCACCGGCGAGACCGATGGAGACAACTCGAAATCGAATTTCGGACTCCAAGGGTGTATTGGCTACGAGTTCTCGAAGCACTGGCTCGCCCGCGCCTCGCTCATGCACACGTCGTTCGGCGACGAAAACCACACCGTCATCGGTACGTCCATCGGTCACATGTGGTACTAGCAGGCCTCGTCAAACCGCGACCCCGCGCGTGCTATTCTCCGCGCGTGAACCGGAAGATCCAGGTCCTCGTGGTCGCCGCATGGCTCGCGGCGCCCGGCACACCCGGCGTCGCCGCGGCTGCCTCGAAATCCGCGCCGGCCGCCAAGTCCGCGTCCCAGGCCGCCCCCACGCCCCTCGTCTCCATGAGTCGGCAGATGCGGGATCTCGTCGATCGCATCTCGCCCGCGGTGGTCCAGATCTCAGCCGTTGCGATCGCTCCGGTAGGCGGTGGGCGCACATCCGCGGGCAATGGCTTCCTCGGCGTGGAGCGTCGTGGCGGATCGGGCGTCGTCGTCTCGAAGGACGGCTACATCGTCACCAACGCCCATGTCGTCGAATCGGCGCGGAGCCTCGACGTCTATCTCCAGCGCCCGGCCGCGTCGGACAATCCGGGGCGTTCCATCGTCCCCGCAGTGCGGCAGCGCGTCGTGGCGACCGTGGTCGGCGTCGATCTCGAGACGGATCTCGCCGTGCTCAAGGTCCCGGAGACGGCGCTTCCGGCGCTCGAGTTCGGCGATTCGGACCAGCTCGGGGAAGGGGATCTCGTGCTCGCCTTCGGGAGCCCGCTCGGGCTCGCCAACTCTGTGAGCATGGGGGTCGTGAGCGCGGTGGGACGGCAGCTTCGTCCGGACGACCGCATGGTCTACATCCAGACCGACACGTCCATCAATCCGGGGAACAGCGGTGGCCCGCTCGTCGATATGAACGGCCGCGTCGTCGGGATCAACACCCTCATCTATTCCCAATCGGGCGGCAACGAAGGCATCGGCTTCGCCGCGCCGAGCAATATCGTCCATTCGGTCTACAAGCAGATCCGGGCCAACGGACGGGTGCGACGCGGCTCGATCGGCGTCACCGCGCAGACGATCACGCCGTCGCTCGCGCAGGGCCTCGGCCTGTCGCAAGCCTGGGGCGTGGTCCTCGCGGACGTGCACCCCAGCTCGCCGGCCGCGTCGGCCGGCCTCGAGGCCGGGGACATCGTGACGGCGCTGGATGGCAAGACGATGGAGAACGGGCGGCAGTTCGACGTGAATCTGTACCGGCACGCGGTGGGGGATTCGGCGACGGTGACGGTCCTGCGCGGGGATCAGCGGCTGATCGTGCGTGTCCCGGTCATCGCGCGCGAGGACGATCCGACCCGGATCATCGATCTCATCAAATCGGAGCGGAGCCTGGTCGCGCCGCTCGGCGTCCTGGTCGTCGCGGTCGACGCCGGCCTGGCGCCAGTCCTCCCGTGGCTGCGCCAGTCGAACGGCGTGCTGGTGGTGGCGCGCTCTGCGGATGCGCCCGGCGTGGTGAGCGGCCTCGAGCCCGGGGACGTGATCCTCGCGGTCAACCGCGCTCCGGTGGGAACGATCGACAGTCTGAACCGAGAGCTGTCGCGCCTCTCCTCGGGAGCCGCGCTCGTGCTGCAGGTGAACCGGATGGGGAGCTACCGCTACGTGGCGATGCCGCCCGAATGACGCCGCTTCTTCGCCGGTGGCCGTAGCCACAGCGCGGCCTCTTCCACGGTGATGAAGACGCTGACCTTCCTCGTGCTCCTCCGGTCCAGCTTCCTCAGCACTTCGTAGGTTCGCGCCACTTCCACCGTCACGGGATCGTTCGCGACGATCGCGAGCTTGGACGGTGTCTGCACGTCCATCGCCGCCGAGAGCCGCGCCAGCTCCCGCAGCCGGTCCGCGGTCGGAACGTCGAGCTTCTGGACATCTCTCATGTCCACAAGCTCGTCGTAGCCCGCGACGCTCTCGAGCGACCAGACGCTATGCTTGTACTCGAAGACTTCCTGATCCGTGACCGTGCCGTGGCCCGTCATGAGGACGAGGCGGTTTTCATCGTCGATCTGGTAACGAAGCGGCATTCTACGCCTCGGGTTGCTCCCGCGCTGCGGGTTGATCCACGAAGAACCGAGTCTTGCCCCAACGGTAGACCCGGATCGACAGCAAGAGCCAGATGCTCCCTAGAACATACGCCCCCATGACGTCGCTGAACCAGTGCTGACCGAGGTAAATCCGGGACGGTCCCATGAGAATCACGATCAGCGCCAAGACGCAGAGTCCGAAGACGCGATACCACGACTGTTTGAGGAGTGTGTAGATCAGGAATCCCAGAAATCCGTAGAACGCCGTAGCCAGGAGTACGTGGCCGCTGGGGAAGCTGGTCGTGGAGAGCTGCGAGAAGACATGGACCAGATCGGCGCTCGGGCGGGGCCGGACCACGACGATCTTGATGATCGCTCCTACGGCCGTTGCCAGAGCCGCGAACACGGAGACGATGGCTTCCCATCGAAGCCCGATGAGGAGAAGCGTGGAGACGACGCCCACCACGAGCAAGGAGGCCTGTGGATTCCAGCCCATCCAGCTCAGTCCGCGCATGAGGCCCTCGAAGATGGGTCCCTTCTCGCCCTGCACCGCGTGCGTGATGGAGAGGTCGATGGGGAAGTAGGGGATGAAGTGCGCCGCCACGGCCAGGCCCACAAAGGCGATGGTGGCCAGGAATACGTAGATCTGGAAGATCTCGGCGCGGCGGTGGCGGGCGCCCTTGGATGCGATGGCCGCATCATCCATCTTGCGGCCGAGATTCCCGCTGGTCTCCTGAGGGCTCGATTTCAACATTCAACCATGATAAACTTTTCGGTCTGTTCGCCGATAACGGCGTCGAATTGTTGGCCCGCGTGGCCAGCCCTCGTCGCAATCCTTTGGGACCCAGTGGCTTGTAAGTAATTCAGGCTGCCTCGTAGATCGAATCTCCCCCCGGCTGTAGTCGTCCAAATAGATCCCTCTGATTGACCCGGCGTCCTTGACCGTGGAGCACCCCCATGAAAACGACCTTCCTGCGCCTCGCCCTCATTGTGTCCGCTCTGGCGGGTTTTGGATGTGCGTCCGTCCCGCATGGCCGTCTCGCTTCCGACCTCACGAAGGTCAACACGCCGGCTCCGGCTCCCATGCTTGCAAGCTATCCGTTGCTCGCTTCGGCTACGGACGTGCTCTCGCCTGCTCGCATGCAGCGCGCCATCGGCGCCATCCAGGTTGGAATCGCATCGTTCTATCACTCGTCGCTCGCGGGAAACCTGACCGCGAATGGGGATCACTATGACGAGGGGGCGCTCACCGCGGCCCACCGTACGCTCGATCTCGGCACGCGCGTGCGCGTGACGAATCTCGAGAATCACCGGAGCGTCGTGGTCACGGTCAACGATCGGGGTCCCTACGCCAAGGGCAGGATCATCGATCTCTCACGCCGGGCGGCGAGCGTGCTGGGCTTCGTGCACGACGGCGTGACGAAGGTGAAGGTCGAGCCGCTCACCTGAGCGACCCGGAGAGCTACGCGCTCTGGCGTGCTACTCCTAGCGGAGCGTGCCGAGCGAGAGCTCGTCCCCGACCCCGAGCGGAATCGACAGGGAATCCGCGAGGTGCTGAAATTCTTCCCTGTACCTTGCGTTTCTCCCCTGATGCCCACCGCCGAAGGCACTCCGATGGATCGGGATCACACGATCCGCGCCGAGCGCCTGGACCGCGCGGATCGCATCCGCCGGCGGTAGATGCACGTTCACGTTGAGGATGGCGAGATCGGGGTGGAAACGCCGGCCAACGTCTTCGATCCCGGAGAAGTATTCCGTGTCGCCACTGTAGTAGATCGTCCGCGCCGGCGTCACGATCACGTAGCCGAGAGCGCGTCCATCGGGGCTGGGCTTCCCCATCCAGCGTCCGCCCGGATGATCCGCAGCCACCGCCACCACCGTTCCACCCGGGAAAGCGTAGGTGTCACCCGGACGCATCACGTGGACACCCGGTCCCAATCCACGCACATACTTCTCCGCCGGCGCGGGGCAGAGAATCACCGCTGTTCTAGGGAAGTGCCGGAGCGTGGGCGGATCGAGATGGTCCGAATGCGCGTGCGAGATCAGAACGATCGAGGTCTGATCGTACGCTGAGAGCGGCGGCCGCGGAACCTTGCGCGGATGAATGGGCGAATAGGACGACTCGAACACGGGATCGGTCACGATCCCGACGCCTTCCGCGTCGATGTAGACCGATGCGTGCCCCCAGAAGGTGACCGCGTCCCGATGGGGCTCGTGATAGAGCTGCGCGTCGATGGGCTTGTGAACGAAGGGAGCGGGGGCGGCGCATCCGGAGAGGACCGCCAAGCTCGCCGCCAGTAGAAGGGCCCGCCTCATCATGCCTTGGAACCCCGGACCTGGCGAAATTCTTCCTCCACTCGTCAGAGCGCTGGGTGCCAACCGGATCAGCGCCCCGCCCCAGCCAAAGCTTTCAAGACCCGTGCGTCCCTTCCGTAGATATCGCGCGCGAAAGCCACTTCGCCGCCGTGTCCCCATGGAAACGCCGTCCAGTAGAGGAGGAGCACCGGAAGCGGACGCTTGAGCGTCACGGTCACGGTCTTGCCCGAGTCGACGGTCCGCTGGATCGCGGTCGCGCTCCACTTCGGATCGGCGAGCACGCGCTCCGCGAAGTCCAGAGGTTGGTCGACGCGGATGCAGCCGGAGCTGAACGCGCGACTCGGCTCCTCGAAGAGATCGCGAGAGGGCGTGTCGTGCAGATAGACGGAGTAGGCATTCGGGAACATGAACTTCACCCGGCCGAGCGCGTTGTCGGGGCCCGCGTCCTGCCGGAACGTGTAAGTCCCGGCGCTCACCTTGGACCAGGAAACGGATGAGGGGCTCACGATGCGACCGTTCTTGTCGATGACCTTGAGCTTCTTCCGCTTCAGCACCGAGAGATCACCCCGCCGGAGCGAAGGCATCACGTCCTTGGACAGGATTCCGGGGGGTACGGTCCAGGTCGGGTTGAAGACCACGTACCGCATGTTGTCCCGGAAGATCGGGGTTTGCCGTGCCTCCTTGCCCACCATGCACCGGTTGCTCCACACGGCCTCGCCCTTCACCACGAGATAGACCCGAAACGCGGCGACGTTCACGATCACGAAGCTATCGGGGAGATCTTGAAGAACCCAGCGCGCTCGCTCGAGATTGACGCGGATCTGGTCGATCCGCGCTTCGACGGGAACGTTCATCACCTCCAGGGTTCCCGGCCCGATGGTTCCGTCGTCGCCGAGGAGCTGATGCTTCTGGAAGTTCCGAACAGCGGCGGCGAGCGATGCGTCGTACACCCGCGACGTGTCCGCGCCGCGCGCCGGCGTAAGATCGCCGCTCACCTCGAGCCGCTTGCGGATGAGCGGGACTCGCGCGTCGCGCATCCCTGGTTTGAGGGTCGTGCCCGCGGGGATCGCGTGCCAGCCGCCGCGCGCGGCGAGGCTCCGGTAGTTCTCGAGATCACGCTTCAGCTCGCTGTAGTACCGATGCCGCGGCCTCAGGTGCTGGAGCCACGAGTCGATCTGGCCCGTATCGAGCACTCGAAGCAGGACGTCGACCGCTTCCTGGCGGTCGATCGTGCGTCCAAAGTTCCACTTCGAATCGAGCCGGACGGGATCCACCTTCCCGGCGTAGAGGTGATAGCCCAGACCGATCAAGGCGTCCGTGGCGAGAAGGTCCCGGTCCGCGGTCGCGTCGGCTGACTTTCCGGCGTCCGTGTCCATCTGAAGCCGGACTCGCCGGAGTTCAGCGCGATGGTAATCGTCAGGGGTCAGGCCGTCGCGCGAGACCTCGTCGATGGACCGGAGGAGCTCATCGAGCCGTCGCACGTCCCAGGCGGGGCGATAGCCGCGGCGCTCGTAGAGGAGCGGAATGAGCCCTCGGGATCCGACCGGGGTCCCGCCGATCGAGAGCGATGCCCCGGAGGTGAGGCGCTCCGTGCGCGCCTGGATCGCGTCCTCGACCGGTCCGGCTGCCGCGGCCCGCGGCGTGCCGAGCAGGAGCCACAGCGCGACAACCAACGCGCCGCGGCGCCACGAGGAATGCGCCTGGCCCGCGTCTCGTACACCGTTCATGGATGGATCGTGCTAGAAGCGGACGCCGACCGTGAAGACGAAGGGGTCGTCTCCATCGGTGACCACGTACTTGATCTGGCCGTACGGCTTCATCGGCACCGCGTTGAGGCCCGCACCCACGAGAAAGTTGATCACCGAGTTCGATTCGGAGTCGGCGTTCTCCGGATCCAGGAACAACACTCCGGCGCCGGCGCCGGCATACAGACTCGCGACGCCGAGAGGGATGATCGGCATCGTGAGATCCGCGTTCAGGGAGTAGGCGTTGCCATTGCTGACGAACAGATACTCCGCGTACGGGGTCACGGACAGCCCGCCCAGCCCGACCTTGACGCCGGCACCGAGGAACGGTTCATCGATGCCGCCGGAGTAGAACCCGCCCATCGCGGTGACGCTGATGGGTCCGCTGACCGCCCAGGCGTCGCGCGCCGGTGCGATCACGACGAGCGTCACGAGAATCGCGAGCGTGAGGACGAGGACCCGGGGACGAATTCTGGCTTGGCTGCTTGCGTGCATCGCTAGACCCTCCCTGAACGTGAGATCCGGTTCGCTCCGGATCGGCTATCCCCCTGAAACCGACGGATGCTACCACGCGCCGCCGCGGGGAGGTGGGCCGGGAGGATCAGAGGGCAGCGTAGCCGTCCGCACTCTGTCTTGGGTGATGCTTCGGCACGCAGCATGCACAGGACCGGAGTGATGTCTGCCGGGGGGCGCAAACCGTGCACCCCAGGGGCCTTCCAGGACGGCGCTTTGTACAAACGGCCCTGTGCAGCTGTGCCTACAACATTCGGACGGCGTCCGTCGGCCGTCCGGGGAGGATATGTCATGAAACGAGCGACGCGATGGTTGGCCTTGGCTGCGCTGGCCCTCGCGCTCACGTCGATTCCGGTGCGCGATGCGAGCGCCCAGACTCGATATTGGCGCGCCGGGTTCACGTTCAACGCCGAGCCGAGGATGAACTTCATTCCAAACACCAGCATCTACTACGACCGGCGTGCCTCCGGCTACGACATGTACCGCTATGGCAACAGGTACTACCTCGTGGACCAGGGTAGCTGGTACTGGGCGAACGACTGGCGCGGTCCGTTCGTGTCGCTCAGCTACGACCGGCTCCCCGACGAGTTCAACACCCTGCCGAACAGCTACCGGCGATACTGGAACACGAGCGGCGGCTTGGTGACGATCGACGTTCCGGAAGGGGCGTCTGTCTCGCCGCGGTCGTTCGATCACAAGCCCAAGATGTACAACATCGGACGCGGCGTCACGTACGCGAGGAACACGAACGACTTCGATCTCTACCGGTTCCGGAGCACATGGTTCCTGGTCGAGAACGGAGTCTGGTACAAGTCGGATTCCTGGCGCGGTCCGTTCTTCTCGACGCGTGCGGACCGGCTTCCTCGCGAGGTCCTGAGCGTGTCGGCGCCGTATCGTACCCACTGGTACGCGACCGGTTATCGCTATCATGACAACGATAACGACCGGGAAGACTACTACCGGAACTCGAACAACGATCGCTATAACAACAACTACGACAACCGGTACAACAACAACCGGTACAACAACAATTACGACGACCGGTTCTGGTCGTCGGGACAGTCGTTCGACGTGCAGCCCGAGCTGCGGATCATCCCGAGCACGAACGTCTATTACCTGCGCGACAACAACGGCTACGAGATGTACCGGTACGGGAACACTTGGTACGTGATGGACAGCGGCCGGTGGTACAGCGCGAACACGTGGCGGGGACCGTTCGTCTCGATCCAGGTGGGCAGCATCCCGCGCGACATCATGAATCTGCCGTACTCCTATCGCTACTACTGGCGCACGGAAGACTAGCGACAGCTAGGAAGGGAATTCTCCGGGACCATATCCCCGGATGGCGAGCGGCCCCGCCGGTGTTGGAGACCGGACGGGGCCGTCTTGTTTTGTGGAGTCGAGCGGGAGCGGCGCCATGCGGCTTGGGCAACCCGTCGCTCTGGCCGGAGCCTCCATGGCTCCGGCCGAGCTGGGGAGGACGGGCGGGGAGCTACTGCGACGTTCCTGGCGAGAAGCGGAACCGAAGGCCAGCGGCGACGCCCACGAAGGACGCCTTGTCATAGGGGAAGAGGCTGTCGTCGGTGAACGCGACGTGATAGCTGCCGTCGAGACCGAGGCCCCACGAGCGACCGACCCAGTAGTTCGCTCCCACGTTGCCGTGAACTCCGAATTGAGTGTCCTCGACGTCGACGTGGGTCCCGTTTTCTTCGTAACGATCCTTCAGGTTGTACATCGCGACGCCGACGCCGAAGTAGGGAGTGATCGTCCCCTGCTGGGACATCCACCGCGCGTGAACCCCATACTGCATGAACTTCGCGTCGGCCTCGGCGCCGACGGCGTCGAGCGACGATTGGTAGCTGTCCGATGGATCGTTCTTGAGGTAGGACAGGTCGGCGCCAATCTCGAACGGCGCCATGATGTAGCCGACCGATCCGCCCACCAGGAGACCGGACTTGAAGAAGTCGCCGAACTGGCCTGTCGGCATGCCGGAGCCGACGTTCCCTTCCACGAGCCACGAGCAGAACGCCGTGGACGGAAGGAGCATCGCGACCAGAACCGCGATGCCGAAACGAGCGATGCTGCGGACCATGGATCCTCCTCCGAATGCCGGCGCGGATGTGCGCCGGTCGAATGCACAGGGCTGGATCGCCCGGGCGGGCGATCGTCAGTTGAGTCGTGCAGGAGGTAAGTGGACCCCGGTCCCCCTTTCGCGTGATTTTGGCTCGCCTGGGCGACGAGTCACCCTTGAGTGTAGAGGAGATTCCTAGCCCGGTTGGAAGGACAAAATTGAGCCATCCGCCCGGTTGACGGGTGCTACACTTTGGAACCAGGGATGCCGATAGGGCATCTAAGCAGCAACGACCGAAACCTTTGGGGGCGAACGGATTCGACGGAGTAGTGAATTTTGGAGAGCGCGCCGAGGTGCCCGTAGGCCTCGTTAATCAACGGGCAAAACACAACAGCCAATAACGATTTGGCTCTGGCAGCTTAACTAGCTGTCACGCTCGACTGGTCTGAGCCTGCCGAGGCTGGATCGAGCGTCATTCAGGCGGGCTGGTCCTCGAGGTTCGCCCGAGCCGAGAGGATGAGATCGAATCGGGATAGGGCTTCCGAGACCTTGTCCGTTTGCGTCCGGAGGCGCGAAGCAGAATAACGGACTACGCGCGTAGGGCTCCTTCTGGATCTGCTTTCGGACGAGGGTTCAATTCCCTCCGCCTCCACTTAATGCGCCCGAAGGCCGCAGGCCTTCGGGCGGAACTGTCTGGTGCTGCTGATCCCTTCCCGCCTGCCGCCCGCTCGCGTCGCGCCGGTGACGAGTCGCGCCACGCCGAATTCCCCGCTATAGTCCGCCCGCGTACCGGCTGCCCGTACCCAACCCAGGGGGCGACGCATGGACTCGGAGCACCCGCATCTCAAGCGCCAGATCGGTCTCTACGCAGCGACGGCGGTCACCGTTGGCAGCATCATCGGCTCGGGAATCTTTCGATCGCCCAGCTCCGTCGCCCGCGAGCTCTCGTCGCAGCCCCTCATGCTCGCCGCATGGATCGTGGGCGGCATCCTGTCCATGGCCGGCTCACTCGCTCTCGCCGAGCTCGCGGTCGCGCATCCGCGGACGGGCGGGCTCTACGTGTTCATCAAGGAGTCGTTCGGCCGCCGCCTGGGATTCGTGTTCGGGTGGGCCAGCCTCGCGGTCATCAAGCCGACCGTCATCGCGTCCATCGCGAGCGTCTTCGCGGTCTACTTCTGCCAGGTGGTCGGATGGTCCCCGGGAGCGCAGCTCCCCGTCGGCCTCACGGCGATCGGCGTGCTCACGTTCGTGAACTGGCTCGGCGTGCGCGAGGGAACCGCGACCCAGACCATCCTCACGACGTTGAAGGTCGCGGGGATCTTGCTGCTTTGCTTCGCGGCATTCGCGTTGCCGCATCATGCGCCGGCTTCCGCTGCGGTGGGGGGCGCCACGGCGAGCCCAGCCCCGGCGGTCCCGATGCATCCTCTCTGGCTCGCCTTCGTCGCCGCGATGATCCCGATCTTCTTCGCCTACGACGGCTGGACGGACTCCACGTATGTGGCCGGCGAGGTGATGAATCCGCGGCGAAATCTCCCGATCGCCATTCTCGGCGGAACGGCGGTCGTGATCGTTGTGTACGTGCTGACCAATCTCGCTTACTTCGCGGTCCTCTCGCCGGCCGAGATGGCGGGGGCAGCCGCCGTCGGAAGCGAGACCGTGCGGCGGATCCTCGGCGAGTGGGGGGGACGCGCGCTCGCCGTGCTGGTCGCCGTGTCGACATTCGGCACGATCAGCGCCTCGATCCTGACCGGACCGCGCGTCACGCTGGCGATGGCGTCGGACGGTCTCTTCTGGAAACCCGCAGCCCACGTGCACGAACGGCGCGGCAGCCCCGACATCGCTCTGTGGCTCCAGTGCGTGCTGTCATGGATCTGGCTCACCGTTGCGGTCGGCGGCTTCGAAGACGTCTCCGGCTGGTTCGTCACGACATCCTGGCTCTTCTACGGCCTGACGGTGGCCGGCGTTTTCGTGCTGCGGCGGAAAGAAGCCGCCTCCGGCCGCGAGCCCGAAGCCTCGTACCGCACCTGGCTCTATCCACTCACACCGGTGTTGTTCATCCTGGTCACGCTCGCCATCATTGGAAGCGATCTCGCCTCGAGCACCTGGCGCGCCGCCGCCGGCGTGGTGATTGCCGCGCTGGGATTGCCTATCTATCACCTGTGGTTCGGGCGGAAGGAGCGGGGGTAGGGCCGTTCCCGCCGCTAGCCGGTGGGGACTTTTTTGTCGCGCCAGCGCCCTACAATCGCCGCAATCGCGGTGACAAGAACCCAACCAACCCCGTGATTCCCCCCAGGCCCCCAGCGATCGCGAACAACACCGGCGCCGACACGTGATCCATCGCCACACCGGCGAGTCCGCACGAAAGCGCCGTCACGCCGAAGACCACCACGCTCAACAGCGCAAACGCGCGCCCGATCAAGTGCGGGGGAACGATCCGCTGCAAGATCGTCGCGCGCGGCACCGTGATGAGCGGTATCACGAACGAATGCGCGAGGAGCGCGGGGATCAGCGTCGACATCGTGCGAGACGCGAGCAGCGGGAGATACGTCAGCCCGTCGAGCGTGATTCCGACAAGGAGGAGCATCCCGCTCGACCATCGCGTACCCCATCGAATCACGACGAGACTTCCGGCCACCATCCCGACACCGTAGGTCGCTTCGGCCAGCGCGTAGTCGGCCGCGCTGCCCCCGATCGTCTCGCGAACGAGAACCACGAGGCCGAGCACCGAGGCGCCCATGATGAAGAGATTGTCCAGTGCGGTGAGCGTGTAGAGGAGAGGCAAGGGCGGGATGCGCCAGAGCTCGCGCAAGCCGGTGCGTAGCTCACGAACCACGTCGAGAACGGAGCCGGCCGGCCCGCGCGCGCGCCCCGCAATACCGCCGCCCGCAACATCACCGCCCGCACCACCCGCACCCGCCACGGCCCGCACTGGAACCCGCATCGCCACCAGCAGCCCCATCGACCCCGCGAACAGGACGATCCCCGCGGAAAATGTCGCTCCGATCCCGCCTCGAGCGATGATGAAGCTCGCCGTCAACGGTCCGAGCAGGTACGCGAGCTGCTGCGACGACTGCACCCACGCGTTCGCGCGCGTCAGCGCTCCGGTCTCGACGATCTCCGGCAGCAGCGAATCGCGGCTCGGATTGAACAGCACCGCGGCGGTCGCCATTCCGAAGGCAACGGCCACGAGCCACGGCGCCGTCAACACGCGCAGGCCCCACAACAGAGCAAGCACCCCCAAGAACCCAGCCCGCGCGAGATCCGCTCCGATCAAGACGCGCCGCCGGTCCCATCGATCCACGAGCACGCCCGCGGCGAGCCCGAACACCAAAGGCGGCAGATACGAGACGGTGGCCGCGAGACCGGTGACGGATTTCGATCCCGTCAGATCCAGCAGCAGCCAGAGGAACGCGATTTGAAAGACGGAGTCGCCGAACTGCGAGAGGAGCTGCGCGAGGGCGAGAAATGAAACGGGGGCGGGCGCCGAAAGCACCCGCCCCCTCATCGAAACGTCACGCCTGCTGGGTCTGGGCGGGACGAAATTCCGGAGCGTTGTTCTCGAAGTCCCACAGGAACGGCGGCTCCACGCCGAACTGGCGCAGGTACGTGAAGAGCTGTCCGCGGTGGTGCAGGTGCTCGTCGTACATGATGCTGACGATCACCCAACCCGGGAAGGACATCCCGCCCCACTCGGTCTTGACGACGCTCTGGAGCTGCGCGTCCGACAGCGACTTCACGACGCCGTCCGCGACCTTCCACGACTCCTTCGCGTAGCGGAGGAGGTCGTCGCGGTTCTTGATCCCCGCCATCGCGTCCTTGTCCTGCTCTCCGTTGTACGGCGTGTGCCCCTTGGGAATGCCCTCGGCCACGTAGCGCATCTGCGCGTACATGTGCGTGACCAGCTCCTTCGCCGTGCGCATGTCCTTGCACGGGTTGGCGTCGATCTTGTCCGCGGGGATCGCCTCGATGCACCGCATCGTGATGCCGTTGACCGTGCGGAAGTGATCCCAGAATCCAGCCATCATTGCTTTGTTTTGCATGAAAGTCTCCCTGTGTCCCGGCGATCAGCTCTTGGGCTTCACGTCTTTGGAGTTGATGTCCAAGGTGATCATGAATCCGTTCGTTCCCTTGTATTCGTACGGCTTGTCGCCCGAGCGGTAGGCCTCGACCTCGTTCTGCATCAGGACGAAGCCGGTGTTCCGCGGGGCACCGAAGTAACGGAGATTCTGGATCACGATCGGCTGGTCCGACATGCCCTGGTTCCGCTTGAGGACGACCTCACCGATCTTCCCACCGTCCAGCTTCGCGGTCGCGACGTCCTTCGTGGCGGTCCACTCCATCGGTGCATCAGGACCCACGGTGAAGGACTTCCACTTGACCGGATACACGTAGGCGAGCGCGTTCTTGATGCCCTCGCGCTGCTCCGGCGTCACCGACGGATCGAAGTGGAGCACGGCCCAGTCCATCTCGCCATCGGCGAACTCGGCGCCCAGGTCACCGGCCAGCCAGAACTTAGCGCCGTCCAGCTTGACGCCGCCGTAGCTGCCCTTGTTCACCCGGTACGCGTTGTTGAACTTGCAGAACGCGTGCTCGCCGCCGTGGTTCATGCCCGCCATGCCTTCGTGGTCCGCGTGGCTGGCCGGCTTGTGATCGAAGTAGCACTGGCAGAACATCGGGCAGGAGCACGCTTCGATGATCGTCGCGTTGAAGCTCCAGTCCGGAGTGAACTCCTTGGTGACGGCGTACACGCCGGCGGCGCTCACCATTACGAGAAATGCGGCGAGCATGACAATGCGGAGTTTCATGGGAGGTCCTCCTTGGGATGGGGAGTGACGCTCCGGAATCCGGAACGGTGAGCCCCCGTTCGGTCCGGATCTGAGGGCGTTAGGTGTACACCTTTCGGCGTCGTTCGTGAAGGGTGGGCTTTCGGCCCGCCGCCTCACCCGGCCAGCCCAGCACCCGGCTGGCCCAGCACCCGGCCGGCCCAGCACCGGCGCGCCCAGCCCTCTCTAGCCCTCGATCCGCCGCCTCAGGTCCGCGGCGTGCACCCGGCGCGCGTAGGCCTCGACGTCCCGCTTCTGTCCGTGGATTTCAACGACGAGGGACCGAAGCGCGGCCCTCTTCGACGAGGGGACGAAGCTGGAGTCGAAGGCCGGGAAGTCCTCGGAGCCCTTCGCCATGGAGCGGAGCCGTTCCTCCAGGGCCTTGGGAACGATGTAGATCCGGAGAAGCGCGACCGTCCGTTCCGACTGGGACGGGTCCACCGGCATCGCCACCCTCCCGGCGGAATCATCGGCACCAATGAGGTTTTGCTCCAGCGCGAAGGCTCCCGCCACGGTGAACGGGTGCGGGGTCCCCCCGACGGATGCGAGGCCCGTGGAGAGCCCTTTCGTTCCATTCACGGACACCCGGATCTCGAGGGTCCGATCCTCGTCGTCGGAGGCATCGGTGCGGTCGTAGATCCGCTCCGCCGAGGCGTCGAGCGGTCCATAGGGCTGCTTCTCCCCCTCGAGCCTGAGCACGACGTGCCCGATCTCTTCCGAGGCTCCGTCCGCGGCGAGCCGGAAACCACTCGCGGCCGCCGGCAGCGACGACACGATTCCGACGAGTGAGCGCTGGACGGAGGTCCGTTCGGCATCGGTGGCGGGTAGGGTTGCGTAGGTCGCGGTCTCATCGGTCGGCGCGGCCAGGCCGATGCGGGCCACAACCAGGAGAGCGAACGTCAGGTAACGAACACGGAGCATGCGCGAGTCCTCCCGTCGACGCGGAGCGTTGGCGAGACCCCCGCCTGTACATACACCGTCAGCCGCTCTTCATTCCACCGAGACGCTCGATTCCGTCGCGCACCCGCTTCGGATCCACGATGAGACTGAGCACGGCGTCATGATCCTCGAGCTCGTAGAAGTGGCCCGGATGGAGGAGCACGTCGCGCTCCGCGAGCGCCCAGGCGGCGGCATCCGGGGCGTCCCCGCCCGGCCTGCCCGTTCGGAAGCGCAGGACAGCGCTCCACCCGCCGTCACCACGAAGCACCTCGAAGCCAGCCGCTCCTCCTTGCGCGCGCAACGCTTCCAAGTTCTCCGCGATCCGCGCGCGAGCCGCCTCTTGGAATTCACCGCGCCTGTCGAGCCATACAGGAAGCATCGCCTGCGCGGGCGCTCCAACCGACAGGAAGAGATCCGCGATCCACTCGAGCCCCTGGTACGCGCGCGCCGCGGCCTCGCCGGGGCCGGTCACCGCAATCCAGCCGAGCTTCATCTGCGGGAGCCCGCAGAGCTTCGAGATCCCGTTCAGGCCGAAGGTGAGCGCGCGCCCGCGCCCCAAAAGGGACGGGAGCGCGGCCTCGCGCCACCCGAAATCGCCGAACACTTCGTCCGCGATGAGCGCGATCCGCCGCTCCGCGCAGAACGATTCGACCGCATCCGCTTCGGTCGAGCTCAGGCACGATCCGGTCGGATTGTTGGGCTGGACCACGATCACCGCACGCGTACTTGGTCCCGCGAGCGCCTCCAGCGAATCGAGGTCCACACGCCATCCGTCGTGGTAGCGCAGTGAGTAGGAAGCCAGCCGCACGCCCTCCACCCGGGCGAGCGGCTCGAAGAGGGGATAGCTCGGACGCGGGACCAGCACTTCGTCCCCGGGGTCGCACAGGAGTCGGAAGAGATGCGCGTATGCTTCGCTCGTGCTCGAGGTGAGGAGCATGCGGTCGGGATCGCACGCGTTCACGCCGCGCGCGCGGTGGTACTCGGCCACCGCCTGTCGGGCCCCCCAAGAGCCGCGCGGGTCCGGATCGTAGCGGGCCACGTCGCCGTCGATCGTCCCCGCGATCGACGGGAGCCCCACGCGCGTGGGATTGGTATCGGCGAGATCGACGACGGCGCGTCCCTCGTGCCGCTTTTCCTGGAGCAGCCGGTGAAACGGATTGGCCTCGAAATCAACCGGGAGGCGGGAGGTCAGTGCTTCGCCTCCGCGGTCGCCATCTTCCAGATCGTGTTGACCGCCGCGAGGACGATCGCCGCGAGGAACGCGGGCCAGAAGCCGTTGATGCTGAACGACGGGATGATCCACGCGACCAGGAGGAGGATCATCGCGTTCACCACGAAGTAGAAGAGTCCGAAGGTGATGAGGATGAGCGGGAAGGTGAGGATCTTGAGGATGAGCCCGAGGGTCGAGTTCAGGATGCCGAAGAGGAGGGCCGCGAGGATCGCGATGCCCCAGCTGGGCACGTAGAACCCGGGGATGATCTTCGTGAGCAGCAGGAACATTGCCACCACGACCAGGAAGTGGAGGAGCGCCTTGGCCATTGATCCCTCCTTGAGTTGGATTGCGAGGATCCGGACAGGGCCAGCGTACCAGACCTCTTGCGCCAACGTCGCCATGGCCTTAGGCTAGCCGCGCCCGTTTCGGAGCCGGCGCGCTCGCCCCGCGTCGTGACCGCAACGATCCGCCACACCGTCTCGCAGGGGGGCTCGGCCGCTATGGAGAGCACCCTATGGACCTCGAGCATTGGTACCGCTGCACGCAATGCGGCTACATGTACACGCCCCAGCAGATCCAGGCCCTCCGGCAATTGGTGGAGGCTCGCGAAGAGTCCGAGCTCACCCGGTCGAGCGCTTCCGCCGACCTTCCGTGCCGGAAGCGGGGCTGCAGCGGCCGACTCGTGGTGACCGCGGAAGTTCACCGGGACGCGCCGCGCTGACCTGACGCACGAATCTGCGACCTTCCGTCGCTCCACGGGGCGCATGGCCCCAAACCTGCTTGTCGCTCGCGAGCCGGGCTCCTATACTGACCGGCTCGCATTTTTTTAGGGAGCCAACGGGCAGGGAGCGTGGAACTTCGAGATCGGCTGGCCCGGATCCGGGACCGAATGGCCGAGGCTGCCCTCCGGTCGGGGCGGGAGCCCGGCGTCGTGGCGCTCCTGGCGGTGACGAAGGGATTCGGAGTGGAGGTCGCCCGCGACGCGTTCGCGCTCGACCTCGTGGATCTCGGTGAGAACCGGGTCCAGGAGGCCGAGGGCAAGATCGCGGCGATCGGGGCGGGGCCCCGGTGGCATCTGATCGGGCAC
>Ga0207703_10000518_pt1 | contig 39574 bp, 36 predicted proteins | sample KBSSwiS12_FD_184304 | JGI IMG/M metagenome (GOLD analysis project Ga0207703, IMG submission 184304) | Switchgrass rhizosphere microbial communities from Kellogg Biological Station, Michigan, USA - KBS Switchgrass S1-2 (SPAdes) (version 2) | ecosystem: Host-associated > Plants > Roots >... | reverse complement strand
GGTACCGTCGTCTCAACTGTGACGAACTTCAAGGACGGCGACACGATCTCATTCAATGGCGTGCAAATTCCCATGACCGGCACGCCGGCCGCGGGTGATTCGTTCACGGTCGCCAAAGCTGGCACGGCCAGCGCCTTCGACACGCTGCAAAGCCTGATTACGACGCTCAATGACCCCACGCTGAGCAACGCACAGATCTCGAGCAAGATCGGCGGAGCCCTGCAGCAGATCGATAACGCGATCTCCAACATGAGCAACGTGTCCGCTTCGGTGGGCGCGCGCATCAATTCGATCACGTCTTCGCAGGGTGCCGCGCAAGCGCTGCAGACGAACCTGACGACGGCCGTCTCCCAGCTCTCGGACACCGACTACGCAGCGGCCATTACGAAGCTCAATACGGAAGAAGTGAGCCTGCAGGCCGCGCAGGAATCCTACGCGTCCATCTCCAAGCTCTCGTTGTTCAACTATCTGCAATAGAGAGTGTGACGCACTCGCCATTTTCGGCAAGGTCTTGCCGGCGGCTAAAGTTTGCCACCCCAGGGTCGATAAACCTGACAGACGACAGCGCGACGGACATGTGTCCGGCGCCTGACCGAAAACTCAGGAGTCATTGACCATGTCACTAGTTCTTAATACCAACCTCAGCTCACTCGTTGCGCAGAACAGCCTGACCTCGTCGGGCGCCAAGCTCTCCTCATCGTTGCAGCAGTTGTCATCGGGTCTGCGGATCAATACCGCCGCCGACGACGCCGCCGGCTACGCGATCAGCCAGAGCATGACCTCGCAGATCAACGGCATCAACCAGGCCTCGCGCAACGCCAACGACGGCGTGTCGCTGGCCCAGACCGCCTCAGGCGCCCTGCAGGAAGTCGTGAATGACCTGCAGACGATGCGCGACCTCGCGGTCCAGTCTTTGAACGCCACCAACAGCTCGACCGACCGTCAGGACCTCGACGCGCAGTTCCAGCAGTTGAAGGCTGACATCGACAGCGTTGCCACGCAGACGCAGTTCAACGGTGTCAACCTGCTCGACGGCACCTTCCAGGGCGCCAGCTTCCAGGTCGGTGCCAACTCCGGTCAGACGATCACCGTGTCTTCGATCGGCAGCTCCAAGAGCACGAATATCGGCCAGTATTACGCCAGCAAGCTGGCGGTCGCCGGTACGGTGACTACTTCTGCCGGCACCGCAATTGCCACAACCGCGGGCACGGCCGGTTCGTTCAGCAGCGGCAACCTCGCCGCGACCTCCGATCTGGGTACCGCGGTAAGCGGTTCCTCGGTCAAACTGACTGTGAGCGTCGACGGCACGAGCTACACGACGGCTGCGATCTCCCTCACGGGCACGGCCGCGACCGACCTGAAGAGCACTGCCGCTGCCATCAACCAGGCGATCAGCCCGGTCGGCGGTCTGACTGCCACGGTAAACGCTGCCGGTACTGGCATCGTGATCAACGGCACCTCCAGCGCGGGTACGGGCCATGTAGTAACGGCCACAACGGCGAGCGCCACGGATGCCGCTGGCAACGCCCTGACCCTGACGACCGCCCAGCAGGCCGCCGTTACGACGGACCTGGGTGTCGACAGCCAGGACATCGTGGGTTACTACTCGGATGCCACCGGTCAGCACACGAGCGCGACGGCGGCGACGTTGAACGGCGCCGATGTGACCTCGGTGGACAACGCCAACAAGGTCCTGATCTCGATCGACAATGCCCTGCAACAGCTTGCCACCTCGAGTGCGAAGTTGGGTGCCTATCAGAACCGGTTCCAGGCGGCGATCACGGGTTTGACGACGAACTCGACCAACCTCACGAGCGCCCGGTCACAGATTCAGGACACGGACTACGCGCAGGCCACGTCGCAGCTCTCAAAGGCCCAGATATTGCAGCAGGCTTCTACGGCGATGGTGTCGCAAGCGAACACGATCCCGCAGAACATTCTGACCCTGTTACAGAAACTGCCGTAATAGATGCACGATAGGTTACCGAGAGTAAATGACCTCCAGGGCGGGCGCCGCAAGGCGCCCGCCCTGCGGTTTTTTCGGCCACAGATCGTCTGCACTGTGACGCAGTGCCGGGTTTACCCGGACCCCACCGTGGCGCTTCAAGTTCCACGGCGCGGATCCGATAACTTCATCAAGACGACAGTGCGACGGTTTATTGACAGTCGCCTGGCCGAAATACTCAGGAGCCGTCGACCATGTCTCTAGTCCTCAACACGAATCTCAGCTCGCTGGTTGCCCAGAACAGCCTGACGTCGTCGGGAAGCCAACTCGCTGGTGCGTTGCAGCAGTTGTCATCTGGCCTGCGTATCAACACGGCCGCGGACGACGCTGCCGGATTCGCGATCAGCCAGAGCATGACGTCCCAGATCAACGGTATCAATCAGGCCGCGCGCAATGCCAATGATGGCGTATCGCTGGCCCAGACAGCTTCAGGTGCGCTGCAGGAAGTCGTCAACGACCTGCAGACGATGCGCGATCTCGCAGTCCAGTCCCTGAACGCCACCAACAGCTCGATCGACCGTTCTGACCTCGACGCGCAGTTCCAGCAGTTGAAGCTGGACATCGACAGCGTCGCCACGCAGACGCAGTTCAACGGCGTCAACCTGCTCGATGGCACCTTCCAGGGCGCCAGCTTCCAGGTCGGTGCCAACTCCGGTCAGACGATCACCGTGTCCTCGATCGGCAGCTCGAAGAGCACCAACATCGGCCAGTACTACGCCAGCAAGCTGGCTGTTGCCGGCACGGTGACTACCGCTTCCGGCGCGAAGCTTGCCGCGACTGCCGGTACCGCAGGTACCTTCAATTCGACCAACCTCGGTGCCACCAGCGACCTGGGCACTGCGGTAAACGGGGCCACGGTCAAACTGACTGTGAGCGTCGACGGTACGAACTATTCGACTGCTGCGATCACGCTCACGGGTACGGCCTCGACCGACCTGAAGAGCACTGTCGCCGCCATCAACCAGGCGATCAGCCCGGTGTCCGGCCTGACTGCCACGATCAATGCGGCCGGCACCGGCGTGGTGATCAATGGCACCTCCAGTCCAGGCACGGGTCACTTGATCACTGCGGCCACGGCCAGCGCCAACGACGCCGCCGGCAACGCGATCACCCTGACGACCGCACAGCAGGCCGCCATTACGACGGACCTGGGTATCGATAGTCAGGACATCGTGGGCTACTACGACGATGCCACCGGCCAGCACACGAGTGCGGCGGCGGCGACGCTGAGCGGTCTCGACGTGACGTCGGTGGACAACTCGAACAAGGTCCTGATCTCGATTGACAACGCCCTGCAGCAGCTCGCAACTTCCGCGGCTCAGCTGGGCGCCTATCAGAACCGGTTCCAGGCGGCCATCACCGGCTTGACCACGAACTCGACCAACTTGACGAGCGCACGCTCGCAGATTCAGGACACGGACTACGCGCAGGCCACTTCGCTGTTGTCCAAGTCCCAGATTCTGCAGCAGGCCTCGACGGCGATGGTGTCGCAGGCCAACACCATCCCGCAGAACATTCTCACGTTGCTGCAGAAGCTGCCGTAACGTGAAGGACCGGAAGCGGGCGTCGCAGGGCGCCCGCTTCGACTATTTTGAGGAGTAAGCGATGGCAGTGAGCAGCAGTACCAATTCCCCCGTCTCGATCGCGAGCAACAGCAGCTCCGCGGCCGCCGGCGGCTCCGTCATCGACGTCAACTCCCTCGTTTCTCAGTTGGTTACCGCCACGCGAGCCGGGCGTGACGCGAACATCTCGAAGCAGACTCAGGCGACCTCTACACAGATTTCCGCTATCGGCAAGCTCAAGAGCGCGTTGTCGACGTTCCAGGACTCGCTGTCCGCGATCGACACGGTGTCCGCATTCAACGCCGCGAAGGCAGCTTCATCCGACTCCACGGTATTCACAGCGACCGCCGACTCGGACGCGCAGCCCGGCAGCTACTCGGTCACCATCAGTCAGCTGGCCTCGGCCCAGCAGTTGGTCTCCAAGCCATTTGTCGGCGGCGGCTCGGCCCCCGTTGGCACCGGCACTCTGCAGGTCTCCCTCGGCGGAGCCAGTTTCAACATCACCCTCGACAACACCAACGACACGGTGGCGGGTCTTGCGTCCGCGATCAATATGGCTGCCGGCAATCCCGGCGTCGTCGCGACGGTAATCACCGGGTCGGACGGTGCCCACCTGGTGCTGTCGTCAGCCCAGACCGGCGCTGCCAACACCATCAAGATGACCGAGACCGACGGTGGTACCGGCCTGTCCGGCGTGACGTATGACCCGGGGAATACCGCCAACTACACGGAGAATGCCAAGGCGCAGGACGCCCAGTTCAACATTTCGGGCATTCCGCATACCAGCTCGAGCAACACGGTTTCTGACGCGCTGAATGGCGTTACACTGACGCTGAAGGGCGTCTCTGCAATGGGATCGGGCGCCACACCCACTCCTGTCAGCACGCAGTTGTCGGTGGCCAGCGATACCGACGCGATCACCACCAACGTCGGTGCGTTCGTAGATGCCTACAACGCGATGGTCAAGGCAATTCAGCCGCTGGGCAGCTACGACCAGACAACCCAGACCGCGGGCCCGATGCTGGGCGATGCAACACTTTCCGGGGTACAGAACGACATCCGCTCGGCCCTGTACTCGCTCGTGAACACCGGATCGTCCACGTACAACTCGCTGGCGAGCGTCGGTATCACCACCAACAAGGACGGCTCCCTGAGCCTGAACAAGACCAAATTCCAGACTGCCCTGGCATCCGCTCCCACCGCGGTGACCCAGCTCTTCGCCGGCACCAAAGGGGTGGCCGCGACCCTGGAGGCCCGCATCAACGCGGAGCTCGGCTCCGGCGGCGCAATCGACACGCGCAGCAAGACCCTCATCAAACAAGAGAAAGCGCTGACCGACGAGACGAATAAGTTAAACGACCAGATGACGGCATTGACTGCCTCGCTGACGCAACAATATTCGCACCTGAACACATTATTGTCGTCTTTACAGAGTATGTCCGCGTACCTCAGCCAGCAGTTCAGTGCACTGCCGAAGGTCCAATCGAACAACTAGGTCTCGAGTTGACCGGCTGACGGGGCTCAAGTGGCCGCCCGGGGAGCCGATACAGTGTTCATCGAATCTTGTGATGGAGCTGTTCGTGAACCCCTACGCCCGCAACTACTACCAGAGCGTCTCGGTACACGGTGGTGTGGCCAACGCCGATCCCCATACCATGGTGCAGATGCTCATGGACGGTGCCGTGGAGCGGATGTCGATCGCGAAGGGGTGCATCGAACGCGGGGAGCTCAAGCGGCAGGCGGCCCTGTTACATAGTTGCGTCCTGATCATTGTTGAACTGCGTGGCAGTCTCAACCTCGCCGAGGGCGGTCCACTGGCGCAGAACCTCAGCGACCTTTATGAGTACATGATTCGCCGACTGACGTTGGCTAATTCCAAGGGCGATGCCGCCATCGTCATGGAAGTATCCCGGCTGCTGGAGGAAATCCGCAGCGCGTGGGTCGCCATCGGCCCGGAAGTCCGTAAGTCCGCTCGCCTGCCCGCGCCCGTTAATGCTACTGTTGGCGGCCGCCAGGCATCGGTGTAATGAGGTAACACGTCATGTCTGAAGAAGAGGTCAGCGCAACGGGTCAATACCCCTCACTCATTTCAACAGAATTCGCCACGTCTTATCAGACGCCTAACATTGCGCCACAACAGAGCGCGAGTGCAACTCCCGCAGTGCAAACTGTTAACGAGTCCGCATCCGCTCTCGCGGCACAACCAGCGAAGCAACCAACATCCGCCGAGATCAGCGAAGCGGTCGCAGCGGCCAACGCGAACCTGGCGAGCTCCGACCGAACGTTGGAATATCGTGTGGATGCCGCGACGGGCATCTCCGTCGCCACGATCCGCAACTCGCAGACAGGTGTTGTCCTGCAGCAGATTCCGGGCACCAACATCCTCGCGCTCGCCCGGATGCTCGCAGGCTGGTCACCCGGCAAGCACATGCTGCTCGACCTGATCGCCTAGCCGGCCGCGCCTAGCCTACGAAGCGCCTCGCGTTTCGAAACAGCCGCATCCAGCCGCTGTACTCTTTTGCCGTTTCCGGCCTCCACGAATTCTGAACGTAACGGAACGACCTCTCGGGATGGGGCATCGTGATCGTTACCCGCCCGTCCGCGTTGGTCAGCGCCGCGATCCCATAGGGTGAGCCGTTCGGGTTATACGGATACGAATCGGCGACGCTACGGTCGTTGTGGACGTACCTGAAGCCTACCATCCCACTGGACGCACACTGCATCGCAGCCGCCTCGGACGCGAACTCCGCGTGTCCCTCGCCATGCGCCACGGCAATCGGCAGGAAGGAGCCCGCCATGCCTCGCAGCAACACTGAAGGGGAATCGAGGACTTCCACCAGGACGAAGCGCGCCTCGTATTGCTCGCTCAGGTTCGTTACAAACCGCGGCCAATGATCCGTGCCGGGAATGAGGCTTTTGAGCGCCGCAAACATCTGGCAGCCGTTGCAGATCCCCAGGGAGAAGCTGTCGGGGCGGTTGAAGAACGCCTGGAAGTCATCACGCACCTGCTCGTGGAAGAGAATCGACTTGGCCCAGCCCTCGCCTGCTCCCAACACATCGCCGTAGGAGAAGCCGCCGCAGGCGACGATTCCCTTGAACTCCCGCAGTGAACGACGACCTGACAGCAGATCCGTCATGTGGATGTCATGCGCAACGAAGCCGGCTCGCTCGAATACGGCTGCCGTCTCTACCTGGCTGTTGACACCCTGCTCCCGCAGGATAGCCACGGCTGGTTTGACGCCTCGCGAAATATATGGCGCCGCAATGTCTTCTTCCGGATCGAAACCCAGGGATACGGCCAAGCCGGGATCGTCTGTAGATGTCTGCGCCTCGTATTCCTCATCGGCGCTCTGCGGATCATCACGCATGCTGCGCATGCGCCACGACGTCTCCGACCAGGCCCGGCGCAGATCGACCCATTGCTCATCCAGCAGCACATCGCCCACGCGCATACGCACGCGCAGCTCGGGTGTCGGGGTGCCGACGTACAGAGCGCTTTTTTCCAGGCCGTGCCTGGCGAGAATTTCAACGAGCCTCTGTTCATTATCCGCGAGGACCTGGATCACCACGCCGAGCTCTTCACTGAAGAGCTGCTGGAATGCCGGACCGCGCTCAACGGGCAACGCGATGTCGAGTCCACAATGTCCCGCAAAGGCCATCTCGACCAGCGTGGCAAACAAACCGCCGTCGGAGCGATCGTGATACGCCAGGACGAGCCCTTCACGACGCAACTCCGCCATGGCCGCCGTGAAATCCAACAGGCGGCGCGGGTCATCGAGATCCGGCGCCTCGCGACCGAGGCAGTTGTAGACCTGTGCCAGGGCCGATGCGCCCAACCGATTCCGGCCACCGCTCAGATCAATGAGCCAGAGTGAGGTACGCGAGCCACCCGCCAGGGCGGGAGTCAGAGTCCTGCGCGCATCCGCGACAGGCGCAAAAGCCGAAACAATCAGCGAGACCGGCGCGACGACGCTCTTGCCGTCCCAGGTTGTTTTCATGGACAGGGAATCCTTGCCCACCGGGATCGCAATGCCGAGCGCTGGACACAACTCCTTGCCCACAGCTTGCACTGTCGCGTACAGAGCGGCGTCCTCTCCAGGCTCGCCGCAAGCGGCCATCCAGTTGGCGGACAGGCGCACCTGCGACAACGAATCAATATCCGCGGCCAGGATGTTGGTGATCGCCTCAGCCACTGCCAGGCGGCCCGAGGCCGGCGCATTCAACACGGCCACCGGAGTCCGCTCACCCATGGCCATCGCCTCGCCTGCGTGGCCATAGTGGTCCGCAAGCGTCACGGCCACATCGCTCACCGGGACCTGCCAGGGACCCACGAGTTGATCGCGACTGATCAGGCCACCCACGGTGCGATCACCGATCGTGATGAGGAAGGTCTTGTCGGCCACGGCGGGGAAACGCAACACGCGATAGGCGGCATCGCGCAGATCCAACTTGCTCGTATCGAAATGCTGGCGCGGTGGCTCGACGGATTGCACGTCCCGCGTCATGCGCGGCGCCTTGCCGAGCAGCACCTCGATGGGCATATCGACCGGATCGTCGTGGAACATCGGATCGCTCACGACCAGCCGGCCGGTGCCATCGATTTCGCCAACCACGGCAAAAGGGCAGCGCTCTCTGTCAGCTATCTGCGTAAACAGCGCGACCGAGGTGGCGGCGATGGCGAGGACATAGCGTTCCTGCGCTTCATTGCACCAGATTTCCATCGGCGACATGCCGGGCTCGGCGCTCTGAATGGCTCGCAGGTCGACACGAGCGCCCCGGTTACTATGTGCAACAGCCTCAGGAATGGCGTTGGACAAGCCACCTGCGCCCACGTCGTGAATCAAGACGATGGGGTTATCTGTGCCGAGCGCCCAACAGGTATCGATCACTTCCTGCGCACGCCGTTGAATTTCGGCGTTACCCCGTTGTACGGAGGCAAAATCGAGATCGGCGCTGGAGGCTCCGCTTCCCAGGGACGACGCGGCGCCGCCGCCCAGTCCGATGAGCATGGAGGGACCGCCCAGAACGACGATCTTTGCTCCGATGGGTACATCACCCTTCTCAACATCCGGGCGCCGTACGTTGCCCATGCCGCCGGCGATCATGATCGGCTTGTGATAGCCGCGCACGCGCCTGTCATCCTCGCCCTGCACATGGTGCTCGAAAGTGCGGAAATATCCGGCAATGGCCGGGCGGCCGAATTCGTTGTTGAAGGACGCAGCCCCGACCGGCCCTTCGATCATGATGTCGAGCGCGGAGGCAATGCGCTCCGGCTTGCCGATCGCCAGCTCATCAGCCAACTCCCACGGGCGTTCGTAGCCGGGGATGCGCAGGTTGGAAACAGAGAAGCCGGTGAGGCCGGCCTTCGGTTTCGCGCCACGGCCCGTCGCGCCCTCGTCCCGGATCTCGCCGCCCGAGCCCGTCGAGGCACCGGGGAAAGGGGAAATCGCGGTTGGATGATTGTGAGTCTCGACCTTCATCAGAATGTCGATGGGCTCATCCACGGCGCCATAGATGCCGGTGTGAGGATTGGGGAAATAACGTTTGCCGCGGGTTCCTTCAATGACAGCCGCGTTGTCGCGATACGCGGAGAGCACGCCGTCGGGACTGCGCGCGTGCGTGTAGCGGATCATGGCAAACAGCGATTCGTCGCGCTTTCTGCCATCGATGACCCAGTTGGCATTGAAGATCTTGTGGCGGCAATGCTCGGAGTTGGCCTGAGCAAACATCATCAGCTCGACATCGGTCGGCTGGCGGCCGAGGCGCTCGAAGTTGGTGACCAGATAGCTGATCTCATCCCCTGACAACGCCAGCCCGAGCTCCCGGTTGGCGGACTCGAGGTGCTCGCGGTTGATCTGAACCAAGGGCCTTGGCTGGGCATGCCCGAACAGCCGCTGCGCGTGCTCCGGATTGAACAACACCATCTCGGTCATGCGATCGAACAACACGGGCGCGATCGCGGCCAGCCGCTCGGGACCGAGCGGCCGCGTATCCTTTAAACGGTATTCGATTCCACGCTCGATGCGCCGGATAGCAGTGAGCCCGCAGACACGAGCGATGTCGGTCGCCTTGCTGGACCACGGAGAGATCGTTCCCGCGCGGGGAACAACCAACAACATCTCACCGTCGGCGTTGCCCGCGGGTGCTGATTTCGGCCCGTAGGTCAACAGTTGTTGCAGGATCTGCCGCTCCCCAGATTCCAGGGGGCGATCGGTGTCGACGAAGTGGATGAAACGCGCATCCAGGGACCTGACAGCCGGCTCGAGCGTGCTCAGGCGGGCAAGGAGTTTTGCGATGCGGAAGTCAGAAAGCGCGCGGGCGCCGGGAAGCTGGAGCATGTCGTTGGGCTACTTTTTGTCCGGCGGCGGTGCGGTAAACATGGACACCGGGAACTGCGAGACGTTGGCCGCTCCTCCTTCGAGTGCAGTGATTTTGCTGATGCCCTGCTTCTTCACCTCATCGATGCGCAGGACGGAATGCAGGGGCAGGTACGTCCGTTTGACGCCGTCAAATTCGCTCTTGACGCGTTCCTCGCCCGGGTCGACGACCACTGTGGAGCGCTCGCCGAAAACGATGTCCTCCACCTCGACGAAACCGAACAGCTCGCCGCCGTGACTGACGCGGCGCGCGTAGATCTCGTAAACCTTGCCTTGATTCACGAACATAATGCGGAAAATGTGACTGATTGCCATGGGCTGGGGTGGGGGTCGCTGCTAATTTGAAGGTGGCATTATATGTCCGCTCGCGTCGGCGCATGGGCTCCCACGGAAGGCACGCCGTGCGGACGCAAGAGGTGGCCTCACATTGACCGCTGGTCCGGTCCGGGAAACATGACGCTTCGGTTGCGTATCGTCAGTGATCAAAGACGCTTGCTGGGTGATCGCAGCAGCATCACTTTCACCGTGGACGGCGGAAACATCGGCCGCTCGGCGGATAATGACTGGGTACTGCCGGATCCGCTGCGCTACGTCTCCGCTCATCACGCGCGCGTGGAATACCGCGACGGGCACTTTTTCCTCGAGGACCTGAGCACGAACGGCGTCTTCGTCAACGACGACGAGCGGCCGCTGGCCAAGGCGAAGCCGATGGGTCACCAGTTGACCACCGGCGACATCATCCGCATGGGTGACTACCATATCGTCGCCTCCGTCGATGCACAGGCTGAGCAGCTTTCCAAGGCCGATACGGGGGCCGGACAGGTCCCGACGAGCATTCATGGCCTGCGGACACTCGGCCGCGCCAGCGCCCAGACCGACCTCGGGGCCATGCTGAACCTGGACGACCTGCTCGTGCCGGAGTCGCCCCAGACGCCCTCGTTCCATCCCGTCAACGCTTACGGTCAGGCGGTCGCGCAGATACCCATGCCCGCGCCCGTCACCCGCCCTCTTCCTCCGGTCACATCGGCTGCTCCCCTCGCCGCTCCAGTCGCTCCTGTTTCTTCGGCCACTCCGGCGGCCGTGGCAGTTGCCCCGACTCTGACCCCGGAGGACGAAGCCATTGAACGCCGTATCGCGCGACTCGCGCGAGCGGCAGCACGTGACCCGAAAAACGGCGCTAGTCCGGCTGCCCTGTATGACGTGCACAGCGGCCTGCAAGCCTTCTGCCGGGGAGCTGGCGTTGAAGTCGAACGCTTGCCGCCCGACGCACAAACCCGGTTGCTGCATCTGGCAGGACAGTTGTTCCGCGAGGCCCTCGTGGGACTGAAAGATCTCGACAGGTCGCGCAATGACACGCGCAACCGGTTTCGCATCGAGCTTCCGGTCGAGCCGGACGACCCCCGACCCTCGCTGGCGCGCTCGGCCGTAGAGGACCTCGTCATCGACCTGTTTGCGCAACACGAAAGTCGCAGGCTGGACGCTGTGGGCTGGCTGCGCGAATCCATCGCGGAAGGCAAGAATCATGAGCTCGCGGCTGCGAAAGCAACTCGCGCGGCGTTCGTGGAATTCCTCGACAGGCTGGACCCGGCCGAGCTCGAAGCCCGCTTCGAACGCGCTGCCCGCCGTGGTAAAGCCCGCTCGGCCGACAAGGCGCAGTACTGGGAGCTGTTCACAACCTTCTACCGGAATCTGATTGAGATGCCGGAGGATCATCTGCCCCACACGTTCGTGGAAGCGTTCGCCGCGGCGTACAAAGAGTACGTCAAGAAGCCTCTGCCATAATTCAATTGGCGCGGCACAGCCGCGCAGAGCCCGGGTCCTTTCAGGCTCGGCAGCACAGTATACTAGAAGTTCACGTTGACTCCCACCGCCCGGCTCAGCGGCGGCGGCATCCGCGTCGCTGGTGGCTTACCACTACGCGCTGATCTACTGGCGGAAGCCTTTCAACATGTCTATGAAAACCCGCAGCTCGAGTTGCGTCTGTGAACGCTCGGGGAAATAGAGAAACAGCAGATAAGAGGCGCTCAGCGGCGCTGTGATGCGCAATGTGCCCATGGGGCGCTCTCGAAACCCACTCAAGGTGACGAAGGCGTCGACAATCTCCGCCGCCGCTGGACGCAACCGCAAAAAGATAGCGTGCCCTGCCTCAGTGAGAGAAACCCGACGCGTCGTTCGTTGAAATAGCGAGACCCCATGGCGTTTCTCGAGTTGGCGAATCGCCTTGCTGATCGCCGTGGGCGTAACGCCCAGCCGATTCGCCCATCTATGCTGGACCCACAGTTTCAGGAGCCGACACATGACAACACGCAATTGGTTAATCACCGGCACGTCGAACGGCCTCGGCCGCGTCCTGACAGAGAAGCTTCTGGCTCGCGGCGATCATGTGGTGGCGACGGTGCGCAAGGCCGATGCTCTCGCAGATCTGAAAGCGCAGTACACTGAACGGCTGTTGGTAGTTACGGTCGACATGACCGACACTGCCACGTTGAGGCGCGCAGTCGATGAGTCATTCGCCCGATTGGGGCGCATCGACGTCGTTGTCAGCAATGCCGGTTACGGACTCTTTGGTGCCGCTGAGGAGTTGACGGACGCGCAGATCGACCAGCAGATCGCCACCAACCTCGTCGGGTCAATCCAACTCATTCGCGCCGCCCTCCCCCATCTGCGCGCCCAGGGAGGCGGACGCATCCTGCAGGTCTCATCCGAAGGCGGACAGATCGCCTACCCCGGCTTCAGCGTGTATCACGCATCCAAGTGGGGCATTGAAGGCTTTGTTGAAGCGCTCTCCCAGGAAGTAGCCCCGTTCGGTATCGACTTTGTGCTCGTGGAGCCCGGTCCCACGAGAACCAACTTCGGTGCCGGCCTCGTCCAGGCGAAGCCCTTGCCAGACTACGCCGGCAAGCCCGCCGACCAGCTCCGACAGGCCTTCATCAACGGTACCTTCCCAATCAAAGGCGACGCAGGCCGCACTGTCGACGCAATCATCGCGGTCGCCGATGCGAAGCACCCCGCCCTGCGCCTGACGCTCGGTTCCACGGCCTACAGCTCCATAAGCAAAGCGCTGCGCGTACGGCAGCAAAGCCTCCAAGAGCAGCGGGAGATCGCCTATTCCGCGGATGCATGACGAAGGCTGCGACCCGACAGCTCTCGCGCGTTGGGAAATCCGAACAAACTCCCCCCGGCAGCTGACAACCGATCGGCCTATCCGATGAGACCATAGCGCATCTGCATCACACCCCCGCCGAGATCGGCAATGCCTTGGAGTGTCGCCGCTTTGTGGGTGCCGGCAGGCAGGTGGATGCTCAGCCCCTGCCCTTCGATGACCGGTACGTAGTTCAGCACCAACTCGTCCACCAGCCCGTCGGCAAGGAAGGCATTGTGCAGTCTCTCGCCGCCGCTGAGGAGTGCCGTAGCGTGGCCACGCTCGCGGAGAAGCTCAATAGCTCCCTGCGGGCTCGTTGCACTTAGCACACCGGGAATACTGAGCGGCCGTCGCGACACGACGACGGTGTCCATCGATGCAAATGCAGGGTTGGGACCGCGGGCAGCAAACCCCTCAAAAGTAGCACGACCAACAATGAAGTTGCCGGCTGCCTTGGCATGCTTCTCGAAGTCTTGCAGCGCCTGCGGTCGCGGCGGGTTTTCAAGTGTGGCACGAGCGTAGTTCCCGTTGGCGCTGAGGGTGGCCCAGAGTATGAGTTTCATTTCGATTCTCCTTGTCGAATCAGTGGTGTGTCGCTACCTGATTGCCGTGGAGGAGCAACACCGGTTGCCCGGCTCCCTCATCGACGTAATGCATACGACCGTCACCGTACGCCAGCCAATGTTCTGCGAACGGATAGTCGGCGTGGGCGACCGTAAAGCGGCGACTGGGGGCAGTACGCAACATAGTAGGATTAACCCTACTATTATAGTGGGTACAGATCAACCATTATTTGATATGATTCGACTCATAGTATGAGCCGTGCTGATGAAACAACCCCGCTGCAGCGCCTGCCGAACCGCGTGCTGGCGCTGCCGATGTACCTGATGCTGGCGCTGACGCGGGAAGGCTATCGTCATGCGGTGCGCAGCCAGGTTGAATTGCGAATGCCACATTACGTGGTGCTTGCCTTGCTGGAAGACTCCGGGCCGTGCAGTCAGAAATCGGTCGCTGAGCGTATTGGTTTTGACAAGAGCGACGTTACGAAGCTGATGAACGATCTCGAAGACCGCGGACTCGTGCGGCGAGTTGACGACCCTGAAGACCTCCGCCGCCACCGTGTCACACTGACGGCAAAAGGCAAACACCAGCTCGAAGCGAGCGATCGAGAGCTGAACGCGTCGATGAGGACGTTTCTCTCAGCGCTGTCGGCGGTGGAGTACCGTCAACTGCAGCAGCTTCTTCTCAAGGCCATCCGCGCGCACGATGCAAGATTCGGCGACGGCGACTAATCCTGCCTGTACATGACTCCGACCTGTTTGCCTTCAACGGTGAAGTGATCCGATGCTATGCAGGCGCCGTGGCCGGTGCGCTGAACCGCGACTGGAACGATCAAAGGCCGGTGGGCCACCGAGCTTTGATTCGCTCAATGACTGTCGCGCAAACAGCTCCCACTGCAACGAGAAGCAGGATTGCTCCGCCGTGCGCCACCAGCACGTGCATGTAGTCGCCGTCCCAACAGAACAGCCGTAGGCCGGCGTCGGCCATGACGCCAACACCTAAACCGCACAACGCGCCCGTCAGCGCCGGGCGATTAGGCAGCGCGCGGGAGACGAGCCAGGCTGGAGCGATCAGCGCGGGAATCGAGAAAGTGACGGCCGTACCCATGCATTCACGGAACCAGTGAAGCCAAAGTCCCGGAGGGATTCCCACCGGACTCTGCGTGGTCGCGTTGACCAAAACAAAGGCAACCACGGATATCGATATCAACGTCGCCAACGCGCGCGTAGACAACTCCCTGCCCGGCACTGCCTCGCGGAAGCCCGCGGCCAGGATCACGAGGCTCAGCAGCATTTCGATGACCGAAGTGCCCCACGACGGCCAGGGAGCCAGTGCCACGTGAGTCTTGTGGCTCCAGAACTCGGGCAGCCCCACCAGCAGCAGTACTCCAACAGGCAGCAGTGCAAGAGCCCGCAGCTCCGGGCTAACGAGCGATCGAACGGGTTTCAAGTCGCTCTTGACCGCGTCGTAGAGCGCAGCCGGAATGTTGGTTTGGCTCATTGGGACGGTTTCCCGTTCAACTGCAACGCCAGGCGTAATGCACGTGTTGCCCGGCTCGAGCGCAGCTTCGCAGCCATCACGGTAATACCGAGCCGCGCTGCAATCGAGTCAAAGCTGAATCCAAACAGGTGGTGCAGCAGCCAGGGCTCCCGTGTGCTCGCGGGCAAAGCCGTCAACGCGCTCTGGATATCGAGCGCATCGGCATCCGACGGTGAAATCGCCGGATCAACGTCAGCGCTCTCTGGCTCCAAACGTAGCGCCCGCCGATTGCGCGCCGACACGTTGCGCGCAATTCCGAATATCCAAGGTCGGACCGGCAATGGCGCGGTATAGGTTCGCCGCGAGCGATGGACTTCCAGAAACAAGTCCTGCACCAGGTCATTGACGACGCTTCGGTCGCGATGCAGCCGCGAAAAATACCGTGTGACCTCCCCAGCCAGGATTGCATACAGCTGCTCGAAAGCGCGGAGATCGCCTGCTTGATAGGCGATCATCAACTCCGTCAGCTGGCCCTCGGCAACCATGAGATCCAGCGTAACACCGCCGGCCGATCCCCCGGACGACAATATTTCGCACCGGGCCATGACACCTTTTCCTGCCCCAAGCGAATAACAACGCAAACCCACAGGAGTGCGACTATGCCTTGCAGGAAATGGCTGTGCGTCTTTGGCTTGCTGCTGGCCAGCGGCGTGTCCGCGGGAGCGACCTTTCAGGATTGCCGCGACTGTTCGCGGATGGTCGTAATCCCGGGGGGCGAGTTCACCATGGGCTCGCCTGAAAACGAGCCGGAGCGCAAGAAATTCGAGGGCCCACGCGGCCATGTGAAAGTCACGAGCTTCGCAATCGGCGCGACCGAGGTCACGCGGGGACAATATGCAGTCTTCGTGCGGGAAACCCACCGTGAGCCACCCGCCAAAGGCTGCTTCGAGTTTGGATTCGTCGACATCCTCTACAGCACCGACGTCACTGACAAAGACATGGACCGGCAAGCCTCCTGGCGCAACCCGGGTTTCCCGCAGACGGACCAACATCCTGTCACCTGCATATCCTGGCAGGACGCGAAGGACTACGCCGAATGGCTCGCACACAAAACAGGCCACCCCTACCGGCTGCCCAGCGAAGCAGAGTGGGAATACGCGGCCCGCGCGGGCACCGCTTCGATCTTCCACTGGGGCACGGATGAAAATGAGGCGTGTCGCCATGGCAACGTGGGCGACGAAAGTCTCTTGCGTACGAATCAGATCGTGCGCGGCCAGGTCGAGAAAGGCGTCGCCCGGGGAGAGTTGGCTTTACGCTTTGCTAAATGTGACGACCACAGTCCCTACACCGCACCCGTCGGCCAGTACCAACCCAATGCCTGGGGCCTGTACGACATGATCGGCAACGTCTGGGAATACGTTGAAGACTGTTGGCAGGAGGCCTTGCCGGAGAACAGTCTCGCGCACGAAGAACCCTCCTGCTCCGCCCGCCGGGTCCGCGGCGGCTCCTGGGACGACAGCCCCCCGGAGCTGAGGTCAGCCCGCCGCAGCCGCGTCAAACCGGACGGACGCCGGAACGATGGCGGATTCCGGCTGGCCCGGGATCTCACCCCGGCAGAGCTCGATCAGAAATAGCTCAGGAACGTCCCAAAGTGCGCTCACGAAGGACGGGGGCGTTCTCGGCGGCACTGCTGGCGGTGGCGGCGTCAGCTATCGTCTTGAGCGGCACCGCTCCCACCGGCAGAGCTTTCTCAACAGTCAGCTCAATGCCAGAGGAGGCAAGCCGCTCTCCCAGGTTCGTGAAATCAGAGCACCAGAGCTGCTCCGCATCCAGGTCACGAGCTTTATCGACGGCGGCGTCCGCGGCACGAAAGGCCACGACGCGTGCCTGCAGCCGGCCCTTCTCGCCGGTACCTCCCAACTCGACACCGTATCCCGGTTGGGAAGGCCGATTGATCACCAACCGTCCCGCCTGAACCCAGGCCGTCTCCAATCCTTCGTTCACCTGATAACCCAATGACGCCAGCCCGTTTAGAACGGCCTGTCTGCGCATGTGCGCCGCGAAGGCCTCCCGCTCGCTTTCGAGAATCCGGGTCCCATCGGCTTCGAGCTTCGCCAGGGCCGCCGCATCGCCGCCGTTCAGAGAGCTCAACAGCGAATCCGCCGCGCGTACCGCAGAGTCAGTACCCACCACACGCAATTCAGCGCCCAAAGCCCGTAACCGACCCAACATCGCGAGCCGGTTGCGCGCCTCTCTCACGGCCCTGGTCAAATCGACTGTCAGGCTATCGCGCAGAAGATCCTGGCGGGATTGCGAGGGTTCGTCTTCCAGCGCGCGCAATCGCTGCTCGAACTGCGTCACGTCAGCGTCTTCGAGCAGGACAGACAGTTGAGCAAACCGCTGCTCCAATCCGTCCAATGGAGCCTGCTCGCCCAGCCACTGCTCATAACTCTGTGACGAGGAATCCGAATCCAGCAACTCCTGAGCCAGGGCACGTTGCCCATCTGTCAGCGACCCAACAGGTGCCGCCGGATTGCTTGCGAGGGCCGCCTGCAATTGCGCTTGCACCATTCGGGTACGCTGTTTTGTGAGCCGGGCCCGTTTTCGCTGTTCCACCGCCGCCGCCAGGCGTTGGTCCTGATCGTCCTGGACAAACTTCGTTTCCCGGGGCGCCTCGCGCTGCACCTCAGCAAAGCGGTCCGCTTCGAGCGCTTCAGTCAACTTCACATGGCGGGCACGCATCTTACGAACATCTTCATCCGATACGGAGCCATTTCGATGCCCGACCCGTTCCCATTCCTCGAGAGCCGCATCCAACCGGGCCAAAAGGCCCTGACAGGTTGCGATGCGCTCTTCCCGTGTCACGATGCGAACGACTTTCGGCCCACTCACGGCGTTCTCCTAGGTCAGTGCCGCTTCAATGGCGTCCTGAAGCTTCTTTTTTTCCGGCTCCCTGTCGACATACCAGCCACGCGATGACACACGGTGTACGCGGGCGATGGTCCGCTTCAACGAGCCGGGGCGCCACACCTCGCGCGCACGAGCGTCCGCCAGCAAATTGTGGCGCGGAGCATCACATTCGATGCCGATCCCATAGAGCCCGGTGCGAGGATCTTCCACGACGAGATCGATACCGAATACACCGGGATCGTGACGGGCAACAGCCCGATATCCCAGCTTGCGAACGAACAGGATGATATCGCGCATGAAGCCATCGATCTCGCCACGGCGCTGTTGGCGCAGCCGCGCCTCTTCCGGCGTCAGGCGTGTCAGCAGAGCGCGGCCAGAATCCAACTCGCCGGCGGAGGTTGCGCGCGCGTACTCAAAGTACGCCTGCAGGTAGTCACGCGCCGACGCGGCAGGACGATGTGTATTCAACAGATCTGAAATCTCACCGATCGGCAACGAGGTGATGAGAATCACGCGCTCTTTCGCACGAGTGACCGCGACATTGAGTCGCCGCTCACCGCCTGTCTGGCCCAACACACCGAAATTGCGCCTGAACGTCCCTTGAGCGTTGCGGCCGAAGGTCGACGAAAACACGATGATGTCACGTTCATCACCCTGAACCGTTTCGACATTCTTCACGAAAAAGCGCGCGTCGTCGCCGTCCTTGGTGACGCGCTCCCGCTCTTGCAATAAAGCGTCGCTGAAAGCGGGATCCTGCGTTGCGCGTTCTTCCAGCTTTTCCTCGATGAGATCCGCCTGTTTGCGATTGAATGTCACGACACCCGTCGACTTGCGCTGTTCGGGCGGCAAGCTCCAGTGCTGCTTCAGCGTCTGCACGACGAGGTCCGCTTCGGCTTCGTTGGTTTGATTCTCGTAGGTCCCTGCCGCGCGCAGGAGCTGGATGGGGCGATCCCTGCGCACCTTCTCATCCGGGTGACAGACCGGAATGCTGAGATCGTTGCGGTAGAAAGCGGCATTTGAAAATGCGATCAACTCGCGATGCGATGACCGATAGTGAATCTGCAGAGTCCGCGTCGGCAATGCTGCCTTCGCCAGTTGCAGAAGGTCCGGGCAGTCCTTGATTTCGCGCTGATTCCAGCTCTGCACGAGCGCCTCGCGTTCCTCCTCCGTGGCCTGCCCCTCGACCTGCTCGGCGTCAGATTCGTCATCCTCGTCACTCTCCAGGCGATTGGAGAAGAACGAGGTGGGCGGCATCTGCTTCTCGTCACCGCTGACGACCACCACTCGTCCCCGGTACAACGTCGGCAGGGCAAACTCCACGGGCATCTGCGAAGCCTCGTCAAAAATGATCAGGTCAAAAAGAGCGGCTTTGAGTGGCATCACACGGCTGGCGATGTCAGGATTCACGAGCCACACCGGCCGCAGCGTCATCAATCCCAGATCAACGCCTCGCGTGATGAATTCCCGCAGTCGCCTGGCGCGCTGGCCGCGCAGGCGCGTAATGTCTTCCCATTCCCGGGCGGGGCGCACCCGGTTCAGATCGATGCTGTCAACCAATATGTGCCGGGTAACCTTGCGGATCTCGGCATCGGTTTCCCGCAGCGCGCCCTGCCTTGCATCGAGCTCAGAACGCTCGATCAACACCGCGGGCTGTTGCGATTCGAGCCGCGTCTTCCACGCGAGCCGTGCCTCGCGGCCAATCGTCAGTCGCACCACCTTTTCCAACTCATCGCCGGGCAGCGCGTCCAACGCTTTTTCCTGAGCGCGCAACAGGCGCAAAATCCCGATCGCCGCAGCGGACAGGTGTCGGGCACGAGCGCGAAACCGTTGGAACGGAACCAAAGTGGGCCGCGCCGCAGCCCACGAATCCAACAAAGAGCGATTGGATCGATCCTCAGCAATCACTCGTTTGAGATCAGCCAGTGAGGGTTGTGCAACATAGACACCGAGCGGTTCGAGGGCAGCCAGGGACCGGCAGCGGGCCACGTAGCGCTCGCAGCCTTGCAGGATGGCTGTCTCGACTTTTTCAAACGCTTCGGGCGCAGGATCGCGCAGCGCATCGACGATGGCCGCCTCGTGTGGACTGCCCAAAAACCGCAGCAGAGAGTCGCGCGCGCGTTGCAGCTGCACCCACAAAGAGGTAGCAGCTTTGAGCAGCTCGCCGCGTGACTGAGAGCCCAGGTTCTGGCCGACTTGCCCGAGGAGCTCCGCCACGGCGGTCAGTTGCGTGCGGAAAGGCCGGATTTGCGCTTCGCGGCGAATCATCAGGTGGAAGTCAGCAACCTCCACGGGTGGAATGGCCAGTTTCGCAAAGAACTTCCGGAAGCGTGCCCGATCCAGCCAGCGCACTGGCGAGAATGCCGCCAGAAACGAAGTATCTGGAGTATCGAGTCGTTGCCCAACTCCCGTCCAGAGCTTCAGTCCTCTGGCATCGAGTCTCGTCAGGACGACGCGCAGCGACTCATTGTCGCTGTCAGGCAGCTTCTCGAATGCCTCGCGCAATTGCGCCAGCTCGCCGATCCGCTTCTCGCCCTCGTCGGTACGAAACAGCGGCAACCACCTGACCAGCCGCTCGCGGTCCGGCATCTCCAACTGCCGAAGGGCGGACGCATGAGCCGCGAGCCACTTCTTCGATTCAATCTCACTTTCAACACGGAGCGCGGCGGGAGTACGCACACAAACGGCATCACGTCCGGCCTCCGCCGCGGCAAAGCCATCGAGGGCATTTCCAAACACACCGAGAGCGCCGGCGTCGGTATCAAACTGCTCCAGCCCGGCGAGCGGGCTGTCCTCATACCGGGCAGGCAACCAGTAACTCGCGACCGCGGCAATGTCATCTTCGAGCGCGACCACGGCGGTGGGGTCCAGCCCGCCCAACGCCGGTCGCAATGCCGCCAGATCGATCGGACCCGGTTCCTCTGCCTCAATTGCCATCAGCTCCGCGAGGAGTGCCCGATAGGACAGCCCGGTAGCCGGATCCACCGCATGCAGCGCCGCATGATGCTCATCGAGATCTTTCTTCAGTGACTGAAGCCGGGCAGCCAACCGCGCGCGTGTCCGGTTCGCCTGCTCGAGTCCTTCGTCAACTGCGCCGATTGATTCAACTTGCTCGCGAACGGCGCGAACGACTCGCTCCCGGTCGGCGTTCACATCCGTGATCATGACGAGGCGTTTGCTGAACCCTTCCGCATCGAGCCGCCGGCATACAACTTCCAGGGCGGGCTGCTTCTGGCAAACGACGAGCACGCTTCGCCCGCGGCCCACCGCATCCGCGACCATGTTGACAATCGTCTGACTCTTGCCGGTTCCAGGCGGACCCTGGATGACCAGCCCCGGAGCGCGTCGGGCTTCAAAGACCGCAGCCTCCTGGGACGGATCACTCTCGGTTGTAAAAAAGCGCTCCATCTCCGGCACGGACCCGCTTTCCGCTGCGGGCGGCTGCTCCGAGAGCCGTAGGGAGGTTTCCAATGCCGTCGATGTCGGGGGGATACCTTTGAGTTGCCGCAGGTCCTCGACGATCGCCTGCCCCATGTATGCCAGGTGAAAAAAAACACCGGACCAGAGCAGCTTTCCGGCACCCGGGCGCACGCGCACACCTTTTCCAGGAAGCGGCGCCAAACCCTTGCCCTCGCATGGCAGGAGGGTGCCAAATGCATCCATCAGCTCCAGCGATGAGAGAGTCGAACGGTGCAGCAGGTCGTTGGTAACGGTCTGCCAGCGCTCCACGACATCCGACCCGAGCATGCCCTCCAAGGCCGGATTGAGGCGCACCTCTTCGCGTTCACGATCAAACGCGACGGAAATCCGTCCGGACACGCCAACCACCGGCCGCAGGCGTATCGGCCACAGGAGCACCGGCGCAATCCTGGGCATGTTGGTGCTACCCGCCTCCTGCATGAACAGGAACGGAAAGCCGAGATAGAGCCCGTCGATCCCCGTGTCGCGTCGATACAGCGTGGCGTGGCTGAATAACAGGCGGGTACGCCGCTCCAGTCCCGGTGTGTCCTGAAACACGGCCGGATCGATCTCAATATATTGGTCGCCACGCTGCAGCAGCCGGTCCAGCAACACCGAGGCCGGAACCCGTTCGGTATTCAACTCGGTCAGATCGATACGCGCGGCTGTCTTGCCGATGGTCAGGCGCGACAAAGGGCCGCGCTGCGCGGCGCCGGAAACTCGTTTTGCAAAGAAGTCCAGCAACCTGGCCACGTACGCCTGCCCTGGAGGCTCGCGCCACAGCTCCGGGCGTACGGCCAACACAACGAGAGCGCGAGCAAGGGGCAGGCGGCGTTCGAGACGAAACTGATCGACCCACTCATCGATCTGGTCGATTCCCGAGCGCACGAGACCCGCAACCCGGGCATCGAGCTCCGAATAGACTTCCGCGCGTGGCCGTTGCAGTCGCTCCGCGGCGGCTGCGGGATCGAACTCAACTCCCGCGCGCCTGGCCTGGCCGGCCGCATCATCCAGCAGCTCACGCGGCAAGCGGAATTGCCCGACCACCGCGGAAAGCAACAGGATGAGGTCCTCTTCTGTCGTATGACGACGTTCGAGAATCGAGAGCAATGCCGGATGATCAGTATCCGGCAGGTGCGCACGGCGCGCCGCCCACAGAGCCGCGAGACGGCTGCGGGAGGTGGAGAGCAGGTGAATCCGCAGATCGTCTTCAGTCAGCTCGATTTCGAGCTCTCGAGCTCGCTGCCTCACGGCCGCGGCCCGCGCTTTCAGCCGCACGAGCCACTGCTCGGCATCCATACGATGCAGCAGATCCGGGGCCGGCCCGGTGATGAGCTCGATTCCTTCCTGCGGATGCTCGAGTAACCATCCCGGCGTAACGATTTCGCCGCGACAGATAAACGGGATCGCGGAGTTGAGTTGTTTCAACGCCAGGCCGAACCGGAAGTCTTCGGACAATTCCTGCGTCCGCGCGATCTCGCGCAACCAACTGCAGGCTTGCGGGCTGAGGTGGGCCGCCTCTGCCCACGTGACGACAGCGCCTCGCAGAAACGAGTCACGTGCTTCATTCCAGGAGGCGCGACTTGCGGCGGCGAGCGCAAATGACGCGCCTGACATATGAGCACGTCCTGCGAGCTGCAGGGCCGGCCCAGTCGATGTCTCCCCGGCACGCGTCGATCGCGGGGCTGCCGGTGTCTCGCCGGCCAACCATTGCGAAACCTGCGTCCAACCCCAACGCTCACGGCGCTCTCGGGCCAACAGGCCGCGCAACAGCAATAACAACCGGGGATCGATTCCTTCGGGAATCGGTGCGCCACTGCTCAGTACGTGGATCAGAAAAACGGGGTCCGTGGCGCCGGCAAAACACTCACCTCGTGTCACCTGCCCGAGCAGGATCATTCCGAGGCTCCACCAATCCGACGCAGCCGCGACTCCGCCGGCAATGGCTTCAGGTGCCGAGTAGCGCGTCGTCTCCAGGGGCGCAACCACATCCAGGTCAAAATCCGACAGGCGTGCGGAACCGAAGCTACTGATAACGAGATCGAGGGGCGAACGGCTGCGTACCAGGATCGCGCCGGGCCGCAGATCACGATGCCGCAAACCTCTCTCGCCGAGGCTGTGCAACGCACTGCCCACCTCGGATACAACCCGCGAAAGAGTGGTCATATCGTCGGGTGGCAGGCTCAGATCAGCGAGGGTGCCTGCGGTGAATTCTTCAAACACCTCATAGGCGCGCCCGCCTGCCCGGCCCACCTCGATGATTTCCGGGACATGGTCGCGCGGGATGACTCGCAGAACATCGTAGACAGTTGGGTCAGGTTCACTGCCTTCACTGTAGATGGTCAAGACTGCGCGCCGCTCATCGCTGCGACGGGTGGCGATATATCGCTCTCTCACCCGACTGGTGGAGGGCAACGCGCGCTCGAGAACCCAGTCGCCGATCTGATTGTCTGCAGCAGGCTCTGGCGCCGGTATTGCGCCGATATCCGCTCCGCACTCGGGGCACAGCAGGTCCCCGGGAGTTATCGGGTGGCCATTGACACAGACCAACACGGGCGACCCCGCGGGAGATGCCACAGGCGCAGGCTCGACGCGCGCCCTGCCGGGCTCCTGGATGGGCGCTGAGCTGAGATCCCAGTTACACGGGCTGCCTCCCATCTCCCCACTACAATAGAATTCTTCGAGCGAGCGCTCTGTATTACAGTTCGGGCAGATGCGAATCATGGCCGCCATGATCAGGAGCGGCCTTCTGAGATTGAAACATCGTGACCTGCCGCCGCGAGGATTTCGCGCAGTCGCGGCAGATCTCCCCGCGCCGGCACTCCCGCAAACCACACCGTACCGTCCGCGTCGAACATGGCATCGAGCCTGAGGTCATCTGGTGTGACATGGCGATCGAAGGACGAAAATGCTGTAATTCCGGCCTGCGTCAGCAGATGCAGGCGTTGATTATCGCTTCCGCGCAGAGCAAGTGTTTGCGCAGCACTATGATCGTAGGGGTCACTGATGAGCGCATCAATCAGGCCTGGATTGTGCTCGAGCCACGAAGTCAGCTTTTCGAATGGGTACCCCGAATAGACGAGCGTCGTTACCCGGGTCAATGACCGCAGGCCAAGCAGCAACTGACGCAGCGCGTCGGGTTGATCAAATGGCTCGCCACCGGAGACGGTGATCCCGTCCGCTTCCGCGAGCCACGGGCTCACCGCATCGAGAACGCGACCCACCTCTGTTACACCATGGCCCGTTGGCCAGGTGTCCACGGAGATGCAACCTGCGCAACGGATCGAACATCCCTGAAACCATATTCCCACACGCCGACCGGGGCCGAGCGTCGTCACTGGAAAGTGAAGACGGGATATGGCGACCGCGGTCACGCCGCGCGCTCGACTTTCAGCTTCGTAGTGGGACCGGAAGAGATATCGACTACATGGAATGCGCCGGATCCCGGCGTGAATTCAAACAATGCGCGCCCCAGCGGATTGGTCAGGTGCGCTTCGAGTTGATTGCGGATACCGCGGCCGCCGTTCGCAAGATCGGCCAGGCACAGATCCTGAAGCTGCGAGCGCACTGCCTCCGCCAGGGACACCGGATATCCCGCCTCAGCCACCTGCGCCAGAATTGCCGCAACCATCTGGTCGAAAATCCGCCGCGCCACCTCCGGCCGGATGAAATCGAACACAATGATGTTCTCGCCGATGCGGTTGAGAATCTCAGGCCGGTTGAGAGTGACTTTGAAGTGGGAGTCGATCTCGGCGCGGACCTTGCGCCGGACTTCCTCGAATGAATGCTCGGCGGTGACGTTGGCGATTCGCTGGCCAGCCGGGTCAGTGGAGTAGATACCGAGGTTGGAGGTGAAGACAATCAGCGCCTCGGAGAAATACACCCGGTCACCGCGCCCGGAGGTCAGCACGCCATCATCCAGGATCTGCAGGAATTTATCGAGGATGCGCGGATGGGCCTTCTCGATCTCATCAAACAACACGACGCTGAACGGTTTCTCGCGAATGGCGTTGGTCAGCTCGCCACCCACATCGTATCCAACATAGCCGGGTGGCGCGCCCAACAGGCGCTGGTCTGCGTGCTCAGCGCTGAACTCCGACATATCAAACCGGATGTAGGCTGTCTCATCTCCGAACAACAGTTCGGTAACAGTCTTGGCGAGCTCAGTTTTACCGACACCCGTGGGCCCGGCAAGAAAAGCTACGCCTCTGGGGCGTCCGCCGCGCCGCGAGCCACTGAGCCCGGTCGCCGCCCGCTTGACGATATCCAACATGTGCGTGACGGCATGTTCCTGGCCGATCACCCTGCGTTCGATGAAACCCGCGCCTCCTGCGATCTTGGCGCGTTCGAGCTTCTTCCACTGATCATCCGTTACACCGACCTTGTAACGGCGCACGGCGTCGGGGATTGCTGTAACCGGAACACCCTCGGTTCGCCCCAGTCCAACAATGGCGCTGAGGTCCATCAGCAGCAGGCCTTCGGTTTCATCCACGAGGTCCTGTTCCGCACGGTCCAGCACTTCGCGGCTGGCTTCCCGAGCCCCCGGGAGGCTGCGGATGAGCGCGGGCGCCACCGCGCGACGCGCGAGCCGATCTGGTTTGGAGACCGGGATGTGCCGCAGCCGCGGGTTGTTGATGATGAACCAGTCCGGAAGGTCGCCCTCTTTTTCGACGATCCACAGGACTGCGTTGAACAGCGGTGCGCGGTTCACTCCGTTCGGACGGGCGCTGGCCGTTTGGCTGAGCACCAGTGCCCGGGTAAACAGTGACTGCTCGGCAGCCGAGAGTGCATCGGGCCGTGTCAGAAGCCGCGAAGCAAAGTCGACCACAATCGCGGTGGCCCTGTCGGCCTCGCCTCGCGTGACCCGATCGAGCACGGAGCTGAGGACATCAGGGCCGGCAACCGCCGTTCCATTGGATGGCGTCAGTCCGACGCTCTGCAGGATCGAATCGTATTCGGCCACTGAGCCGGTGGGGTGGCCCACACTGAATCCGACCAGCGGATCGTAAAAGAGAACCCGCGAATACCCTGCGGCGGCGAGCTCGCGCGCGAGAACCAGGCGAAGGGGTACCGCCGCAACCGTGCCCGGCGAAACCTCATACGCCTGCAGGTCGCGGACCGAGCCGGAAAGCACAAATTGACTTTTTAAAGGGAGGAACCGCAGCAGGTCCCGTAACCACCGGGCTCTCAGGTCGGGAACAGGGGTTGCCATCAATCGAGTATCCGTCTCGAGACTGTGAACATATTTAGCCGGCGGCCGCGCAATGCGCCGTTAACCAGCTCACGGGCCGGCACGGCCCGATAATCGCCGCGTGATGTTGAATGGAGCTTGCCCCGTATCAGTGCAAGGGTTCAACCCTTTGATTTTTATGCACTTTGTCTGGCGGAGAGGGTGGGATTCGAACCCACGTGCCGGAATTACCCGACCATCCGATTTCGAGTCGGCGCCGTTATGACCACTTCGGTACCTCTCCAGATGCCGAAATCGTAGCCCCGTTCAGGGACCCCAAATTCGGGGGTGGTATTCTATATGAACGTGATTGGACCAGGGGGTCAGAGTTGAGAGCAATTGGTGCAGCGGCAGGGACTCTCGCCATCGCCATCGCAGGACTACAGGCAGGCTGCACCCCCGCACCGTCGTCGCTCGACCAGATTCGGGCGCGGAACGAGATCCGGGTGGTGACTCTCAATATCCCGACGTGTTTCTACTTCGGAGCCAACGGCACCGAAGGGTATGAGTACAAGCTCGCCAGGCAGTTCGCGGCGGAGCTGGGTGTGAAGCTCGTGATGTATCCGGTTGCGACTGAGCGCGCCATGCAGGCGGAGCTCGCCGCCGGGCGCGCCGATATTGCCGCGGCCCAGGTCACACCGACCAAAGAGTGGCGGCGTGTGGGGGATGCGTCGACACCCTACGGTCAGATTTCTCAGCTCGTTGTCTACGGAAAGAGCAAGCCACGCCCTCGCGGAACCCTGCAACTCGAAGCGGCGAAGCTCGCCGTGCGCGCCGGCAGTCCGCAGGAACAGACCCTCGAAAAGCTGAAGCGGACGGTCGCGCCGACTCTGCAGTGGGTGCAGACAGCACCGACGAACGCTGATCCGCTGGCTGACATCGATTCGGGCGAGGCGGACTACGCCATCATTGATGATCGCGAATACTCGTTCGCGCACCATCTTTACCCGAACGTGTATCTGGGATTCACGCTCCCCGAGCAACGGCCCGTTCAATGGATCGTCCGGCATGGCGCCCGTGACCTGCTCCAGGCAACCAATCGTTTCATCCACAACGCCTCTGCGTCGGGCCGCCTGGCCAAACTGGCGCTCGAAGAGACCGGCGATGCGCGGCCCTTCCAATACGAGGAGTCGCGGGAGTTTCAAGCCCACTTGTCCGAGCGGCTCCCCAAATACCAGCCCCTCTTTGAAGCCGCCGCCGCAAACACCGGCATCGACTGGCGCCTCCTGGCCGCCATCGGCTACCAGGAATCGAAGTGGAATCCGCTCGCAGCCTCCGGCGATGGCGCTGGCGGCATCATGATGCTGACATCGGATACCGCCGAGGCCATGGGGATCGCCGACCGCAGCAATCCCGCGCAGAGCATCTCGGCGGGTGCCCGTTATTTCGCATCGGTTCACGACAAGATCCCGGATCGCATTCCAGAACCAGATCGCACGTGGTTCGCCGTAGCGGCGTACAACGTCGGCTTTGGTCACCTCGAAGACGCGAGAATTCTCGCGCAGACCCGCGGCAAGAACCCTGACTCATGGGAAGACGTGCGCGACCAGTTGCCGCTGCTCGGTGAAGAGCGATGGTATTCGTTGGTGAAGCGCGGATACGCACGCGGTTGGGAACCGGTTCAGTTTGTTGATCGCGTGCAGCGATACCTGACGTTGCTCGAGTGGCAGCCAGGCGATGGCACCGCCGCCGCGCGTTCAATCCCCGCCGCGCAACCCGAAGGCGAACCCGGGGCCTAAGCGCCCCGCTTGCGCCCAAAAAACTCCTTCAACTGCCGCCCGCACTCCTCGGCCAACACTCCCCCAAATACATCCACCCGATGGTTCAAGCCGGGCAACTTGAACACATCAACAATGCTGCCCGCGGCTCCAGCCCGCGGATCCCACGCGCCAAACACCAGCCGCCGCACGCGCGCATGCACGATCGCCGCGGCACACATCGCACACGGCTCCAACGTAACGTACAGAGTTGTATCGGTCAGCCGATAGCTGCCGAGCGCCTTCCCGCCGGCGCGAAGTGCCTCAATCTCAGCGTGAGCGGTCGGGTCGTGGGATGCGATAGGCCGATTCGCGCCCTCCGCGATGATCGAATCACCGCGCACCAGCACCGCCCCCACCGGCACTTCCCCGCTCTCATCCGCCCTCGCCGCCAGTTCCAGGGCGCGCTGCATGAAGTCGACATCAGTCCGTATCACGGACCCGCCCCGGGAGGAGGTGCAGTTTCAATCACCAGGTCGGAATGCACACAACGTGCATCAAAGCGCGAAAGCAATTCGCGCGCTCGCGGCGCTACATGCGCGGCCTCATAATCTTCCCCCGCAAACTTCCTGATCGCCTCCACCGACTCGAACCGCGTAATGGTGGTGAATTCCACTTCATCGCCCACGGGGCGCCGCAGAACAGCAGCTCCCTTGAACCCCGGAATCGAATACGCCGCCGGCAGAAAATTCGATCGCAGAAACTCCTCGTAGAGATCGGCATTGGCCTTGCTGGCCGCCCAACCGCGCCACATCCTTGCAATCATTGGCTCGCCCTCGCTGCCACAATCAGGCAGCCAGTATAAGCGCTACCCGCCGAAACGCCGCACGGCGCCTCGCGGCACCTCACGCCGCCTCCGCCGGGCGATGCAGTGCCATGGCCGCCATGACCAACGCAATTCCCGTTATCTCGCGCGGCGTGGGAATCTGCCCCAACACGATGGCCGCGATCACTGTCGCACTGGCCGGCAATATCGTGAGCATGAGAGCAAAGCTCGCGCGAGGTAAACGCGCCATTGCAAGTTGATCGCAAACGTAAGGGATCACCGACGAGCAGATCCCGACACCGATCCCGGCGAGAACGAGCATTGGATGCGAGAACGCCCGGATGGCCTGAGCGACCCCCACCGGAAACACGGCCACGAAGGCGATGGCCATCGCCGCACTGAGACGCTCGATGCCGTTTCCAGTACGGGAGATCCGATGTCCGAGCACCACATACAACACAAAAAGCACGCCATTTGCGAATGCCCATGCCAGGCCCACCGGATCGGTGGACCATCGGACACGAATCAACACCAACACGCCTGCAACCGCAATGCTGAGCGCGACGCGGTTACGCTGCGTCCGCATGCCATACAACGCCAGGCCGATGACCCCCACAAACTCGATGGCTGCCACCAGGCTGATGGGCAACCGCGCAATGGCAAGATAGAAAGAACAATTCATCAGCGCGAGCGTGGCGCCCATGGCAACGAGCAACCAACGCTCGCCTTTGCCGATCGTCGCAAACAACCGCCACGGCCGCGTGACCGGCGCAAAAACCAACGCCGCCGAGGCAATGCGGAACCACGCAACGCCCAACACACCCACCGCGGGAAACAACAACACCGCGAACGCCGGTCCGAGATAATGAAAGACCGCGCTCACCAGAAACCAGGCCTGGGGAGGCACCCCGACCACGGGCGACACCGCTGCACTTCGATTCATGGCCGCTATTTTCCAGTCGGCCCCGGGGACTCACCATGCCAAAAGTTGCCGAATTCAGCCGACCCGCCTTTAATATGAAGGCTGGAAGTGCAATTCACCTTCCGGCCATGCCAGGAGGCACCCCTCTCATGAAGAAAGTGCGCTATATCGACGGCGCGTTGGATGCGCTGGATACAAAGATCCTGGCGGCGCTCGCAGAGGATGCGAGAACGCCGATGCGTGAGCTTGCCCAGAAAATCGGGCTATCGGCTCCCAGTACCACTGAGCGGGTTCGACGTCTCGAAACCGCTGGGGTCATTGAGGGTTACACGGTACGCGTGAATCCGGATGCGATCGGGCTCCCGTTGGCGGCCATTTTGCGCATACGGCCCATGCCGGGGGAGCTGAACCGCGTTGCTGAATTGCTGGCAGCCATCCCGGAAATCACTTCCTGCGACCGCGTGACCGGCGATGACTGCTTTATTGCAAAGGCGCAGGTGCCCGGAGTCAGCGACCTCGAAGTGCTCATCGATGGCCTGCTTCCTTACGCTTCCACCAACACCTGTGTAGTCGTGTCAACGTTGGTTGCATCGCGACTTCCGGCAACGAGCACCTGACAGAAAGGGGAATGAAACATGGCTCGACAACTCATCAGCTCCGGCTCCCCGTTTGAGCGCGACATCGGCTATTCCCGCGCCGTCGTCGACGGAGACTGGATCTTCGTGTCCGGGACCACCGGGTTCGACTACGAAACCATGACCATCTCGGACAATCTGCTCGATCAAACCGAGCAGTGCCTCAAAAACATCCAGGCAGCGCTCGCCGAAGCGGGTGCCGACCTGAATGATGTCGTCCGTGTCATGTACATCCTGCCCAACGCAACACGTTTCCCGGACTGTTGGCCCGTCCTGCGCAAATACCTGGGAGCCGTGCGCCCGGCGGCAACGATGATCTCCGCCGGGCTGTCCGATCCACGCATGCAGATTGAGATCCAGGTTACGGCGCGCAAGCGCACGCCGTAACCGGCCCTAAATGGGCCAGCCCTACTTCATCAAGAAGTCGGTAACCAACTTCGTCGTGGCCTGCGGATTCTCTTCCATCACCCAGTGCCCGGAAGCGGGCACGATGCCACCGGTCACATTGGAAGCCACGGTATTCAGGAGCTCGGCCTCCCCTTTGCCAAAGGACTTCTCCGCACCCAGGGCCAGGACCGGCATCTTCAGCTTGCCGCCCTTGGCAAACAGCGCCTGATTGTCCTTCGCGTCCGGGTTGAACGCGGCGAACTGCTCGAAGGCATCGTGCATGGCATGCGGACGCGCATACAACTCGGCATAGTGTTGACGCGTCGCCTCATCGATCAACTTCGGATCGGATGACAGCTCGTTGTAGAACCGATCGAGGTAGATCCGCTCACGGCCCTGCACCAGTCGCTCCATGTCGGGGCCGCGGAAATTGAAATGCCACAACAGGGGGCTTTTGATGATGTTATCCCAGTCGCCGAGGCCGGGTAGCGGCGCATCGATCACCGCCCAACGGGCAATCCGGCTCGGGTACTGCGCGGCAAGCGCGTATCCAACCATGTTGCCGATGTCGTGCGTGACCAGGTCCGCCTTCTGAATTTTCAGGGCGTCCATGACCCCGGCGATATCCACAGCCTGGTTTTTCTTCGTATACCCGGTATCCGGGTGCTCCGACAACCCCATGCCGCGCAGATCCGGCACGACCACTGTGTGGTCCTTGACCAGGACGGCCGCCAATGGTGCCCACATGTCACCCGTATCCGCGAAGCCGTGAAGCAGCACTACCGCCGGACCCTTTCCGCCGACCCGCACATTGAGCCGGGTGCCATTGGTGGCCACCATCTGGGAATGGAAGCTTGCAGGAAACGGCGTAACAGCCGCGACCGCCGGTCCTGCGAGCAAAGCCGCCAACACGGTGGTCAGTAGATATCTGAGCATGAAGTCTCCCTGGAGTAACTGCTGCGTTTTCAGTCGCCCAACAGATGTAACACGATCTGCCGGATGTGTGGACGGGTACGATGTTCAAACAAATAAATGGCTTGCCAGGTCCCCAGCGCCAACTCACCCTCCACGATGGGAATGGAAAGTTGCACCCCGGTCAACGCCGTACGTAGATGCGCAGGCATATCATCCGGCCCTTCGTCATCGTGTTCGTAACGTGAGGGATCTTCGGGCGCGATCGTTGCGAAGAATGTCTCGAGATCAGTTCGGACCTCCCGCGCGGCATTTTCCTGGATGAGGAGTGACGCGGAGGTGTGTCTGCAAAACACCGTCAGCAGGCCCGTCGTGACCTTCTGGGCATCAACCCAAGCGCGAACTTCAGCAGTGATGTCGAGGAGACCCCGGCGGCGGGTGTGGACATCTAAAGTCTTGGCAACGTTGATCATCGGGTTACCATACAGTAACCATCGGTGTTTCTCACTGGTTGGACGGCGACGCACCGCACTGGCAAGGTCCGCCACATGCATCGCCCACCGAAGACGTCCAAGCTGGCCGACTGGCGCACCGGCTACGCGCTGGTCATCGGCTGCAAAACCTGCAAGCACGCCCGCCGCACCGAACCGCACTCGCTGGCCAAGCTGCTGGGCTGGGACGTTCCCCTGATCGTGGTGAGCGCCCGTCTGCGCTGCTCCAATTGTTATGCCAAGGACTGCGACATCCAGGTCGACCGTCTGCTACCCCCACGAAACGTTCCCAAAAGACTTCTTTAGAGCTTCGGCGGGGCCCGAAGCTTGCTAGCGACACGGCTCTGGCGGCACCATGTCCGGATGTCATTCGTGGGAGAGATCGATGTGCGATAACGACTCAATCAACGATATCATCGAGTACAACCGGCGCACGGGCCTGTCCCGGCGGGAATTCGGCGCTTTGACACTGGGTGCGGGACTGATATCCGCGCTGCCTGCGGGAGCTGCCACTGTGGAGACCACGGAGTCGGAAGTTCAGATCAAGACGCCCGATGGCACTGCGGACGCCTATTTTGTACATCCTTCGAAAGGCACGCACCCAGGGGTGCTCGTTTGGCCTGACATCTTCGGGCTGCGCCCTGCGTTCAGGCAGATGGGGAAACGGCTGGCCGAGTCAGGTTATGCCGTGCTGGTCGTAAATCCGTTCTATCGCACGAAGAAGGCGCCGACGGCACCCGATCATGCCGATTTCAACGATCCTGACACGCGCAAGCTGCTCATGGGGTTGCATGATACGTTGAATGCGCAAACGGGCAAAACTGACGGCACGGCGTTTGTTGAGTGGCTGGATACTCAGCCTGCCGTGGACAAGAAGCGCAAGATCGGCACAACAGGTTATTGCATGGGCGGCCCGCTGGTGTTCCAGACCGCTGCCGCGGTGCCCGGCCGTGTTGGCGCGGGAGCCACCTTCCACGGCGGTGGGTTGGTGACCGACAAACCTGACAGTCCGTCATTGTTGATTCCAACCATGAAGGCGCATTACCTGATTGCCATTGCCGAGAATGACGACCAGAAGCAGCCTGATGCGAAGAACGTGCTGAAGGCGGCCTTCGCCAAGGCGAAGTTGCCTGCGGAGATCGAGGTGTACAAAGGCACGATGCACGGGTGGTGCCCGCCGGATTCGCAGGTTTACAACCAGGAGCAGGCGGAGAAGGCCTGGAGCCGGTTGTTGGTGTTGTTCAAGGGCGCGTTGGCCTGACTTGGTCAGGTGACAGGCGCGAGGCCAAAGGTCGCGCGCCTGTCTGCCAGGACGTCTGGCAAATGCGACCGAAGAGGCGCCTGCCGTGCGCGCTGGCGACGACAGGCTCGGGCCAGCGCCGCGGCGCCTGTCTGCCAGGGGCGGTCCGGCACACACCTCGATGCCCCCGAGGCGCCAGCGTTGGCTTCCGCGCCGATCCGCCTCGGCGGCCTCAACACACACCACCGCCCGGCACCTCCGGTGGCTCGTGCTCCCGGCGGCAGAGCCGACCACGCGCCTACATGCTGCGGCCGTCCACCTTCCTGACTTTCAGCGCATCGACATCAATGCCGTCAACGCATCGAACATTGATGGCCGCCATCCGCGCACCCGTCTTGGGCTGCGTGCCCGTGGCGAAAGACTGCACGCCACAGGTGGAGCAGAACTTGTGATCAATGACGTGCTTGTTGAACTTGAATTCAGTCAGGTTGTCCGCCCCCGACAGCAGCTTGAATTGCGACTCCGGCGCAAACGCCAGTAGCGTGCCCAATCGGCCGCAGCGCGAGCAGTTGCAGGCAATGACCTCGCCAATGTCCATCTGCACTTCATAGCGCACTTTCCCACATTGGCAGCCGCCGGTATGTGTCTGTGGCATGACTCGTCCCCCTTTTGCGCGATTCACGGAGCCACACTCTACAGTGGTAGCATCCGCAAATGCCAACCTATGCAGGTTTTCTTCGCGGCGTCAGCCCGCTCAATTGCAAGATGGCCGAGTTGAAGCAGTGCCTCGAAACGGCTGGTTTCGGGCATGTGAAGACGGTACTGGCCAGTGGCAATGTTGTCTTCGATACGCGCGCCGCCTCCCGTGAATCACTCGAGCGCAAGGTCGAGGCCGCCATGCAGAAAGGCCTCGGCCGTATATTCGCCACCACCGTGCGCTCCATCGAGGAGCTTGCAGCCATGCAGACGGCCGACCCCTACAAAAAATTCGACCTCCCTGCCAAAGCCAAACGGATTGTCACATTGCTCCACACCAGGCCCACTACGAAGGTGAAGCTGCCCATTGAGTTGGATGAGGCACAGATTCTATGTCTCAAAGGCACGGAAGTTTTCAGTGCCTACGTCCCCAGCGCCAAGGGACCGGTTTTCATGGCGTTGATAGAGAAGACGTTCGGCAAGGATTTGACCACTCGCACATGGGAGACTATTCGGAAGGTGGTGGAAGCGGGTCCCAGGTAAGAATCCAACGTTGACCCGAGATCGCGCTAAATCCAGGAAAAATATCGAGACCTTCAGGGTGTTTTGGATTCGGAATGACACGCTGCTGCACCGGGTCGACCACGAGACCCATTGCCTCGAGCACCAGGACGCCCACCATGCACTCATCGCCTAGTACGATGGCATCAGCACTACAGTATCGCTCCTGAAACCCTACTTGCAACGGGACAACCGGGCGCCGAACGCGAGTGCCGTCTGCCAGTGTTGCTTCGCGAGTCGACATCTCTTCGAGATCAAACCCCAGTCCCATGGCGATGTTGGCCGGGACCCCCATCATGAATGCTCCCGTATCCACCAATGCGCGGACATTGATACTTTTCTTCGCGAACAGATTCCTCAACGTGATGTCGACGTGAACGTATCCCATGGGCTTTCCTTGCTCATCAGTTGATGTCGTGGCCATCTTTGCTCCTGGCATGGCGGTTGGATAGGTTGATCGGCTGCGTGTTTGCGCAAAAACGCAGGATGGGGCGACGGCCGGCAGGGACACCACGGCTAAAACGTCGAATTTAAGAGACCGATCATCGGAAAATGTAAAACGGGCATGGACAGGGGTGGAGGCCACGGCTACGCTTCGGATAGGTGCGGCTGCGTATAGACACATAAACAAGCCAGCGCAGCGGAAACGGAGAACCGATGTTGCCCATCAAAACCACCATCTGCGTGGCGCTACTGTCTGCCTGCGCAACGGCGTCGGCCGAGACTCCAAAGAACTTCGACCCTGCGGCTGCATTCGGTGCGCGTCCCAGCGTATCCGCCGGAAGCATGAGCCTGTCTCCTGACGGCAAGAGCGTTGCGTATATTGTGCCGACAACGGGTCAAGGCTCCGCGTTGATTACGCTCAAACTGGAGGGCAGCGCTGCTCCCCAGCGTGCACTGATCGCTGATGGAAAGCCGATCCGCCTCGTGAACTGCGGCTGGGTATCCTCGGACCGCCTCGTGTGTACGCTCTATGCTCTTCTCAAGGATCCCAGGCACGATTTCCTCCCCGTGACCCGGCTGCTGGCAGTGAATGCAGACGGCTCCAACCCGCGTGAGCTCAGTAATCGGATAAATGAGCATACGCGTGGATATAACTTGTACGGTGGAGGAATCATCGACTGGCTGCCCGACGAGGACGGCGCCGTCCTCATGACTCGTACCTACCTCCCCGATGACCATACCGGCAGCCACCTGGGCAGCTCGGCGGAGGGGCTGGGAGTAGACCGGGTTGACACCCGGACCCTCGAAATCAAGCACGTGGAATCACCGTCATCCAATGCCGTTGAATACTTCTCTGACGGACACGGAACTGTTCGGATCATGGCCTCGGAGATGCAACATGCAGGATCCCAGGACACGGGAGTCATTCTCTACTCTTACCGGCTACCGGGGTCGCGGGAATGGAATTCACTCGGAAAATACGACGAGGTCGATGGCAGCGGCATGGAAATCTACGCCGTGGATCGCGACTCGAATGTCGCCTACGGATTCAAGAAAAAGGACGGCCGCCGTGCGCTCTACTCCATTTCGCTGGACAACTCTCCCCACGAGACGCTGATCTACGGGCGTCAGGACGTCGATATCGATGGGCTGATTCACATCGGCAGGCGCCAACATGTTGTAGGTGCCTCGTACGAGATGGATGTGCCGTTGGCATCGTATTTCGAACCCAACGTCAAATCGCTGGTGACAGCGCTTTCGAAGGCGCTTCCCGAGAGTAGTATCCGCGTCGTGGAATCCAGTGCGGACGAGCAGAAGATGCTCGTCTTCTCCGGCAGCGACCGTGACCCGGGCGTTTACTACATCTTCGATCGCCCGACCAAGAAGCTGCAGACGTTTCTGGTGGCAAGGGATCAGCTGGAGGGGGTGACGTTGGCGAACATGAAGCCGGTCAGCTACCCGGCTTCTGACGGTACGTCCATTCCGGCGTATCTGACCCTGCCTCCCGGCAAGGAAAGTGCCAAGGGTCTGCCGACAATTGTGCTGCCGCACGGTGGACCTAGCGCCCGCGATACCTGGGGATTCAACTGGCTGGTGCAGTTCTATGCGGCTCGCGGCTACGCCGTTCTCCAGCCGAACTTTCGCGGCTCCTCCGGTTATGGTGATGCCTGGCTCAGGGACAAGGGATTTCGAGACTGGCCGGTTGCCATCGGTGATGTGTTGGATGCGGGGCGCTGGCTCGCGCGTGAGGGCATTGCGGACCCCGCAAAGCTCGCCATCGTGGGCTGGTCATATGGAGGTTACGCGGCTTTGCAGACAGCGGTCATGGACCCAACTGTCTTCAAGGCCATTGTCGCCATCGCGCCGGTGACCGATCTGGATGCCCTGAAAGCCGAGCACTACACCTGGTCAGATCATCTCCTGGTGAGCCAGTTCGTGGGTGACGGGAAGCAGATGCACGAAGGCTCGCCCATCGAGCACGCCGAGAAGATCAAGGCGCCTGTCCTGCTGTTCCATGGCGAGTTCGACCGCAATGTCAGTGTCAATCAGTCGAAGCGCATGGCTGCGCGCCTGCAGTCAGTGGGCGGCAAGTGTGAGTTGGTTACCTGGCCTGACCTCGACCACCATCTCGGGGACTCGGCTGCACGGACACAGATGCTACGCAAGAGCGATGAGTTTCTCAGGGCAGCCTTGGGTATGTAGGAAGACCCGCGGGCGTCAGAGGCCCGCGAGTCTGCGCCGCGCGCGGATATCGAATGCCTTGGCGATGAGGTCGCGCTGCTCTTTCTGAGACGGGTGATTCAGGAAGATCACCTCGCCGTCGTCCGTAACTCGACTCGGCCCGTCTGACTTCTTATCGAGCGTCACGATTTCCAATGTGCCCGGGTCGCCATCGGCCTTGTATTCAGACGCAGGCACCTTGAGCTCACTGACGGCCAACACCTTCGTCTCCTGCATCAATTTCAGCACCATGTCGTGCAGAGCCTTGGAGTCCGGGTCTGCGGCGATGGCGAGAATGGGACTGAGTAGCAAAAGACTGAACGTGCGCCTGATCATGAGAGTCCCCCTGTTGAGCTGACCGATGCTTTTGAGCTTACCCGAAATCAACGCCGATTACGGCCGCTCAACAGGCGGCCCACCGCCGCAAGCGCATCGAGCCACGAACAACACCAACGAGATTTTGAGTCAGGCGTAAAACTCGCGCCTCTATGCATGGAGGTGGGCATCGGTCCCGCATATCTAACGGGGATGCCATGGATCGGAGTGCCAAGTTGGTATCGAGGGGTGTCCGAATCCGGATGCGTTACGCACACATGCCAATGAAACGTTCAGCGACTTCGCCGAACACGTCATTGGAGTGCCTCAGGTCGTGCCCGCAACCGTAGTGATTCCTTTACGGCTCTCATCTGCTGGTTAGTGAACCTCTTCAGCCCTTTCATCTTTGAGAAGGGCCCTCAGCTCATTCACCAAGTCAGGTGTGTCTGGATGTTTATGTACGGTAATGGCGTGAGCCACCGCCGCCTGGAGGACTTCATCTTCCGTACCGGAAATCTTCAGTGTGCAGTTGATTTCACTCGGATATTGCCTGCAGTCGATTGACTTGCGGGGCGAAGTCGGTGCGGTACCCATGCGACCTCCTCAATGATTCACGGCAGCCGTGGCATGCGCCAGCCGCAACTTTACTCCGCGAATATCTCGAGCAGGAAGCCAGAGCGGCGACTGGGCGGTTCCGCGACTGTTGGCATTGGTGTGTGGGCGTCTAGCTTCTTACTGGCCGCTTACGAGCGCTGCTGGAAACTGCCCTCCCCCCGGCAAATACCCGCTCATCAGAATGGAAGATATTTCATCAGCCGCCCCGGGTCGCGATATTCCATGCTTCGCTCGATATCCTGTGCGAGCAGATTCGCTTCGCCCAGGTCTTGCGACCCTAAGGTGGCCGTCAACTCGTCGACAGCCGTATAAAGCTCCGTGCAGCCGAGTTGGATACCCGCACTGCAGGGGGCTAAGGGCAGCACATCGTTCGTGGGCCCACAGTTGGCGCCGCTGCGGCACGCGGCCAAGACCCATGCCGCGGCCATGATCGGGGCGGACTCGGTCGCCTTGGCGGCTGTGATTTGCGACCAGCCAAAGAGCAGCATGGCGTCGGTATTTCCCGTGGCGAGTGCGGTTGCGATCGTCTGCGGCGTGTATTGACCTGGCGAGTCCAAGGCGGCCGCCACCATGGCAACGGGGTACCGGCTCGCGACTGCACGCGACCGCCAATACTCGGACGGATAACCTCCCCGGCGCTCAGGCAGATCCTTGAACGGATTTTCGCTGCCGAATCTGCCGCAGTTCAAATACTCCCGATGTTCGAGTTGGAGGAGCTCAGGGAAATTGGCCAAGTGCGACACGGCTTGGTCGGCGTTGTCGGCATCCTGGTAGAGGGCATTCGTCTCCTCACATCGGGCCAGCGCACGGCCGATGTAATACTGCGCAGCGCCATCACCGTCGTATGCTGCCTGTGCGGCCGCCGTCACGAATTCAAAATAGTTAGATCCC
>Ga0207703_10000515_pt1 | contig 39972 bp, 43 predicted proteins | sample KBSSwiS12_FD_184304 | JGI IMG/M metagenome (GOLD analysis project Ga0207703, IMG submission 184304) | Switchgrass rhizosphere microbial communities from Kellogg Biological Station, Michigan, USA - KBS Switchgrass S1-2 (SPAdes) (version 2) | ecosystem: Host-associated > Plants > Roots >... | reverse complement strand
TGCGTCGCCCTCAGGCACGTTCCTGCTGCCCCTGCCGACTGGGCAGGTGCTCGTTCTCAACCCTGGCCAGGCCGTCCGTGCAAAGCTGTACACGCCGGTTGGCAGCCCGCAGGCAAGCTGGGCCCCAACCATCAGCAGCGTGCCCACGGCGCTTATGCGCGGCCAGACCTATGCACTGACGGGAACGCAGCTCAACGGGCTCAGCGAAGCCTCATCGTTCGGCGACGAGTTCAACTCGGCGACCAACTATCCGCTGGTACGAATCCGCAATGTCGCTACCGGCCACATCATCTACGCCCGCACGCACAACCACAGCACGATGGGCGTCGCGACCGGTGCCACGCCCGTCAGCACGAACTTCGATGTACCCGCGGGGACGGAGACTGGCGCTTCGGAGCTGGTGGTGGTCGCGAACGGGATCGCGTCGGCTCCGGTCAGCGTGACCATCAGCTAGTCTCAGCCGCCCGCCTGCCAGGTCTGAATCGCCGGATTGGGCGCGATCAATGCGATGATGTTGAGCGTCAGATTGTCGCGGATGACGAACAAGGGCGCGAGCTCCAGCGCGACCAGCAGGACGATCGACGCCCACAGCGGGAGCCTTCGCGCGAGGAGGAAGCCCAGGGCCATCATCAATATGTCCGACAGCGAGTTGATGACGCTGTCGCCGGTATAGCCGAGCGCCGCGGTGGTCGCGCGGTAGCGGTCGATCACCATCGGCGTGTTCTCGGTCACTTCCCAGCTCGCCTCGGCCAGAAGCGCAATGAGGAAACGCGAGCCGATCGGGACGCGGCGCGCGACCAGCCATAGCCCGGCGTAGAACAGCAGGCCGTGGACTATATGGCTGAGGCTGTACCAGTCGGCCAGCATCTGGCTGGTGCGGGGGCTATCGCGACCCGGAACCCAGAGGTCGACGCGGCCGCAGGTGCAGATGGGATTGCGGCCCATCGCAAGCAGGATTGCGGCCGCGGCAGCGAGGATGAGGAGGGCGATGAGCCAGGTGCGGCGCGACATGGCAAGAGGCTTAGCAAAGTAGTTCGCCTTGCAAAGATCGCCGATCGGCGCGAACAACCGCGCGATGCTCCGCACCTACGGTCCCTCATGCGACGGAAGCCTGATCGAGGCGAAGGCGCAGAAGATTCCCGACACCGCGACCTGGGTCGACCTCGAGGAGCCCACGACGGAGGAGGAAGCACTCGTCGAGCGCTGCATCCATATGGATGTGCCGACCGAGAGCGAAATGGCCGAGATCGAACCTTCGAGCCGGCTCTATGAGCGGGACGGCGCGCTCTACATGACGGTCAGCGTCTTGTACGGGCTGCAGGAGGGTGAGCCCCGGACGACGCCGATCAGCTTCGTCCTGACCGACAACCGGCTGGTCACGGTCCGCTACGCGACTCCCAAGCCGCTGCGCGCCTTCGAGGAGCACGCTCGCCGCGATCCCAGCCTCGTCAAGGACGCGCCGACCGCGCTCGTCCGGATGCTCGATGCGATTATCGACCGGCTCGCCGACGAGCTTGAGAATGTCGCGAGCACGATCGAGGCGATTTCCGGCAACATCTTCAATCGCAAGATGGATGCGCGCCGCATTCCGGCCGAGCGGCTTACGGCCCTGTTGACCAATATCGGGCGCACCCAGACCTTGATGGCCAAGATCCGCTACTCTGCCGTCAGCACGACGCGGATGTTGAACTTCCTGTCAGGCGCCAACCGCTTCCACGCGGAAGGGCAGAGCGACTTCCGACATCACCTCACAAGCCTCAGCACCGACGCGACCGCGCTCGGCGAGCATGCGAGCTTCCTGTCGGACAACCTCCAATTCCTGCTCGATGCCTCGCTCGGGCTCATCAGCATCGAGCAGAATGCGGCGATGAAGCTGTTCAGCTGGGCCGCGGTGGTGTTCCTGCCGCCGACGCTGATCGCCGGCATTTACGGCATGAACTTCCATTATTTCCCAGAGCTCGACTGGCACTACGGCTATGCGATCTCGCTGGTCCTCATGCTAGCGAGCGCGGTCGGTCCGTACCTTTATTTCAAGAAGCGCGGTTGGATCTAGCCTAGGCCGGCTGCTCCAGCGGGATGGCCGGAAGCTCGTCGGCCGCAGCGGCGGCGGCTGCGCGGCGGCGGGCGAGTGCGGCATAGGCCAGCGCAAGCTCCCCGGCGACTTCGACGCGCTCGGGCTCGTCCTTCGAGCAAGCGGCGGCGCGGGCTTCCGCGGCACGGCGGCGGAAATAATCGGTGTCGCGAGTCACCGGCGTGGCTCCTTCTTCCCTCTTCACCATATTTATTGCACCTGCGAGATGATTAAAAGGGCCGCGCCGCCGTCCGGCGCTTAAGCCGTTCATCCTGGCGCAAGAATCGAGATCTGGCCGCCGCCGTTTGCGGCCTCGGGCACAGGTTGCTAGACGCGCCGCGGCTCCCAATCGAACGACGCCCCAGAAAGACAGCAATGATCCCCACCGGCCAGGACAGCCTCCGAACCCGCTCGACCCTCGAAGCCGGAGGCAAGAGCTACACTTATTATTCGCTCGAAAAGGCCGCCGCCGCACTCGGCGACGTCTCGCGCCTGCCTTTCTCGATGAAGGTCCTGCTGGAGAATCTGCTGCGCTTCGAGGACGGCGCCACCGTCACCCGCGAAGACCTGCAGGCGATGGCTGACTGGCTGAAGGAGCGGCGGATCAACCGCGAGATCCAGTACCGCCCCGCGCGAGTGCTGATGCAGGACTTCACCGGCGTCCCCGCCGTCGTTGACCTGGCCGCGATGCGCGACGCGATGCGGCAACTCGGCGGCGACCCGCAGAAGATCAACCCGCTCGTGCCCGTGCACCTGGTCATCGACCATAGCGTGATGGTCGACGAGTTCGGCAATCCGCGCGCGTTCGAGAAGAACGTCGAGTTCGAATATCAGCGCAACAGCGAACGCTACGAGTTCCTGAAGTGGGGTAGCCAGGCATTCGACAATTTCCAGGTGGTGCCGCCCGGGACCGGCATCTGCCACCAGGTGAACCTAGAGCACGTGGCGCAGGTCGTATGGACCGGGCCCGACCAGACCGGCGAAACGGTCGCCTACCCGGACACGCTCGTTGGGACCGACAGCCACACGACGATGGTCAACGGCCTGGGCGTGCTCGGCTGGGGCGTCGGCGGGATCGAGGCCGAGGCGGCGATGCTCGGCCAGCCGGTCAGCATGCTGATCCCGGAAGTCGTCGGCTTCCGGCTCGAGGGTCAGCTCAAGGAAGGGATCACCGCGACCGACCTGGTGCTGACGGTCACCCAGATGCTGCGGCAGAAGGGCGTCGTCGGACGGTTCGTCGAATTCTACGGGCCCGGCCTCGATAACCTGCCGCTGGCCGACCGCGCGACCATCGCGAACATGGCGCCCGAATATGGCGCGACCTGCGGCTTCTTCCCGGTCGACGAGCGGACGATCGATTATCTGAAGCTGACCGGGCGCGAGGAGGCGCAGATCGCGCTGGTGAGGGCCTATGCGCAGGCGCAGGGTCTGTGGCGCGATGCTTCGTCGCCGGAGCCCTTGTTCACCGACACGCTCGAGCTCGACATGGCGACGATCGAACCGTCGCTGGCCGGCCCCAAGCGCCCGCAGGACCGGGTGCTGCTGACCGACGTCGACGACCAGTTCAACGGCGAGCTCGAGGCAACCTACAAGAAGCACAACGACCCGCGCGTCGCGGTCGAGGGCGAGAGCTTCGACTTCGGCAATGGGGACGTCGCGATCGCGGCGATCACCAGCTGCACCAACACGTCGAACCCGTCGGTGCTCATCGCCGCCGGCCTCGTCGCCCGCAAGGCGCGCGAGAAGGGCCTCACCGCCAAGCCGTGGGTCAAGACCAGCCTTGCGCCGGGGAGCCAGGTGGTGACCGACTATCTCAACGAGAGCGGGCTGAGCGAAGATCTCGACGCGCTCGGATTCGACCTGGTCGGCTACGGTTGCACGACCTGCATCGGCAATTCCGGGCCGCTTCCGGAGTCGATCAGCAAGGCGATCAACGACAACGACCTGGTCGCGGTCAGCGTCCTTTCCGGCAACCGCAATTTCGAAGGCCGGGTGTCGCCCGACTGCCGCGCCAATTACCTCGCCTCACCCCCGCTGGTCGTCGCCTATGCGCTCAAGGGCACCGTGCGCTCTGACATGGTCAGGGAGCCGATCGGCACCGCGTCGAACGGCGAGCCGGTCTATCTCAAGGACATCTGGCCGACCAACCAGGAGATCCGCGAGCTGATCGACGCGCATGTCCATTCGGAGATGTTCCGCAGTCGCTACGCCGACGTCTATCGCGGCGACGAGCGGTGGCAGAAGATCGAGGTCAAGGGCGGCGAGACCTACGGCTGGCCGGCCGCATCGACCTACATCCAGAACCCGCCCTACTTCACCGGCATGACGATGCAGGCCGCGGAGCAGACCGACATCGAGCGTGCGCGGCCGCTGGCGATCTTCGGCGATTCGATCACCACCGACCACATCTCGCCGGCGGGCGCGATCAAGCCCGACAGCCCGGCCGGGCGCTATCTGCTCGAGCGGCAGGTCAGCCGCGGCGAGTTCAACAGCTACGGCTCACGCCGGGGCAACCATGAAGTGATGATGCGCGGCACCTTCGCCAACATCCGCATCCGCAACCGCATGCTCGACAATGTCGAGGGCGGCTTCACCCGCTACGCGCCGACCGGAGAGACGATGGCCATCTATGACGCGGCCATGCTCTACAAGGCCGACGGACGCCCACTCGTCGTCATCGCCGGCAAGGAATATGGCACCGGCAGCTCGCGCGACTGGGCGGCCAAGGGCACGGTCCTGCTCGGCGTCCGGGCGGTGATCGCCGAGAGCTTCGAGCGCATCCACCGCTCCAACCTGGTCGGCATGGGCGTCCTGCCCTTGCAGTTCCGCGACGGCGAGAATGCGGCGACCTTCGGGCTTACCGGCGAGGAGAAATATACGATCACCGGGATCGCCGATCTCCAGCCCCGACAGGACGTCGAGGTGAAGGTCATCCGCGACAGCGGCGAGGAGCTGAGCTTCACCGCCCGCTGCCGGATCGATACCTACAACGAGCTCGAATATTTCAAGGCCGGCGGCATCCTCCATTATGTGCTGCGGAGGCTGGCGGCCGCGTGAGCCCCTCCGGCCCGCTCACCGGCTCTTGCCATTGCGGGCGGGTGACGGTCACGATTCCCCGGCAGCCCGAGCATGTTACGCACTGCAATTGCAGCCTGTGCAGCAAGACCGGCTTCCAGGGCATCTATTACCGGGGCGACGAGGTCGCGATCAGCGGCGAGTTCGACGATTATGTCCGCGCCGATTCCAATCCGGCGTTCCTCACTACACATCGCTGCCGCCATTGCGGGATCGCGACCCACTGGACCCCGCTGAGCGATCCGCCGCACGAGCGGATCGGCATCAACGCGCGCCTGTTCGAGCCCAGCGCCTTCGACGGGATCGAGGTGCGAGAGGTCGACGGCCGCAGCTGGCCGGCATGAGCGCGGTCGATATCGCGGTCGAGGTCGTCGGCTGGACCGGCGCGCTGCTGATCCTGCTGGCCTATCTGCTGATCTCGGCCGGCAAGCTCACCGGCCAGTCGGCACTCTACCAGTGGATGAACATCGTCGGCGCGGCCGGCTTCGTGATCAACGGCTGGTGGCACCGCGCCATTCCTTCTACCGCATTGAACGTGGTCTGGATGGGGATAGGGGCTGTCGCTCTATGGAAGATCGCGCAACGCAAATCGTCGATCTGAGCCACGTCATCGAAGACGGGATGACGACCTATCCGGGGCTACCCGGCCCCCACATCTGTGACTTCTGGGAGCGGGAGGGGACGGCCAAGAACTACGAGGATGGGTCGACCTTCCAGATCGGGCGGATCGACATGGTCGCCAATACCGGCACCTATGTCGATGCGCCGTTCCATCGCTACGCCGAGGGCAAGGATCTCTCGGAGCTTCCGCTGCCGTCGCTCGCGGACCTGCCGGGAATCGTGGTCCGCCGGCCGTGGGAGAATGAGCTAGGCACCGATGCCGCGCATTTCGAGGGGCTGGACGTTCGCGGCAAGGCGGTGCTGGTGCACACGGGCTGGGACCGGCACTGGCGCACCGACCGCTACGGCGTCGAGCATAGCTTCCTCACCCCCGACGCCGCCGACTGGCTGGTCGAGCATGGCGCCGCGCTGGTCGGGATCGACAGCAACAATATCGACGACACGAGGGTTCGGCGGCGGCCGGTCCACACCAGGCTGCTGGGGGCCGACATCCCGATCTGCGAGCATATGACCGGTCTCGGCAGCCTGCCCGACGCGGGCTTCCGCTTCTCGGCGGTGCCGCCGAAAGTGAAGGGGATGGGGACCTTCCCGGTGCGTGCCTACGCCGTGCTCGGCTGAGCCAGCGCCTCCTCCAGCCAGCCAGGGATGATGGCGCCGGCCGGGACCGCGTCGACGCGGGCGTGAACGACCGACAGGCCGAGCTCTGGATACTCTGCCAGGGATCGCTCGACTCCGACGCCGTCGACGACGACCAGCCGGCGATTGATCTTCTGCCGCCAGTTCATCCGCGCGGTATTCTCCTGCCCAACGAAACAGCCCTTGGTGAAGCTGACGCCGTTCAGCTCAGCAGCATTGCACTCGAGCCAGAGGATGTCACCGAGCTCCGCCCGGCCTTCGCACACGCCCCAACGGAGACGATGCTCGAGCCACTCCATGGCGGACTCATCGGCAGGAGCGAGCCAGCGATGGCCGAGTTCAGGAAGGCGCGGGTCCGACCGGCCGTCTCCGTCAAGCGACCAGTGCACGGCCGAGGATGGATCGCGCTCGATCGTGATCGGACGGCGGAGACGGTAGACGCCCAAGCGCTTGATGAGGTCGTCGGCCGCCTCGGCTTCGCAGTCGAGCAGCAGGTCGTCGCCATCTTCCCAAACCAGAAAATCGAACAGGCACTTGCCCTGCGGCGTCAGAAGCCCCGCCCAGACCGGCAGCGGGCCATTCACGTCGCTGGTCACGAGCCCCTGGAGGAACCCGCGCGCGTCCTCGCCTGAGACACGAACAACTGCGCGATCCGTGAGGGTGGTAGCGGCCATGGCTCTCAGTTAGGTAGCGGGGAGTGGCTACGCAAACGCTGACCATCCGCAAGCCGGACGACTGGCACGTGCATTTGCGCGATGGCGACATGCTGAAGACGGTGGCGCCTTATACCGCGCGGCAGTTCGCGCGGGCGATCGTGATGCCCAATCTCAGGCCGCCGATCACCAGCGTCGAGGCGGCGCGCGACTATCGCAAGCGCATCCTGGAAGCGACGGCGCCCGGCTTCACGCCACTGATGACCTGCTATCTGACCGACCGGACCGACGCCGACGAAGTCGCGCGCGGCCATTCTGAGGGCGTGTGGGTCGCCGCCAAGCTCTATCCGGCTGGTGCCACCACCAACAGCGACAGCGGCGTCACCGACATCCGCAACATCTATCCGGTCCTCGCCCGCATGGAGAAGATCGGCATGGTGCTATGCGTCCATGGCGAGGTCACCGACCCGGACGTCGACGTCTTCGACCGCGAGGCGATGTTCATCGACCGCGTCCTAACTCGCCTGGTCAGCGACTTTCCCGAGCTCAAGATCGTGCTCGAGCATATCACCACCGCCGATGCAGTTGATTTCGTCAACAGCGGCCGGGTCGCCGCGACCATCACGCCGCAGCATCTGATGATCAACCGCAACGCGATGTTCGACGGCGGGCTTCGGCCGCACGCCTACTGCCTGCCCGTGGCCAAGCGCGAGGAGCACCGCCTCGCGGTTCGAAGGGCGGCGGTCTCTGGCCGGCCAAATTTCTTCCTCGGCACCGACAGCGCGCCACACGCCCGCAACGCGAAGGAGAGCGCCTGCGGCTGCGCGGGAATCTTCAATGCGCCCTTCGCGCTCGAAAGCTATGCGAGCGTTTTCGAGGAGGAGGATGCGCTCGACCGGCTGGAAGCATTCGCGTCGGTCAACGGCGCGCACTTCTACGACCTTCCGGTCAACGAGGACCTCGTCATGCTCGAGCGCTGGACCGTCGAGGTCTCCGAAGAGATCGACGGCATCGTGCCTTTCCACGCGGGCGAAACGCTCCGCTGGCGATTGGTTGCCTAAGCATCTCCGGAGACTCCTGTGCGCCGCGGCTCAGGCGACGATCGCCAAGTCGAAGTCGAGCATCACCAACAACTGAGCTTCAGTGGTCGCCGCGGCCGCTCGTCCCGATGATCGCGGCGAAATGCTCTTCGAGCCGTTCGTAGCATTCGCACGAGCGGCGCAGGAGGCCGGCGCGGTCGCTGACTTGGATGACGCCGCGGCCGGTGACGAGCAGGCCTTCCTGCTCGAGCGACTGGATGACGGCGTTGACGGTCGTCCGCTGGACCCCGAGCAGTCCGGCGAGGGCCTGCTGCGTCAGCTCGATCCGGTCGCCGATGCGATCCTGCGCATGGAGCAGCCAGCGCGCGGCGCGCTCGGGAATGGAATGGTGGGCATTGCACGCGACCGACTGCATCGCCTGGGCGAGCAGGTAATCGGAGAAACGGCAGAACAGGTTGGCGATGAACGGCGAACGCTTCTTGGCCTCCTCCAGCGCCTCCATCGGCACCTTGAATGCCGATCCACCGACCAGCACCAGGGCGCGGGAAAAGGCAGGCGCCTGACCGCAGCTGACGATCCCGCCGACCGCGCCCCTGCGGCCGATCATCAGCGATTCGACGGTCCGGCCTCCCGACAGCTCGATTTCCAGCGAGATCAGGGTCTGCCCGACCGGGAACAGGCTCGACGTGACCTGCTCGCCGCGGGTGAGCGCGGTTTCGCCGGCCTTGAGCTCGACCATCGTCCCGAAGCGCTCGAGGAGCTCTCGGAGCTCGGGAGCAAGCGTGGACAGGAGATTATTGCCGGCGAATGCCTCGTCGGCCCTGCTCAGTTCATCGATTGTCGTGTCCGCCAAGTTGCTCGTCCCGTCGCTGTCGATCCCCTCGCCCGAGGGAACAATGCGTCACCGCCGAACTTGCTCCATCAGCTGTGGACGGGCTCGACGGTGACGCGGCGGCCGACAAGCAGGCAGTCGGCGACGAGACGGAACGGCGCGACGTCGACCAGGCTCCGGCGTTCGTCGATCAAGTTGGCGAAGACGCGGTAGATGTCCGGATACTCGCCCGGGCCATCGTCATGCGCCTCCTCTCCGTCGACGATCAGCTTCGAGCCGCCGTCCTGGAGGCGCACCGTCGAGCCGTCGCTGGTCTCAACGGTGATCGTCCATTCCTCGCCCTCGCTCCGGCGCCAGTCGAAACTCGCACGGAGCGGGCCGTCGGCTTCCGGGCTGGAAAAGATGATGTCGGCGGCGATCGGCGTCTGTGCATTCTCGGGGACTTTTAGCTCGGCCGATTTCACGAACAGCTCGCCTGGGAAGATCTTGGTCGCGATCGACAGCGCGTTGATCCCCGGATCGAACACCCCGAACCCGCCCGGCTCCCAAATCCACTGCTGACCGGGATGCCATTTGTGAACGTCCTCGTGCCAGTGGATCTCGAGCGAGCTGATGCGCTTGCCGGCCAGCGCCTTGGCGGCCGCGTCGACGGTCGAGTGGTGCTGGGCGTGCCAGGTAGTGAAGAGCGTCAGGCCCTCGCCCTGGGCAAGGCAGTCGAGCGCCGCGATTTCGGCAAGGCCGGCGGTCGGCGGCTTTTCGAGGAGGCAGTGGAGGCCGGCCGCGAGGCACTCGCGGGCGATGTCGAAGCGCGGCCCGGGCGGGGTGGTGATCGCCACCGCCTGCAGACCCTCGACGCCGTTGATCAGCTCGCGCCAGTCGGTGAAGCATTGGGCGACGCCCTGCCCAGAGCGGCTCGACGTCGCGACCAGCTCGAACCGCGGATTGCCCTGGATCGACGGGACATGCTGGTCCTGGGCGATCTTGCCGTAACCCAGGATGGCGATGCGGATCTGCTTCACTTGAGGCCCTCCACATATGCTCTAGCTTTGGCGAGCGTCTCTTCCGGCGACTGGCCCGGCTGGTAGAGGCCGCCGCCGAGGCCGAAGCCCGACGCGCCGGCGTCCAGCCACGGCCGCATGTTGTCGGGCCTGATCCCGCCGACCGCGAGAACGGGAATGTTTTTCGGGATGACCGCCAGCTGCGCCTTCAGCACCGCTGGCGACGCGGCTTCGGCGGGGAACAGCTTGAGCGCATTGGCTCCGGCGCGGATCGCGGCGAACGCCTCGGACGGCGTGAAATAGCCGGGGCTGGACACAAGGCTTGCCGCCGCAGCTGCCGAAATCACCCCGGGATTGGTATCGGGCGAGACGATGATTCGGCCGCCAGCGTCGCGGACTCGCGCGACATCGTCCGCCTTGAGCACCGTACCGGCGCCGACGAGAACGCGGTCACCGAACTTCGTGGCCAGCCGCTTAATGCTAGAGAGCGGGTCGGGTGAATTCAGCGGGACCTCGATGATCCTAATTCCCGCCTCATAAAGAGCATCGCCAATGGATTCGGCCTCGTCGGGGGTCACACCGCGGATGATCGCGACCAGCGGGCATTGGTCGAGGTAGCGATGGAGAAGCTCGCTTGCGCTCACGTCAAATCCTCTTCGCGATTCCGTTGATCCCGGCGAGAAAGCAGTTCTCACCGTCGAGCTCGATGGTCTCGCGTCCCGCCTGCCCGATGGCCGCGGCGTAGAGCCGAGTGAGCTCGGGGCGGCCGATCACGGCTATCTGGGCGCTGGTCGGGATCGACAGGCCGATGCGGACATCGGCGCCGATCAGCAGGCCGCTGGCGTAGGATGCGGCGTCCTCCTTGCTCATCTGGCCGAGAAGCACGCCGGCGCGCACGCCGAACAAGTCCGCGGACAGCGCAGCTTCGTCGATCGCCTGAAGCGCCCCTTGCTTGAAGGCCTCGTTGGGCTGAACGTCTCCTTGGAGCAGGTCCGACAGGATGCTGTGCTCCTTCAGGAGGTTGAACAGTTCGCCGGTCATCACGGTGCGGAACTCGGTGATTCGGCCGTCGCGCAGGGTCGCCCATTTGTTATGGGTTCCGGGGTGGCACACGAAGCTCGTTGGATCGATCAGGCCAGCCGCTGCGGCGCCGAGCAGCTGCACCTCCTCGCCCCGCATGACGTCGGCGCGGCCGTCGCCGACGTACGAGACCCCCGGCACGATCGCCTCCCGCTCACCGGTCCAGACCAATTTACCGGCGATACCGTCGATCCCCGCGGGGCACGCGACGTATGGCGCCTCTTTCCAGCCTCGGTTCGACCCGATCATCCCCGCGAGAAGCAGCGGATAGTCGCCGAGGCGCTCTCGGATGTCCGCGACCGCGGCGGGAAAGCCGCCGGCGGGGACGGACAGAACGCCGAGATGATCCTCGAACTCGTCGACGCACCGGCCCGATGAATCGAGGCGATAAGCGCGCCGATTGGTCGTGCCCCAGTCGACCGCGATGAAACCTTCAGCCCAACGCATGCTTTTTCGCCAATAGCGGAAAACCGCGGGCAGGCGACTTCGCTCCAAGGTTTTCTTTTTGAGCGGCTGGGCTAGTGCGGACCGGCAGCAAGCCCCAGGGAGATTGAGCCATCGCCAACTTCATGTTCGCGACGGGGATCGAGAACAGCTACCCGACGATCAACCATGGCAAGACCCGCGTCGACGAGATGGCGGTGTGCGGCCATTACGATCGCTGGCGGGAAGATTTCGACTGCGTCCAGGAGATCGGCATCAACTATCTCCGCTACGGACCGCCGATCCACAAGACCTACCTCGGCCCCAACAAGTATGACTGGGAATTCGCCGACCTCACCTTCGCCGAGCTGAAGAAGCGCGACATCACGCCGATCGTCGACCTGTGCCACTTCGGCGTGCCGGACTGGATCGGCAACTTCCAGAACCCCGACTTTCCGGACCTGTTCGCCGCTTATGCCGGCGAGTTCGCGGAGCGCTATCCGTGGGTGCAGCTCTACACGCCGATCAACGAGATGTTCATCTGCGCGGTCTTCTCGGCCAAGTACGGCTGGTGGAACGAGCAGAAGAAGGACGACACGAGCTTCGTCACGGCGCTGAAGCACCTCGTCAAGGCGAACATCATGGGGATGATCGAAATCCTCAAGCGCCGCCACGATGCGATCTTCATCCAGTCGGAATCGTCGGAATATTATCACGCCGATTCACCGGCCGCGATCGGGCGCGCCGAGGTCCTGAACCAGATGCGGTTCCTCAGCCTCGACCTGAATTACGGGCGCCGGGTCGACAGCGGGATGTACCAATACCTGCTCGATAACGGCATGAGCCGCGAGGAATATGAGTGGTTCTTGAACCACCGGCTGAAGCAGCACTGCATCTTCGGCAACGACTATTACCAGCTGAACGAACACCGCGTGTTCGCCGACGGCCACACCGTCGCGGCGGGCGAGACCTTCGGCTACGCCGAGATCACGCGCCAATATTACAACCGCTACCGCCTCCCCGTCATGCACACCGAGACCAACCTGTGGGAGGGTCAGCACGGCGACGAGGCGGTCAAGTGGCTGTGGAAGGAATGGGCCAACGTCCTGCGCCTCAGAAACGTCGGCATCCCGACCGTCGGCTTCACCTGGTACAGCCTGACCGACCAGGTCGACTGGGACACCGCGCTTCGCGAGCAGAACGGTAACGTCAACCCGCTCGGGCTGTTCGACCTCGACCGCAAGATCCGCAACGTCGGCAAGGCCTACAAACAGCTGATCGCCGATTGGCGAAACGTGCTTCCCGCGCAGAGCGTCTGCCTGATCGTGCCGATCAAGAAGATCGGCGATTATCCCGGCGCGGAAGACGATGACGCTGCCGGCAGGCGCCTCGGCGGAAGCGGGACCCAAGCCAAGAAAGCCCAAGTGTGAGCCAGCGCAAGATCGCCAAGATCGAGACTTTCCTGGTTCCGCCGCGCTGGCTGTTCGTTCGGGTCGAGGCCGACGACGGCGCCTTCGGCTGGGGAGAAGCCAGCCTTGAGGGCTGGGCCGAGGCGGTCGAAGGCGCGTTCGAAGCCTTCCGCGACCGCTTCATCGGCGCCGACCCGTTCGCGATCGAGGATATCTGGCAGGTCGGCTACCGCGGCGGCTTCTACCGCGGCGGCGCGGTGCTGATGTCGGCGCTGGCCGGGCTCGAGCAGGCGCTGTGGGACCTGAAGGGCCGTGTCGTCGGACTGCCCGCGTGGCAGATGATCGGGGGCAAGGTGCGCGACAAAGTGCGGTCCTACGCCTGGATCGGAGGCGACCGGCCGCACGAGATCGGCGAGGCCGCGGCGGGGCGGAAGGCGCAAGGCTTCAACGCGGTCAAAATGAACGCCACCGCCGAGCTCGACTGGATCGGGACGAACAAGCAGTTCGACGAGGTGGTGAAGCGCGTCGAGGCGGCGCAAGCCCAGGGCATGGACGTCGGGCTCGACTTCCATGGCCGCGTCCACCGCCCGCTCGCCAAGCAGCTCGCCAAGGTGCTGGAGCCCCTCGGCCTGCTGTTCATCGAAGAGCCTTTGCTGTCGGAGAACATGGACGGCCTGCCGGAGATCGCGGCCCACACGACCACACCGATCGCGCTCGGCGAGCGGCTCTATTCGCGCTGGGACTTCAAGCCTTTCTTCGAGCAGGGCGCTGTCGACATCATCCAGCCCGACCTCAGCCATTCCGGCGGGATCCTCGAGGTTCGCAAGATCGCGGCGATGGCCGAAGCCTATGACGTCGCGGTTGCGCCCCACTGCCCGCTGGGGCCGCTGGCGCTCGGCGCCTGCCTGCAGATCGCAGCCTGCACGCCCAACCACGCAATCCAGGAAGTCAGCCTGGGCATCCATTACAATGTCGGCGGGCACGACCTGTTGAACTTCTGCACCAACAAGGATGCGCTGACTCCGGTCGAGGGCTATTTGCCGGTGCCGGAAGGGCCGGGACTAGGAATTGAGATAGACGAGGCCGCGGTGCGCGAGGCCGCGAAGGATCGTCACCGCTGGCGCAACCCGATCTTTCGCAACAAGGACGGCAGCTTCGCGGAGTGGTGAGGTCAGTGCCCTAGTGGCACTTGAACCGCTCGAACGGCTCCAGGCAGGCGTTGCAGCGCCACTGCGCCTTGCACGGCGTTGCGCCGAAGCGGCTAACCTCCGCCGTATCGGGCGAGCCGCATTGCGGGCATTCGGCGGTCGCCGACGGGCTCGGCGGAGCAATGCCATAAGCGTGGAGCCGCTCCCGGCCGCGCTCAGTAATCCACTCGGTGGTCCAAGGCGGGAACAGCACCCGCTCCACATGCACATCCTCGAACCCCGCCTGGTCCAGCGCCTCGCGGATCATGTTCTCAATCGCGACGGTCGCGGGGCAGCCGGTGTAGGTCGGGCTGATCAGCACGCGGGGCGGATCGCTGCGAATGCCGCGCACGATGCCGAGGTCGGTGATCGTCAGCACCGGGATCTCGGGATCCGGCACCGTCTCGAGCACGGCCATGATCGCCGTCTCGTCCAATGTCTTTTCCGCGACCCCCATGAGCGCCTTCTACACCGGTTCAGGCTTGGGCGCGATTCTCCCGTGGGACGCTGCGGTCAGAGGACTCCCCGCCGCACCTGATCGAGCTCGATCGACTCGAACAGAGCCTTGAAGTTGCCCTCGCCGAAGCCCTCGTTGCCCTTGCGCTGGATGATCTCGAAGAAGATCGGGCCGATCACGTTCTGGGTGAAGATCTGCAGCAGCAGGCCCTGACCCTCGGTCGGCGCGCCGTCCATCAGGATTCGCCGCTTCTCGAGCTCGGGAATCGATTCCTGATGGCCTTTGATGCGCTCCGGAAGCATCTCGTAATAGGTGTCGGGCGTGTCCTGGAACGGAATCCCCCGGCCGCGGATGATGTCGACCGCCGTGTAGATATCGCTCGTGCCTAGCGCGATGTGCTGGATCCCCTCGCCCTTATATTCGCGCAGGAACTCCTCGATCTGACTCTTGTCGTCCTGGCTCTCGTTGAGTGGGATGCGGATCTTGCCGCAAGGGCTGGTCATCGCCTTTGAGAAGAGGCCCGTCTGCTTGCCCTCGATGTCGAAGTAACGAATCTCGCGAAAGTTGAAGAGCCGCTCGTAGAAATCGGCCCAGACGCTCATCCGGCCGCGGTTCACGTTGTGGGTCAGGTGGTCGATATAGGTAAGCTTGCTGTCCGCCTCGGCCATCCGCTGCCGCCAGTCGGGGTGGAAGTCGAAGTCGACGTCGTAGATCGAGCCTGCATCGCCATAGCGGTCGACGAAGAACAGGCGCGAGCCGCCGATTCCCTCGATCGCCGGAATGTCGAGCTCGCCGTCGCCGCGCCGGACTTCGACATTGGTGGCGCCGAGCTTCAAGGCCCGCTCATGCGCCGCCTTGGCATCTTTGACCCGGAAGGCCATGGCGCAGGCGCTGGGTCCATGGGCCCTCGCATATTCCTCGGCATAGGAGCCGGGCTCGGCGTTGATGATGAAGTTGCAGTCGGCCTGCTTGTGCAGGGTGACGTTCTTGCTCTTGTGGCGGGCGACCTCGGGGAAACCCATCTTGGTGAAGAGCGACCTCAGAAGCTCGATGTCCGGCGCGGTATATTCGACGAACTCGAAGCCGTCGGTTCCCATCGGGTTTTCGAGGCCGAGCGGGCCTTTTTCGGCAACCTGGGTGGCCATGTCAGTCTCCTTTGGCGGCCAACTGCGCTTGGCGACACCGCATTTCAAGAGCGCCTTGGCGCAGGCGTCCCCCGGGGGTGGGGGGTGTGTCAGCTTTGTCAGCTTTGTCACCCTCGAGCCTTCGCCACGGCGCCAAACCCCGTCATAAGCGGGCGGAGCGCCTTTAGGACAGGAGAATCGCGATGGATGCCCCCGACGGCTGGAGCTTCGAAGACGGCGACAAGGCGCTCGTCCGCAGGTTCACGTTCAAGGATTTCAGCGAGGCGTTCGGCTTCCTGGCGCGCGTCGCGCTTCACGCCGAGAAGGCCGATCATCATCCCGAGTTCACCAGCGTCTGGAACCGGGTCGATTTCCGCCTGACGAGCCATGATGCCGGGCGCGTGACCGACCGCGACATCAAGCTTGCCGATGCGATCAATCGGTTGGCGGACGGGTGATTGCCGCAGTGGCTGGAGCCAGCGCCCTGCTTGCATTGATTGTCGGCAGTCTTTCCGCGGCGGCCGTCGGGTTGTTCGCCCACGTTATCGGGTACGACCGTGATCGCGCGTTCTATGCAACCGTTCTTACCGTGGTCGGCCTTCTGTATGTCCTCTTCGCGGTAATGGGCGGGGGCCAAGGCCTCATCCCTGAGATAATCTTTTTCGCCATCTTCGCCGCCTTGGCGGCGGCTGGCTTTAGATCGAGCATGTGGATCGTGGCCGCCGGCCTGGCCCTCCACGGGCTGTTCGATTTCGTGCGATATTCAATTCTCGCCGCGCCCGGGGCCCCTTCATGGTGGCCTGCTTTCTGCGGCTCCTATGACGTCGTGGCAGCGCTTGGTCTGGCGATCTTATTGCTTAGTAGAGGTACGATCAGCCGCGCTGAGACTGGCTGACGGGAGGTAGATGCGGGATCTCGAAGCGTTCCTCCGCGGCAGCTGGCGGATCGAGCGGACCATAATAGACCGACGCCGCTCCATTTGCGGGAACATGGGCGGTCAGGCCGATTTTACTCCGGCGGGCGCCTTCCTGAACTATCAGGAGGCAGGGTTGCTGAAGCTGGGCTCCCACAGCGGATCCGCGACCCAGCACTATGTCTATGACTTTGCCGACGGACCTCAGCGAGCGCTGGTGCGATTTCGCGATGGTCGCCCGTTCCACCATCTCGACCTCTCCTCGGGCGAAGCAGCGGTGGCGCACGCCTGCGCCCCGGACAGCTATGAAGGCCGTTTCACAGTTCATGGGCCTGGGCAGTGGCGGTCCCGTTGGACGATCAACGGCCCCGCAAAAGACCAGCAGATCGTCACCCTCTACACCCGACTGGGATGAGCTGATCGGCTCGTCTCGATTAACCATCTCTCGCAAGGACTTGGCAGCGCGCGGACGAGCAGGTTGGCGATCTGACGCCGACCGCCGGCGCCAAGCTGTTAACCGTGGGGGTAAGGCATGCGTACGTTAAAGCAGCTTATTCGATGCGAGCGCGGCGCTAATGCGATCGAATATGCGCTGGTCGCTTCGCTGATCGCGATCGCGGCGGTGGGCGCGATGCAGGCCCTCGGTGGCAAGATCGACGACATGTACAACAACGTGTCGAACCACCTCTGACGGACCTTATTCCAGCCATTGATCGTTCAGACGGACCAGACCATAAGGCCCGCGCAATGATCCGCACGCTCGCCACCGCTGGCTATTATTATCCCGACGAGGTTGGGAGCGGCTGACGCGCGCGCAAAGCTCAAGCGACCAACCTCGACCCGCCCGGCCTCCGCGGCGGGTTTTTTGTTGCCCTCGAAACCCAAGGAACACGAGCAATGCTGCAGGAGACGATCACCAGGGACCAGCCGGCCAGAAGCTGGCAGGACTATGTCGTCCCGCAATGCTGGGAGTCCTTCACCGATGACGACCATGCGGTGTGGGACCTGTTGTTCGCGCGCCAGGTCGAGCTGCTCGGAAGCCGCGTGGTCTCCCCCTTCCTCGACGGGATCGACCTGCTGAAGCTGTCGCACCCGGGCGTGCCGGACGTCGAAGGACTGAACGCAATCCTCGAGCCGAGGACCGGCTGGACCACCGTCGCGGTCCCCGGACTGGTGCCGGACGAGATATTCTTCGCCATGCTGAGCGAACGCGTGTTTCCGGTCGGCAATTTCATCCGGACACGCGACCAGCTCGACTATCTCGAAGCGCCCGACTGCTTCCACGACATGTTCGGCCACATCCCGATGCTGGCTCATCACGACTTCGCCGAGATGGCCGAGCATATCGGACGCCTGGGAAGCGCGGCGATCGCTGCCGGCGAGGGGCATCGCGCGGCGCGGCTCTACTGGCACAGCGTCGAGTTCGGACTGGCTTTGGAGCATAATGAGCTCAAGATCCTGGGCGCGGGACTCGCTTCGAGTTTCGGCGAATCGCACTTCAGCCTGGAAAGCGACGTGGTCGAGCGCCTGCCCTTCTCGACCGGCCGGGCGGTGAATACGCCCTACAAACATGATGCCTTCCAGCCCCGCTATCTGGTCTCGTCGTCGCTCGAGCAGACGATATCCGAGGTTCTGGCTTTGACACCGGAGCGCCTGCTGGCGCTATAGGCCGCGAATGGCCGATCAGCCGAACCGGCAGGAATATCGCAGCGGGCACGACCCGCGCACGCTGCGCGATGCGCTCGGCTGCTTTGCGACGGGGGTGACGGTCGTCACCTGCCTGACCGCCGACGGCACTCCAACCGGTCTCACGGTCAACAGCTTCACGTCGGTCTCGCTCGACCCGCCGCTACTGCTCGTCTGCCTTGCAAAGCCGGCGGCGAGCGCCAGGCCGCTCATCGAAGCGACGCATTTCGCGGTCAATGTGCTGCAGACCGGCCAGCAGCCGGCGTCGATCCGCTTTTCGACGCGCGACGAGGATCGGTTCGGAGCGACGCCCTGGGCGTGCGGCGAGGCCGGCGCGCCGATCCTCAACGATTCGCTCGGCGTGTTCGAATGCGAGCGCCACGCGGTTCATGACGGCGGCGATCATCACATCCTGGTCGGCCAGGTGATCAAGGCGAGCTTCGACGCCGCCCTCGACCCTCTGCTCTACTTCCGCGGCCGGTACAGACGTTTGCACTTCGACTAGCTTCGGTTAGGCACGTCGCGCGATGCTGGCACTCGACTTCATCAGGGACAATCTCGGCACGGTCGAGAAAGCGATCAAGGACAAGGGCGTCAGCCTCGACCTCGACGCGCTGATCCTCGCCGCTGCCCAGGTCCGCGGGCTGAGGACCCAAATCGACCAGCTGAGGGCCGAGCGGAACAGCATCAGCGCCGCGTTCAAGAGCGCGACCCCTGAAGAGCGGCCTGCGCTCGGCGCGCGCGCGAAGGAGGCCGGGGCCAAGGCCTCCGATCTGGAGAAGGATCTCGCCGAGCATGAGGCGGCGCTCAACGAGTTGCTGATGCGCGTGCCCAACATCCCCTACGAGGGAGCACCCATCGGGCCGGACGAGAGCTTCAACACCGTTATCCGCACGGTCGGCGAACCGCCCAAATTCGACTTCGAGCCGCTCGACCATGTCGACCTGATCGAGAAGAACGACTGGGCCGACCTTTCGCGCGTCACCCAGGTGTCGGGAAGCCGCACCTATTGCCTGAAAGGCGCGCTGGCGCTGCTCGAGACCAAGCTGATGGCCTGGGCGCTCGAGAAGATCGCCGACGCAGGATTCACGCCGATCACCGTGCCGGCGATCGCGCGCGAGCAGGCGTTCCTAAACCAGGGCCAGTTCCCGGGTCACAAGGAAGAGACCTACGAGCTGCCGAACGACCACCTGTGGCTGGCCGGGACGGCCGAGGTCGTGCTGACTTCGCTGCACGCGGGCGAGATCCTCGAAGCGGACAAGCTGCCGATCCTCTACGCCGGCTATTCGCCCTGCTTCCGGCGCGAGGCGGGGAGCGCGGGCAAGGACGTGCGCGGGCTGCTGCGCGTCCACCAGTTCGTGAAGGTCGAGCAATATGTGATCTGCGAGGCGGATGACGCGAAGTCCGCCGAATGGCATGCGCGGCTGCTTGAACTGGCCGAAAGCCTGCTCCGCGACCTCGAAATTCCTTACCAGGTGATCGAGACGTCGACCGGCGACATGGGCCTCGGCAAGTATCGCATGAACGACATCGAGAGCTGGGTGCCGTCGCTGGGCAAGTATCGCGAAACGCACAGCTGCTCGACACTGCACGACTGGCAGGCGCGCCGCGCGAACATCCGATACCGTGGGTCCGACGGGAAGGTCCGCTTCGCGCACACGCTCAACAACACTGCGCTGGCATCCCCAAGGATCCTCGTCCCGTTATTGGAAAACCACCAGATGGCGGATGGACGGGTGCGGCTTCCCAAGGCCATGCAGCAGCTGATGGGACGAGAATTCCTCTGAATCGCCACGCGCAGCATTGGGAAGGCGACGATGCCCCGCCGAAGCACGGCAACTGGGGCGAAATCGCGTGGAACCTCGGGCGGATGCTCGGCACCTTCCGCAAACGCGGGCCGCGTGGGCCGCTCGACGGGCAGCCGGTGCTGGTCATCCCCGGGTTCCTGTGCAGCGACCAGACCACCTTCTCGCTTCGGCGGGAGCTCGCGCGAGCGGGTTTCCGGGTCCACGGCTGGAAGCAGGGCTTCAATCTGGGCGCCAGGCCCGACACGATCGAAAGGCTGAATGAGCGGATCGACAGCCTTGGCCACGACCGGCCGATCGTCATCGTCGGATGGAGCCTGGGCGGCGTCTTTGGCCGCGAATATGCGCGCTACCACCCGGAGCGGATCAAGGCGCTGATCACGCTCGGATCGCCATTCTCCGGTGACCCGCGGCAGAACAACGTCTGGCCGCTGTACGAACGGGTCGCCGGCCACCCGGTCGACGAACCTCCGATCCCGCGCATCACCGACAAGCCGCCGGTCCCGCACCTTGCGATCTGGTCGCGTCGCGACGGGCTGATCGCGCCGCGCGCTGCCCGCGGCCTCGACCACGAGCGCGACGAGGAGGTCGAACTTCGCTGCCACCATATGGCGTTCGGGATTTCGCCGGCGGCGGCCAAGGAAGTGGTTCGGGAGGTGAAAGTCTTCCTTCAAAAATATCCCTGATTCCACCAGCTTGCGGACGACTGCGTCATGCAATCGTCGCCAAACTGCCACATCCTCGTCGCCGATTCCGCCGATAACCAAAGGCGGGAGTGACGACCGCAGGGGAAGGCGATGGGAGCGGAGTTACCGGCCGGCCTTGTCGGGCAGGCGCGCAAGGGAGCCGCGGCCTGGATCGAGGAACCGGTTCATTTCGAGCCGACGCGCCCAAGGCTCGGCTTTCGGACCATCTGGGTTTCGGACACGCATCTCGGCACTGCTGGCTGCCAGGCCGAATTGCTTCTGGATTTCCTGAAGTCGACCGATTGCGAGACGCTGTACCTGGTCGGCGATATCATTGACGGCTGGCACCTCCGCAAGGGCTGGTACTGGCCGCCGCGCCATAATGACGTCGTTCGCTGCGTGCTGAAGAAGGCCAAGCACGGCACGCGCGTGGTCTATGTCCCGGGCAATCACGACGAGGCGTTCCGCCCGTACACCGGACTCAACTTCGGCGGGATCGAACTCGCCCACGAAGCGATCCACGAGACGGCCGACGGGCGAAAGCTGCTGATCCTCCACGGCGACGAATTCGACGGCGTCGTGCTCTACGCCAAGTGGCTCGCCTTCCTCGGCGACACTGCCTACACGATCATGCTGAAGGCGAACGGAGTCCTGAACCGCATCCGCCGGCGGATGGGCCTGCCTTACTGGTCGCTGTCCTCCGAGCTCAAGAAACGCGTCAAGAACGCGGTCCAGTTCATCTCCAGCTTCGAGCATGCGGTCGCCCATGCAGCGGCCGAGCGAGGCGCGAGCGGCGTCGTCTGCGGCCATATCCACACGGCCGAGATCCGCACCATCGGCGACGTCACCTATTACAACGACGGCGACTGGGTCGAGAGCTGCACGGCTCTGGTCGAGCACGCCGACGGACGGATGGAGATCGTCGATTGGGCGCTTCAAAAAAGGCTGCAGACCCAAGGGACCGAAGTCCTCGAAGAAAGCGCCGCCGCAGCGTGAAGATCATCATCGCGACGGACGCCTGGCAGCCCCAGGTCAATGGGGTGGTGCGCTCGCTCACGACCACTGTGGAGCTGCTCCGCCGGGCCGGCCACGAAGTCGAGGTGATCGAGCCATCTTTGTTCTGGACCCTGCCCTGCCCGACCTATCCCGAGATCCGGCTGTCGATCGGATGCGGCGGAAAGGTCCACCGGATGCTCGACGCGGCCGAGCCGGACAGCATCCACATCGCGACCGAGGGCCCGATCGGCTGGGCTGCGCGCAACTGGTGCGTCCGCAACGGCCGGCATTACACGACCGCCTTCCACACCCGCTTTCCCGACTATGTCTCGATCCGCACCGGCATCCCGGTCGAGTGGCTGTGGCGCCTGATGCGGCTGTTCCATGGCCGCGCCGACCGCACCTTTGCCGCGACGCACTCGCTCGCCGCCGAGCTCCAGGAACGAGGCCTGAGGCATACGCACATCTGGCCGCGCGGGGTCGACCTCGAGCAGTTCAATCCCGAGGTGCCGCCGCATCCTGCGCTTGCAGACCTGCCGCGGCCGATCCTGCTCAATGTCGGCCGCGTCGCGCCGGAGAAGAATATCGAAGCCTTCCTCGACCTCGATGTCCCGGGAAGCAAGGTTGTGGTCGGGGGTGGTCCAGCGCTCGAGCGGATGAAGGCCGCGTACCCCGACGTGTTATTCCTCGGTCCCAAGCACGGAGCCGAGCTCGCGTCAGTCTATAGCGCCGCCGATGTGTTCGTTTTCCCGAGCCGCACCGATACATTCGGGCTGGTCAATATCGAGGCGCTGGCATGCGGCCTCCCCGTCGCAGCCTTCCCGGTGCCTGGACCGGCCGACATCCTTGGGGCGGAGGAATGCGGGGTTCATGGCGGCACGGTCCGGATCGGGGCGCTCGACGAGGACCTGGCGCAGGCGGTGTCGCGGGCGCTGAAGGCCGACAGGAGCGCCGCAGTAGCCGAAGCACGCCATTATTCGTGGGAGCGGTGCACCGACATGTTCCTCGATGGCCTTGCCCAGACCTGCCAGCGCGAAGCGGCGTCCGTCCGGACCGATTTGATCTGCCATACAGCTGTGACTTGATTGTCGCCTTCCACTGCTAGGCGCCGCCGGATGGACGGCACGATCTCACTCGAAGCAATCGACTATTTCCGGCGTCGCGAAGCCCAGGAACGGGCCGCGGCGAAGCGCGCCGCGACAAGCGCGTCGCGGCGGCTTCACCAGGAGCTGGCGCTACTCCACGCCCAGGCGCGAGGAGGCTTCCCCGAGTCGCGGGATTGACTCTGCGGGCTGACTCGCCGGATAAAGAACAAAAGTAGAACAAGAACGTTGTGAGTCGTGTGGCTGCAGGCCTTTCCCTGGTCGGCGGCGGCGCAAGCCGTGCGCCCGAAAAAGTCGCCATTCCGAATGGGTTGGGCGCTCCATGGCGCTTGCCTGAACCGTCCGCGCCGACGCTTTGCGAGCTGTTCGCGGCTCACCCGCGCGATTCCGGCTGGGCCGGCTTCCTGCTCGCCCAGCTGGAGGCTGGAAAGCCACTGTTATGGGTCCAGGACCGGATGGCGATCCTGGAGAGCGGTCGGGTCTATCCGCCGGGATTGCGGTGCCAGAACCTCATTCATGTCGAGGCGCGCGACGCGCGGGACGCGCTGTGGGCGATGGAGGAGGGGGTAAGATGCTCCTGCCTTTCTGCGGTGGTCGGCGAAATCTGGGGCGACCCCAAGGCGCTCGACTTCACCGCCACGCGGCGGCTGGCGGTCACGGCCGAGCGCAGCGGCACGCCGTGCTGGCTGGTACGCCTCGGCGGGACCGCCAACTTGAGCGGCGCGCGGATGCGCTGGCGGCTTGCGAGCGCACCATCGCTCATGACCACGCTCGACCCGCGAGCGCCGGGAACCCCGGCATGGGACGCCGAGCTGTTCCGCGCTCGAGGACATCCGCCGGGCCAGTGGGCGATTGCCCATGAGGCGGATCGCTTCCATCTGGTTGCCCCATCTGGCGATCGAGCATTGGGCGAAAAGCGCAGACTCAGCGCCTGACGCGCCGATAGTCCTGACCGTCGAGGGAACGCATGGGCTCCTGATCCACGCGGTCACTCCTGCCGCGGCCGAGCGGGGTGCAAGGCCGGGTGCGCGGCTAACCGACGCCCGGGCGCTCGATCCGGCGCTGGTTGCGCTGCCCGCCGATCCGGAAGGCGATGTGGCGTTGGTCGACCGGCTGGCCAAATGGGGCGGGCGCTGGTCGCCGCTGGTCGAGGTCGATGGCGAGGACGCGCTGCGGCTCGACGTCACCGGAGTCGCGCATCTGTTCGGCGGCGAGGAGAGGCTGATCCACGACATGCGCCGCTGCTTCGAGCGGATCGGCTTCACGGCCCGGATCGCAATCGCGCCGACGGCAGCCGCGGCCTGGGCCCTGAGCCGCTTCGGCGGCAACGAGCTTGCGCCCTTGCCTGTCTCGGCACTGCGGCTCGATGCCGAAACCGTGCGGACGCTGGAGCGGCTCGGCCTCAAGACCGTCGGCGCGCTGATGAACATGCCGCGTCTAGCGCTCGCGCGACGCTTTCGCGGGGCCGAGGACGTCGTCGACGCGCTCGACCGCATGACCGGCCGCAAGCCGGAGCCGCTGACCGCGGTTCCGGCCGATCGGCCGCCACGCGCGCTGCTCAAGCTCGAGGAACCGGCGACGCATCCGGAAGCTGCTTCGCAAGCGCTCGAGCAACTCATCCCGATGCTTGTCGACAGGCTAGAGCGGCGGCGGCTTGGCGCGAGGCGGCTGTCGCTCACCGGCTATCGGGTCGACGGCAGCCTTGCCGTCGCGTCAGTCGCGACCGCCATCCCCAGCCGCGAGCCGAAGCATCTCCAACGGCTGCTCGCCGACAAGGCCGCCGCGCTCAATCCCGAATTCGGGTTCGACGCTTTCGCGCTGACGACGGAGTGGACGGAAGAGCTGGGCGCCGCGCAGGACAGCCTGGTCGAGGAGCCGCCGGGCGACCGCGAGTTGGCGCGGCTGGTCGATCGCCTGACGGTGAAGCTCGGGCCCACACGGGTGCGGCGACCGCAGCCACAGCAAAGCCACCTGCCCGAGCGGGCGAGCGGGTGGGTCAGCGCGCTGGAAAAGCCCGAAAGCATCAACCTGCCGAACGTGCGCCGCCCGCAGCGCCTGCTCGACCGGCCGGAAGCGATCGACGTCATCTACGCCACGCCCGAAGGCATGCCGCGGCGGTTCGTGTGGCGGCGCGCGGTGCATGACATTGCCCGCGTCGAGGGGCCGGAGCGGATCGCGCCCGAATGGTGGCGCCAGCCGTCGTCGGCGCGGCTGCGGGACTATTATCGCGTCGAGGATGCAACCGGCCGGCGCTACTGGATCTATCGCGAAGGACTGATCGGCGACGGCCGCGGCGGCCTGCCCAACTGGTACATTCACGGGCTTTTCGGCTGATGCCCGAGAAGACCGCCTTCTCCCGCGTGAAGCTGGTGCGGCGCGACGGCATGCCCCCGCCGCCGACCACGCCCTCGCCTTATGTCGAGCTGGGAATTACGTCGCCCTTCTCCTTCCTGCGGGGAGCATCCGACGCGATCGAGCTGGTGCTGGCGGCCCTGCCGCTCGGCATGCACGCGATCGGCATCGCCGACCGCAACACGCTGGCGGGCGTGGTCCGGATGCACAGCGCATGCACGGGCGCGGGGCTGAAGCCGCTGATCGGCTGCCGGCTCGACTTGACCGACGCGCCGAGCCTGCTCGCCTACCCGATCGACCGCGAGGGTTACGGGCGGCTGTCGCGCCTGCTCAGCCTCGGCAAGATGCGCAGCCAGAAAGGCGAATGCGAGCTGAGCCTTGCCGACGTCGCCGACCACCAGGAGGGCATCGCCTTCATCGCCTGGCCGAGCGGCGATCTCGATGCGTTCAAGGGCGAGCTGGTGCGCCTTCGCGAGGCATTGCCGTCGCTCGGCCATGTCGCGGCAAGCTGGCTTTATCGTGGCGACGACGGGGCTCGGATCGAGTGGCTCGACCGGATCGCCAGGGCGCAGGGCTGCAGCATCCTTGCGACCAACGACGTTCATTACCACGCGCCCGACCGCCGGCCGCTGCAGGACGTCGTCACCTGCATCCGCGAGAAGGTGACGATTGCGACCGCGGGCTATCTGCTCAACCCCAATGCCGAGCGGCATTTGAAGTCGCCGCAGGAGATGGCGCGACTGTTCGACCGCTGGCCGCACGCGATTGCGGCGACGCGCGAATTCGCGGACTCCCTGCACTTCAGCCTCGACGAATTGAGGTACGAATATCCCAGGGAGACGGTGCCCGACGGGCGAACGCCGCAGCAATATCTGGAAGTCCTGACCTGGACCGGCGCGGCCGAGCGCTGGCCCAACGGCATATCCGACAAGGTCCTGAAGCAGCTCAAGCATGAGCTGTCGCTGATCGAGAAGCTCGACTTCGCGCGCTATTTCCTGACCGTCCACGACATCGTCGCTTTCGCGCGCAGCCTCTCGCCCCCGATCCTGTGCCAGGGACGCGGGTCGGCGGCGAACAGCGCGGTCTGCTACTGCCTCGGCATCACCGCGGTCGACCCGGCGACCAGCGACCTGCTGTTCGAGCGCTTCATCTCCGAGGAGCGGCGCGAGCCGCCCGACATCGACGTCGATTTCGAGCATGAGCGGCGCGAGGAAGTGATCCAGCACATCTACGAGAAATATGGCCGCGACCGCGCCGGGATCGCGGCGACGGTGATCCACTATCGGCCGCGCTCGGCGATCCGCGAGGTCGGCAAGGTGATGGGGCTTTCCGAAGACGTCACCGCGGCGCTCGCCTCGACCGTGTGGGGGAGCATGGACCCCGAACTGGAGGAAGCGCGGGCGAAGGAGGCGGGACTCGACCTTTCCGATCCCCACCTCAAGCGGACGATGAAGCTCGCCGAGCAATTGATCGGCATGCCGCGGCACCTGTCGCAGCATGTCGGCGGCTTCATCCTGACCGAGCGGCCGCTGACCGAGACGGTGCCGATCGGCAATGGCGCGATGGAGGACCGCACCTTCATCGAATGGGACAAGGACGACATCGAGGAATTGGGGATCCTCAAGATCGACGTGCTTGCGCTCGGCATGCTGACCTGCATCCGCAAGTGCTTCGACCTGATCGACCAGCATCATGGCGAGCGGTTCGAGCTGGCGACCGTCCCGCAGGAGGTACCCGAGGTTTACGACATGCTGTGCCGCGGGGATTCGCTCGGCGTGTTCCAGGTCGAAAGCCGGGCGCAGATGAACATGCTCCCGCGCCTGAGGCCGCGTTGTTTCTACGATTTGGTGATCGAGGTGGCGATCGTTCGGCCCGGCCCGATCCAGGGCGACATGGTCCACCCCTATCTGAAGCGTCGGTCGGGCAAGGAGCCAGTGACCTTCCCCTGCCCCGACCCCAAGCATGGCCCACTCGACGAGCTCGAGCGGATCCTCGGGCGGACGCTCGGCGTGCCGATCTTCCAGGAGCAGGCGATGAAGATCGCGCTCGATGCGGCGAAGTTCAGCTCCGAGGAAGCGAACCAGCTGAGGAAGGCGATGGCGACCTTCCGCTCCAGAGGGAATATCGAGACGCTGCAGGACAAGATGGTCGGGCGAATGGTGACACGCGGCTACGACCCGGCCTTCGCCCAGCGCTGCTTCGACCAGATCAAGGGGTTCGGCGAATATGGCTTCCCCGAAAGCCACGCGGCGAGCTTCGCGCACCTGGTCTACGTGTCGAGCTGGCTCAAGTGGAAATATCCCGCGGCGTTCGCGGCGGCGCTGCTCAACTCCCAGCCGATGGGCTTCTACGCGCCGGCGCAGATCGTCCGCGATGCGCGCGAGCATGGGGTCGAGGTGCGCGAGGTCGATGTGAACCACAGCGACTGGGACTGCACCCTGGAGGACGGTGCCTTGCGCCTGGGCCTCAGGCAGATCGACGGGCTGCAACACGAGGCGGCAGACCGGCTCGAGGCCCGGCGCCCGTACCGGACCGTCGAAGAGCTCCAGCGTCGAGGCGGCGTGCCGGTGCACGCCATCCAGCGGCTCGCCGCAGCCGATGCATTCCGTTCGATGGGGCTCGACCGCCGCGGCGCCCTATGGGATTCGCGAGCGCTCAAATCGGCACCCGACCTTCCATTGTTCCTTCATGCCGAGGCCCGCGACGAAGGGGCCGAAGCCGAGACGGCGGAGCTTCCCGCCATGCCGCTCGCCGAGCATGTCGTGAACGATTACCAGACCATCCGCCTGTCGCTGAAGGCGCATCCGATGACCTTCCTGCGCGATCATTATGCCGCCCGGAAGTTCATCACCGCGGCGGAGCTTGCCCGCATCCGGGACGGGAAAAGGCTGTCGATCGCCGGGCTGGTCCTGATCCGCCAGCGGCCGGGCAGCGCCAAGGGCGTCGTGTTCATCACTATCGAGGACGAAACGGGCGTCGCCAACCTGGTCGTCTGGCCGGACGTGTTCGGCAAGCAGCGCAAGATCGTGATGGGCGCGCGGCTGATGGCCGTGCACGGGATCGTCCAGCGTGACGAGGACAGCGACGTCATCCACGTCGTCGCGCGGCGGCTGGAGGACCATAGCCACATGCTCAGCCATTTGAGCGACGAAATGATGCCATCGACCCTAAGCCAGAGTGACGCCGCCGGCAGCTGGCGGGCCCCGGCCGCGCGCCACCCGCGCGACGCCCAAATCATCCCGAAAAGCCGCGATTTCCACTGATTCGGCGCGCTATCCCGTTCATCTCAGCGCAAGCTGAAGGCGCGATTCCTGCCGCAATGCAACATTAAGGCCGCGTCCCTATATTGCGACGCCAAATGGCAAAGGAATGCGATTGATGATGACCCGATTCACCGCAGCAGCAACGGCGCTGGCCCTGGCCGCGACGCCCGCAGCGGCACAGGCCAACATCGAAGGGCACTGGACCAACCCGAAGCGGACGACGCTGGTCCGCGTCGAGCGCTGCGACGGCAAGGCCTATTGCGCAGTCGTGCTCAAGGCCTCGGCCAAGGCGCAGGCCAATGCGCGCAAGGGCGGCACCGAGCATTTCATCGGCACCGAGATCCTTCACGTAAGCCAGGCCGGCAACAACCTCTACAGAGGCAAGGCATTCGACCCCGAAAGCAACATGCACATCCCGGCGACCGTACGCTTTGTCGATGCGGGGACGATCGAGATCCAGGGCTGCGCCCTGTTCGGGCTGATCTGCAAGACCCAGCGCTGGACGAAGGTCGACTAGGCCCTAGCCGAGGCCGACGCCTTCGGCGCCGATCTCTCCGGCAAGAACCGCCGATTGCAATGAGCTCATTTCGTCGGCCCAGTAGCGGTCGGCGGTGAAGTGCGGCGAGCGGGCACGAACAGCGGCGTAGATCTGCTGCAGCTTGGGCGAGGTCTTGAGCGGCCCGTGATAATCGATGCCCTCGGCGCCGGCCATCAGCTCGACCGCGATCACGCCAGCCGCGTTTCGCGCGATCTGCGCAGCCTTGCGTGCCGCGATCGGCGCCATCGAGACATGATCTTCCTGCCCGGCCGAGGTCGGGATTGAATCGACGCTCGCGGGATAAGCGAAGGTCTTGTTCTCACTGACCAGGGCCGCGGCCGTGACCTGCGGGATCATCAGGCCCGAATTCACGCCCGAATCCTCGGTCAGGAAGGCCGGAAGCCCGCTCATCTTCGGATCGACGAGCACGCTGATCCGGCGTTCCGAGATCGAGCCGACCTCGCAGAGCGCGATCGCAATCGTGTCCGCAGCGAAGGCGACGGGCTGGGCATGGAAATTGCCGCCCGAAATCGCGGTGTCCTCGTCGGCGAAGACGATGGGATTGTCGGTGACGGCCGCGGCCTCGATCGTCAGCGTGTTCGCGGCATTCTGCAGCAGGTCGAGCGCCGCGCCCATTACCTGAGGCTGGCAGCGGAAGCTGTAGGGGTCCTGCACGCGGCTGCATTCCACATGGCTGGTCAGGATCTCGCTCCCCTGTAGCAGACCGTGGATCGCGGCGGCGACGCGGATCTGGCCGGGCTGGCCGCGCAGCTCGGAGATGCGCGGGTCGAACGGCTTGGCCGAACCCTTGAGCGCGTCGACGGACAGCGCGCCGGCCGCAATCGCCGCGGCGAATACGCGCTCGCCCTGGAACAGGGCATCGAGCGCCAGCGCCGTACTGGCCTGCGTCCCGTTGATCAGGGCGAGCCCCTCCTTGGGGCCGAGCTGGAGCGGTTCGAGACCGAGCCGCTCGAGCGCGGCGCTTGCCGGCACAGCGTCTCCCGAAAGGCAAATCCTGCCGAAGCCCATCAAGGCCGAGATCAGGTGCGCGAGCGGCGCGAGATCGCCGCTGGCACCGACGCTGCCCTGCGACGGGATCAGCGGCATCGCATCCGCGTCGAGCAGGCGCTGCAGCGCCTCGATGACCACCGGCCGCACCCCCGAATAGCCGCGGCCGAGGCCGAGCAGCTTGAGGACGATCATCAGCCGCGTGACGTGGCGGGGCAGCGGGTCACCGAGTCCCGCACTGTGCGACAGGATCAGATTGGTCTGCAGCTCCGCGAGGCGCTCCGCCGGGATGCGGGTGCTGGCGAGCAAGCCGAAGCCGGTGTTGACGCCATAGACCGTCTCGCCGCCGGCGACGATGCGCTCGACAGACGCGGCGGACTCGACGACGCGCCGCATCGATGCGTCGTCGAGGCCGGCTTCCGCCCCGGACCACAATTGCCGCAAAGTCGCGAGATCGATGGCGGCCGGATCGAGCTTCACGCGTTCACCATCGGCAGGTCGAGACCCTGCTCGCGCGCGCAGTCGATCGCGATGTCGTAGCCGGCGTCGGCGTGGCGCATGACCCCGGTGCCGGGGTCGTTCCACAGCACGCGCTCGAGCCGGCGCGCGCCATCGTCGCTGCCGTCGGCGACAATCACCATCCCGGCGTGCTGGGAGTAGCCCATGCCGACTCCGCCGCCGTGGTGGAGCGACACCCAGGTCGCGCCCGACGCGGTGTTGAGCAAGGCGTTGAGCAGCGGCCAGTCGCTGATCGCGTCGCTGCCGTCCCTCATGCTTTCGGTCTCGCGGTTTGGCGATGCGACACTGCCGCTGTCGAGATGGTCGCGGCCGATGACGATCGGCGCTGAGACTTCGCCGCTCCGCACCATCTCGTTGAAGGCCAGGCCGAGGCGGTGGCGCTGGCCGAGGCCGACCCAGCAGATACGCGCGGGCAGGCCCTGGAAGGCGATCCGCTCGCGCGCCATGTCGAGCCAGCGATGGAGGTGCCGATCGTCGGGGATCAACTCCTTCACTCGGCTGTCGGTGCGGTAGATGTCCTCGGGGTCGCCGCTAAGCGCGGCCCAGCGGAACGGTCCGATCCCCCGGCAGAAGAGCGGCCGGACATAAGCAGGCACGAAACCCGGGAAGTCGAAGGCGTGGGTGACGCCCATGTCCTTCGCTTCCTGGCGGATGTTGTTTCCGTAATCGAAGGTCGGCACGCCCATCTCGCGGAAGGAGAGCATTGCCTCGACATGGCGTGCGATGGAAATGCGCGCGGCTTCGGCGACGGCGGCGGGATCGCGTTCGCGCATCTCCTGCCACTTGGCGACGCTCCAGCCCATCGGGCAGTAGCCGTTCGCGGGGTCATGTGCGCTGGTCTGGTCGGTCAGCGCGTCGGGACGGATGCCGCGAGCCAGCATCTCGGGCAGGATCTCGGCGGCATTGCCGAGCAGCCCGACGCTGGTCGGCTCCGACGCGCCGCGGATGATCTCCAGCGCCTCGTCGATGCTGGTCGCGCGCCGGTCGACGTAGCGCGTCTCGAGGCGCTTTTCGATGCGGCTCTCCTGAACCTCGATTGCGATGCAGTGAGCGCCGGCCATCACCGCCGCGAGCGGCTGCGCGCCGCCCATCCCGCCGAGGCCCGCGGTCAGGATCCACTTGCCCTTGAGGTCGCCGCCATAATGCTGGCGGCCCATTTCGGCGAAGGTCTCGAAGGTCCCTTGGACGATGCCCTGCGTGCCGATGTAGATCCAGCTTCCCGCGGTCATCTGGCCGTACATCATCAGGCCCTTGCGATCGAGCTCGTTGAAAACCCCCCAGTTCGCCCATTTGGGCACGAGGTTCGAGTTGGCGATGAGCACCCGCGGCGCATCCCTGTGGGTCCGGAACACGCCGACGGGCTTGCCTGACTGGACCAGCAGGGTCTCGTCTTCCTCGAGCCGCTCGAGCGTCTCGACGATCTTGTCGTAGCAGGCCCAGTTGCGCGCCGCGCGGCCGATGCCGCCATAAACGACGAGGCTTTGCGGGTCCTCGGCGACCTCGTCGTCGAGATTGTTCATCAGCATCCGCACTGCCGCCTCGGTGGTCCAATGCCTGGCCTTGATCTCGCTTCCGCGGCGCGCGCGGATGTGGCGGCTGTTGTCGCGTCTATCGTTCATTCGACGCTCGCCTTAGCGCTTGCCGCGGCTCGGCCCAAGCGGGCGCCGGCGGTCGACCCACACCAGGGCAAAACCGGCAAGGAGGAAGAGGAACGCGATCCCCGCCGCGTTCAGCGCGACCTGCTGCCAGCCGAGCTTGCCGACATCGATGAACGGATAGGGGTAACGGCCGTCCGTCTGGCCGCGGGCGAGCGCGTACAGGAAATAGGCGAGCGGGAAGATCGCCCAGTGCCAGGGCGCGCGCCAGTCGAGCCGACCGCGCGGGACGAACAGCAGCCAGTAGACGCTCATCGCGATCGGGCTGATGTCATGAAGCAGGAAATTGGCGATTAGCGGCAGGCCGCTCAGCGGATGCAGGCCCCGGAGCAGGGTTGCATAGACGATGCCGACCAGCAGAATCGCCAACGTCAACCCGCCGAGGACGAGCGGCGACAGGCGCTTGCCGAGCGCGACCATCGTCATCGCGATGGCCAGCGCGAGGTTGCAGATGATCGTGAAGAAGCGCGCCAGCGTCCACAAAGTCAGCAGCAGGTCGTAATGGCGGAAGGTGAAGCTGGACCAGAATTGCAGGCCGAGGCCGAGCCAGCAGATGAGCGCGATCAGCGCGGCGGCGACCCTAGCCATCGCACCCCGCGAAGATACGCCGCTCCGGCCCCGGCAAGCCGACCCAATAGCCAAGCTCGGCCAAGCTCTCGATCCGCCACACGCAGAGGTCCGCCAGCTTGCCCGTGGCGATGCTGCCGACGGCGTGCGCAAGACCGAGGGCGCGGGCGGCATTGATGGTCATGCCCTGCAGCGCTTCCTCCGGAGTCAGGCCGAACAGGGTGCAGGCCATGTTCATGGCCAGAGTCGGCGACAGCAAGGGCGAGGTGCCGGGGTTGCAGTCGGTCGCAACGGCGATCGGGACCTGGTGCTTGCGCAGCAGGGCGACGGGCGGCTTTCGTTTCTCCTGCAGAGCATAATAAGCGCCCGGTAGGAGGACGGCGACGGTCCCGGCCGAGGCCATCGCCTTCGCGCCGGCGTCATCGAGATGCTCGAGATGATCGGCGGATAGCGCGCGATACTGGGCGGCGAGCCCAGCGCCGTGCTGGTTGGACAATTGCTCGGCGTGGAGCCGGACCCGCAGGCCATGGTGCGCCGCCGCCTTGAACACCCGCTCGACCTCTTCAGGCGTGAAGGCGATCGTCTCGCAGAAGGCGTCGACGCTGGTCGCTATCCCCTGCTTGGCCGCGGCCGGGATGAGCTTGTCGACGATCTCGCTGACGTAATGCGCGCGGCGGTCCGCCTGCTCGGCAGGGAGCGCGTGAAGCGCCAGCAAGGTCGGGACGATCCGCACCGCCTCGTCTGTGCCAAGCTGCTGGGCGATCTCGAGCAGGCGAAGCTCGCTTTTCGGATCGAGGCCGTAGCCGGACTTGATCTCGACCGTGGTGCAACCGCCGGCCATCAGCGCGTGGAGGCGCCGGCGGCTTTGCGCGAGCAGCTCCTCGTCCGACGCGGCGGCCGTCCGCTTGACCGTCGAGGCGATCCCGCCGCCCGCCCTGGCGATCTCCTCGTAGGTCGCGCCGGCCCGGCGCATGGCGTGCTCGTCGGCGCGGGTTCCGCCGAAGACCAGGTGGGTGTGGCAATCAATCAGGCCGGGCGTGACCCACGCGCCGCCGAGCGCGACGACTTCCTTCGCGCGGAACCCGGCGAGCTCGGTGCGCTTGCCGACGCGCAGGATCTTGCCGCCTTCGATCGCGATCGCGCCATTGTCGATCAGGCCGAGCGGGTTCCCCGGCGCCGCTTCGAGCGTCGCGATCCTGCAATCGACGAGCAGCCGGTCCCACATCTTCCGATCCCCTGGTTTGCCCATAGGCGAGCGCGGCTGTTAGGGTCCAGCCATGAGCGGCTGGCCGAACCTTTCCGAGCTGATCTCCACGACGGACGCGAATGCGTCGGTCGGGCTGGTCGGCGCGCCGCTCGCCGCGGGGTCGGTCACGCCGGGACGATGCGATCTCGCCCCGGCGATATTGCGCGCGACCCTCCGGCGGATCGGCCGCTACGACGTCGAGACGAAATCGGAACTCGCAACCCGCATATTCGACCGTGGCGACGTGCCGATTTCGGAAACGAGCATCGAGGAAGCAACCGCGCCTCTTCGGGACGCGGTCGCGGCCAGTGTTTCGGCGCACGCGCTGACCCTGCTGGTCGGCGGCAACAATGCGGTGACGAGGCCGGGCGTGCTCGGGCTCGGACTGCCGCTCGACAGGGTCGGGCTGATCACGCTCGACGCGCATTTCGACATGCGCGACACCGACCAGGGCCTCAGCAACGGCAATCCCGTGCGCGCGCTGATCGAGGATGGGCTGCCGGGCGCGAACATCGCGCAGGTCGGGCTCGCCAGCTTCGCCAACAGTCGCGCAATGCATGGAGACGCGCTTGCTGCCGGCAATCTTGTCGTGACCATCGGCGAGGTTCGCGAGCAGGGGATTGCAGGTGCGATCGGGCGCGCGCTGGGCCATGTCGCGCATTGCGAGACGATCGTCGTCGATTGCGACATCGACGTCATCGACCGAGCGCAATTCCCCGCGGCGCCCGGCGCCAGGCCGGGCGGAATGGCGGTGCAGGATTTCTTCGCTGCCGTGCGCGACCTAGCCGCTCATCCCAAGGTGCGCTTGATCGACCTCACCGAATGGGACCCGCCGCTCGACCCGACCGATCTCAGCGCTTTGACCGCTGCGCGCTGGCTCGCCGAGTGCCTTGCCGGCTTCGAGTTGCGACGGCCTTAGCCTTCCGCGCCGGAGCCTCGGGGCCGACGACGACCTCCCGTGGAGTGACCTTCACCACCCGTTCCCAAGCAATGCGCTCGCCGTAAGACTTGGCGGTGAGCCGCTCGATCAGGCTTGCCGCGCCGCAGCTGAGCGCAACGATCCGTCCACCTTCGGCATGGACCTCGTGGACTCGTCCGATGGCATCGCCGTCGAGGGTCCGCACGATCTTGTCACGTAGGTCGGTCAATCTCATCAGAGCGCTCCCCATCGCGGAATCCAGGCGCGCACCCGGTCCTCGGTCCGATGCAGGCCCGCCGCCTCGGCCTTGCAATTGAGCTTCACTGAGCTGGCGATGTTGACGATCTCGCTCACCGGCACGCGAACAATGCGGCCACCGGCAACGGCCCGGACCAATCGAAATGCGAAGCCGGGCATCCTGCCCTCATAGGCCCCAGGGCCGACCAGCAGGGCCGTTACGCGGGTCGGCTTGCCGGGGCCGCCCTCCAGCTCGACGTCGTCGACGATACCGCACCAGCGCTCGTCCTTGTCGAGGATCGGCAGGTCGAGGAGCTGGCTGACCAGCTTAACCGGATCGCCCAGCTTCATGCCTGGCCTCCCGAGGTCAGCAAATAGAGCGGGATGGCCGCGATCGCGGCGGCGCAGACGATAACGAAGTAGGTCCAGCCAAGGCCCTTCGCGAGCCACTTGTTGGCATGCTCGCGCATGTAACCCTTGTCGCCGGCGAGCAGCATCAGCGGCAAATAGGTGAGCGGCAGGACGATGATCGAGAACAGCACCGCATATTCGACCAGGCTCATCACCTCGACGCCAGTCATTACGATGAGCAGGGCGAGCAGGAACAATGCGATCCAGGCGAGAGTGAAGCGCGGTGCGTCCCACGGCTTCTTGTGGCGGCCCCATTCCCAGCCGAAGAATTGCGCGACCGCATAGGCATTGGCCATGCAGGTCTCGACGGCGGCGCCGGCGACTGCGAACAACATGCCGAGCAAGGCGAGCAGCAGGCCCGTCCGGCCGAACGGGATCGCGGATTCGAGCGCCGCGCTGCCGGGTAGCTCGGGCGCGACGTTGGCGGAGCCAAATAATTGCGCTGCGCTTGCCAGGATGGCGATCGCCAGCAGCGAGCCGAGGCCGAACCCGACGGTCGTCGTGACCCGGTTGGTGAGCAGGTCCTTGGGCCCCCATTCCTCCTCGATCCCGCCGGAGGAATAGAAATAGGCCTCATAGGGAAACATCACGGCCGAGAGGATCGCGACCCCGAAATAGGCGAATTGCAACAGCTTCTTCGCCGATAGATCCGGTGGGACCTGCGGCACGAAACCTCCGGCGATCCGGTCCCATGGCGGATGAACCGCCACCAGCGCGGCGGCGAAGACGATCATCAGCAGACCGAGCAAGCCGTACACGCGCTCGATCCACTTGAACGGGAGTACCCACATCGAGGCCATAAGCACCAGCACGCTAGCCGCAGCCATCAGCAGATAGGGCGCGCCGGTCAGGTAATTCAGTATGAGGCCCATGCCGCCGACCTCGGCCGCGCAAGTGATCACCGTGCTGAGTAGCGACGCGACCAAGGTTACCAGGCCGAGCTTGAGGCCGAGTCGATGGCGGATGAGGTTGAATACCGGCTGCTTGGCGACGGCGGCGACGCGTCCGCTCATCTCGCCGAATGCCATGATCCCGATGGTCGAGAAGGCGAATACCCAGATCAGGGCATAGCCGAATATCGATCCTGCCTGGGCGGCAAAGACCAGCTCGCTAATGTCGACGAAGCCGCCGACCGCAGTCATGATGCCGAGCGTCAGCTCAAGCGGATTCAAGGCTGTCCTCGATCTGCTTCAGCGCCCGCACGTGCCGCCGCAGAGCCTCTGGCGAAGCATCGTCGGGCTCGGAGAGAAGGGCACGGGCTTCGTCGCCGTAGGGACTGTCGGGTTGGGTCATCGACGCCAGGCCCGACTGAAGCTGCCGGCGCAATTGCTTGCGCATCGTTTCGACATAGGTGGGCGTGAGGTGGTCTTGCGCCGCCTGCTCATTCACCAGCGCCCATTCGGCCCCGAGCGAGCGCGCTTCGCCGATCGAGGGCAAATCGGCCGCGGGTCCCTTCGAACAGGCCGCCAGCGGGATGGTGAGGACCAGGATCCAGCGCATGCGCGCTCAAGCGTTTCGAGCGTGCCGCGGTTCCCGGCTCAGGCTTGCGCTGAAGCGATCCGCCGACCCTTGTCCGATAGCGTGCGAAAAGTGATCGAGAAGCGCAGCGCGTCACCCGGCGAAATGCTGTGCTCCCAGTCCGAACGGACTTCGCCGGACAGCAAGTAAGCCGAACGCGGCGCGACCTGCAGGTTGGCGCGCCGGAAGCCGCCGGCGGTTCGCTGACGGAACCTCAGCGTGGCGGGCGTGCCGAGCGAGAAGCCGACCACCCGATCGAACACGTCGCGGTCGCGGTGCCAGCCGATGCCGGCCCCCGGATCGTAGCGGGCGAGCAGGACATGGACGAAGTCGGTGGATTCTACGCCGGCGACGTCAGCGGCGCGTTCCCGCAATGGCTGGAGCCACTCGGGAATGGGCTCGGCCGGCGTGAAGCTCGCGTCCTCGAAATCATAGCGCCAGCCAAAGCTCTGGGTCCGGCGGTTGCCGACGAATCCGTGAAACCGAAAGGGCGCGAGATCGAGCGCGCCGAGCCAGGCGAGCAGCTGCTGCTCTTCGCGCTCGCCGGCCACTGCCTCCTGATAGCGAAGGCCGGCGATGAGCGGCGTGTCGAACAGCAGGGTCATGCGGCGAACAGCTCCTTGAGCTCGGAGGGTCGTAGCTCGGGGGCGAGCTGGTCGAAGGTGCATTGCCTGGGGTCCTTGTCGGGCCGCCACCGGACGAAGCCGGTGCCGTGCCGGAAGCGCTGGCCGGTGACCTGGTCGTAGCGGACCTCGATCACCAGCACGGGCTTCAGCGGCTCCCAGGCCATCGAACGCGCCGTGTTCCAGCGGCTCGGGCCGCCCGGGGCGTCGCCGGTGAACCCCGGCGGCTCGACCAGCTTCTCGAGCTTCCTGGTCAGGCCGGGCCGATCCTCATTCTTCAGCGCCGACGTGAAGCCGACGTGATGCAGCAGGCCGTCGTCGTCATAGAGGCCAAGCAGCAGCGAGCCGACCTCTTTCTTCTTCTCTGCATAGCGGAAGCCGCCGACGACGCAGTCGGCCGTGCGTTGTTGCTTGACCTTGATCATCGCGCGCTCGCCGGAGCGGTATTCGAGGGCGGACCGCTTGGCGATCACCCCGTCGAGTGCGCCGCCGCTCCGATCGAGCCAGCGCAGCGCGACCTCCCGATCGGTAGTGATGGGCGACAGCTCGAGCCCGGCCGTCGCATTCCTGGCAAAGAAGCGCTCCAGTTTTTGGCGACGATCGACGAGCGGCAGGCCGGCGAGCGACTTGCCGTCGAGCTCGAGCAGGTCGAAGACCATCAGCTCGGCCGGAGTTTCCTTCGACAATTTGCGAACGCGGCTTTCGGCCGGGTGAAGTCGCAGCTGGAGCGCGTCGAACGACAAAGCGTCGCCGACCGGGATGATCAGCTCGCCGTCGAGCAGGAATTGTTTAGCCTTCAGGCTCGACAGCATGTCCACCACCTCCGGGAAGTAGCGCGCGAGCGGCTTGCCGGACTTGGACGTCAGGGTGACCTCGGCGCCGTCGCGGCGGGCGAGGCACCGGAAGCCGTCCCACTTGGGCTCGAACTGCCAGCCCTCGCCTTCAGGCAGGTCGGCGGCAAGCAGCGCTTCCATCGGCGCGGGAGCATCGGGTTTGGCCATGCCCGCGTGAACGATTCACATGGCCCGGCGGTCCAACGCCGCTAGCTTGTGCGCTGCAGCAAGCGGAGAGCCGGTATGGGGCAGCTCACCATCGACAGCGGCGACACGGCGTGGATGCTCGTGTCGACGGCGCTGGTGATGCTGATGATCCTGCCCGGCCTCGCACTGTTCTACGGCGGACTGGTCCGGGCGAAGAACCTCCTGAGCGTGATGAGCCAGGTGCTCGGGATCAGTGCGATCGCGATCCTGACCTGGGTGCTGATTGACTACAGCCTCGCCTTCAACGGCGACGGGCGGTTCGTCGGGGACCTCGGCAAGGCGGGGTTTGCCGGACTAACCGAAACGTCGCTGTGGGCGGTCGGCAGCGCTGGCAAGGCGATCCCAGAGCTGGTCTTCGCCGCCTTCCAGATGAGCTTCGCCGCGATCACCGCCGCTCTCGTGATCGGCGCGCTGGTCGAGCGCGTCCGCTTCTCGGCGATCATGCTGTTCGCGACCCTGTGGCTGACGGTCGTCTATGCGCCGATCGCACATATGGTCTGGTCGCCGGCGGGCCTCCTCGCCAGGTTCGGCGCGATCGACTTCGCCGGAGGCACGGTCGTGCACATCAACTCGGGCGTCGCGGGGCTCATCGGCGTCGCATTCGCCGGATCGCGCATCGGCCATTTGAAGGAGGCAATGCCGCCGCACTCGCTGGCGCTGACGATGGTCGGCGCGGGGCTGCTGTGGGTCGGCTGGTTCGGGTTCAACGCAGGCTCTGCGCTCGAAGCGAACGGGCTTGCCGCGGTGGCGATGGTCAACACGCTCGTCGCGCCCGCGGCGGGCTTGCTCGGCTGGATGGGGCTCGAGCGCCTGGTCTCCGGCAAGCCGTCGATGCTCGGCGGCGCGTCCGGCGCGGTGGCGGGCCTCGTCGCGGTAACTCCGGCGGCGGGCGCCAGCGGACCGATCGGCGCGATGCTGCTCGGCCTTGCGGCGAGCCTCGTCTGCTACGGCTTCGTCGGGTCATTGAAGAACCGGCTCAGGCTCGACGACAGCCTCGACGTATTTGGGATCCACGGGCTCGGCGGAATCACCGGCTCGATCGGAACGGCGATCGTCGCGCTGCCCGCGCTCGGCGGCCATGGTGCTGCTGACTATGCGCTCGGCTCGCAGTTGTTGAAGCAGATCGCGGCCGTCGGCGTAGCAATCGCCTGGTCTGCGGTGGGATCGGCGCTGTGCTTCGGGATCGTGAAGCTCGTGCTGCCGCTGCGGCACGCACGTGACGCGGAGCGCGAGGGGCTCGACATCGCCGACCATGGCGAACGGGCGTACAACTACTGAGCT